>BNJU01005163.1_pt1 | contig 77577 bp, 73 predicted proteins | sample 8539281 | NCBI WGS metagenome assembly BNJU01 (sample SAMD00202456, study PRJDB9452) | human saliva metagenome | isolation source: human saliva | place: Japan
GGAACCTGAGCCCGGATGAGTTCCCCGGCATGAGTCTGGCCGCTCGGACCCACGTCCTCGACTCCGAGGGGCAGGTTGTCTGGCTTGCAGGAATGTCGCGCAGGGGAATATCCAGGTCCGGTATGGAGCGCAGAAGCGCGGCGGAGCTGGATCGGATCTGGAGCTGGGCCGTCGCGCGCGGCTACACGTGGGAGACCGATACGTACGTGAGTCCTGAGTGCCTCCGCGCTGAATGAGAAAGGACCACGGGGACGATGAGGATTGCTGCGGTCTACCTCGTCTCCGAGGGCGGGATGGGGAGTCCTGCCTGAGGCTGCCGTGTGACTGTCTCGGTATCCTGTCCGGGTCCGATCAGGACTCCGCGCATGTGAAGAACCATCGAGGAAAGTGCTCATGAGCCAGCCACCGGCCAACGGCCCCTACAGTCAGCCCGGACAGCCCGGCCAGTACGGTGCCCCCGCCCAGCAGAACCCCTACGGTCAAGCCGGCGTCCCCGGACCTCAAGCCCAGTACGGCCAGACGAGTCAGGTCGGAGCTGTGCAGTACGGTCACCCCGGACCTCAGGCCCAGTACGGTCAGCAGGCCGGACAGCCCGCAGGGCCTCAGGCGGCTTCCTACGGCGTCGCGGGCGCGCAGCAGTCCTCCTCGGCCCCGCAGTACGAGTACCAGCCCTCCCGCCTCGGCCCCATCCCCGTGGAACAGGACAGGCTGGTCCTCAAGCCCACGGCGACGACCTCCAGCCGTATCCAGTTTCTCGTGGGCGGCGGCTTTGGGCTGGTGTGCCTGGCCGGCGCGGTCTGGAACCTCATTCATCTCGGGGACAAGGGCACGATCGGTGCCTTCGTCATCCTGCTGCTCCTCGGGTTGTTCCTGCTGCTCGGTATCCTGTTCCTCATGTCGGTGCGCACGGTGTTCGATGCCACGGGCATCCACATCGGGGCCGGCGGAAGGGGCCGCGATATTCCCCTGGCCGCGGTCGCGCACGGGGTTGTTCGTCAAGGTCCCCGGTGCGCCGGCGGCCCTGGGCGTCGCCGCCGGCAAGGTCCAGATCCGTCACGCCGAGGGGCACGTCATCGACCCCGCCGGCAAGGCATTCGTGCTGGCCGGTCTGACCTGGTCCGGAGTCAGTGCCCAGGCGCTGGAGGCGAAGGGCACCGCCGAGCTGGACCGCATCTGGGAGTGGGCGGTCGCGCGCGGATACACCCAGGAGACGGGCGAGTACGTCGAGCTCAACGGCGTGCTCGGTGTCCAGCAGGGACTGCGAGCGAGGCAGGAACGCCGTCAGGGCCTGAACCGCCCCTGAGTCAGGGGCGCACACGGTGGACGTCGAGGACGCGCAGCCTCCTCCAGCGTTCTCGGTCGATGGGGGGACTGGGCCCTTGGAGGCGGTGTGGTCGCGGCCGGTGTGTGGAATACGCTCACGGCACCCCACCGCCCACGATCTGGTGCTGACCGCCTTGATGAAGAGGTTCCCATGACGCAACCACCGACAGGTACGTCCGACGGTTGGCCCGTTCCCTACGGCCGGCCCGGGAGCCGCCCCTCTCCGCCCGCCCCCTACGGTGGGGCCGTTCCTCAGGGGGCACCCGGTCAGTATGACTCGGCCGGGTACGGCCGAGTTGGTGGCGGTCGATCGAATGACGGCCGACCGAACTACCAGCAGCCATCGGCCCCTCCGGTCCCCGTTCCCGTCGTTGCGCTCCAGGGAGTCCCCGCGGCCCGGACGTTCACGCCGCCGGTGCATCGTCCCGAGCGAGCATCCGCTGTGCCGGTGACCGACAGGTTGGTCCGCCGTACCGCCGCAACCGGGTCCGGCTGGATCGTGCTCGTCCTGTGTGGCGCCGTCGGGCTGCTGCTCCTGGTGCTCGGGCTCAGAACCATCGTTGGCGGCGGGAACGATTCCACGTTCGGCCTCACCATGCTCATCACCGGGCTGATACTCCTGGTGCCGGTTCCGATGATGATGTCCATGCGGACCGAATTCGACTCCAGCGGCATCCACACGCGAGTTCTCGGCTTCCGGCGCGACATCCCCTGGCCCCGGTCCCGCAGCGACCTATTCGTCAAGCGCCCCAGTGCGCCCCCGCTGCTGGTGATTCTCCTGGGGCTCGTCCTCATCGTCCTGGCCCTCCTCGCCGGGGACGCCGGGGACGCTGCCGGCGTGAGCCTGAGCGCCCGAGCCTACGTCAGGGTCCCTCAAGGGCGAGCCGTCTGGTTGCCGGGGCTGACTCGTCGCGGTCTGTCGAGGTCCATGATGGTGCGCCGGGGCGATGCCGAGCTGGACCGCATCTGGACCTGGGCAGTGGCCCGCGGTTACACCCAGGAGACGGGTACGCCCGCGCGATCGTAGGTTAAGCCTCGGCTTCGTAGGGTAAGGGTACGAACCGGGTGCCTACCCTACGATCGCGAGGAGTGAGCCGCTTCTCAGCCGGCTGGTGACGAAGGCATCCGGCCTCGCCCAAGCCGTTGCCGCTACGGTGTCCCCGTGCCCGCCCGCCCCGCCCCTGACGACACGCTCACTGCTGCGACCTCGGCGCAGGACGTCATGACCTGGTACGACGCCCACGCCCGCGACCTGCCGTGGCGCCGGCCCGGTACGACGCCGTGGGAGGTTCTCGTCTCGGAGGTCATGAGCCAGCAGACCCCGGTGGCCCGCGTCGTCCCCTGCCTGGCAGGAGTGGATGCGGCGCTGGCCCGGTCCCGCCGAGCTCGCCCAGCCCCCACCGCTGCGGTGCTGCGGGTCTGGGGTCGCCTGGGCTACCCACGCCGGGCCCTGCGGCTCATCGAGTGCGCCCGCAGCGTCGTCGAGCAGCACGGCGGCGTCCTGCCCTGATGACCTGGACGCCCTCCTGGCCCTGCCCGGGGTGGGGGAGTACACGGCCGGTGCGGTCCTGGCCTTCGCCCACGGTCGGCGCGCCCTCGTGCTGGACACGAATGTCAGACGGGTCCTGGCCCGCGCCGTCGGCGGTCAGGCCCTTCCTGCCCCCAGCCTCAACCGGGCCGAGCGCGAGCGGGCACCGGGGCTGCTGCCCGACGACGACGCCACCGCCGCCCACTGGTCAGTGGCCGTCATGGAGCTCGGCGCCCTGGTGTGCACCGCCCGCGAGCCGGATTGCGGGGCCTGCCCGTGGCAGGCCGGCTGCGCCTGGCTGGCGGCCGGCCGCCCCGCGGACGTCCACGCGGGCCGACGCCGCAGCCAGGCCTGGCACGGCACCGACCGCCAGGCCCGGGGGCTGGTGATGGCCCGCCTGCGCGCGGCCCCCGAGGGGCAGTGCGTCGAGGCTGCTGAGCTCAGGGCCTGCGCCGCCAGGGCCGGGACGCGGGCCTCCGGTGGTGCTCGCGACCCCGAGCAGCCGGTGCGCGCCCTGTCCACCCTCCTGGCCGACGGGCTCATCGCCACCGACGACGACGGCGCCACCTACCGGCTTCCCTAGCCGGCCGCCGCTGCGTGGACCGCCCCGGTAGCCGGCCGGCAGGCCGCGCTGGGGCCTGTGCGGACAACGACGAAGGTCTCATCGGCCTCGCGCATCGCCGGGGCGGGGCGCTCACGGGCCTGGGGCCGTGGCGCCGGTAGAGTCGTGACCATGGCCAAAGGACGCGGACGCAACCATGGGGAAAGCGCAGGACGACGAGGCTCCGCCCGTCGCGGCGCAGGCTCCTCATCGGGACGCTCGTCCTCGGGCTCCCAGTCCCGGCCCCACCGGCAAGGTGGTTCCGGCGGCGGGCCGCGGTCGGGCGCCGGACCGTCCTCCTCGTCCCGCTCCGGCGGGACGCCTAGATCCTCCCAGGCCAGGGGACGCGGCGGTCGCGCCTCGGGCACGAAGTCGACCGGACGCCCCCTGCACTCGGGGGCAGACGGGCCGGCCCGCCGGCGGGCAATCGGGCACGCCGGCCCGGGGCAGTAAGAACCGCCGGTCCCCCCAGGGCGGCCAGGGGACCTCGACGTCCCGCTCACGGCAGGCCGCTCCGGGAACCGCTCGCTCCTCCCGGACGAGCTCGACTCAGGCCGCTCGCTCCGATCGTCGTCGACACAGCTGGGGCGCGGGCCTCCAGTGGACCCATATCGGCGGTGGGCGGCTGACCGGAGCCCCCGACTCGATCCCGCAGGGCCCGGACCAGCCTCGCAGTGGGCGCCTGCGCAAGCCGGTCCCGCCCCAGCCCCGCTACGGTCTGCGCCGTGCCCTGGTGCTGGGCGGGGTCCTGCTGGTCCTCTTGCTGCTCATCGTGACCATCGCCGTCGGCTACTTCTGGGTCCGCAACACCATCCGCACCCAGGATGAGGAGCGCGCAGCCGCCCAGGTGCACACCGTCTACCCCACGCCGGGGAAGTGCGACCCTCGACCTTGAAGAGCACGGTGCAGGGGCCCGAGTCCGTCAGTGTCGGTGCCGGGGCGACCTTCTCCATCTCCCTGGTCAACAGCGGCCAGGCACCCTGCCTGATCGACGTCGGCAGCCAGGCCCTGGGGAGTGCGGGTCTCCTCGGGCTCCCAGCAGGTGTGGGACTCGGTCACCTGCCCCGTGGGCCAGACCGAGAAGGCCCTCCTCCTGCCTGCGGGCAAGGGCGCCGATGTCAACGTGACCTGGAACGGCAACGCGGCCACCTCCGACTGCGCAGCGGCCAACGCGGCACCGGCCTCCCCGGCTTCTCCGGCAGGCGCATCGGCCTCCTCGACGCCGAGTGCCACTGCCTCCTCCTCCGCGAGCCCCTCGGCGGGTCAGGCGCAGACCGCCCCCGGCAGCGCCGCGGGCGCGGGAACCTACCGTTTCCGCTTCGTCATGGGGGACAAGGACCTCACTGAGGACCGGGTCTTCGTCGTCGGCTGACGGCCTTCTGCAAGCGGGCGCCGGGGCGGCCGACAGAAAGGCCTGGCGACCGACGAGCTCAGGAGTAGCGCTCGACGACGGAGATCTCCGCCAGCCGTGACAGCCCGTCGCGCAGGGTCCGGGCCCGCTGGGCGCCCACGCCCTCGACGGCCTCGAGCTCCTCGATGGTGGCTCCGAGGACCCCCTGCAGGGACCCCCACTGCTCGACGACGGCGCGCGCCGTCACCACGGGCAGGCGCGGGATCTTCGACAGGATCCGCAGGCCGCGCGGGGAGACCTGAGCGTCCAGGTCCTGGCCGTCAATGCCGCCCAGTCCCATGGAGCGCGCCACCATCGCCAGGTCCAGGAGGGCGGGGGAGCCCACCCACTTCAGGCGCGCATCGACGGTGGTCGTGTCCAGGCCCTCGGGCAGGTAGTCCTCCAGGAGGAAGCCGTGCTCGGCGAGCAGGCCCCGGGTGAGCTCCTCGACCTGGAGGGCCAGGAGGCGCCCGTCGGTGCCGAGCTCCAGGACGTAGGAGTCGATGTCGGCGGAGATGCGGCGGACCATCTCCATGAGCTGGAGCACCGAGGTGACGTCACGGACGGTGACGAGGTCCCTCGATCTCCAGGGAGTCCAGGCCGGCGGAGGTCTGGTCGAGGCGGGCCTTGTAGCGCTCCAGGGCGGACAGGGCCTGGTTGGCGCTGGCCAGGATCGACTCGCTGGGCTCCAGGACGTGGCGCTTGCCGTCCACGTACAGGGAGATGATCCGCATCGACTGGCTCACGGAGATGACCGGGTACCCGGTCTGGCGGGCCACGCGCTCGGCGGTGCGGTGACGCATGCCCGTCTCCGAGGTCTGGATCGAGGCGTTGGGCAGCAGCTGGACGTTGGCGCGCCGGATCCGGGCGGTGTCCATGTCGACGACGACGCCGCCGTCCATCTTGGCCAGCTCGCGCAGGCGGGCGGCGGAGAGCTCGACGTCCAGGTGGAAGCCGCCCGAGGAGATGGCCTCCACCACCGGGTCGAAGCCCAGCACGATGATCGCCCCGGTACGTCCGCGCAGGATCCGCTCCAGTCCGTCACGAAGGACGGTGCCGGGAGCAACGAGCGCAAGCGTCTCGTGCAGCTGGCCAGCGGCCTCGATCATCATCTCTCCTGATCTCGCGGTGTCCTGGGGAAGGGATCGCACAGTGAACTTGCCGGGGCACGGACCGCGCTCGGGACCCTCCGGTCTCGCGGCATCCAGGTGAGCGCACGCCCCGGTGCTCACGCTCCCATGGTATCGGCAGCCGGGCCGACCTTCGGCGAGGGCCTTCCCACACTGGACCAGTCGGTCTGTTGGCGGCGCCCGGCCGATCCATGACGGTCACGTCACCTGCTCGGCTCCCGTGGCCGCCCCTGGTCCCCGGCGTTGTCTGCGTTTGCCAGTACTGCCTCCACTGCCTGTGCATGTGCTCGCCCATGGTGACCGTGCTGTCCTGTCAGCCGCGTGGGAGTGCCGCCCCCATGGCCTCACCCACGTGTGCGACCGGCAGCACCTGCATCCCGGCGACCTCGCGCAGCTCGGCCGAACCCGCCAGCGGCACGATCGCCCGGTCGAAGCCGAGACGGGAGGCCTCCGCCAGGCGCCGCTGGATACCGACAGTGGCCCGCACCTCACCGGTGAGCCCCACCTCGCCGAAGGCCACGAGGCCAGCAGGTGTGGGCAGGTTGCGCGCGGCCGAGACCACGGAGATGGCCACCGCCAGGTCCGTGGCCGGCTCGACGGCGCGGGCCCCGCCCACGGTGGAGACGTAGACGTCCGCGCTGGAGGTGTCCACCCGCAGTCGGGCGCTGAGGACGGCCAGCGCCATGGCTGTGCGCGAGTGGTCCACCCCGGAGGTAGTGCGACGCGGGGAGCCCGGCGTTGGTGGGGGCCACCAGCGCCTGGATCTCCACCGGCATGGGACGGCGCCCCTCCAGGGTCACGGTGGCGCAGGTGCCCGGCACCTCGGAGCGGGCGGCGGACAGGAACAGGCCCGAGGGGTCCGCCAGTCCCACGATGCCCCGCTCGCCCAGGTCGAAGCAGCCGACCTCATCGGTGGGGCCGTAGCGGTTCTTGACGGCCCGCAGCAGCCGCAGGCGGGCGTGACGGTCCCCCTCGAACTGGGTGACGACGTCGACCAGGTGCTCCAGGACCCGGGGCCCGGCGATCCCGCCGTCCTTGGTCACGTGACCCACGAGCAGCACCGGGATATTGCGCTCCTTGGCCACCGCGATGAGTGCACCGGCCACGGCCCGCACCTGGGTGACGCCCCCGGCACTGCCCTCGACCTGGGCTGAGGCGATGGTCTGAACCGAGTCCACCACCAGCAGGGAGGGACCGGCCGCCTCCACGTGCCCCAGCAGGGCCCCCAGCTCGGTCTCCGCGGCCAGGAGCAGCCCCGGATCCAGGGCGTCGATGCGCTCGGCACGCAGCCGTACCTGCGAGGCCGACTCCTCACCGGTGACGTAGAGGACCGGCCCGTCCCCGCGCTCGCGAGCCACAGCGGCTGCCTTCGCGGCGACGTCGAGCAGCAGCGTGGACTTGCCGACGCCGGGCTCACCGGCCAGCAGCACGACGGCACCCGGCACGATCCCGCCGCCCAGGACCCGGTCCAGCTCACCCACCCCGGTGGGACGGGCCCTGGCCTCCGTGGCGCTGACCTCCCCGATGGGGCGGGCGGCCACGGTCGAGTCGCACGGCGCCGGCAGCGCCCAGGGCCCCGCCGGCGCCCCCACCCGGGGAGTCGGAGACCTGAGTCTCCTCCAGGGTTCCCCACTCGCGGCACTCCCGGCACTGGCCCATCCACTTGGGGCTGGACCAGCCGCACTCCGTGCAGCAGTAGGAGACCTTGGGTGCCTTGGGACTCTTCGATGCGGGCATGACCGGGAGAGTATCGGGCCCCACCGACATCTATTCAGACCTCGACATCGGCGCCCTGCGGGCCTCAGTAGCCGACCGGGCCGCTCTGCTCGGGCTGCCCTCCCTGACCGTGGGGCTGCTGGTTCTGGGAATCCTGACCGTACTGGCCCGACGGCGGCACCTGGCCCGGCTGCTGCTCGCCGTGCGGGGCCTGCTGCGGAGCGCTCTGAGCTGCCTGCTGGCTGGGCACCTGGCCGTAGCCGGTGCTCTGCGGCGCCGTCGGCTGGGCCGCCGGCTGTCCGTACTGGGGCTGTCCGTACTGGCCCTGCTGAGGGACCTGCCCTCCCTGGAAGTACGGGGCCGCGTAGCCGGGCACCAGGTGGGGAGACTTCTTGGCCAGGGCCGCGTCGGCGAACCTGCCGACCGCCAGAGCACCGACAACAGGAAGGATGAAGACCAGGTAGGGGATGCGCACCTCCCTCGGCGTTCGTGATGATCCCGATGAAGATCGCGATGTCGATGACGACGCCGATCACGACCATGATGGTCATGATGAGGTAGTAGTAGCGCGTGCGCAGGGGCTGGTCCTTACCGGAGTCCTCGCTGTCAGGGATCTGAGGGTCGTTCTGGGCGGGTTGCTGTGCGCTCATGAGAGACGGCCCTTTTCTGTGTTCGGGGATTGGTGTCGCAGTGCGCCAGGTGACGCGACCGGGTCCCAGCCTGCCCGCATTTGACCGTCAGGTCACCCCCTCCTCATGGGGAGGGGTACCCCCGTGACATGTGCTCCTCTCATGCCGAGCCGGGCACCTCTCGCGTGGCCCTACAGAAAGACCGTGGGACGACTCGAAAGATGCCCGGCTCGGTGGCGGTGGGGCAGTGGGAGTCAGCCGCGGGTGCGGGCCAGCGCCCGGCGGGCCCGCTCGGCGACGTTGTCCCCGGTGAAGCCGTACTCCTCGAACAGGGCGGTGCCGGGGGCGGAGGAACCGTAGTGGTCGATGGAGACGATCTCGCCGGCGTCGCCGACGATCTCGCGCCAGCCCAGGGCGATGCCCGCCTCGATGGCGACCCTGGCGGTGCCGGCCGGCAGCACCTGCTCCCGGTAGGCGGCGTCCTGCTGGGCGAACCACTCCAGGCAGGGGGCGGAGACCACCCGGGTGGGGGTGCCTCCCCTGGAGGATGTCCCGGGCGGCCACGGCCACGCCGACCTCGGAGCCGGTGGCGATCAGGACGACCTCGGGGGCCGCCTGCTGCCCATCGGCGTCGGCGGCCTCGGCCAGGACGTAGGCGCCGCGGCGCACGCCCTCGGCGGCGGCCGTGGCGGAGGCGCTCACGGTGAGGTTCTGACGCGACAGGGCGATGCCGGCCGGCTCGTCGTGACGGCGCAGGATCTCGGCCCAGGCCGCGGCGGTCTCGTTGGCGTCCCCGGGGCGCACCACGGACAGGCCGGGGATGGCGCGCAGCGCCGCCAGGTGCTCGACGGGCTGGTGCGTGGGGCCGTCCTCGCCGACCCCGATGGAGTCGTGGGACCACACGAAGACCGGGCCGATCCCCATGAGAGCCGCCAGGCGCACGGCCGGGCGCATGTAGTCGGAGAACACCATGAAGGTGCCCCCGTAGGGGCGGGTGAGCCCGTCCAGGGCGATCCCGTTGAGGATCGAGCCCATGGCGTGCTCGCGCACACCGAAGTGGAGGGTGCGCCCGAAGGGCCCGTCGCCCTCGGACTGCGCCAGGGCTGCGGGAAGGAAGGAGGGCTCCCCGGCCATGGTCGTGTTGTTCGAGCCGGCCAGGTCCGCCGACCCGCCCCACAGCTCGGGCACCACGCCGGCCAGGGCGGAGAGCACCTTGCCCGACGCCGCACGGGTGGCCAGCGACTCACCCACCTCCCAGGTCGGCAGGGGCCTCCTCAAGGCCCTCGGGCAGGCGGTGGGCCGCAAGGCGCTCCAGCAGCGCGGCGCCGGCGGGGTTGGCCTGCTGCCAGGTCGAGAAGGGCGCGTCCCAGTCCGCTCGGGCGGCCCGGGCGTTGTCGGCGGCCCGCTTGCGGGCGTGGGAGACGACGTCCTCGGGCAGGATGAAGCTCTGCTCGGGGTCCAGGCCCAGGGCCCTGCTTGAGCCCGGCGACCTCCTCGGCCCCGAGCTTGGAGCCGTGGGAGGACTCCTGGCCCCTGCTTGGTCGGGGAGGGCCAGGCGATGATGGTGTGCAGGCGGATCAGCGACGGGCGCGCGCTCTCGGCGCGGGCCGCCACGATGGCCTCGTGCAGCGCCTCGAGGTTCTCCGCGTAGCCGTCGGGGCCGGTGCGCCAGTCGACGTCGAGCACCTGCCAGCCGTAGGGCCTCGAAGCGGGCCGAGACGTCCTCGGTGAAGGCGATGTCCGTGTTGCCCTCGATGGAGATGTCGTTGTCGTCGTAGATGGCGATGAGGTTGCCCAGCTGCTGGGTGCCGGCCAGGGAGGCGGCCTCCGAGGACACGCCCTCCTGCATGCAGCCGTCGCCCAGGACCGTGTAGACGAAGTGGTCGAAGACCGACTCGCCCAGCGGGGTGCCGGCGTCGAGCAGCCCGTGCTCGCGGCGCGCCGCCATGGCCAGGCCCACCGCGTTGGCGAAGCCCGCCCCCAGCGGGCCCGTGGTGGTCTCCACCCCGGGAACCTCGCCGAACTCGGGGTGGCCCGGCAGGCCGGCCGGAGAGCGGAAGGCCGTGAAGCCCTCCAGGTCGATGTCGTATCCGGCCAGGAACAGCTGGATGTACTGCACCAGCGAGGCGTGCCCGATGGACAGGACGAACCGGTCCCGTCCCAGCCACCCCGGATCCGCCGGGTCGTGGACCATCTCACGCTGGTAGAGCAGCCACGCCACCCCGGCCAGGGAGATCGGCGTACCGGGGTGGCCCGACCCGGCCTTCTCCACGGCGTCGGCGGCCAGGGCCTTGGACACCGCGATGGTCTGACGGTCAAGGTCGGTGAGCAGCGGCTCAGCGCTCATAACTGAGGACTCCTTGTGCATGAGGGTGCGTCTTGCTCGCGGCCACGGGCGCCGTGACGGTGGTGCATCGCGGTGCATCCGCGGGCGGGCATCAAGGGTGATCCTTCCCGCTTCCGTGAGGGCGGGCAAGTACAGGCACGAGTGCGTGTGTCTTTCACACTCGGGGGCTTGTTCCCGCAGGCGGGTGCTCTTGCCCGTAGATTGGGCCGCATATGGGTACAGCAAGAGGGCGCGCAGCGCCGCCGGCAGGGCGCGGGAGCGCGTTGGAGCAGATCGATTCCCGGCCCCTGACGGGCCATCAGCGAAGCATCATCGCTCTGGCCATCGTCGCCAACATCTCTGAGTTCTTCGACATGTTCCTCATCGGCTTCGCCGTCGTCCAGCTTCAGAAGGAGTGGAGCCTGGGCGGGTTCGAGACCGGTGTCATCCTGGCCTGCTCCGGGCTGGGCACGGTGCTCGGCGCGGTCCTGTGGGGCTGGGCCGCCGACCGGATGGGCCGACGGCGCACCTTCTTCTGGTGCGTCCTGATCTTCACCGTCTTCACCCTGGCCTCGGTGTTCACCCCCACGGGCTGGTGGATGATGCTGGCCCTGCTGCGGGTGCTGGTCGGAGTGGGCGTCGGGGGCCTCAACATCGTCTCCATCCCCTACGTCCAGGAGTTCGTGCCCACCAGGCAGCGCGGTCTGCTGGCTGGACTGGGCTCGGTGTTCATCCCGCTGGGGCTCTTCCTGGGCTCTCTGTCGCAGCGGCTCCTGCACGACAACTGGCGCGGCCTCATCGCGCTGGGGGCCGTCCCGATCCTCCTGCTGGTCTGGATTCGGATCGTCCCCGAGTCGCCCCGCTTCCTGCTCTCCCACGGGCGCGAGCGCGAGGCCCGCGAGTCCATCGCCTGGGCCCTGGAGCTGAGTCCCGACGACGTCGGAGCCCTGCCGCCGGTGCGGACCGGGCCGCGCATCGCCTACGGCGAGCTGCTGCGCAAGCACCTGCGGCCCCTGCTCATCGTCTCGGTGGGCTCCTTCTGCTTCATCCTGGGCTCCTTCACCGTGCAGTCCTGGGGACAGACGCTCCTGGAGGTCGGCTTCGCCGATATCGGCGCCGACGCCGTGGGGACGCTGTTCATGGGGGTCTCCCTGGTGGATCTGCTCGGCCGCCTGGCCTCGGCCTGGCTCGCCGACCGGATCGGGCGGCGCTGGACCGTGTTCTCCTTCGGTCTCATCGGGGCGCTCGGAGCGGTCATCGTGGCCCTCTCCGCCCACTGGGAGACCTCGTGGATCGTCTTCTTCACCGGCATCTGCCTCACGATGGGCTTCGGCGACGGCGCCTTCGGGATCCTCAACGCCTTCGGCGGCGAGCAGTTCCCCAACGGTGCCCGGGGTACGGGGCTGGGCCTGGGATACGGCATCGGCGCGAGCGCCAAGATCCTCGGGCCCCTGCTCATGGGGGTGATGATCGGCTCCGGCAGCCTTCAGGATCTGGCGCACCCGCTGGCGGCCGTCTTCCCGGCCTTCCTCTTCTTCGCGGTCATGCTGGTCCTGGGCGGCTTCATCTACCTGCTGGCCCGCGAGACCAAGGGCGAGAGCCTCGAGGACATCTGAGTGCCCGAGCGCTTCGGGGGCGTCAGCGGCGGCGGGCTCAGGACTTCCAGGCGGTGGCCGGGTAGAAGGCGCTCTCGTTGCAGAACCCGTAGGGCGTCACCGTCACTATCTCGTGCTGGCCGCCGGTCGTGGACTGTGAGATCACCTCGCCGGTGTCCAGGTCGATGAGGTGCAGGCGGCCTCCATTGAGGGTGAGGTAGAGGATGGAGCCGTAGATCGCCGCACTCTGGTAGGACTCCTCCTCGGTGGACTCCCGGGTCAGCAGCGCGGTCGCCGAGCCGTTCTTGCGGACCTGGATGTGGTCGGTCCTCCTGATGACGTATCCGTTGCTCGCGGTCAGGGTGGGGTGCTTGTCCTCCTTGTCGACCGGCAGGTCCGTCAGCTCGGTGCGCTCACCGGTGGTGAGGTTGATGCTCACCTCGGGGTAGGGCGGCTCCTTCGTGCGGCTGTCGGTGGCGTAGAGGTAGCCCTGGTGCACGAGCTGTGCGCTCAGGTTCTCGATGGGGTGGGTGAGGCCGTCGGCGAGCGTGACGATGGCCGTGTGGACCTTCGCGTCGTCACCGAGCAGGGCCACCGCCTCACCGCCGGCCACCGCGCAGAAGCTCTGGGACGTGACGGAGGCCAGGTCGAACTGCACGGACAGGTCCTTCGCAGACAGCCGCAGGGCCCGGTGCGGGACGCTGGTGGTGACCAGGAGGTCGGCGCCGTCGGAGGTCAGCGTGATCGAGGATCCGGCGCGGTAGGTCGACTCCCTCGCCTTGAGGGCGAGATTCTCCCCGAGCAGCGTGCTGGCGACGATGCGGCGGTCGGCCAGGCGGATCTTGAGCAGACTGACTCGTCCCCGGTTCTTCGGGCGCTGGTCGAGGACGTCCTCGCGACCGGTGATGAGGTAGGCGAACTCGTCGTCGCAGGTAACGGCGCAGGTGAACTGCTCGGTGACGAGTGTGCCGGGGCTGGGGGCGATGGGGTTGCCTGCGGGAACACCGCCGACGGGGGGAACGGTCATCGGCTCGATGCGATACCCGTGCTCGGAGTCCTCCGGCACGATGCCGTAGGTCGTCGGCCCCTTCAGGTCAACGAGGATGGGGCGGTCGCCGGACAGGCCGGCGGTCTCGTCGTCGCTGTTGACGTCATAGGCGATGAGAAAGGAGCCGTGGACGGTCTCGATCATCGCGTTGGTGGGCCAGGGGTGGTTCTGATTCTCCTTGACGCGCAGGGGCCACACCGCCTCACCGCCGAAGTCGGTCGGGATGGAGGGGCCTTCGGGAGCGTGGACAGTGACGCGTGAAGGACGGTGGGGGGCTGAGGGGTCAGGGTGCGTGCGATGCGCTGGCGGACGTCCGCGCAGCCGCTCAGGGACAGGGCGCCGGCGCTCGCGGTGGCGCCGAGTGCGGCGGTGAGAAAGATGCGACGACGCATGATGACCTGCCCGGTACTGACTGTGCGGAATGACGGGGACATGCTACGTGGCCGGGTGCGGTTGAGCGGACATATTCCGCACCCGGCCACGTGGATGATCTCGATTTGTTTCAGACCTACCGGTTGTCAGTGCTCCGAGTGCTCGACGACGGCGGCCGGGGCTGCGCCGTCGTGGTCAGCGGAGCCGGCGTGGTCGGCGGAGACGTCCGAGCCCGGCAGGTGGCTGCCCACCATGTCGGTCAGTCCGGTGCCCACGAGGCTGCGCAGGATGAGATCGAGCTGCTCGACGTTGTTGGCCACCGCCTTGGGCAGGGCGGAGGCGCCCTCGGTGGAGATGATCGACAGGTCGCGCACGCTGGCCAGCGGCTCGCTCAGGGCCCGGGCGATCTCGGGGGCCTTGTCCAGCAGCATCTGGCGGGTGGCGGCCTCGCCGTACTTGGCCAGGGCGTCCGCCTTGTCACTCATGGCCTTGGCCTCGGCCTCACCGGCGGCGCGGATCGTGTCGGCCTCGGCCTGGCCTCGGGCCGCGATGGCCTCGGCCTCGGCGCGGGCCCGGGCGGCGGTCGCCTTGGCCTCGGCCTCGGCGCGGGCCACGGTGGCCTGGGCCTGGGCCTCGGCGTCCAGACGGGTGCGCTCGGCGTCGGCCTGGGCCCGTAGCAGCGCCTCGGTCTTGGAGGCCTGAGCCTCCTGCTCGCGCTGGTAGCGGGCGGCGTCGGCGGGCTTGCGCACCGTGGAGTCCAGCTCGCGCTCGGTCAGGGCGGCCTTGGCCTCGGCCGCCTCCTGCCCGATGATGGCGATCTCGCGCTCCTTGGCGGCGCGGGCGATCGGGCCGGCGGAGTCGGCGTCGGCCTGGGCCTTGTCCGTCTCGGCCTTGAGCTGGGCCTGACGCAGGGACAGGTCGCGCTCGCGCTCGGCGATCTGCTGACGGGAGGTGACCTCGGCGTCGCGGGCCTCGCGCTCGGCGTTGGCCCGCGCGATGCGGGCGTCCTTCTCGACGCGCTGCTGCTCGGGCACACCCAGGGACTCGATGTAACCACCGGCGTCGGTGATCTCGGAGACCTGGAGCATGTCGATCTCCAGACCCATGTTGGCCATGATGCTCTTGGCGTCGTCGAAGACGTTGCGCTGCAGGGCGTCGCGGTCGGAGATGAGGTCGGTGACCGTCATGTGGCCGATGATCGAGCGCAGGGAGCCGATGAGCGCCTCCCGTGCGGAGTCGGCGATGGCCTGGTCCGTGTTGGGCTTGCCCAGGAAGCGCTTGGCCGCGGCGCGCACCTGCTCGTCGGAGTCGCCCACCTTGACGGCGGCCACGGCGGCGACGTTGACGTTGATCTTGTTCTCGTCCTCGGCGGTGACCTTGAAGCCGATCGTGGTCTGGGTGAAGGGCAGGTACTGGATGGTCTGGATGACCGGCAGGACGAAGTCGCGTCCACCGGGGTGGACGATCTTGACCGTGCCCCGGTTCGATCCGGAGATCAGACCGGTGAGGTTGGAGGGGACGACGACGATGCGGCTGAACAGGTAGGCGACCGCCGCCAGCACGATGATGGCGACGATGGCGATCAGACCGATGAGTGATACACCCATGCGGGTTCCTTTCTGTGCGGGAAGATGGGATGAAGGAGGAATGGTGGGCAGACGGCGCAGTAACAGGTGGGGTGCGGTCCGTCAGCGGCTCCCGGTGGGCTCAGTCGCTGATCTGCTCCCAGGGGACGATGGCCAGGGTGGAGTCGACGGCGTCGAGCACCCAGGCGCTCTGCCCCGAGCGCAGCGGCTGCTCGGAGTGCGCCGGCAAGGTGAGCTGGTGGCCGCGCGTGACGGCGCGAACCTCACCGCTGCCGTCCTTCCACCACAGGACGGTGACCTTCTCACCGACCAGCTCGGCGGCGGTGGGCGGAGCCGTGTCCAACGGCATGGAGCGCCTGAGTCGGTTCCACAGCCAGCGCATGAGTGCACCGGATCCGAGGGCTGCTGCGGTGGGAACGCCCCACAGCACCGCCGCCGGCACCTGCGCCGCGGCCGAGCCCGTCGTCGCCGTCACCCCCATGCCGATGGCGCCGAACACGGCCACCGGCAGAGCGAGGATCGGCACGAGCCCGTCGGGCAGGAGGGCGTCCAGCAGTCCGTCGAACAGGATGCCGGCCACCAGGACGGTGCAGCCGATGATCGCGCACCAGGCGAAGACGCCCACACCAGCTCCCTTCCGCGCAGGCCCCTCGACCTCCGACACCTGGATTCTGCCACGCAGGCCGGCACGGCAAGCCTGGGTTGGGATGGGAAGAACAACCCAGGTGGACTCAGGCGCCGCGGGCGCGCGGCAGCCGACCGGAGTCCTGCAGGGGCGGCGCAGCCGAGGACCAGGGACGTCGCCGTCGGGATGGCCGTCGCAGCAGAGGGGTTGGTGGGAATGGTCATGGTCTCCCGCATCGCCGGATCGGTCCCCTGCTCGGGGCCGGCCGGGGCGGCGGTGCCGGCGGTCCTACCTGTGCCAGCCGTGCTCACCGTGACCGCTGCCTTCCGGTGGGATCCGACGGCGTCGGCGGGGACGGCGCCGGCGGCTGCCACTGCTGAGGACTGGTCTGCCTGCTGGGAGGCGGTCAGGATGGGCAGGGCCCGACGGCGCGGGGACAGGGATGGCCGGCGCTCCCCGGGTGCCTGGGCGGAGGCCTGGGACCCTCCTTGGGGCGGGAGGAATCCGTAGCCGGCGCGCTGCTGGGCCGACGGCCAGGCGGGTCCCGCAGGGCCGAGGAGGGCTGGGGCCCGGTGGGTCCGGTGGGCACAGTGACGGTCTGCGCGGATACAGCCACGGCCTCACTGGTGACCCGACCTGGCGCTCGGGCCGGCGGGTTCGCCTGGGCGCCGGTGTGCTCGGGGGCGCGGCTGGGCCGGCTGGGGCCTTGCCTGCGCGGCGCCGGCGGCAGCGGCCGCTGCGATCGGGTGAGGCGGGCGCCTCGGTGGTGTGGCGCCCGGTCTGCGTCCCGGGGGAGTCGAGGGCGAGAACCGGCTCGGTCTCCTCGGTGTTGGCCGAGGCCGTCGACGCTCCCCGAGGTCGCTGCCACGGAGGCGGACAGGGGCGAGGTTGTCACCGTCCCCTGTGACCGTGATGGCGTCAGGGGCCGCGGCCGCCTGCATGGACGAACCAGACAGGGCGGCCTGGGTGCGTCGACGCCGGGAGATGCGACTGGGGGTCGGGTCCTCGAAGACTCTCCTGGGCGCCTGGGGCTCCCGGTGACTCTCGGGCCCGCGGGGGAGTGCTGGGCTGGCCCTCAGGTGCGGAGGTCTGCTCCGGGTGGCGCCTGACTGGGCGCCGGCTGCCTGTGGCGGGGCCTCGGGCAGCGAGTCGGTGGACGGCCCGGAGGGCGCGTCGGTCCGCGGCTCCAGGATGGGAGGCGGCAGCCGCTGCGTCCGACGGCTCCGCGCTGCCGGGTCGCTCGCCCAGGGCGGCGGCTGAGAAGGATGGCTCGGGCACCGGCGCATGTGAGCCGGTGGTGGCGGTCGTCGTCGCAGGCGCTGCTGGCACCACCGGCCGGGCCGGCTCGGGAATGGTCATGGAGCGTGCCGGAGCTGCTGCCCGCCCGCCCCGGCGCCCGGGGTGATCGGAGGCCAGACGACATCGGCGTCGGACACCGGGGCGGCGGCCGGCCTGGAGGGCGCCTCCGAGGCCCTGCGTTCCACCCGGCTGCGCGCCCGCCGTGAGCGCCGCCGGGGCTCGGAGCCGGAGGCGCGGGCGCCGTCCGCGGAGGGCACGGGCCCTCGTGGCTCCAGTGACCCACTGGCTCGGGTGGCCCCGGCGGGGAGGCGGGGCTCAGGGTAGTCGGCGAACTTGGCGATGTGGTCCAGGTCGTAGTGGGTCGGGTCCTGTCCCGGCGTTGCGCAGCACGTCCTCCAGAGGGCTGAGCAGGGCCAGCCGGAAGGCGGGGTCGACGCAGCGGGCGTTGACCGCGCCCCAGATCTGGTCGGCGGTCAGGGACTCCTCGGAGGATCCCAGGTCATTGCGGATCGCGGTGACCAGGTCCGACTCCAGGCGCGCGTAGGCCATGGCGTAGGCACTCGGCCACGGGGCCTCGGGCCGCTGAGTGCGCAGGAGGGCGAAGTTCCGCATGGCGCGCAGCACCTCGTCCGAGCCACCCACCAGGGCCCCCACCCGCAGGCGGTCCAGCGCCTCGTTCTTCATCGTCCCGGTGCCCTCAGGGGCCCAGCAGGTGCTTGGAGTCCTCGACGACCTCACGCAGGAAGACCCGGTAGGCGGCGACGCTGTCAGGGGTCGTGCGCTCCTTGGTCATCGAGCGCAGCCGCTCGGCGGCGTGACGCGCCGCCAGGCGGGCCGAGCTGGCCTCGGACTGGACCTCGTTGATCCGCGAGATGCTCGCCCGGGAGATCCGTGAGGCCTCCTTGAGGGCCAGGTCCGCATGCGCCGTCGAGCGCCGGGCGGCGAAGACGGCGGCAACGGCGACCAGGATGGAGACACCGGCTGCGATAGTGGCCACGACGGCGACGACGGACAGATCCATACCCCTATCCTGCCCGTAATCGACTCGATGGTGCCGCGGAAAAAGGGCCTCCCCAGATAGTCCCCAGAATCTCTGCGGGTGACGCCCAGGCCGGGTGGTGGCCGCGCTCACGCTGAGGAGGGCGAGGGGGTGACGCCGCTGGGGCGCGCGTTGGGAGGGGCCGCCGGTCGCCTCGGCGCGCATCCGCCCCGACAAGGCCGCGGCAACCTGCACCGATGTGCACGGGGCGAGATCCCTCGAGCCCGAGGCGCCCCACGCGGGCCCGTGGCGCGGTAGCGTCAGCGCCATGAAGAAACTCATCAACGCCGTTGACAACGTGGTCACGGACGCCCTGCGGGGCATGGCCGCAGCCCACCCCCACGAGCTCGACATCGACCTCGACCAGCACATCGTCTACCGCCGCCGACCCAAGGAGCAGGGCAAGGTCGCCATCATCTCCGGGGGAGGCAGCGGGCACGAGCCCCTCCACGGCGGCTTCGTGGGCACCGGCATGCTCGACGCCGCCTGCGCCGGCGAGATCTTCACCTCCCCGGTCCCCGACCAGATGGTGGCCGCCACCAGCGCCGTCGACCGTGGAGCCGGCGTGCTGCACATCGTCAAGAACTACACCGGCGACGTCATGAACTTCGAGATGGCCGCCGAGATCGTCGAGGCCGAGTCCGGCATCCAGGTCGCCAGCGTCGTCACCAACGACGACGTCGCCGTCGAGGACTCCCTCTACACCGCCGGACGCCGCGGCGTGGGCGTGACCGTCATGGTGGAGAAGATCGCCGGCGCCGCCGCCGAGCAGGGACGCCCGCTGGACGAGGTCGCCGGTATCGCCGCACGCGTCAACGCCGCCGGCAGGTCCATGGGGATGGCCCTGACCTCCTGCACCGTCCCGGCCAACGGCAAGCCCTCCTTCGACCTGCCCGAGGGCGAGATGGAGATCGGCATCGGCATCCACGGCGAGCCCGGACGCCACCGCGAGAAGATCGCCCCCGCCGCTGAGATCGCCGAGCGCCTCGTCACCCCCATCCTGGCTGAGCTCACCGCGCTCACCGAGCTGGAGAGTGCCGGCGCCGACGAGGGCGTCATCGCCATGGTCAACGGCATGGGCGCCACCCCGCTGCTCGAGCTCTACCTCATGTACGGGCGAGATCGCCCGCCTCCTGAGGGTGCCGGGATCACCGTGGCCCGCAACCTCGTGGGCAACTACATCACCAGCCTCGACATGGCCGGCTGCTCCCTGACCCTGGTGCGCGCCGACGCCGAGCTGCTGAGCCTGTGGGACGCCCCAGTCAACACGCCCGGCCTGCGCTGGGGAGCGTGAGGACCTGACACAATCGGGGTGCCCGATCGCCTGCGGGCACCCCAAGGAGACTGTAAGGAGAAGCGACATGACCGCAGAGGTGGGAGCCGCCCGCCACTCGCTGAGCGTGGCGGACCTGGCCGCCTGGGTGCGCCGCAGCGCCGCACTCATCGCCGAGCACGCCGAGGAGCTCACCGACCTGGACGCCGCCATCGGCGACGCCGACCACGGCGCCAACATGAAGCGCGGCCTGGCCGCCGCCGCCGAGGCGGTGCAGACCGGCGGCTTCACCAGTGCCGACGCCCTGCTCAAGAAGGTCGGCACCACCCTGGTCTCCACCGTCGGGCGGGCGCCTCCGGGCCCCTGTACGGCACCTTCTTCCTGCGCGCCGGGGGCGCCGTGGCCGGCCTGGAGGTGCTCGACGCCCAGGCGCTCGCGGGCGCCCTGGAGGCCGGGGTCGGCGGTACTCGCCGCGCGGGGGCGGGCCACCACGGGGAGAAGACCATGCTCGATGCCTGGAGCCCGGCCCTGAGGCCCTGCGCGCCCATCCCCGGCGACCTCGCCGCCGGCGTCGCGGCCGCCGCGCAGGGCCGCCGCCGAGGGGCGCGAGGCCACCAAGCCCATGGTGGCCACCAAGGGCGGGCCTCCTACCTGGGGAGCGCTCCGTGGGGCACATCGACCCCGGGCGCCGCCTCCACCGTCCTGCTGCTGACAGCCCTCGACGACGTCGTGGCCGGAAGGGCGTCGTGAGTCCCGGTGAGTCCCTGCCAGTCCCGCAAACCTTCCCCAGTCCCCCAGCGGTCCCTGAGCCGGAGCGGTCGAGCGGTGGCGCCGTGAGCGTCGGCATCGTCCTGGTCTCCCACTCCCGCGCCCTGGCCGAGGCCGCCCATGGACCTGGCGCGCCCGGCTCATCGTGGCTGTCGACGTCCCCGTCGAGACGGCCGCGGGCCTGGCTGACGGCGGGCTGGGCACCGACCCCGGGGCCGTCGTCGAGGCCGTGGAGCGCCTGGCCGAGCACTGCGAGGGCGTCCTGGTCCTGGCCGACCTGGGCAGCGGGGTCATGAGCGCCGAGATGGCTCTGGAGATGCTCGATCCGGCCCTCGCCGAGCGGACGCGCCTGTCGGCGGCGCCCTTCGTCGAGGGGCTGCTCGGCGCCTACGGCGCCGCCGGTATCGGCAAGGATCTTCAGGCCGTGGCCGCTGAGGCCGACGGCGCCGCCGAGGCCAAGCGTTCCCAGGTGGCCGCCTTCTGACGTGCTTGTGACGCGCGTCGTCGCGTCAGGGGCCGCCGGGCCGGTTCACGCGCGGTTGGCGAAGCGCTCCAGGAGGGCGGCGTCCCCGCCGACGACGAGCACGTCCTCGGCTGAGACCAGGGTGTCCGGGGTGGCGTACTCGAAGGGCTCGCCCGGGCTCATGAGACCGAAGACGGTCACCCCGTAGCGCGAGCGCACCTTGGACTGGCCGATGGTGAATCCGTGCAGCTCCGTGGGCGGACGCATCTTGACGATGGTGAAGCCGCCCTTCTCCATCTCGATGTAGTCGAGCATGCGGCCCGAGACGAGGTGGGCGGCACGCTGACCGGCGTCGAACTCGGGGTAGACGACGTGCTGGGCGCCGATGCGGCGCAGGATGCGGCCGTGGGCGCGGGAGATGGCCTTGGCCCAGATCTGGGGGGTCTCGAGGTCCACGAGGTTACCGGTGATGAGGACGGAGGCCTCCAGGGAGGTCGCCACCCCCACGACCGCGGTGCCGAACTCGGTGGCGCCCAGCTGCTCGAGGGCCTCCACGTCCGTGGCATCGGCCTCCACCAGGGGGATGCGGCCGGTCCACTGCCGCACGGTCGCGGGATTGGCCTCCACGGCCAGCACCTCGCGCCCCAGCCGGTCCAGGGTGGCGGCCACGGCCGAGCCGAAGCGTCCCAGCCCGATGACGAGCGTGGAGTCGGTGCGCGAGAGCGGGGCAGGCATGAGGTCTCCTGAGGTCGGCCGTGAGGCAGTGGCCCCTACGCTACCGCCTGCGGTGACGGCGGAGGCTCAGGCCGATCCCGCAGGCCACCAGGACCGTCGCCGCCCCGCCAGGATCCAGGCCATCATCGTGAAGCCGCCGGAGTAGGCCTCGATCTGCGCGCGGTCGACGAGCTGGGCCTTGAGGGTCTCGATGATCTGCTTGCCCGTGGGCGACTGCGGCAGTGCCTGAGCCCGCATCATCGCCTCCATGGCTGCCGCCTTGACCTCCTCGGTGTGGTCGGTCACGTAGTCCTCGGCGTGCTGGGTGGCGTAGGAGGTCATGAGTGCCACCCCGAAGGAGCCGCCGATCTGCTGGGCGGCACTCAGGATCGCCGAGGCCAGTCCGGTCCGCTTCGCATCCACCCCGCGAGTGCCGGAGTTGAAGGTGACCGGCATCGTCAGCCCCAGGCCCATCCCGAAGACGATGAGGCCGGGCAGTGCCACGTGCTCGTAAGTCGATTCCGTGGTCATGCGGGAGAAGATGAGGAAGGATCCCGCCAATACTGCCAGCCCCAGTGGCAGGGGTGCCGCGCGCCCCGAGCCTGGGCACGATGATGCGCCCGGCCGGGATCGCGGTGGCGATCAACGCAAGGACCATCGGGAGGAAGACGACCCCGCTCTTGAGGGGCGAGTAGCCGAAGTGGTTCTGCATGTAGTAGGTCAGGTAGATGATCGCCCCCATCTGGGCGGCGCCGGCGACGAACTGCGTGGCGTAGGAGGCCGCCCGCACTGGCAGCGCCATCATCGACAGGGGCAGCACCGGGCGGTTTCGCGAAGCGCTCACGGACCACGAACAGCACGGCTGTGATGCCGCCGAGTGCCAGCCAACTGACGGTCGACGTGGAGGTCCAGGAGGTCTGCTGGGCCCGGTCGAGCCCGTAGACGGCGCTGAAGCAGGCTCCGCAGCCCAGGACCAGGCCGCTCAGGTCATCAGTGATGCGTGAGCCGTGGTCGCGCTGGTCGGCCGGCGGAAGGCTGCGCTGCCCGATGAGCAGGGCGGCGGCGGCCAGGAGAGATGTTGATGTAGAGGGCCCAGCGCCAGCTGAACCAGTCGGTCAGTGCTCCGCCGACAAGCAGTCCGACGGCCGCTCCCAGGCCGCCAGTGGCGCCGAAGATCGCGAAGACCCGCTCGCGCTCGGTGCGCTCGGTGAAGGTGACATTGAGCAGTGACTGCGAGGTGGGGGGCCAGCAGGGCGCCGAAGCAGCCCTGGGCCACGCGGGCCGCCAGCAGGACGGGGAAGGAGGTCGCCATCCCGGCTGCGAGGCTGGCGATCCCGAATCCGATCAGACCGACCTGGTAGGAGCGGCGGATACCGACCACGGCGCAGAGCCTTCCCCGAAGAGCACGAGGCCTCCGAAGGCCAGGCTGTAGCCGGTGACCGTCCACGGGCTCTGGGACACGGTCATCCCCAGGTCCTCCTGCATGTGCGGCAGGGCGATGGCGATGATCGTCAGGTCCAGGACGATCATCAGCTGGGTGAGGACGGCGCTGACCATGACCGCGCGGCGATTGGGCCGCCGCGCCGCGGGACGTCTCCTCCTGTGTCTCCTGTGCCGGTTCGGTCTGCTTGAGGGGGATGTCGCTGTGAGCGTCATCGCGAACCTCCATATCAAAACTATCGTTTTCGTTTGTGTTCGAGAGTCTAGGCGTGCGTGATGACCTAGTCAACAACGATCGTTTCTGATTTGGAGTGTGCTCTGAGTCGCTTATCCTGAACTCATGCCACGAGTGACCGCCGCCTACCGGGAGCGTCAGACCGACCGGATCCTGCAGGCCGCCGAGGAGTGCTTCGCGCGCAGCGGCTTCCAGGCCACCTCCATGGATGAGGTCATTGCCGCGGCCGGAATGTCGTCGTCGACCGTGTACCGCTACTTCCCCGAGGGCAAGCGCTCACTCGTGCGCGAGGTCCTGACTCAGGCGCATGGGGACCGCTCGTCGAGCGGATCAAGCAGCTCGCCGAGTCCGAGGCGCCGCCGGACTTCGAGCAGGGACTTCATCGAGGCGCTCGTCCCTGCTCAACTACGAGCGCGACGACGCTGAGCAGCACGTTGGCGAGGCGGCCTCCACCTCGCGGCGGACCTCCGCTCGGCGAGGCGAGGTCCGCAAGGATGCTGACGATGTCGGACTGAGTGCCTGGGCGCCGCTGGCCTACCACGCCTGGGGGGAGCTGACTCGCGATCCCGAGATGTCTGTCATGGTCCAGGAGAACTACCACGACATCCGCAGCGGCCTCATCCGACTGTGCCGCAACGGGCAGAGGGTGGGGACGATCTCCAGCCGTCTGAGTCCCGAGCAGCTGGCCTCCCTCATCCAGAGCGTCTCCTTCGGTCTCATCGTCGAGCAGCTCATCACCGGCCGCGCGGACGTGGAGAGTGCGGCCGCGACCCTTGGGCACCTGCTCGCGCCGGATGGGCAGAAACCCGAGGGGAGCTGATCGTTCTCCCTGGTGCCTGCAGGCTCTCGGGTGAGCAAGTGCGGAGAGCAGGGCGGTGGGCGCTAGCCGATCATCGGGCTGGCCTCGGGCATCCGGATGACGCGGCGCCGCTCGCGCAGCGCCAGGGCGCTGGCCGCCGTCATCGTGCCCACGCGGCCGACGAACATGAGCGCCACGATGACGTACTTGGCCCCGTCCGGCAGGGAGGGGCGTGATGCCCGTGGACAGGCCCACGGTGGCGAAGGCGCTGATGACCTCGAAGAGGATCCGGTCCAGGGACAGGTTGGTCATCTGCAGCAGCAGGAGCGTGGCCAGTCCGATGATGCTGGAGCCGATGAAGGCCACCGCCACGCTCAGGCGCACGGTTGAGGGGGTGATGCGCCGCCCGAAGGCCTCGATGTCCTGGTCGCCGCGGGCCTCGGCGAGGATCGCCAGCAGCAGGACCGCGAAGGTCGTCACCTTGATGCCGCCGGCCGTCGAGGCCGAGCCGCCCCCGACGAACATGAGGGCGTCCTGAAGGAACCAGGTCGCCTCGTGCATGTGCTCGGGCGGGATCGTGGACAGCCCCTGAGGAGCGGGCGTTGACGCCGTTGACGAGCGCGGTCATGATCTTCCCGCTCGTGGGCAGGGAGCCGTAGGTGAGCGGGTTGTTCCACTCGAAGGTGGCGATGGCGATGGTCGAGGCGACCGTGAGGGCCAGGTAGGTCGTCAGGGTCAGCTTCGTGTGCAGGCTCCACGTGCGGGGGCGGCGACGTCGGCCCATGATGTCCAGGATGACGGGGAAGCCGACGGCGCCCATGAAGGTCCCCAGGATGATCGGCAGGCCGATCCACCAGTCGGTGGAGTAGGCCTCCAGGCCCTCGGGCATGATGACGAAGCCGGCGTTGTTGAAGATCGACAGCGCCATGAAGACCGCGTACCACAGGGCGTGGCCCACATCGAGGCCGTGACTGAGGAAGGGCGGCAGCAGCATGAGTGTCAGGAGGAGCTCGCAGCCGGCGGCCGTGTAGATGACGGCGCGCAGCAGCCGCCCCACCTCGCCCAGGCGCGACTGGTTCTCCGAGGCCGCCAGCATCCGCTGAGTCAGGCCCACGTGCCGGGACACCGCCAGGGACAGCAGGGAGGCCAGGGTCATGACGCCCAGGCCGCCCACGGCCGCGGCCAGGATGATGACGACGTGTCCGAAGGTGGACCAGTAGGTCGCCGTGTCCACCGTGCTCAGGCCGGTGACGCACACGGCCGAGGTGGCGGTGAACAGGGCGTCGAGGAAGTCGGCGTGCTCCCCGCTGGTCGTGGCGATGGGGAGGCTGAGGAGGCCGGTCACCACCACGATGATGGCCGCGAAGACGATCACGGCCAGCCGGGCCGGGTAGAAGCGGGCGCCCTCGCGATCTGGCCGAGGGGCTCGATGTGCCTGAGCAGGCGGCGAATCCCGGTGGGCTCCGTGCCCGGCAGCGGGGGAGGGGCGACGGCTCCTCGAGGGGGTCGGCTCCCTGTCTGGAACTCGGGGGCTTCTTGTGGCGCTTCCACGCATGGCCGACGACGCCCACGAGTGGGGCGTGCCAGTGGGCCTGACGGCGCCCGGCCGGCCTGGGAGGCGCCGCGCTTTCCGGTCGGGGGCTCGCCGCGGGAACCGCGGCCGGGCTCCGGCTCCTGGGCGGTGTCTGTCTGGGGCACGGTCGCCATTGTGGTCCCGCTGGTGGGGCTTCGTCACGTTTCCCGGCGTCGTGGGCCGGGTGTGTTCGAGTGGGGCGGTGAGCGGCTCCGGTGCTCGCCGTCCTGACAGCCGGGATCAGGGGCGGATCTGTGAGGATGCGGCAGCGACAATTGGTGACCGAGTGTGAAATGCGACGCCTGTGGTGAATGGGGCCCGAGAAACCCTGTGCGAAGGCTGGTGCGGAGATATATTGGCTGTGTTCCTGCCCCGACGGGGCCACCCGCGACGAACGGACCTCAAGCTCATGGCACCGGGCCTTCCCACATCCCCCAGCGCCTCCGGCGCCCCCTCGTTCCTCACCGTGGCTGAGGTGGCGGCGATGCTGCGCGTGTCCAAGATGACCGTCTACCGGATGGTGCACTCCGGCGACCTGCCCGCGATGCAGGTCGGACGCTCCTTCCGCGTCCCCGAGCGCGCCGTTCACGACTACCTGTCCGCGGGCTGGGTGACTGGGGCCACGACGCGTCAGAGGCATCAGGGTCCTAGGAGCCGCTACACTCAGGCGGTCACCTGCGTGGTCGGCCGCTGAGCCTCACGCGCCGACCAACCGCCCCATGGCATAACCCTCGCCGGCCTGCCTCGGCCCGCAGGGAGGGTCTGCGGGCACTACAAGCGAACTGCGAGGAGATCTCATGGGATCCGTCATCAAGAAGCGCCGCAAGCGCATGGCCAAGAAGAAGCACCGCAAGCTGCTTCGCAAGACGCGTCACCAGCGTCGCAACAAGAAGTGAGACGAGCGGCCCGCCCGCGTCTCGGGGCTCCGTGCACACTACTGGTGTGAGCGGGGCCCTGCTTGTCTCACGAGGAACCGATCAGAAAGAGCGGAGACCTCCGTTGACCACCACCCCAGATGACCGCGCCCCCGCTGAGGCCTCGACGGTGCCGGCTGCGCCGTCGATCGAGCCGCAGCTGGTGGCAGGCGACTGCACCGTCCCGCTGAGCGTCGACGTCGACCCGTCCGCCTGGCCCGCACCCGTCCAGGCCCTGGCGCACACGCCCGGCTCCGGTGCCCGGCCGACCAGCCTGGCCGAGCTGACCACGCTTCGTGTGGGCGGCCCGGTGGGCAGCTACGTCGAGGCCACCACGCAGAGCGAGCTGACCGAGGCGATCCGCGAGGCCGACGCCGCCGGAACGCCCGTCCTCGTCATCGGCGGCGGCTCCAACATCATGGCCTCCGACGCCGGCTTCGACGGTCTCGTCATCCGGGACGCCCGCGCCGAGGTCTCGCTCGTCTCGGACTCGGTGTGCGGCGGCGTCGAGGTCACCGCCACCGCCGGCACCACCTGGGACGACCTGGTGCGCGAGGCCATCGCCAGCCAGTGGGCCGGGTTCGCGCCCCTGTCCGGGATCCCCGGCACGGTGGGCGCCGCCCCCGTGCAGAACATCGGGGCCTACGGCGCCGAGGTCGCCGAGCTCATCGCCAGCGTGCGCGCCTGGGACCGACTGCGCAACCGGGTGGTCTGGCTGGCCCTGGGCGAGCTGGGGCTGGCCTACCGGGACTCGCGCCTCAAGCAGTCCCTCACCGACACCGAGGTGGGTGGCGGGCGCCTGTGGGGGCCGACCGGGCGCTGGGTGGTCCTCGACGCCACCTTCGCCGTGCGGCAGGGCTCCCTGTCCTCCCGGATCGCCTACTCCCAGCTGGCCGGGGCGCTCGGCGTCGAGCTGGGTGAGCGCGTGCCCGAGCGCGAGCTGCGTGAGGCGGTTCTCGAGCTGCGCCGCTCCAAGGGGATGGTGCTGGACGGCACCGACCACGACACCTGGTCGGCCGGCTCCTTCTTCACCAACCCGATCCTGACCACGGAGCAGGCCGAGCAGCTGCCGGAGGACGCGCCGCGCTTCCCGGTCACCGACCACTCGCAGGTGGTGCTCGGCACCAAGGCCGCCCCTGTCATCGAGGGGCTGGTCAAGACCAGCGCCGCCTGGCTCATCGACCACGCCGGCTTCAGCAAGGGCTTCGCCGTGGAGGCCGGTGCACCGGCCGGGCTGTCCACCAAGCACGTGCTGGCCCTGACCAACCGGGGCGGCGCGACCGGGGCGGACCTGGCGCGCCTGCGTGACGCGGTGGTGGCCGGCGTGCGTGAGCGCTACGGCGTCACCCTCGTGCCCGAGCCCGTCCAGGTCGGCTTCTAGGCCGCCTGTCCAAAGCCCCGGCAGCCCCGTAGTTCGCCGCGCGAGCATGTGGTCCGTCGCGGGCGCCCCTGGCTCTGGGGAGCGGTCGCTGCGGGCACTGTCCCTGTCCCTGGGGCGTGGTTCTGCGTCTCAGAGTCCTTATCCGGGCGTGCTCGCTGCCGGTTCTGGCCCCCTAGCGCGCAACCGCGCGAGACTCGAGGTCGCCGGCCTCCGGGCCGTCGGACTGCGCTCCCGGAGCCTGGTCGGGCGCCGCCAGCCAGGCGTCCACCTCGGCCAACCAGGTCCGCTTCGCCGTCGGGGAGGCCAGGCAGGCGCGGATCGAGCCGCGGGCCAGTTCGGCCAGCTCGGCGTCGTCGCAGCCCAGGGTCCGGGCGATCTCGTACTGGTCGACGAGCCTGGACTGGAAGAGCAGGGGGTCGTCGGCGCTCAGGGCGATCTGCGCTCCGTGGCTCATGAGCGTACGCAGGGGGACGTCGTCGGGGCTGTGATAGACCCCCAGGCTCACGTTGGAGGCGGGGCAGACCTCGAGGCTGATGCCGGAGGCGACGATCGCGTCCAGCAGGGCGGGGTCCTCACCGGCGCGAACCCCGTGGCCCAGGCGTGTGGGGCTGAGCGCGGAGACGACCTCGCGCAGGTGGTCGGGCCCTAAGAGCTCCCCTCCGTGCGGCATGGAGGCCAATCCGCCCCGGCGGGCGATGGCGAAGGCCCGCTCCCAGGAGGACGTCTGCCCGGCGCGCTCATCGTTGGACAGGCCGAAGCCGATCACCTCGCCCGGCTGATCCCCGGCGTAGCGCACCGCCAGGCGCGCGAGCGTGCGGGCGTCCAACGGGTGACGCATCCGGGAGGCCGCCACGATGACCGCCACCTCCACCCCGCTCAGAGTCGTGGCCTGCTTGGCGGCATCGAGGATGATCTCCAGGGCCGGGGTGATCCCGCCGACAAAGGGGGCGTAGCTGGTCGGGTCGACCTGGATCTCCAGGCGGCGCGAGCCCTCGGCGGCATCATCCAGGGCGGCCTCCAGGACGATGCGGCGCATGACCTCCTCGGTGCGCACCAGGGCCCGGGCCGTGTCATAGGCGCGCTGGAAGCGGAACCAGCCGCGCCGGTCAGCGGGCACGCGCAGGGGGTCGCCGTCCAGGAAGTTCGAGGGCAGGCGCGTGCGCGCGCTGGAGGCCAGCTCAATGAGGGTCTCCAGGCGCATCGACCCCGTGAAGTGCAGGTGCAGGTGCGCCTTGGGAAGAGTGGCGAGGTCTCGCATGGGTGGATTCTTCCACGCGTTCGCACTCCACCGGCAGCCCTCCCACGCGAGGCAGGGAGGCACCGAAGTGTCACGATTGGCGACTTTTCCCGGAGCCACTGACAGCCTGTGAGGGGAGAGGAGGGGCGGACCAGCGCAGATAGGGGAGAGGTGCCTGGCCATCCCGCCTCGACTCGACCTAAAAGTCGCCAGGAGTGACATCCGGGTGGATTCCGAGCCGGCGCGCCACCGAGGAGACGATCCGCACCGTCTCCCGATCCAGTACCTGGTCGCTGGTGAGACGCAACGGGGTATGACCGCGCGCGAGAGCAGCCTGATCGCGCAGGTGGTCGCTGTGCCAGTCCGGGCGGGAGGAGTGGTAGGTGTAGCCGTCTGTCTCGATGAGCAGGGCCGGGCAGGCCGCTGCGGTGAGGACATGGGTGCCCTCCGCAGGCCCGGGAACGATCGCCCTGAGGCCTCCGGCTGAGCACCAGGTCCACCTCGCCGACCCCTGTCCACCATGACCGCCGCGACGGGGCGGTAGCCGGCCTGCTCCAGGTCGTGGCGGGCGATCGTCTCCAGCAGGGAGCGCGCCCCCGGGCAGGCCTGGGAGAGCAGGGAGCGCAGCGATGCGTTGCGCGGGCCCGGCAACGCGGATTCCAGCTGAGCGCGGGTCGTGTATCCCAGGCGTAGGGCCGCATCCAGGGCGATGAGGGCATCGAGCTCATCGGCGCAGCGCATGAAGCAGATGAGAGCCTGCTCGACCTGCGCCACTGGTGGCTGAGTGTCCTCGGGCAAGGCCAGTCCCCTGACGCGGTGGACCACCGTGCGGCCGATCGCATCGGGAACGCGGCTTCGCTGTGCCGGGATGGCGACATGGAGAACACCGGGTGATGTCCTCAGCGGAATGCCGTAGTGCTTCATCGCGTGTCCACAGCTCACCACGCCTCCCAGCCGGCGGCAGGTGACGACGAAGGTCTTGGCCGACGGCAGGGACACGACGTGACCGGGGTGGGAGGTCAACGCCTTCTCAGACAGCATGCGCGCCACCGTCCTGCGCTCTGACCGGGTGAGGCTCAGTGAGGAGAGCCGGGCTGCGCCGTTCCTGGCCAGTAGCCGGGCGCGCACGTCACTCCGACGGACATCATCAAACATATTTAAATCATGTCAAACAGTGCTTCGAGGTAAAAGACATGGGGTGGCGCTGTGGATAACGTCGGGCGTCCCTCGGTGTTGTCAGTGCCTTCGTTGTCACGATTGGCGACTTTTCCGCCCGGTACCGACAGCCTGCGACAGGAGGGAACGGCGCTGACCTGCGCAGATAGAGGGCAAGGTCCCGGCGCCCCCTCCCCGAGCCGACCTAAAAGTCGCCAGGAGTGACAGATCTCGTGGCAGATCTGTGCCCCTGCACGTCCTCCACCTGGACCACCCGGCGCATCGTGCGGGAACGGGTGCTTCCGCTGTTGTCGAACACTCGGGGCCGTTTTGGAGGCGAACCATCAGGTGGGTGGGGCAGACTAACTGCTATGAACCACTCGTCGGCGTCCCAGGAGCCCGAGGAGGTGGCCCTGCTGACGGGGCCGCGTGCCGCGTCCGTGCTCTCCGCCGCCCTCGCCCCGGCCGGCCAGCGCCTGGCCAGCTGGGAGGTCCACTCAGTCCACCACCGCCCCGGAGCGGGGGTGTCGGTGGGGTACACGGCCGTTGTCGTCGCACCCAACGGGCGTTCCACCACCGAGTACCTGTGCGCCACGACGGCTCGTCTGTCCAACCCGCACGCACCGGGACTGACCTGGGTGGCCCCCACCGGCGGGGACGGCCCCTGCGGTCCATGTGTGGCGCCACCCGGCCGACCCCGAGCTTCCCGGCCTGGTGGTGGCCTGCACGCCCTCGCTGCTCTCGGCCCGGATCGGCACGCAGGTCAAGGCCACGATGGTCGCCTACCGGCCCACCCGTCGAGCGGTCGTGCGCGCCACCTTCCCGGATGAGACCACCGCCTACGCCAAGGTCCTGCGCCCGAGCCAGGCCCCGTCCTTCGCCCAGCGCCACCGCCTGCTGACGGCCTCAGGCGTGCCCGCGCCCGAGGTCCTGCGGGAGGACCCCGACGGGCTCGTCCTGCTGTCCACCGGTCGAGGAGTGGCCCTGTCCGGCCTGCTGTCCCAGGGCATGAGCGTCTCGCGCAGCGAACGCGTCTTCAACGGCCTCATCTCACTGCTGGACGCCCTGCCGGCCAGCGCCATGCAGCTGCCGGCGCACGCCGCCTGGTCGGAGCGGGCCCGCCACTACGCGCACGCCGCCGCCACGGTCCTGCCCGAGCACGCCGCCCGCGCCCGGGCCGTGGCCGAGGGGGTCGAGCAGCTCATGGCCGCCTCCGACGCCGGTCGGCCGGTCCCGGTCCACGGCGACTTCTACGAGGCCAATGTCCCTCGCTGGAGGGCGAGTCCGTCACCAGCCTGCTCGACGTGGACTCCCTGGGGCCCGGCTACCGGGTTGACGACCTGGCCTGCTCTGCTGGGGCACGTCAGCGTGCTGGACCACCTGGCACCCGCCTCCTACCCGAAGTTGCGTCCCATCCTGGAGACCTGGACCCGCATGGCCGAGCGGCAGGTGGATCCGGTCTCCTGCGTGCCCGCTGCGCCGGCGTGGTCCTGTCCCTGGTGGCCGGCGCCCGCCGCGAGGACGGCGGTCCCGTGGCGCCCCGACGCCGAGGGGCCGCCTGGCCCGCGCCGAGACCTGGCTGGCGCAGGGCCGAGAGATCCAGGCCCGCCGCGGCGCCCACTGACACTCCCCTGCCGGATGCTCGGCTCGAGGCTCGTCAGAAGCGGATGAGTGACTTCCTGGAGATGGTGAAACCTCGTCCGGTGATTGTGTTCCAGCAGGTCATCCCCTTTGGACTGCGAGTGCAGGCGTAGTCGGAGAACATCGTGGTCTCCCCGTACTCGAGCGTGTGGAAGGTGTCCCCGGGCTGTCCCAGGTACTCCTCTCCGCAGCGGACCTCGGTGCGACCGGCGAGCGCCACGATGGAGAACTCCCGGTCGGGGCAGTCCTGCATCCCGGAGGAGGCGTAGCTCCTCTCCAGGATCGAGCAACCGACCCCCTCGTTGGAGAGGATGCAGGAGATGTTCTTCGACAGGGGTGTCCACGTACTGGTAGGAGTACGTCGTTGTGGACGTGGGGAAGGGCAGGGCCGCTGGGGGTATCGGCCCCGGCGGTGGGAGGTGCGGCCTGCTCTGCCGCAGTACCCGCGCTTGAGGAGGGGCCGCAGTGGCGGCCGAGGCGGATGTCGTATCGGACTGTCGTCCACGGTTCGCCAGCAGCATCCCGCCGAAGACTCCGGCCGCAGCGACGACGAGGATCAGAACGACAACCAGTGCGGTCATCAGCCCAGCATGAGAGCTGGAACGAGGTGCAGGACGGTCGAGGGCGGTGCCGGAGCCGCCGAGGCTGCTGGGGCGGTGCCGGACATGGGCGGCGCTGCGGTCCCTGGAGCTGAAGCCGTCGCTGGCGCTGCCGACGAGGCTTCCCAGCACCATCGTCTGAGGAGCTGTCTCGACGGGGATCGCGGAGTACGTCGAGACGCTGCTGTAGTCCGCGGTTGATGCCGTGGGCAGGCACGCGGTTTCCGCGGTCCTCGGACGGTTCGTGTCTGATGCGTCCGTGGCGCTGGTGGGGGATGCGGGTGAGACGTTGGGGAGATCGTTCGCGCCCATCTGGAGGATCTGCTCGCGCAGCTCCGCGGGGATAGCTGGATTGGCGGCGACGACCGGTCGCAGATCGGGAAACGCCCTGGCGAGGTACTCCAGCACCTCGGGCTCGGTACTGGGGATCGGCGGCACGACGTTCATCGTCGGGAGTGTGGGCGGGCACGAATCGGATGATAGGTCTCTGAAGGACACGGAAGGCCCGTCCGCAACCACATTGGTATCAAACGCCGAGCCGGGCAGGGTTTTCGCTGCGCCCGACAGACTCTCTGTCGGCTGGCGCGAAACCCGCCCGGCTCGATGACGGAGGCGGGGCCTCAGGCGCTACTCGACCTCGGCCAGCAGCTTCTGGACGCGGCCCACGCCCTCGACCAGGTCGTCGTCGCCCAGCGCGTAGGACAGCCGCACGAAGCCCGAGGGACCGAAGGCCTCACCGGGAACGACGGCGACCTCGGCGTGCTCGAGGATGAGCGCCGCCAGCGTGGCCGAGCTGTCGATCGTGGTGCCGCGCAGCGTACGCCCCTCGAGCCCCTCGATGCTGGGGGTAGGCGTAGAAGGCACCGCGGGGTACGGGCACGGTCAGCCCCTCGATCTGCGAGAGCATCTCCACCATGGTGCGCCGGCGCCGGTCGAAGGCGGTGCGCATCTGCTCGACGGCGGTCAGGTCGCCGCTGACGGCCGCCAGCGCCGCGCGCTGCGAGACGTTGGCGACGTTGGAGGTCAGGTGCGACTGGAAGTTGGTGGCGGCCTTGATGACGTCGCTGGGGGCGATCATCCAGCCCACGCGCCATCCGGTCATGGCGTAGGTCTTGGCCACGCCGTTGAGGACGATCGTCTGCTCAGCCAGCTCGGGAACCAGCTTGACGACGTGCGCGGTCTGGGCGCCGTCGTAGAGGAGGTGCTCGTAGATCTCATCGGTGATGACCCAGATCCCGTGCTCCAGGGCCCACTGGCCGATGGCGGTGAGCTCCTCGGGCGTGTAGACCGAGCCGGTCGGGTTCGACGGCGAGCACAGCAGCAGCACCTTGGTGCGCTCGGTGCGGGCGGCCTCGAGCTGGTCAACGCTGACCTTGTAGTCCTGGTCGGCCCCGGCGAAGACCTCGACCGTGGTGCCCCCGGCCAGGGCGACGGCCTCGGGGTAGGTGGTCCAGTAGGGCGCGGGCAGCAGCACCTCGTCGCCGGGGTCGACGAGTGCGGCGAAGGCCTGGAAGACGGCCTGCTTGCCGCCGTTGGTGACCAGGATGTCGTCGGGGGAGACCTCGTAGCCGGAGTCGCGCAGCGTCTTGGCGGCGATGGCCTCGCGCAGGGACCGGCAGGCCCTGGCGGGGAGTACTTGTGGTTGGCCGGGTCCTTCGCGGCGGCGACGGCGGCCTCAACGATGTAGTCGGGGGTGGGGAAGTCGGGCTCTCCGGCGCCGAAGCCGATGACAGGGGCGGCCGGCGGCCTTGAGGGCCTTGGCCTTGGCGTCGACGGCCAGAGTGGCGGAGGGGCGATGGCGGACAGGCGGGCGGAAACGCGGTGCGTGGGTGCAGGTGTCACCCGACCATGGTCCCACGACCAGCGACATCCGTGCGTCTGAAACACGTCGGATCCGTCAGTAACGACGCCGGAGAACCTCCGGGACACCTCCAGGGCACCTCGGGGGGCGGTGTGGCGCCGCACCCCGGCCGGTCCCGGCGTGGCGCACCCCACGGCCTGCGGTTACCGCAAAGGCTTCCTCGTATGGCAGACTAGAGCACCGCTGAAGGGCAGTGGCGCAATTGGTAGCGCACCGGTCTCCAAAACCGGCGGTTGTGGGTTCGAGTCCCGCCTGCCCTGCTGAGAACGGCGGATCTGTCAGGGAGATCCCGTCGGTTTCGTCTTTCTCCCCGCTGTGCGGGAACTGACCTGACCGTCGACCCTGAGGACCCAGATTCGCGAGCGAGCGCACGCGCCGCGACAGGCAAGTCGGCCACCAAGCGCGGCTTCTTCGGGCGCATCGCCCTGTTCATCCGCCAGGTCATTGACGAGCTGCGCAAAGTCGTCTGGCCCACCATGAACGAGCTGTGGACCTACTTCACGGTAGTGGTCGTCTTCATCATCGCCATCATGGCCTTCACCGGGGTACTGGACTTCGCCTTCAACCGGGCCGTCATGTGGCTCTTCGCCTGACCTCCCGGCCTCTGCGGCCGTACCCTCATCGGGGATGCGCGGTTGCGCCCCTGACCACGTCTACTCCCGACGCCGCTGCTGCTCGCGCGGCCCGTCGCATCCGCTCGTCTCACGCCACTGGAAAGCAGGTACACCATGTCTGAGGATGTCTCCTCGCAGACCACTCCCGACGACGTCGAGGCCCTGACCTCGCTCGCGACCGACGACGCCGGTGACGCCGTCGAGCCGGTTGAGGCCGCCCAGGCCGATGCGACCGACGAGGTGGCCCAGGCGCAGCCCGAGACCGCCGCTGAGCCTGCCGCGCCGGCCAGAGGCGCCCGTCGTCGACCCGCTGGCCGAGTTCCGCCGCCAGATGTCGGCCCTGCCGGGGCAGTGGTACGTGCTGCACACCTACTCCGGCTACGAGCGCCGCGTGGCCGCCGACATCATGGCCCGCGCCGAGAACTTCGAGGTCGAGGACTACATCTTCGACGCCACCGTCCCCATGGAGACGGTCATCGAGATCAAGAACGGCAACAAGAAGAAGGAAGTCTCCCGGGTGCGCATCCCCGGCTACGTGTTCGTGCGCATGGACCTGGATGACCCGGAGACCTCGGACAAGGTATGGCGCACCATCAAGGACACCCCGGCCGTCACCGGCTTCGTGGGGGACCGCTACAACCCAGTGCCGCTGACCTTCGGAGGCCGTCGCCCAGCTCGGCCCCACGCCCTGAGGAGATCGCCGCCAAGGAGGCCGCCGCTGCAGGTCACGGCCCCCGAGTCCGGCTCCGGCACCCAGATCGCCACCGGCGGACAGGTCTTCGAGGTCGCCTTCGAGGTCGGCGAGTCCGTCATCGTCACCGACGGCCCTTCGAGATCCCTCCGGCGACGATCGCCGAGATCCTCCCGAGACTCAGAAGCTCCAGGTGCTCATCTCCCTGTTCGGCCGTGACACCCCGCCGAGCTCTCCTTCAACCAGGTCGCCAAGATCTGAGGCGGACCTGAGGGACAGGCCCGTCAGCCGTTGTGGCCCGACGACGCGGTTCAGCGTCGTCGGGCCACAACCGCCCTGAGCTGCGCCAGCAGCCACGACTCAAGAGCCGTGAATCACAGGCAGATCTCCTGTGATACCGCGCACCGCGCTCCCTGCGCGGCCCGGCAGCGGGCTACGATGAGCGCTTGTGTGCGCATGCACCCACGGCTGCACGGCAGGCGTGCAGCACATCCGGACAAGTAAGAAGGACCCATTCTATGGCCCCCAAGAAGAAGGTCGCCGGGCTGATCAAGCTCCAGATCCAGGCCGGCCAGGCCAACCCGCTCCGCCGATCGGCCCCGCCCTGGTGCCCACGGCGTCAACATCATGGAGTTCTGCAAGGCGTACAACGCGGCGACCGAGTCGCAGCGCGGCGACGTCATCCCCGTGGAGATCACCGTCTACGAGGACCGCTCCTTCACCTTCATCACCAAGACCCCGCCGGCCGCCGAGCTCATCAAGAAGGCCGCGGGCGTCCCCAAAGGCTCCGCCACCCCCACACCGTGAAGGTGGCCTCCCTGACCCAGGCTCAGGTGCGTGAGATCGCCGAGTCCAAGATGCCCGACCTCAACGCCAACGACATCGAGGCCGCTGCCAAGATCATCGCCGGCACCGCCCGCTCCATGGGCATCACCGTCGAGGGCCTGAGGCACTCGCCGGCTCACCGGCTCTCTCAACTCAATCCCCCATACGAAACCGTGGAAGGGCCTCGCGCGGCCCGAACACCACGACTGCAAGGAGAAGCAGATGACCAAGCGCTCCAAGGCCCTACCGCGCCGCGGCTGAGAAGATCCAGTCCGAGTCCTCTACACCCCGGCCGAGGGCCGTTCACCTGGCCAAGTCCACCTCGATCACCAAGTTCGACGCCACCGTGGACGTCGTCTTCCGCCTGGGGTCGACCCCGCAAGGCGGACCAGATGGTCCGCGGCACCGTGTCCCTGCCGCACGGTACCGGTAAGACCGCCCGCGTCGTCGTCTTCGCCCAGGGTGAGCGCGCCGAGCAGGCCCTCGCCGCCCGGCGCGGACGAGGTCGGTGGCGACGAGCTCATCGAGAAGGTCGCCAAGGGCTACACGGACTTCGACGCCGCCGTGGCCACCCCGGACCTCATGGGCAAGGTCGGCCGCCTGGGCCGCGTCCTGGGCCCCGTGGCCTCATGCCCAACCCCCGCACCGGCACCGTGACGATGGACGTGGCCAAGGCCGTCTCCGACATCAAGGGGCGGCCGTATCGAGTTCCGCGTGGACCGCGCCTCCAACCTCCACTTCATCATCGGTAAGGCCTCCTTCACCGAGGAGCAGCTGACGGAGAACTTCCAGGCCGCCCTGAGGAGGTCCTGCGCCTCAAGCCCTCGACCTCGAAGGCCGCTACATCCTCAAGGCCACCATGACCACCACCATGGGCCCCGGCATCCCGATGGATGTCACCAAGGCCCTGAGGCTCTTTTTCTTCACGACGGCGTCGGCCGCCTCCCTCATCCGGGGAGGCGGCCGACGCCGTTCTGCCTGCGACGTGCCGGTCCCCGGGGCCTGCCCAGGGACTGCACGAGCCCTCCACGAGGCATCTGCCCATGGTCCGCGGGGTGCCGCGCTGACTACGGTGAAGGCGTCGGTGGCGCACCGGATGGGGGAGGGGAGAAGCCGGTCGTCCCCGTCCTTGCCTCTCCTCTCGCAAGGACGGGGACGACCTCTCCGCCGTGAAGGAGGCCCGGACAGGCCTCAGCCGTTCTTGATGGGGATGTCGGTGAGGGCGGTAGCCGTAGTCGTTGGTGATTCTGTGTGTGTTGGTGGTCGAGGTGATGGTGTCGCCGCCGGGGTCCGGGCCAGACGACGCAGATGGTGGTGGTGCCGCCTTTGGGGCGGTCGTAGAGGTTGAGTTCGGTCGAGGGAGGTGCTGCTTGTTGTAGGCGTCGACGTGGTCGGCGGGGAAGACGCGCTCGCCGTCGCTGAGGAGGTCAGGCCGTCGCTGGCGAGGAGGTTTGTGCAGGCTCACCGTCCTCGTCACGCTGGTTGGCCAAGACTGTCTGGGGGTCAGCGCACAACTGGCTCAGTATGTGCGCCGGTGAGACCGTCGCCTGACGGTGCAGGTGAGGTGCCCAGGAGGTAGCCGCCGGAGCGGGTGACCTGGTCGAGGTAATGGTGACATCCCCACTGGTGTCGGAGCCCTTGGAGGTGAGGGTGACGCCCTCAGGGATCCCTTGGCGACGGGCCCCTTCGGCTCGGGCAGCTTGCCACCACCGCTGCTGTTGGGGGTGGCGGTGCTGCTGCCCTTGAGGGGTGGTGCCGCCGGTGGGGAGTCAGGGTGATCTCGACGCGTCGGTTGGCGGCAGGCCTCATCGGTGGTGTCCTTGATCTTGGGCTCGGACTCGCCCTTGCCGGAGACGGATGTCTTCCACTTGTCGAGGCTGGTGAGTTGCTCGAGTCGGGTCTTGACGGCGTTGGCGCGCTTCTCGGACAGGGTCTGGTTGTAGGCGTCGTCCTGGACGTCGTCGGTGTGCCCCACAATCGTGAGCGTCCGCCGTCGGGTACTGACCGAGCTGGCCGGCCACGGTCTTCAGCTGGGCCTCGGCGCCCGAGGCCAGGTCAGCTGAGTCAGAGCGAAGGTGACATCGCTGGCGAGGGTGACGGTGATGTCCTTGCTGCCGGCTTTTAGTGCTGGTGGAGTCGTCCAGGGCCCGGGTATAGCGCTCAATAGCAGCAGGGGCCGTATCTTTCGTGATGGCGTCGGGCCGCCCTTGCAAGCTCCTTCTTTGCGGTGGCGAGGTTGATGCCGGCCTTCTTGGCATCGTCGGAGTTCAGGACGGAGACGGTGGTGAAGCTTGACCATGGGGACCATGACGGTGACGGTGTCGGTGTCGACCTTGCCGAAGGACGGGTGGGACGTGATCTCCTCGCCGGGGCGAGTACAGAAAACACCGCTGCCGTCGACGGCGCTCCACCCGACCTGGGTCCAGGTCGAGAAGTTTAGTCCATGAGGCGCCGATGCCGGGACCGTAGGGTTGTCGGAGCTCCCAGATGAGTTATCAGTCTTGAGCTTGTTGTCATCTCCGCCGTAGGAGCTGATATTGGTCTCTTTCACGGAGGCGTCGTCGGATGCGCGGGTGAGCTTCACGGCGATGTACGAGTCTTGTCGTCCTGGCGGATGACGGGGAGACCTCTACGCTCACCTCTGTGCGCCCATGACGTGGCCGTCGAGCTTCTGCCACTCGGTGCTGCCCGCCTTAGCCGGGCGGCCGAGACCGAACCCCCGGCCTGGGAGCCCGACGGAGAGGCCGCCTGCCTTGCCCTTCGATGCCCCGGCAGATCACAGCCCGCCAGCACCGGCAGGCCCGCACCAGTCAGGATCGCTCCGGAGAGAACAAGCGACGACGCATGGCTGCGGGTCCTTTCAGCTGTTCTTGACGGGGGATGTCGGTGAGGCGGTAGGCGAAGTCGGAGAGTTGCTTCATGGGCGTCGTGTGGTCGACGGTGATGGTGTCGCCGCCGGGGTCGGGCCAGACGACGCAGATAGTGGTGGTTCCGGCCTTGATGAACGGGGAGTGAGTGCGAGAGCTCGGTGAGGGGACGTGGGTCTTGAACTCGGCGTCGAGGTAGTCGGCGGGGGTAGATGCGCTCGCCTCCGGCCAGAAGGGTCAACCCGTCGGCGGAGAAGCCCGGTAGTCTCGCCGCTCGCATCCTCTCCTCGGACGTTGGACAGAAAGACCTCCTTGTCGCTTGAACCAGTGGAAGAGGCCTGTGGTGGAGTTGTTCTTGGTGCTGAGGGTGGTGTGGAGCTGCCCGAGGGAGGTATGCCCGGAGCAGGGTGACGTGGTCCAGGGTGATGGTGAGTTCTCCGTTACCACTGTCATTCTTGACGGTGACGCCTTCAGCGCCCTTAGCGACAGCGCCCTTGGTCTCAGGCAAGGAACCGGTTCCAGCAGGAGGGGCAGTGTTCTTGGGGGTGGTGCCGCTGGTGGGGTCAGGGTGATCTCGACGCGTCGGTTGGCGGCCCGGGCTTCGTCGGTGGTGCCCTTGATCTTGGGCTCGGACTCGCCCTTGCCGGACACACTGGTCTGCCACTTGTCCAGACTGGTGAGCTGCTCGAGGCGGGTCTTGACAGTGTTGGCCCGCTTCTCGGAGAGGGTCTGGTTGTAGGCGTCGTCCTGGACGTCGTCGGTATGTCCCACGATGGTGAGCGTCCCTCCCTCGGGGTGCTGGCCGAGTTTGCCGGCCACAGTCTGGAGCTGCGCCTCGGCGGCGGGGGCCAGGTCGGCGGAGTCGGAGGCGAAGGTGACGTCGCTGGCCAGGGTGACGGTGATGTCCTTGCTCCCCGTGTGGGTGTTGCTGGAGTCATCCAGAGCCCTGGAGTAGCGCTCGATGGTGACTGGGGCCTCCAGTGCCTGTTTGGGCTTGGCCTTGTCTCGGGAGTAGCCGATGGTGGCGACACTGTCGAAGGCCTTGTCCATTGCTGCAAGGTCGACGCCGGAGGCGTCAGGGGCGTCCTTGTCCACGACGTCGACGGTGACGAAGCCGGCCTGGGGGACGAAGACGGTGACCTGCTTGGCATCCACAGCCCCGAAGAGAACGAAGCAGCTGGTGGACTCGCCCGGCTTGAGTGCCAGCTTGTTGTAGTTGTCCTTGACCTTGTTCTCCACACCGGTGGTGGCCACCCACACCCGGTTGTTGGGCAGGTCCAGCAGGCGCACCCCGGTCGCACCCCAGTCAAAGGTCCTGATGTGAATGGGGCGTCCCAGTGGGCTAGTTGCCTCGAAGGTGTTGTTTCCGGGATCATGCGAGGAGTCTGCGATGTCCTTGACTGCGGGGTCGTCCTTGGCTCGTGTCAGTCTCAGGGCCAGGACGGTGGTCTTCTCGTCGCGGCGCACCAGTGGTGAGACCTGGATCCCCAGGTGGTGACCCATGACGTGAGCGTCGAGTTCCTGCCATCCCTGCGGCGCGGCCGATGCTGTGGGTGCGGCTGTCCCCGGTGTTTTGACTGCCGACGGCGAGGCCGATGCCGATGCTGATGTCGAGGCCGCTGAGGTAGAGCCGGCCTGATGCTTCGACTGCCAGGGCAGCTTGCACCCGGCCAGCATCGGCAACCCGACACCGGTCAGAATTGCTCCGGAGAGAAATACGCGACGACGCATGGCGCGGGTCCTTTCAGTTGTTCTTGATGGGGATGTCGGTGAGGCGGTAGGCGGTGTCTGGGATGAGTACTTGTCTTTGGCGTGGTCGAGGGTGATGGTGTCGCCGCCGGGGTCGGGCCAGACGACGCAGACGGTGGTGGTGCCGGTCTTGAGGTGGTCGTAGAGGTGTAGCTCGGTCGGGGAGGTGCTGCTTGTTGTAGGCGTCGTTGTGAGTCGGCGGGGAAGATGCGTTCGCCGTTGCTGAGGAGGTCAGGCCATCGCTGGCGAACTGGGTTCGACAGGCGCTGCCGTCTTCGTGCGCTGGTTGCTCAGTGCCGTCTCGGGGTCCTGGAGCAGGGGGTGGAGTTGTGCGCCGGTGGATCCGTCCTTGACGGTGCAGGTGATGGTGCCCGAGGAGGTAGCCGCCGGAGCGGGTGACGTGGTCGAGGGTGATGGTGACCTCTCCGCTGGTGTCACCGCTCTTGGGGGTGAGGGTGACGCCTTCGGCTCCCTTGGCGACGGGGCCCTGGGGGTCAGGGCAGCTTACCGCTGCTGGGGTTATGGGCTGTGCTGCTGCTGGGGTGGCAGTACTGCTGCCCTTAGAGGTGGTGCCGCCGGTGGGGGTCAGAGTGATCTCGACGCGTCGGTTGGCGGCTCGGGCCTCGTCGGTGGTGTCCTTGATCTTGGGCTCGGCTCTCGCCCTTGCCGGACACGCTGGTCTTCCACTTGTCGAGCTTGGTGAGTTGTCGCGAGGCAGGGTCTTGACAGCGTTGGCTCGTTTCTCGGACAGGGAGTCTGGTTGTAGGCGTCGTCCTGGACGTCGTCGGTGTGTCCCACGATGGTGAGTGTGCCGCCGTCAGGGTGCTGGTTTCAGCTGGCGGCGACGGTCTTCAGCTGGGCCTCGGCGCCCTGAGGCCAGGTCAGCGGAGTCGAGGCGAAGGTGACGTCGCTGGCGAGGGTGACGGTGATGTCCTTGCCTCCGGCGTGGGTGCTGGTGGAGTCGTCCAGAGGCGTGTGTAGCGCTCGATGGCGACGAGGTCGGCGAGCTCGGGGAGCGTCGCGAGGGACTGTCGATGTCGGCTTTTGGGCGATGATCAGGTCCATCTTGGCCTTCTTGGCCTTGTCGGCGTCCAGGACGGAGACGGTGGTGAAGCCGGCCATGGGGACCATGACGGTGACGGTGTCGGTGTCGACCTTGCCGAAGGACAGGGTAGGAGTGATCTCCTCGCCGGGGGTGAGCTCCAGCATTCCGCCGCTGCCGTCGACGGCGCTCCACACGCGCCCGGAGCCGGTGTCGAGGAGCTTGACCAGGTCGGCTCCCGGTACCAGGACGAAAGATGGTTGGACGCCCTACGTAGCTGGAGGATGACCTCGTTCTTGTCGTCGCTGAAGGGATGGGCGTTGATCGGCGTCGATGGAGGCGTCGTCGGATGCGCGGGTGAGCTTCAGGGCGATGATACGAGGTCTTGTCGTCCCTGGCGGATGACGGGGACACCTCCACGCTCACCTTGTGGCCCATGACGTGGCCGTCGAGCTCTGCCACTCAGTGCTCCCGCCTTAGCCGGAGCACTGGCCGAGGCCGTGGCTGACCCGCCGAGCGGTGGAGCCCTGACGGAGGCCGACCCTTCCTTGCCCTCGATGACTCCCGGCAGGTCACACCCGTCAGCACCGGTACACCCACCCACCAGGGCCGAGAGCCACGAAAGACCGACGAGACGGTGCCGAAGGGAACACGAAGAAGAACCAGGCAGATGGGCGACACAAGAACTCCTTCATGGGTCCGCCGGAATTTCTCAAAAGACAGAGCGTAATCGTAACGTAATCTTCCTAGCAAGTGGGGACTCCCAGGTACTCCCCATCGCTCCCCAGGTACTCCCCCATTGCTGCATGGGGAGTACCTGGGTCCCTGGAGTGCCCGTGGGCATCATGGGTACGGCACAGTTTTTCCCCGTGGGAGTCTCCCCATGTCTCGAATAAGGAATGCTGCATAGAGTGTCGGTATTCCTCAGGTTGAAGTGGCCTGAATGAGAGCATTGGAGGTCCATCATGACGATTACTTCGAAGCGGCTCCTGGCTGCCGTGAGCAGTATTGGTCTGGCGGCGACCTTGGCGTCCTGTCAGCTGCCAGGAGGCTCCTCGGGTGAGAAGGGGCGTCGACCTCGACGTCGGCTTCAGCGCCGAAGTCGGCGCAGCCCGGGGGTGATAGCAATAGCAGCCAGGGTGCGGCCATTGAGTCGCACACCAGCAGCATTGACAGCAAGCCTGCAACCGTCTCCCTGAACTCCGTCTCCGCCACGGGGACGACGGTCACCGTCATGTTCTCCGTGACGAATGACGACAAGAGCAATGATATGTACGTCTCCGACTACTTCTCGGATGGGGACGACTCGATTCCGCAGCCCAGCGGAAAGGCGACACCGGGAGAGTAAGAACAACGTCGATGGATCACGCTCGTTGAGCCGTCCTCCTCGAACATCTATCGAGTCTCCTATGACTCCCAAGGCGGCTGCCTGTGCTCCGGTGACCTCAACGAGTTCGTCAAGCCCGGTCAGACGATCGCACTCCAGGCGACCTTCACCGGTGTGCCGGCCGAGGCGAAGAACGTCACCATCACCATCCCGAATGGAGGGGACCTTCAGCAACGTGGCGGTGACCCGATGAAGACGGCAGCATGAATGGGGGATGGGCAAGGGCGCGCCACGTCTCGGCTCTCGGTTTCGGTCAGCGGGTGCTTGCAGCCGCGGTCGCCGTCGTGGGCAGCATCGTGGCCAGTGTCCGCCTCGGCTGCTGCCGTACCTGCAGCACCGCAAGCGGGCCACCCGTTGGCGGCTGCGAGCAACAGCGCCACAGCCGACCCGACGACGATCACCAAGCAACCGGAGAGCGCCGGGCCGGGCAACCCCCGGGTGGCTCAGACCGTGGACCGCGTCGTCACGCCGGTGTCGCGCTCGAGCAGCTCGGACAGCGCGGTCACCCTACTCCTCGGACGGGCCAGACCACGGTGGCCTCACTGTCGGAGACGTCACCTTCGACGTCGACTCCTCGGCCTCGACCGACCGCGCCAAAGCAGGTGCTCGACGAGATCGTCAAGCGCTGGAACAGAAGGCTCCGCCACGGTCACCGTGGTGGGGCACACGGACTCCGTCGCCGACGACGCTCACAACCAGACGCTCTCCGAGCAGCGGGCCAAGGCTGTCGCCGACTACCTGACCTCCAAGGTCCCCTCCCTGAACGTCCAGTCCTCCGGCAAGGGGGAGAGCGAGCCCTGTGGCCTCCGAGACCAACGCGGACGGCAGTGTCAACGAGGGCGGGCAAGGCCGCCAACCGCCACGTCGATGTGCGGTGGGGTAAGTGCGCACAATCGTCCTGCGGGTCATGCCACCGCGAGCATCCATGCCAACCAGGCTCCTAGCGACAGGTAGGGACCGAAGGCGATGAGTGTTTTGCGGTCCGCCAGGCGACAGGCCATGAGTGCTACGGCGGTGATCCCACCGATGAAGAATCCGAGGATAATGCCCATCGTGGCATAGGTTCCGCCGAAGTATCCGAGCCACAGCCCAAGAACGGCACACAGCTTTCGCATCCCCAGGTCCCATGCCCTGATCCGGGTAGCAGTGCCATGGCGCCCACAATGACGCCGGCACTCACTGCGCACAGGATGGACCTGAGGGCTGCCCAGCCTGCTTCGGGGAAGGGCGTCCCCGTGGTCGCGTTGAACAGCGCAAGAGCCAAGGTTGCTGTGCCGGTCCACAGGGCCGCAGGGCCGAGAATGCGATTGGGGAGCCGGTGGCACACGGCGTCAACGCTGCATGCCGCGCCGAGCAGCGCCACGAGGGAAGGGCGACGATCACCTCGCCCCACGCCCCGCCAGCCGCTCCCCGCACGAGCGTCGCCGCGCACAGGACAGCGGCCAGAATGCCCCTGAGAGTGGGTCAGCAGCCACAGGGCGCGGAATTCTCGCGGCTCGGTGGTGGCGTCACGGGATGAGGTGGCCCCGGTCCGTGCCCTGTCCTGCTCCAGGTCGGACACATACCGGCGGGCGAACGCCGAGGCTGGGCGGGTGACGACTGCGATGGCTGCGCCGCCAACGGCGATGGCGGCCAGTAATGCGGAGACGTTCACCTCCACACTCTCGCACGTTCGCTACCTTCGAGGTGGGGAAAAATGGAGAGACTCATGCGTGTCTCGCGTCCTGCCAATGAGTGCTCAGGCCGACGTCGAGTGTGCCCGCACCTTTCCTCGCTGGTCCTGCGGCGTGTCCAGCACCCGCCCTCACCTCGCCCTCCGCCCTGGCGCCCTGACGCGGCGAACGGGTAGCCTGGCCGACGGTGCCCGCAGGCGGGTCACCGCATCTCCATTCCGTTCCCAGCGACGTCGGACTCGCCCAGGCCTCAGGCCTGCTCGGCTCAGGTGCGACATCGTGACGCGGGTCTGCCGCGGCGGGAACCGACAGGGCCCCTGACTGCGGGGCTCCGGACGTCGTCATCGGGCTCGCCCCGATCCCCGGCAGGGCCGGCCCTCTCCGCGGTGGCGTGCGCCGTCGAGGCCACCAATGGGGGAGCGGCCCGGCACGCAGGCAGCAGCCAGATACAGACTCACGTCCCCATGGAGAATCAGTAGTGCCTACCATTCAGCAGCTGGTCCGCAAGGGCCGCTCGACGAAAGCGCTCCGCGTCAAGACGCCGGCGCTCAAGGCCAGATCCGCAGCGCCGTGGCGTGTGCACCCGCGTGTACACCGACCCCCTAAAGCCGAACTCCGCCCTTCGTAAGGTCGCCCGTGCGCCTGTCCACCGGTATCGAGGTCACGGCCTACATCCCCGGTGAGGCCACAACCTCAGGAGCACTCCATCGTGCTCGTGCGCGGTGGTCGTGTGAAGGACCTTCCGGTGTCCGCTACCACATCGTGCGCGGTGCCCTCGACACCCAGGGTGTCAAGGGCCGCCAGCAGAGCACGTTCAAGTACAGCGCCAGAGGAGAGAAGTAATGCCTCGTAAGGGTCCCGCACCCAAGCGCCCGCTCGTCGTCGACCCCGTCTACGGCTCGCCGGTCGTCACCCAGCTCGTCAACCGCGTTCTGCTGGACGGCAGAAGTCCACCGCCGAGCGGATCGTCTACAGCGCCCTGGAGGGCGTGCGCTCCAAGACGGACCAGGACCCGGTCTCGGTCCTCAAGCGCGCTCTGGACAACATCCGCCCCGCCCTGGAGGTCCCGCTCCCGTCGCGTCGGTGGCGCCACCTACCAGGTGCCCGTCGAGGTCCGCCCCGGCCGCGCCACCGCCCTGGCGCTGCGCTGGCTCGTGGACTTCTCCCGCCAGCGCCGCGAGAACACCATGACCGAGCGTCTCATGAACGAGATTCTCGACGCCTCCAACGGCCTGGGCGCCGCGGTCAAGCGCCGTGAGGACATGCACCGCATGGCCGAGTCCAACAAGGCCTTCGCCCACTACCGCTGGTAGTGCCGGAATCAGCTCCGTACCCCACACGAACGAAGGACACCACCAGTGGCGCCCTGACGTGCTGACAGACCTCACCAAGGTCCGCAACATCGGCATCATGGCCCCACATCGATGCCGGTAAGACCACCGTGACAGAGCGCATCCTGTTCTACACGGGCATCAACTACAAGATCGGCGAGACGCACGACGGCGCCTCGACGATGGACTGGATGGAGCAGGAGCAGGGAGCGCGGTATCACCATCACCTCCGCGGCCACCACCTGCTTCTGGAAGAACAACCAGATCAACATCATCGACACCCCCGGCACGTGGACTTCACGGTCGAGGTCGAGCGCTCCCTGCGCGTGCTCGACGGCGCCGTGGCTGTCTTCGACGGCAAGGAGGGTGTGGAGCCGCAGTCGGAGACGGTGTGGCGCCAGGCGGACAAAGTACAACGTCCCGCGCATCTGCTACATCAACAAGATGGACAAGCTGGGCGCGGACTTCGACTTCTCCGTCCAGACCATCCGTGACCGCCTCCCGCCACCCCGATCGTCCTCAACTTCCCGATCGGCGCCGAGAACGACTTCTCCGGCCTCGTCGACGTCCTGGAGATGCGGGCCATCCGCTTCCCGGAAGGACGCCGACGGCAGAGGGACCCGCAGCTCCGTCGTCGAGTACGAGGATCCTCCGAGGCTGGTCGCCAAGGCCGAGGCTGCGCCCAGCTGGTCGAGACGGTCGCCGAGGGCCGACGACGCCCTCATGGAGAAGTACCTCGAGGGCGAGGAGCTCAGCATCGCCGAGCTCAAGTCCGGCATCCGCAAAGCTCACCGTGGCCGGCGAGGCCTTCCCGGTCCTGGCCGGGTCCGCCTTCAGAACAAGGGCATCCAGCCCGTGCTCGACGCCGTCCTGGACTACCTGCCCTCCCCGCTCGACGTCCCCCGACGTCGAGGCCACGCAGTCGGTAACGAGGAGGAGGTGCTCACCCGTCCGGCCGACGAAGGCCCCCTTCTCCGCCCTGGCCTTCAAGGGTGGCCACCACCCCTTCTACAGCAAGCTCGTCTACGTGCGCGTCTACTCCAGCAAAGGTCTCCCAGGGCGAGATGGTCCTCAACGCCACCAAGGGCAGAAGGAGCGCATCGGCAAAGCTCTTCCAGATGCACTCCAACAAGGAGAACCCGGTGGAGGCCCGCCCGGCCACATCTACGCCCTTCATCGGCCTCAGGACGTCACCACCAGTGACACCCTGTGCGCCAGGGCTCCCCGATCGTCCTGGGTCCATGACCTTCCCGGCCCCGGTCATCACGTGGCCATCGAGGCCCCAAGACCAAGGGCGACCAGGAGAAGCTGGGTGTGGCCATCCAGAAGCTCTCGAGGAGGGCCCACCTTCACCGTCTCCCTCGACGAGGAGACCAGCCAGACCGTCATCGGCGGTATGGGCGAGCTCCACCTGGACGTGTTCGTGGACCGTATGCGCCGCGAGTTCAGGTCGAGGGCCAACGTGGGTGCTCCCGCAGGTCGCCTACCGCGAGACCATCCGCAGAAGGTGGACAAGGTCAGTACACCCACAAGAAGCAGACAGGGTGGCTCCGGCCAGTTCGCCAAGGTGCAGATGAGCTTCGAGGCCCCTCGTGGTCGACGAGGCCGCCGAGACCGCCGACGGCGAAGGCGCACTACGAGTTCGCCAACGCCGTCACCGGTGGTCGCGTGCCCGCAGTACATCCCCAGCGTGGACGCCCGGGGTCCAGGGACGCCATGCTCACCGGTGTCCTGGCGGCTACCCGATGGTGGACATCAAAGGCCACCCTCATCGACGGCGCCTACCACGAGGTCGACTCCTCCGAGATGGCCTTCAAGATCGCCGGTTCCATGGCGTTCAAGGAGGGTGCCAGAAGGCCTCGCCGGTCCTCCTCGAGCCCGTCATGGCCGTCGAGGTCCGTACTCCCGAGGAGTACATGGGCGACGTCATCGGTGACCTCAACTCCCGTCGCGGCATGATCGCCTCGATGGAGGACGCCGTCGGCGTCAAGGTCATCCGCGCCAACGTGCCCCTGTCGGAGATGTTCGGCTACGTCGGTGACCTGCGCTCCAGACGCAGGGACGTGCCGTGTACTCCATGACCTTCGACTCGTACGCCGAGGTTCCCAGAACGTCGCCGACGAGATCATCGCCAAGGTCAAGGGCGCCTGACGCCCTGCCTCCGGGGTCCGCACCGGCTGCACGCAACCGCGGCGGACCCCCGGCCCGCAACGCCCCTCAGGGTGCCGACCGGGACCCAGTTCAGTAGATTTCCAACATCACCAGTAGAGACTCTCGACGCCCGGGCGGCTGGCATGTGTGCTAGTCGAATCCCGACGAAGAGAACTACCCGAGTCCCAGGAGGACACCAGTGGCCAAGGCCAAGTTCGAGCGGACCAAGCCGCACGTCAACATCGGAACGATCGGTCACGTCGACCACGGTAAGACGACGCTGACCGCTGCGATCTCAGGTTCTGCACGACGAGTACCCCGAGCTGAACCCCTTCACCCCCTTCGACGAGATCGACAAGGCTCCTGAGGAGCGTCAGCGCGGTATCACCATCAACATCGCGCACGTCGAGTACGAGACCGACAAGCGCCACTACGCGCACGTCGACGCCCCAGGGCACGCCGACTACATCAGAACATGATTACCGGTGCCGCCCAGATGGATGGCGCGATCCTCGTGGTCGCCGCCACCGACGGCCCGATGGCCCAGACCCGCGAGCACGTCCTGCTCGCCCGCCAGGTGGGCGTCCCCGCCCTCCTCGTGGCCCTCAACAAGTCCGACATGGTGGACGACGAGGAGCTCCTCGACCTGGTTGAGATGGAGGTCCGTGAGCTGCTGTCCTCCCAGGACTACGACGGCGACGAGGCTCCCGTCATCCGCGTCTCCGCTCTCAAGGCCCTCGAGGGCGACGCCGAGTGGGCCGGCAAGATCAAGGAGCTCATGGACGCGGTGGATGACTTCATCCCCACCCCCGAGCGTGACATGGACAAGCCCTTCCTCATGCCCATCGAGGACGTCTTCACCATCACCGGTCGCGGCACCGTGGTTACCGGTCGTGTGGAGCGCGGCAAGCTCCCGATCAACTCTGAGGTCGAGATCCTCGGTATCCGCGAGGCTCAGAAGACCACGGTCACCGGTATCGAGATGTTCCACAAGCAGATGGACGAGGCCTGGGCCGGCGAGAACTGCGGTCTGCTCCTGCGCAGCACCCGTCGCGAGGACGTCGAGCGCGGTCAGGTCGTCTGCAAGCCCGGCTCCATCACCCCGCACACCGAGTTCGAGGGCCACGTCTACATCCTCACCAAGGACGAGGGCGGCCGCCAGACCCTTCTACTCGAACTACCGTCCGCAGTTCTACTTCCGTACCACGGACGTCACCGGTGTCATCACCCTCCCCGAGGGCACCGAGATGGTCATGCCCGGCGACACCACCGAGATGACCGTCCAGCTCATCCAGCCCATCGCCATGGAGGAGGGCCTCGGCTTCGCCATCCGTGAGGGTGGTCGCACCGTCGGCTCCGGCCGCGTCACCAAAGGTCATCAAGTGACCCACTGACGCTCCGCGCCTCCGCGTAGCACTAGACCTCCCCGGTCAGAGCATCTGCTCTGACCGGGGAAAGTCTTCGTATCCCATGACGGGAAAGGGCACAGCCGACCGTCAGCGTGAATAGAAATATGAGATGACACCATTTCCTCGTATTCGTGATTCCGATGTAATGAATGGTGTCGCAATGCCATAACGGACGATTTCAGATCCATCACCGATCCTGTATTGCCCGACTACGTCAACTAAGTTAATCCCTGTTGCCAAGGGCATGGGTCGACGCCTAAAGAAGGCGGTCCCAGCGCTGTTGGTTCCCTCATGAGTTGAGGTGTTCCCTTTGCTGTCTCGTCGTGCCATCAAGCCTCGCCTGCGTAAGCTCATCGCGGCGCTGCGGCACTCGCCTGCGTCTGCTGCGCGCTCGTGGGCACTGAGCAGCCTTCTGCCGGGGCGGCCCCGAGCGGGCTCCCCGCCGACGCTTCCGGCGGTCTTCGCCCAGGCGGCACCAGCTGGTACCGGGACACCATCCAGTGGCTCCAGTGGGCGGACTACGACCAGAACTTCGCCCGGCCAGACCAAGCGAATGTTCCCGTGCTCGACTACAGGGCAGCGCAGGGACCTTCACCAACTACCGCGACCTGGGGAGGCCGGATATCTGGTCACCACCTGCAATCTGTCCAATCTCAGGCACCTTGGTCACCAGAAGGGCTTTCCCGACGATCTTGCCCGCGGCCCGCTGGTCGCCACGATTCCGGGCACCTGGGCCGGTGACATCCTCGACAACCTCTACAACACCGGTGGCGCCGGGGGGCTGGAGCGACGGCAGCTCAGGGTGGCACAACGGCCTGAAGTACCCGGACAACTACACCAACCACAGCAGATGGTCATCGGACTGGCCAACGGCTACGCCTACAACGGGGACAAGACCTGGGACGGCAGGGGACAAGAACGACCGCCGGGCCAACCGCACGCCCACGGGCGGATACTCACGCATCAGCTTTCGACGTCTCCTGCTCCGCGCTCTCCAGGCCCCCGACGGCAGGGCTCCACGCGGTGGCCCTCAACGGCCTGGTCTTCGCCGACGCGGAGGCCTCCAACCCCAGCAGCACCAATGAGGCCCTTCGACGGCGAGTGGATCCGAGCCGAGGTGCCCCAGCAATCAACGAGGTCACCTGGCGCCTCCTGGACGGCGGGCGCTCCAGTAACTGCACGGACACCAGAGGAGCACCGGGCGGCCGGTCACGACCCGCGCGCTTCTCCAGCAGGAACCACACCTGAGGCTGGATAACACGGCGCAGGAGTGCGTCTACCAGAACGGCGGAGGCTACTCCAAGCCCAACGGCATCGGTGGGCCCGCGGTCTCCATGTTCATGGAAGGGGCCACCAGCGCCACCATCACCATGCAGGGGTCGGGCTACTCCGCCGTCGCCCTGGGGCTGGTCCTGGTCACCGACTTCGGTGACGCGCCGATCTCTACGGCGGCGCCTCCGCCCTCCTGCAGCCCAGGTGGGATGGTGGTGGTCACGAACCGCAACAGCTATGACCTGTTCGGTGGCCGCCTCATCAGCACCACCCGCATGCAGCCCACCGGACCCTACCTGGGCTCGGGTGCTGACGCCGAGTCCAGCAGCGCTTCAGCGACGGGGCCGACGGCGACGACAACGACGGCTGGTACGGCAACGACGAGGACGGTGTCTCCATCCCCGCCTCAGGCATTGAGACCGCCCCGGGACAGCAGTACACCACCAACGTCCGCTGCGGCGGCCGAGGAGCGGTGGCCGGTTGGATCGACTGGAACCACAACGGCGTCTTTCGACGCCACCGGAAAAACGGTCAGACCACCTGTGACGGCTGGGGCAATGCCACACTGCGTTGGACCGTCCCCGAGGACGTCGTGCGCAGCATCGACGGGGAGGCCGGATCAGCCCCACACCTACCTACGGGTGAGGACAGGCTGAGGGCAGGGTGAACCTCAAGCCCACCGGCGGCACGATGGGCGGCGGGTGGAGGACTACCGGATCGCGGTGCGCGTCCCCGATCCAGCTCGTGAAGAACGTCAGGCCCCGTACACCCGGGCAGGGTCAGGGCCCTCGGGGCCGACCAGTGGACCCTCAAGGCCCAGCAGGGCAATGGTGGGGCGGCGTCCCAGCAGGTGACCGGCAACGTTGACACCGGTATCAAGGCGGTGCGTCCAGGACAGTACGCGCTCAGCGAGTCCTCCACGAACCCCCAGGCACCGGGCTGCAGAGGCGAGCGCATGGCAGTGCGCCCAGACCCCCGGGACACGCGGCAGCTGGAGCGGCTCGAGCCTGACAGGATCCAAGATCCAAGTGCAGGGTGCCGATCGCATCACCTGCTCGGTCACCAACACGACCAAGCCCGGAGCGCTGTCCTGGACCAAGGTCGACCAGGACGGTCAGACACCCCTGGGTGGTACCAGCTGGACCCTGACCGGTCCCGGCGTCCCCGCCGGCACCGTCGTCGAGGACTGCCAGGCGGCGGGCTGCCGAGGCGGCGCCTACCGGGACACCAACCCGGCTCCGGGTGTCTTCGAGGTCAGCGGACTGGTGTGGGGGAGCTACTCCGTCACCGAGAGAACCGCCCCCAGTGGATACCAGCGCCTGGACAAGACCTTGGCCTTCAACGACGTCTCCGGCGCCAACCTCAAGGCTGGGCTCAAGGACACCACGGGTGTCACCAGGGGCCGTGACCAGCCAGCGTCTGACCGGAGCCGTGTCCTGGAAGAAGCAGGACACGAGTGGGCACGCCCTCGGGCGGCTCGGGTGGACGCTCAGCGGCCCCTGAGTCCAGCCAGAACCACCGTCACCGACTGCGTCATCGCCGGTGGCAGGGGACGGTGCCCAGGCGGCCCCTACGCCGACACGGACCCCGCAGCCGGTTCCTTCACCGTGACCGGCCTGCCCTGGGACAGCGCTCCCTACTCCCTGGTGGAAGCGGGCTCCCGCAGGGATACCGGCGGCACGACGAGCCGCAGGCTTCGCCATCAAGCCCAACGCCCTCAGTACTCCTTCTCGAGGCCTTCACCAGCGAGAGGCGGCCACCCCCGCCTGCCCCTGACAGGCGGACGCAGTGCCCATCTTCCTGATCGCAGGAGCGGTCGTCTCCGCTCTGGCGATCTCACCGGACTCCTCAGGAGGCGCCGTCACTGCAACCTCGACTGATCCGCCCGCCGACCCACGCATGAAGGTCGGAGGCGCCGGTGACGCCGTCGGACGAGACGGAGCCGTCCACCGGAGAAAGAACTCCCTATCCATACCTCTGCCAGCGTTCGCATCTCCCCGCGGCGCACGGTGAAAAAATCCCAGCCGCATGAAGCACAACGCCAGCACGCTGGGGCGTCGGGCTGCTGCCGCAGCCAGTGTCCTCACCCTGGCCTTCCTCGGCCTGGCCCCTTCGGCCGTGGCACGGAAACGCCCTAACTACGGCAAACATCAAGACTGAGGCGACGGGCTCCCTCGCCATCCACAAAGCACCTCAACGGTGGTGGCAGGACATCAGTAACCCCACCGGTACCCGCAGAACGCGGACAGCAAGGGGACTCCCGTCAGGGGCGTCGTCTTCACCGCCTACCCGATCACCGACATCAACCTGAAGGACCCCGCCGGGTGGGACACGATCAGTGACCTGTCCAAGGCCGGCGTGCCGGACAGCGCCTGCACCAACCCCGCCGCCCCCACGCTGGGAGCGCACAGTTTCGGCACCCCCAAGGTCTCCCCGGCCACCAACGACGAGGGACTCGCCACGATTACGGACATGCCGGTTCAGGCCTACCTCGTGTGCGAGACCACGACCCCAGCAACATCGTCGAAGGCCAAGCCCTTCGTGGTGACGGTTCCTCACCCGAACACCGCTGCGGGCGCCGACGGCCAGTGGATCTACGATGTCACGTCTACCCCAGAACGAGGCCATCAGCGTTGAGAAGAGCATCCAGGGGCAGAAGCTCAGCGGCTGCAGCGTCGGCTCCCTCATCAAGTTCCCGGTGAGACTCGACGGCGCCGACTCTCGACGCCAAGTCCTTCTACAAGTACTTCCAGCTCAGGGACACCCTGGACGACCGCCTCACGGCGGTGACCGCCACTGAGGTCTCCCTCGAGGTACGACCCTGGATCCACCGACTACAAGGTGGACACCAAGGGGCAGACCGTCACCGTCACCTTCACCGCCGAGGTCTGAAGAAGATCAAGGCCGCCCCGGCAGAAAGGTGTCCGCCGTCTTCCAGGGCAAGGTGACCGAGGTCCGCAACAGCGCCATCACGAACCAGGGCTCAGGTGATCAGCGACACCGTCTACGCCGAGCAGCCCCCGACGCCCGAGGCCCCGGCGAACCCCAACGACCCGCCGACCTCTAACGGGTGACTTCCCGCTGGGGCGACCTGCTCATCAAGAAGGTGGACAACCACCAGCAGGGCCAGGGACAAAAGCCGGCCTCCAGGGCGCTCAGTTCCAGCTGTACAAGGCCAGAACGCCTACGCCGGTACCTGCACCAAGGACAGGAAGGCGACCCATCGCCATCAACGGCGAGACCACGCTGACCACGGACGCCCAGGGCGCCATCAACGTCAAGGGCCTGTTCATCTCCGACTCCATCGACGGTGCGAACCGTGACAACCAGAAGGATGCCACCGCGCTGCTGCGTCCTGGTCGAGACCAAGGCTCCGGCGGCTACGTCCTGCCCGCCGGTGACGCGCCGTGACCCCCGTCAAGATTGAGGTCGGTGCGGTGACCACGGACAACGTCACCATCGAGAACTACCAAGCAGTCGGTTCCGGGCCTGCCCCTGACCGGTGCCAACGGCATGCTCATCCTGACCGCCTCCGCGCGTCCCTGCTGATGATCGCCGTCGGCTCCGTCCTCGTAGCCCGCTACCGCGAGCGCAAAGCAGAACGCGAACCTCGCGCTCTGATGACACTGGCTGTCGGCTGGGGCCGCGAGGCCCCGGCCGGCAGCGCGACCCCTAAAGCGCCTGCCTCAGCCCACGTCGTGACCGGGTTCCTGAACCCGTCTCGATCGTGAGTGGTGAGCCTGAGCGGAACCGGTGCAGGCACTCGACGGACCCCGATCCGTCGAGCGCCTGCACCGCTATCTGAACCCGCACCATCCCAACCCCGTCCACCCGACCCTGGAAGCGCACGAGGCCCCATGATCTCCGCAAGCACGCACACCCGCACCGCCGGACTCCGCGCACGCGCCTCGAGGCCTCCAGAAGCACCGCCGTCCCCGCGCCTGGCGCCTGTCGGTCTCCGCCCTGGTCACCTCCATCCTGGCGCTGGTGGGCATGGGGCCTGCTGACCTATCGACGGCGGCCTCCTGGGTCTGCCCAGTACAACCAGTCGAAGGTGACTGCCGACTTCTCCGCCCCAGGTCGATGGGGCCCGTCCCGACGCCAAGACCCAGGTCGAGCAGGCGCACGCCTACAACGACGCGCTCTCGGCCGGAGCGGTCCTGGAGGCCAACAACCACGTCCCCACCGGCGCCGGCTCCAGCAAGGACAGCTCCCTGCAGTACGCCAACATCCTCAAGGCCAACAACGAGGGCCTCATGGCCCCGTCTGAAAGATCCCTCCATCTCCCTGGACCTGCCCGTCTACCACGGCACGGCCGACGACACCCTCCTCAAGGGGCCTGGGGCACCTGGAGGGCACCTCGTTGCCGGTCGGGGGAGGGGACCCGCTCGGTCATCACCAGGGCACCGCCCGGCCTGGCCGAGGCCACCATGTTCACCAACCTGGACAAAGGTCAAGACCGGTGACAGCCTCATCGTCGAGGTCTTCGGAGAGGTCCTCACCTACCGGGTCACCAGCACCAGGTCGTCAGGCCCGAGGAGACCGAGGGCTCTGCGCGTCGAGGAGGCAGGACCTGCTCACCCTGGTGACCTGCACGCCCTGGGCATCAGCACCCACCGCATCCTGCTGACCGGGCGAGCGCATCTACCCGACCCCTGCCAAGGACCTCGCGGCGGCGGGCAAGCGCCCGACGTTCCCCACTTCCCCTGGTGGGCCGTGGGCCTGGCGGCGGGGCTCATCGTCATCGGGCTGTACCTGTGGCGCTCGGGCTACGCGGCGGCGCGGGCCAGGGCAGGCCCTGGCCAGGGCCCGTGCTGCAGGAGGAGCCGCGCCCCCAGACCTGGGCGGAGCAGATGCGGATCTGGATGGATGACGACGCCGGCGTCGAGCCCCAGCGGTGGTTCACCGACCTGCCGGTCCCTCCCCAGCCCTCCGAGATGGAGACCTGGCGCTCCTGGAGGAGATCGCGTCGCTGTCGCGCCGTCGGGACGATGGGATGACCAGAGGGCTCATCGACACCGCTGAGATCGGTGCTGGACGCGACACGCCCGAGCGCGGGGGCCAGTGGGCGGACTCACGGCCTCTAGGGCCCCGATCCTGGGTTCCGCGCTGCGCGGGCCTGATAACGTAATCCGGCCGGCCAGGGCGTGCGCATGCGTGCCCCTGGTTGTGCCGCCCCGGGATCACCCGGATTCATTCTGACGGACCCGTTCCTCCTGAACGGGTTTCCGTGTCCAGACCGGTTCACCGCCTCCCATCACAGGGAGCGGCGCGCGTCCTGAAGCGGCACGCCCGAGCGCGTGGACCGGCCAGAAGCAAGTACAAGAGGTTAGGCGCCATGGCGGGACAGAAGATCCGCATCCGGCTCCAGGTCACTACGACCACGGGTCATTGACTCCTCGGCGCGCAAGATCGTCGACGTCGTGACCCGCGCTGGCGCGACGGTCGTGGGCCCGGTGCCGCTGCCGACCGAGGAAGAACGTGTTCTGCGTGATCCGGTCGCCGCACAGGTACAAGGACAGCCGCGAGCACTTCGAGATGCGCGCACAAGCGGCTGATCGACATCGTCGACCCGACGCCCAAGGCCGTCGACTCGCTCATGCGTCTCGACCTGCCCGCTGACGTCAACATCGAGATCAAGCTCAGGGACTGCCGCAACGCTAACGCACGCCGGCTGCCGCCGCGCCTGCCAAAACGCTGCTCGGCACCAAAAGCTCGGCATGACGCAGATCTGGGACGAGAACGGGGTCCTGCGCCCCTGTGACCGTCGTCCGGGTCGACACCAACGTCGTGACCCAGGTCCGCACCATCGAGACCGATGGCTGCGAGGCCGTTCAGGCTCGCCTTCGGCGACATCGACGCCCACAAGGTCACCAAAGCCGCTCGCCGGCCACTTCGCCAAGGCCGGGTCGAGCCCGCCGCCACGTGGCGGAGATCCGCACCTCCCTTGGCGTCGGGTTCACCCCGGCCGGGAGCGGCCGCTGACACCTTCGAGGTCGGCCGGGCTGGTCGACGTCACCGGGAACCTCAGGGCAGGGGTTTCGCCGGGTGTCATGAGCGCCACAGCTTCGCCGGTGTGGGCGCCTCCACGGTGCTCACCGCAACCACCGCAAGCCCGGGCTCCATCGGCGCCTGCGCCACCCCAGGCGCATCTTCAGAGGCCTGCGCTGGCCGGTCGTATGGGCACGCGCGCCGCACCGTCCAGAACCTCAAGATCCGCGGCATCGACGTTGACAGGGCGTTCTGCTCGTCAACGGCGCGATCCCCACCCTCAAAGGGCTCGGTCGTCGTCGTCCGCACCGCCGTGAAGGGCCTGAGACCATGACTGAGGCACTCACTGTCGACGTCGTCGACTCCGCGGGCAAGAAGACCGGCAGCGTCGAGCTGCCCGCCGAGGTCTTCGACGCCCCCTCAACATTCCGCTCATGCACCAGGTGGTCGTCGGCCCAGGCTGGCCGCGCTGCCAGGGCACCCGCCACCAAGACCCGCGGCGACGTCGCGGCGGTAGCCCATGCCCTACCGCCAGAAGGGCACCGGCCGCGCCCGCCAGGGCTCGACCCGCGCCCCGCAGTTCGTCGGCGGTGGCACCGTCCACGGCCCGCAGCCGCGCGACTACACCCAGCGGACCCCCAAGAAGATGAAGGCCGCCGCCCTGCGCAGCGCCCTGTCCGACCGCGCCCGCAACGGCCGCGTCCACGTCATCACCGAGTTCGTCACCACCACGGTGCCCTCCACCAAGAACGCCCTGGTCGCGCTGCACAGCCTCACCGACCGCAAGGCCCTGGTGATTGTGGACCGTCAGGACGACCTGTCAGGCTCAGCCTGCGCAACGCCCCCGAGGCGCACGTCCTGTGGGCCGACCAGGCTCAGCACCTACGACGTCCTCGAGGTCCGACGACGTCGTCTTCACGGCCTCTGGCCTGGACGCGTTCCTGGGCAAGGGTGAGGAGGAGTCCAAGTGAGCCTCGAGAAGTCCAAGAACCCCCGCGACGTCATCATCGCGCCGGTGGTCTCCGAGAAGTCCTACGCCTGCATGGACCGTGGCCAGTACACGTTCATCGTGGCGCCGGGATCCAACAAGACCGAGATCAAGCAGGCCGTCGAGGCCATCTTCGATGTCAAGGTCTCCTCGGTGACACCATCAACCGCAAGGGCAAGACGCACCGCACCCGTACCGGGATCGGCAAGTCCAAGGACACCCGCCGTGCGATCGTCACCCTGCGCGAGGGGACCATCGACATCTTCGGTGATGTGGCCTAGTGCGCCACGGAAGGTAAAGGATCGATATGGGAATCCGTAAGTACAAGCCCACGACCCCGGGTCGTCGCGGCTCCTCCGTGGCCGACTTCGTGGAGATCACGCGCAGCACGCCCGAGAAGTCGCTGGTGCGCCCGCTGAGCAAGTCCGGTGGACGCAACTCCTCCGGTCGTATCACCACCCGCCACAAGGGTGGTGGCCTAGCTTGCGCCTACCGTCTCATCGACTTCCGTCGTCACGACAAGGACGGCGTGCCCGCCAGGTCGCTCATCGAGTACGACCCCAACCGCACCGCGCGCATCGCCCTGCTGCACTACATGGACGGCGAGAAGCGCTACATCATCGCCCCGAACAAGCTCCGTCAGGGCGACGTCGTCGAGGCCGGCCCCAGCGCCGACATCAAGCCCGGCAACAACCTGCAGCTGCGTCACATCCCCACCGGTACGGTCGTCCACGCGGTCGAGCTGCGTCCCGGCGGCGGGGCCAAGATCGCTCGCAGCGCCGGCACCTCCGTCCAGCTGGTCGCCAAGGAGGCAAGTACGCGCAGTGCGCATGCCCTCGGGAGATCCGCAACGTGGAGGCCGCCTGCCGCGCCACCATCGGTGAGTCGGCAACGCCGAGCAGTCCAACATCAACTGGGGCAAGGCCGGCCGTATGCGCTGGAAGGGCGTGCGCCCGACCGTCCGCAGTGTCGTCATGAACCCGGTGGACCACCCGCACGGTGGTGGTGAGGCAAGACCTCCGGTGGTCGTCACCCCGTCTCGCCGTGGGGCAAGCCGAGGGCCGCACCCGCCGTCCCAACAAGTCCAGCGACCGCCTCATCGTGCGTCGTCGTCGGACCGGCAAGAAGCGCTGATAGGAGCCTGAATCATGCCGCGTAGTCTGAAGAAGGGTCCCTTCGTCGACGACCACCTCCTCAGAAGGTGGACGCTCAGAACGAGAAGGGCACCAAGAACGTCATTAAGACCTGGTCCGCCGTTCGGTCATCCGCCGGACTTCCTGGGGCACCTGCCGTCCACGACGGTCGCAAAGCACGTGCCGGTCTTCGTTACCGAGTCGCATGGTGGGCCCTGAAACCGGTGAGTTCGCTCCGACCCGCACCTTCCGCAGGGCGCGTCAGGACGACCGCAAGTCGCGTCGCTGACGGACGTCGGAAAGTTTGAAGGCAGAGAACATGGAAGCCAGGCGCAGGCCAGAGTACGTGCGCTGCACGCCGATGAAGAGCGCGCCGGGTCGTGGACGTCGTCCGCGGCAAGCGCGCGCCGTCGAGGCCGTCAACGTGCTCCGATTCGCCCGCAGAGCCGCTGCGGTGCCGGTGCGCATAGGTCCTCAGGTCCGCAATCGCCAACGCCCGGTTCAAGGCTGAGCGTGACGGTGAGCGTTTCGACGAGGACGACCTGTTCATCATCAGAGGCGTTCGCCGACGAGGTCCCACCCTGAAGCGGTTCCGTCCCCGTGCGCAGGGGCCGGGCCAGCAGGATCCTCAAGCGGACCAGCCACATCACCGTCATCGTCGGGGACAAGTCCGACGCCGCAACGAAGGAAGGGCCCGGTAATGGGGCGAAGGTCAGCCGACCGGGTTCCGCCTGAGCATCATCACGGACCACCGCTCGCGCTGGTTCGCCGACTCCCCAAGCCGGTCAGCGTTACCGCGACTTCGTGGAGGAGGATGTCAAGATCCGCCGCCTCATGGAGGACGGCATGGAGCGGGCCGGTATCTCCAAGGTCGACATCGAGCGCACCCGTGACCGCGTGCGCGTCGACCTGTACACCGCCCGTCCCGGCATCGTCATCGGTCGCCCGTGGGGCCGAGGCCGAGCGCCTGCGCGGTCGGCTCGAGAGCTGACCGGCAAGCAGGTCCAGCTCAACATCCTCGAGTCAAGAGCTGACCTGGACGCCCATGCTGGTCGCGGGGCATCGCCGAGCAGCTCGCCTCCGCGTGTCCTTCCGTCGCGCGCCATGCGCAGGGCATGCAGTCCGCGATGCGCGCCGGCACCAAGGGCATCGGGTGCAGTGCTCCGGCCGCCTGGGCGGCGCCGAGATGAGCCGCAGCGAGTTCTACCGCGAGGGGCGCGTGCCGCTGCACACCCTGCGCGCGAACATCGACTACGGCTTCTACGAGGCCAAGACCACCTTCGGCCGCCTCGGCGTCAAGGTGTGGATCTGCAGGGCGACATCACCGGCGCGGGTTCGCCCGCCAGCAGGCCGAGTCCGGCTCCCGTGGCCGGGGCCGGGGCGAGCGCCGCGGCGGCCGTCGTGGCGACCGCGGTGAGCGCGGTTCGCGTCAGAACACCGAGCAGCAGCAGGGCAGCCGAGCAGACGCCGACCGCCGAGACCGCTGCCGCAGACCCGGGAACGGAGGCCTGAGCCGTGCTCATCCCCGCCGGACCAAGTTCCGCACAGCACCGCCCGCACCGCACGGGCCTTTCCAGGGCGGCAACCAGATCGCCCTTCGGTGAGTACGGCATCAGGCCCTCGAGGCCCGCCATCACCAACCGCCAGATCAGGCGGCCCGTATCGCCATGACCCGCCACATCAAGCGTGGCGGCAAGGTGTGGATCAACATCTTCCCGGACCGCCCCTGACCAAAAAGCCGCCGAGACCCGCATGGGTTCCAGTAAGAGGTACACCAGTGGTGGATCGCCAACGTCAAGCGGACGCATCCTGTTCGAGGGACTCGGCGGTGTCGACAGAGCCCTCGCCCGCGAGGCCATGCGCCGCACGGCACAAAGCTTCCGATGAAGACCCGTTTCGTGACTCGTGAGTGGTGACGTCTGATGGCAATCGGTTCCAAGGGCCTGGCCCCATAAACCTCGACAGCATGGACAACGCCTCTCGAGGAGGCTCTCAAGTGAAACCCGGTGTTCAACCTCCGATTTCGCCTCGACGACCAGCCGGTCGAGACCACGGACGTCTCGAAGGCTGTGCGTCGCGACATCGCCACATCTACGATCGTGCGCGAGCGTGAGTACTCACGGCGACCGCACCGCCCCGAGCACGGAGGTCCAAGTGAGCGAACAGACCAGCACTGAACGTCGACGGTCCGCGACGCCCCAGCGCAGGTGCGTCATGACGTCGTCTCCGACAAGATGGACAAGACGGTCGTCGTCTCGTCGAGCTTCAGCACTCCACAATGCGGCAGGGTCGCCATAGTAACTCCAGAGGTCAGGGTCACGACGAGGTAACGAGGCCATTGTCTGACGATCTCGTCCATCGCGGAGACCCGCCCGCTGAGCGCACCAAGCACTTCCGCCTCCTCAGGATCCTCGAGCGCCGAAGTGACCTCGGCTGAACGCCGCCCTCGACTCAGTTGAGCGGCCCCGACACAGCATCCCACCGGGAGGCTGCGGCGTCATGGTCGACCGACGGCGGGTCTATCAATCACGGCCGACGGTCGGGCAGACGGATCGGGGACTGCGGTTGCGACAGGGACGTCCCTGACCTCCACAGGACGACGGTCGCTCAGTCGTCTGGAGGACAACGCAGTCCTCGGCGGGCAGGTACGTCGTCGACCAGGGTCGATGGGCCATTCGGTGCTTCGAGCGTCGGCGTCGGAGGCCCGGAAGAAGCCGGTGACGAGAGCACAGGGCGGGCTGGTCATCTCAGGTTCCGCGTGATGCGGCGGCTGGACTGGGCTAATGGGTTGCGCGCGCCCTCGGTGCGCCCGGCAGAGACCTCGTGCAGTCTGCGCCTGTGTCTGTCGGGACGGCGTATCGCGGGAATCCCCTATCCTGGGTCGGCCTCGTGCGGCCTGCGGCGGGGAGACGTGTGCAAGACCAGAAGAACGTTCGGCCAGGCTCAGGAGCTTCACGAGGAACCGGCTCGACGACAGGAGAACACTCAATGATCAGCAGGAGTCGCGACTGAAGGTCGCCGACAACACCGGTGCCAGGAGATCCTTTGCATCCGTGTTCTCGGTGGATCGGGTCGGCGCTATGCGGGTATCGGCGACACGATCGTCGCCACCGTCAGGACGCCATTCCCGGCGGCAACGTGAAGAAGGGCGAGGTCGTCAAGGCCGTCGTCGTGCGTGCCCGCAAGGAGCGTCGTCGTCCCGACGGCTCATACATCCGCTTCGACGAGAACGCCGCCGTCATCCTCAAGAACGATGGGGAGCCGCGCGGTACGCACATCTTCGGCCCCGTCGGCCGTGAGCTTCGCGAGAAGAAGTTCATGCGCATCGTCTCGCTCGCCCGGAGGTGATCTGAACATGGCACGCATCAAGAAGGGTGACCAGGTCATCGTCATCGCCGGTAAGGACAAGGGCAAGACCGGCCGCGTTCTGGAGGTCCTCAAGGGCACTGACCGTGTCATCGTCGAGGGCGTCCAGCGCGTGACCAAGCACACCAAGGTGGGGCAGTCCCAGCAGGGCGCCCGCACCGGCGGCATCGAGACCGTTGAGGCGCCCATCCACGCCTCCAACGTCATGCTCGTCGACCCCAAGACCAAGAAGCGCACCCGCGTGGGCTTCCGCGTCGAGGAGGGCGTGCGTCCCGACGGCCGCAAGCGCACCGTCCGCGTGCGTTACGCCAAGAAGAGCGGGAGGACCTGTGACCATGGCTGAAGACCACCCCGTCTCAAGACGAAGTACACCGAGGAGGTGCGCCCCGCCCTGCTCAAGGAGTTCCAGCACGGCAACGTGATGGAGGTCGGGCGTGTCGTCAAGGTCGTCGTCAACATGGGTGTGGGCGAGGCCGCCCACGACTCAAGATGATCGAGGGCGCCGTGCGCGACCTCGCCGCCATCACCGGCCGAAGCCCCAGGTCACCCGGGCCCTGCAAGTCCATCGCGCAGTTCAAGCTGCGTGAGGGCATGCCGATCGGCGCGCACTCCACGCTGCGCGGCGACCGCATGTGGGAGTTCCTGGACCGTCTGGTCTCGATCTCGCTGCCCTCGTATCCGCGACTTCCGCGGTCTGAGCCCCTAAGCAGTTCGACGGGAACGGCAACTACACCTTCGGTCTGACCGAGCAGGCCGTCTTCCACGAGATCGACCAGGACCAGATCGACCGCGTCCGCAGCATGGACATCACCGTGGTGACCACGGCCAAGACCGACGAGGCCCGCTCGCTGCTCAAGCAGCTCGGCTTCCCCCTTCAGGGAGAGTGAGATGGCGAAGACCGCACTGATTGAAGGCGAACCGCAAGCCCAAGTTCGGTGTCCGTGCCTACACGCGCTGCCAGCGCTGCGGCCGTCCCGCACTCGGTCTACCGCAAGTTCGGCCTGTGCCGTATCTGCCTGCGTGAGATGGCCCTTCGCGGCGAGCTCCCGGGCGTGAGCAAGTCCAGCTGGTAAGAACTTACGTCGCAGGTCCGCTGAGAAACCACGACGAGGAAGGGCCAAAGGCCCCTCATGACAATGACAGACCCCATCGCAGACATGCTGACCCGTCTGCGCAACGCAAACAGCGCCTACCACGACACCGTGTCGATGCCGTCGAGACAAGCTCAAGGTGAACATCGCTGAGATGCTCAAGGCCGAGGGCTACATCGCCGGCTACGAGGTCACGGACGCCGAGGTCGGCAAGACGCTCACGCTGAGCCTCAAGTACGGAGCCAACCGCCAGCGGGCCATCCAGGGCCTGCGCCGGATCTCAAGCCCGGCCTGCGCGTCTACGCCAAAGTCCACCAACCTGCCCAAGGTCCTCGGCGGCCTGGGGTGGCGATCCTGTCCACCTCCTCCGGCCTCCTGACTGACAAGCAGGCCGAGTCGCGTGGCGTGGGCGGCGAAGTCCTCGCCTACGTCTGGTAAGAGAAGGAACGGAGGAAAACCATGTCTCGTATTGGACGGCTCCCCGTTCCGGTTCCTGCCGGAGTGGACGTCACCATCGACGGTCAGGACGTGACGGTCAAGGGGCCCAAGGGCACCCTGTCCCGCACGATCAGCGAGCCCCTGAGCGTCACCCGCCAGGAGGACGGCTCCATCCTGGTCACGCGCCCCGACGACGAGCGCCGCTCGCGCTCGCTGCACGGACTGTCGCGCACCCTCATCAACAACATGGTGATCGGCGTCACCGAGGGCTACTCCAAGCAGCTCGAGATCGTCGGCACCGGTTACCACGTCGCCGCCAAGGGCCAGGGCATCGAGCTCTCCTCGGCTTCTCCCACACCGTGACCGTTGAGCCCCCCGAGGGCATCACCTTCACGGTCGACGGCAACCTGAAGATCACCGTCTCCGGTATCTCCAAGGAGCAGGTCGGCGAGGTCGCGGCGAACATCCGCAAGATCCGTCCGCCGGAGCCCTACAAGGGCAAGGGCGTGCGCTACGCCGGCGAGAACGTGCGCCGCAAGGTCGGAAAGGCTGGTGAAAGTGACCATGAGCACTCGATCCAAGAGGGCAAGGGCAACCCCCGCGCCATTGCCCGCAAGATCCGCCACCAGCGCGTGCGCAAGCACATCTCCGGCACGCCCGAGCGTCCCCGCCTGGTGGTCACCCGGTCCAACCGCCACATGGTGGCTCAGGTCGTGGACGACACCATCGGCCACACCCTGTGCGCGGCCTCCACCCTGGAGGAGGCCGCCAAAGGGCGTCGAGGGCCACAAGGTGGGCGCCGCCCACAAGGTCGGCGAGCTCATCGCCGAGCGCGCCAGGCGCTGGGCATCGAGGCAGTCGTGTTCGACCGCGGCGGCAACAAGTACCACGGCCGTGTCGCGGCCGTCGCCGAGGCGCCCGCGAGGGCGGCCTGAAGCTGTGAGCACTAAGACGACGAGAAAGCAGAGGAACATCTGATGGCTGCACCGCAGCGAGACAGGTCCGCGTCGTCCGACGGCTCGGCCCAGCGCGAGAACGACGAGCGCCGGGGCGAGGCCGCAGCCGCCGCGACCGCAACAACGACCGCCGCGACCGTGGTCGCGGCAACGACGACTAAGTACATCGAGCGCGTCGTCACCATCAACCGCGTGTCCAAGGTCGTCAAAGGGCGGCCGCCGCTTCTGCTCACGGCCCTCGTGGTCGTCGGTGACAGTGAGGGCACCGTCGGCGTGAGCTACGGCAAGGCGAAGGAAGTTCCCGCCGCCATCGCCAAGGCCGTCGAGATCGCGAAGAACTTCTTCCACGTCCCGATGATCCGCCGCACCATCCCGCACCTGGTCCAGGGGCGAGGACTCCGCCGAGTCGTCCTCCTGCGCCAGCGTCCCCGGTACCGGTGTTATCGCCGGTGGTCCGGTGCGCGCCGTGCTGGACTGCGCCGGTGTCACGACATCCTGTCCAAGTCGCTGGGCTCCTCCAACGCGATCAACATCGTGCACGCCACGGTGGACGCCCTCAAGCAGCTCGAGCAGCCCGAGGCCGTCGCGGCCCGCCGTGGCCTGCCCCTGGAGGACGTCGCCCCGCAGTCCATGCTGCGGGCCCGCGCCGAGGGCGAGGCCGACAAGCGCGCTCAGGCCGAGAGCAGGGAGGCCGAGAAGGCCGCTGAAGGGTGGGTGCGTGATGGCTGAGTCCGCATCGAAGCAGATGACCAAGCAGCTCAAGGTCACTCAGGTCCGCTCTGGCATCAGGGGGCACCCACCGCCAGCGCGAGTCCCTCAAGACCCTGGGTCTGCGCAAGATCCGCCAGTCCGTCGTGCGCGAGGACAGCCCCCAGCGTGCGCGGCCTGATTGCCACGGTGCACCACCTGGTCACCGTTGAGGAGGTCTGAGATGGCTGACACCGAGAACACGCAGGAGGAGAAGGTGCGCGTCGTCAAGCTGCCACCTGCGTCCCGCCCCCGGCGCCAAGAAGGCCAAGACCCGCGTGGGTCGTGGTGAGGCGATCAAGGGTAAGACCGCCGGTCGCGGTACCAAAGGGCACCAAGGCTCGTTACCAGGTCCGTCCTGGTTTCGAGGGTGGCCAGATGCCGCTGACATGCGTCTTCCCAAGCTGCGCGGCTTCCGCAACCCCAACCGGGTCGAGTTCAGCCCGTGAACGTCGGCCGCATCGCCGAGCTGTTCCCCGAGGGCGGCACGGTGACCGTGGAGGACCTCGTCGCCAAGGGTGCGGTTCGCAAGAACCAGCTCGTCAAGGTTCTCGGCGGCGGCGACGTCACCGTGGCCCTGACGCTCACGGTCGACGCCTGGTCCGGCTCCGCCAAGGAAGATCGAGGCCGCCGGCGGCTTTCATCGCCACGCGCTGAACGCCGTCGAGCCGCGCCCGACGGGGGTGACTCCCTGACGGAACGGTCCTGACGCATCGCGAGATCACAGACCCCGGCGGTCCAGGGAAACCTGGGCCGCCGGGGTCTGCCGTGCCCCGACGTCGAACAGAGAGACGACTCCTGCACGCCGGCGGCGAGGTGCCTTGGATCACCCCGGGCTGCCTCGCCGGGACGAGACGTGAAAAAACCCGCACCTCAGCCGCGTTGCAAGCCCGTCTCAGCGCCCGGGTGGCGAGCTCGGCGGGGTAGTCTGGGCCGGGCGCAGTTCCCCTGCGCTCCGCCTTGCTGCCCGCAGGGCCGAACCCACCCCCGAGTCCACAGGAGATCGAGTGCTCAGCGCGTTCACTCAGGCGTTCAGAACGCCAGACCTCAGGGCGAAGCTGCTCTTCACCCTCGGCATCATGGCCCTGTTCCGGCTCGGGTCCATCCTGCCGGCACCCGGCGTCAACCTGGCCAACGCCAAGCAGTGCATCGCCGCAGCCAAGGATCAGAACCTCCTCAGCCTCGTCAACGTCTTCTCCGGTGGTGCGCTGCTCCAGCTGAGCGTCTTCGCGCTGGGCATCATGCCCTACATCACCGCCTCCATCATCATCCAGCTCCTGCGGTCGTCATCCCCCGCTTCGAGGAGCTCCACAAGGAGGGGCAGGCGGGCACCGCCAAGCTCACCGAGTACACCCGCTACCTCACCATCGGCCTGGGGCTGCTGCAGTCCAGCACCATCGTGGCCACGGCCAAGAGCGGCAGGCTCTTCCAAAGCTGTGATAAGAAGATAGCCACGCAGATTATCTCCGACGACTCGGTGGTCACCCTGCTGCTCATCATCATCACGATGACCGCCGGCACCGGCCTCATCATGTGGCTGGGCGAGCTCATCACCGAGCGCGGCATCGGCAACGGCATGTCGCTGCTCATCTTCACCTCCATCGTGGCCCCAGTTCCCTCCAACATGTTCTCCATCGCCGGAGGCAACAACGGTGCGACCAACTTCGCCATCATCGTGGCCGTCGTCCTCCTGGCCACCCTCGCAGTCGTGTACATCGAGCAGGCCCAGCGGCGCATCCCCGTGCAGTACGCCAAGCGGATGATCGGGCGCCGTCAGTACGGCGGGTCGACCACCTACATCCCGGTCAAGATCAACACCGCCGGCGTCATCCCCGTCATCTTCGCCTCCTCGATCCTGGCCATGCCCCAGCTCATCGCCGGCTTTGGTAATGACAGAAGCGCGTGGGTCCAGTGGATCATGAGGAACCTGCAGCAGACACACCCGATCTACCTGACCGCCTACGGCGTTCTCATCCTGTTCTTCGCCTTCTTCTACACGGCCATCACCTTCGACGCCGAGAGATCGCGGACAACATGAAAGCGCTACGGCGGCTTCATCCCCGGCATCCGCGCCGGCGAGCCCACCGTGCGCTACCTGTCCCTACGTCATCAACCGCATCACGACGGCCGGGCTCCATCTACCTGGTGGTCCTCGCCCTCATCCCGACGCTCGCCGTCATCTGGCTGGACCTGGCTCAGCACCTGCCCTTCGGTGGAACCACTATCCTCATCATGGTGGGTGTGGGCCTCCAGACCGTCAAGGAAGTCAACTCCCAGCTGCAGCAGCGTCACTACGAAGGGTTCTTGTCATGAGCGCACGCATGGTTCTTCTCGGTCCCCCGGGCAGGGCAAAGGGCACCCAGGCCGCCCGGATCGCCGAGCGCCTGGGACATCCCGGCCATCTCCACCGGAGACATCTTCCGCGCCAACGTCGCCCGGGACCACCGAGCTCGGCACCCAGGCCAAGGCCTACATGGACGAGGGCGAGTACGTCCCCGACTCCATCACCAACGCCATGGTCGCTGACCGCATCGCCCAGGCCGACTGCGAGACGGATTCCTCCTGGACGGCTACCCGCGCACCACGCGCGCAGGTCGGCGAGCTCGACTCCATGCTGAAGGCCTCGGGCCTGGCCCTCGACGTCGTCGTCGAGATCACCGCCGACGCCGGGCCGTCGTCGCCCGCCTGCTCAAGCGGGCCCGGCGAGCAGGGGCGCGCCGACGACACCGAGCCGTCATCCGCCGCCGCCTCGAGGTCTACGCCGAGTCCACCGCGCCGCTGGCCGACCTCTACGCCGAGCGCGACCTGCTCGTCAGGGTCGACGGCATGGGCGAGATCGACGTCGTCACCGGCCGCATCATGGAGGCCCTCGCCTCCGCGGCATCACCGGCTCCTGAAGCCCACGCTCACCGGCGGGTCGTCTGCTCAGCGGACGACCCCGCCTACGCATCTCCGGTCCCGTCCCCGTACCTGACGGGGAGCCGGAACCGCCCCAGGCCCCAGGCCCAGCCCGCTCCACACGACCCAGGAGGCACCCGTGCTCTCACGCGAACAGATCCAGATCAAGACGCCCGGAGCAGGTCCGCCTCATGCGCCGGGCCGGGCTCGTCGTCGCCGACATCCACGCCGCCCTGCGCGAGGCGGTGCGCGCCGGGATCACCACCGCCGAGCTCGACGCCGTCTCGGCCGGGGTCATCGAGGGCCGCGGCGTCCACTCCAACTTCCTGGGCTACTACGACTACCCGGCCACCGTGTGCATCTCCGTCAACGACGAGGTCGTTCACGGCATCCCCGGTGAGCGGGTCCTGGCCGACGGCGACCTGGTCACCTTCGACTGCGGCGCCTACATCCTCGACGAGGACGGCACCCAGTGGCACGGCGACGCCGCCTTCACCACCGTCGTCGGCGGGACCTACCTGAGCCAGACCGACCGGCTCGTGGACACCACCACCCGGCAGGCCCTGTGGGAGGCCATCGCCGCCGTCGCCCGCGCCGCGGCGGGGGAGGGGCGCGGACGCCAGCTGCGCCTCAACGCGGTCGGCGACGCCGTCGAGGCCGTTGTCGCGGACGTGGCCGAGCGGGAGGCCTGAGCTGGGGATCCTCCGGAGTACGTCGGCCACGGCATCGGCACGAGACATGCATGGCCCCCGACGTCCTCAACTACTCCGTCAAACGGCGCGGTCCCCCGCCTGCGCCCCGGCATGGTGCTGGCCATCGAGCCCATGCTCACCGCCGGCAGCCCGGCCACGCGCGAGCTCGACGATGGCTGGACCGTCATCACCCGGGACGGCTCCCACGCCGCCCAGTGGGAGCACACCGTCGCCATCGTCCCCGGCGGCGTGTGGGTCCTCACCGCGCCCGACGGCGGCGCCGAGGGCCTGGCCCCCTACGGCATCGAGCCCAAGGCGCTGGGCTGAGACGCTGAGGCGGGACCTGCTGCGAGGGCGCGTCGGAATCCGAGGCGCCCAAAGGCCGAGAACGCACCCTAGGGCCCGTGGACTGTGACCGCGATGTGCGTCGTCGAGGGCGGGGGTGCGTCCTCGACAACGCGCCTACGGTGTGTCAGGAAACACCGCGTGATCGCGCCATCTGGCATGGTGGAGCCGGGCCGTCTGCCGTAAAGTTATCCGCTGGACGCGCGTCCGTCGATGACGCATGCCCTCATGCCGCATTCACGACCCTGGCAACAGGGGGCTCCGCGGTGAGGTCTGCGCAACGGCGACCGCGGCTGCCACGGCGACGTCGTCGGGGTGAACTCGAGCGAAAGCACCGATGGAGGAACATGGCTAAGAAGGACGGAGTCATCGAGGTCGAGGATCGGTCGTCGAGGCCCTTCCGAACGCGATGTTCCGGGTGGAGCTGAGCAACGGGCACGTCGTGCTCGCGCATCTCCGGAAAGATGCGGCAGCACTACATCCGCATCCTCCCCGAGGACCGGGTGGTCGTGGAGCTGAGCCCCTACGACCTGTCCCGCGGCCGAATCGTCTACCGGTACAAGTGACATGTCGGCTCCCAGAGCCGGCGGAGGAACATCATGAAGGTCAAGCCGAGCGTCAAGAAGATCTGTGACAGCTGCAGGTGATTCGTCGCCACGGCCGCGTCATGGTCATCTGCGAGAACCCGCGGCACAAGCAGCGTCAGGGGCTGAGTCCCCGGCGCCGGGCCGCCCAGAGAGCTGGACGGCCCTTTCCAGCACCCATCCCAGCGCACCCGCACCGCGGGATCCGCAACCCCAGTTCTCGAGGCCGGGGCCACCAGGCGAGGTGGGGGAGATGGGTGACGACCTCCCGGGAGCACAGGAGAACCACACCGTGGCACGCATTTCCGGTGTCGACCTGCCTCGCGAGAAGCGAGTCGAGGTCGCACTCACCTACATCTTCGGGATCGGACGCACCCGCGCGGACGAGACCCTGAAGGCGACAGGGCGTCAACCCCGACACCCGCGTCAAGGACCTCACCGAGGAGGAGCTGGTCAAGCTCCGCACCCACATCGACGGCAACTACCAGGTTGAGGGTGACCTGCGTCGTGAGGTTCAGGCGGACATCCGCCGCAAGATCGAGATCGGCTGCTACCAGGGGCCTGCGCCACCGCCGCCACCTGCCGGTGCACGGTCAGCGCACCAAGACCAACGCGCGTACCCGCAAAGGGCCCCAAAGCGCACCGTGGCCCGGTAGAAGAAGGCCAAGTAAGCAGCAGCTCGCGCCCCGCCCTAGCGCAGGGGCGCAGTGACGACCTCATCACGAAGAAGGAAGAATGCCTCCCAAGACCCGCGCCGCCGCGCTCAAGACGCGCCGCAAGGACCGCAGAACGTTACCCACGGTCACGCCTACATCAAGTCCACCTTCAACAACACCATCGTCTCGCTGACGGACCCGCAGGGCGCCGTCATCGCCTGGTGCTCCTCCGGTCAGGTCGGCTTCAAGGGCTCGCGCAAGTCGACCCCCTACGCCGCCCAGCTCGCCGCCGAGGCCGCCGCCCGGCGCCTCAGGGAAACACGGCATGAAGAAGGTCGACGTCTTCGTCAAGGGTCCCGGCTCCGGCCGTGAGACCGCGATCCGCTCCCTCAGGCCGCCGGCCTCGAGGTCGGCTCGATCACCGACGTCACCCCCAGGCCTTCAACGGCTGCCGCCCGCCCAAGCGCCGTCGCGTCTGAGCTTCAGGGGACGACGGCGCAGCCGGTTGCTGCGTCGTCGTCCACCACGTTCCGCCCCACGGCGGGACGCGAGTAGAGCCGGCCCCGGTCGGGCCGGTTGCTCCACCATGAGGAACGGCGTCATATGGCGGGCGCCGCGACGAAAAAACCACGTGCTCATTGCACAGCGACCCACGCTCACCGAGGAGGTCGTGGTCGAGGACCGCCGCTCGCGCTTCGTGCTCGAGCCCCTCGAGGCCCGGCTTCGGCTACACGCTCGGCAACTCCCTGCGCCGCACGCTGCTGTCCTCCATCCCGGGGGCGGCCGTGACCAGCGTCCGCATTGACGGGGTGCCCCACGAGTTCCGCACGATCCCCGGGGTCAAGGAGGATGTCGCCCAGATCATCCTCAACATCAAGGAGATCGTCCTGTCCTCGGAGAACGACGAGCCGGTCGTCATGTACCTGCGCAAGTCCGGTCCGAGCGAGGTCACCGCCGGTGACATCACCCCGCCGGCTGGCGTCGAGATCCACAACCCCGGACCTGGTCATCGCCACTCTCAACGAGAAGGGCAAGCTGGAGATCGAGCTGACGGTCGAGCGCGGCCGCGGCTACGTCTCCGCCAACCAGAACAAGGACCCCAACGCGGAGATCTCCCGCATTCCAGTGGACTCGATCTACTCGCCGGTCAAGAAGGTCTCCTACTCCGTCGAGGGCCGACCCGTGTGGAGCAGCGCACCGACTTCGACCGTCTCATCGTCGACGTCGAGACCAAGTCCTCCATCACCCCGCGTGACGCCCTGGCCTCCGCCGGTAAGACGCTCGTGGAGCTCTTCGGCCTGGCCCGTGAGCTCAACGTCGAGGCCGAGGGCATCGAGGTCGGCCCCTCGCCGATCGACGAGGCCTTCCAGCAGGACCTGGCCCTCGCGAGTCGACGAGCTCGACCTGCAGGCTCGCTCCTCCAACGCCCTCAAGCGCGAGGGCATCCACACCGTCGGTGAGCTCGTCTCGCGCAGCGAGGCCGACCTGCTCGACATCCGTAACTTCGGCGCCAAGTCCATCTCCGAGATCAAGGACAAGCTGGCCGAGCTGGGGCTCTCCTCAAAGGGCTCCCCGGTCGACTACGTCTCGGACGACGACTACGCCAACCCCACGTTCAGCGACGAGACCCAGGCCTGAGCCGGCTCGTTATTCACCTAGGAGACAACCATGCCTCGCCCCACTAAGGGTCCCCGTCTGGGCGGCAGTGCCCAGCACGAGCGTCACCTGCTCGCCAACCTGGCCACGCAGCTCATCGTTCACGAGTCGATCAAGACCACGGAGGCTCGTGCCCGCCGCCTGCGTCCCTACGTCGAAGCTCATCACCAAGGGCAAGCGCGGTGACCTGCACGCCCGCCGCACCGTGCTGAAGAAGGTGACGGACAAGTACGCCGTCTACCGCCTCTTCGAGGCTCGCCCCCAAGTTCGAGGGCCGCGAGGGCGGTTACCCGCATCATCAAGACGACCCCCCGCAAGGGCGACAACGCTCCCATGGCGGTCATCTCCCTGGTGCTGGAGCCGGTTGCTCGCAAGGAGATCGTGGAGGACGCGGTCGCCACCGCCAAGAAGGCCGCCCAGAAGGCTGTCGCCGACGAGGACAAGGCCGAGAAGAAGGCCACGACCGAGAAGGCTGAGGAGAAGGCCGACAAGGCTGACAAGGCTGAGTACGCCGGCGCGGTCCGCCTCGAGGAGGGCGCCACTGACGCTCCCGACGACGACCACCTGGTCAAGGGCAACGAGGACTCCATGAAGTACCACGTTCCCGGCTCGCGCTGGTACGACGCCACGGTCGCCGAGTCTGGTTCGCCAGCGCCGAGGACGCCGAGCCGCAGGGCTTCGCCCCGCCGGCGGCATCCGCCCAGAAGGTCGAGAGTGAACCAGAGCTGACGCTCTGAGCGAGAACTCCGGGAGGCCGGTCACCCTGATGGTGGCCGGCCCTCCCCATGATAGTCGGCAGAGGACGATGACGACGTGGCGGACGTCAGGCGTCGCCCTCCTCCATCTCCTTCATCCGCTTGAGGACCTTGTCGCGCTCCTTCCGGATGCGTGTCGCCTCTGCAGCGTCGCCACAGTGGTCCAGGATTCTCGCATGAGTTTCGAGAGTGGTAGCGAATCTGCTACTGAAGGCTTGGAAATGCTCACTGACCAGCTTCTGGTAGAGGTTGGTGGCTTCTTGGGCGGTTGTGAGGGCCTCGCGCTGTTGCCCGTTGTCGCCAGAGAGATGGCGAGGTTGTTGAGGACATGGCGAGGTTGGGGGTGTGGGCGGCTGGGTTGCGCTCGGCCAGGGTCCGTAGAGGTTGGTGGCTTCCTGGGCGGTTGTGAGGGCCTCGCGCCGCTGGCCGTTCTCGGCCTGACTCTTGGCGAGGTTGTTGAGGGACATGGCGAGGTCGAGGGGTGTAGGCGGCTGGGTTGCGCTCGACCAGGGTCGGTAGAGGTTGGTGGCTTTGTGGGCGGTTGTGAGGGCCTCGCGCCGCTGGCCGTTCTCGGCCTGACTCTTGGCGAGGTTGTTGAGGGACATGGCGAGGTCGGGGTGTAGACGGCTGGGTTGCGCTCGACCAGGGTCCGGTAGAGGTTGGTGGCTTTGTGGGCGGTTGTGAGGGCCTCGCGCTGTTGCCCGTTGTCGTCCAGATAGATGGCGAGGTTGTTGAGGACGTGGCGAGGTCGGGGTGTGGGCGGCTGGGTTGCGCTCGGCCAGGGGTCCGGTAGAGGTTGGTGGCTTTGTGGGCGGTTGTGAGGGCCTCGCGCTGTTGCCCGTTGTCGTCCCAGATAGATGGCGAGGTTGTTGAGGACGTGGCGAGGTCGGGGTGTGGGCGGCTGGGTTGCGCTCGGCCAGGGTCCGGTAGAGGTTGGTGGCTTTGTGGGCGGTTGTGAGGGACCTCGCGCTGTTGCCCGTTGTCGTCCAGATAGATGGCGAGGTTGTTGAGGGACGTGGCGAGGTCGGGGGTGTGGGCGGCTGGGTTGCGCTCGGCCAGGGTCAGTAGAGGTTGGTGGCTTTGTGGGCGGTTGTGAGGGCCTCGCGCTGTTGCCCGTTGTCGCCCAGATAGATGGCGAGGTTGTTGAGGGACGTGGCGAGGTCGGGGGTGTAGGCGGCTGGGTTGCGCTCGGCCAGGGTCGAGTAGAGGTTGGTGGCTTCTCGTACGGCTTTGAGGGCCTCATCGTGTCTTCCGATATTGGCCAAGCATCTGCTGAGTGATAGTCTCCGTGAGGGCATGGGATCAGCTCGGTCGGCTTCAGGAGCGTCATCTGCCGGACGGTCGATATTGGCTGCACGTTGAGCAAGTTCACATCCCAGAATGCGGTGAAGTATCCGCCCTCGGACAGGGTCTGCTCTGCCTCGTGAGCATTGTTGGGATCAATGTGGGAACGCACTGCGCTAAAGAGCTTGGCGAAACTTGTTGCGAGGTTCGGGCTCTGGGAGTCGATGGCCTGTACGTGAATCGCTTGAGTGACCTCTGCCAACACTTCGTTGAGAATCCACCCTACGTGCTCATTGAGGTGACAATCTGCCGATGCGCGTTCGAGGACGGTCCAGGTTCGTAGGGATGACGTTCCTCTGCTCGGAGACAAAAGTTCTCGGAAGAGGTGCTAGGTCGTCAGCTGCGGAGGCGACGAGGTGCTCGCCGATGCGGTCCGGCTCAAGATGTTCGCACCACAGGGCTGGTTGTCCGTTAGCGTTCTTGTGGGGTGGGTAGCAGTTTCGCAGCCATCTGGCCAGGTCCTTGGTACTCTTGCCGGGATTGGCTGGAAGGAGATTGAGAAGGCTAATAGCGTCCTCCTCGTCCTGAATGTCGGCGAGGTGTGGCGGCAGCCACTGCCTGGCGATGCCAGTTTTTCGATTGAGATTACCCTGGGTATCGGTGGGAGTTCGCAGTACCTTCTGTCTGGTGGTGTCGGTCGGCATTGACGGCGAGACTTGACGGCCAGTGTTCGGCCCAGTAATGCTCCTCGTGACGAAGAACTTCCTCCAACAACTCGTCTGGGGAGCAGCTATTCTGAGAATTCGGCAGAGGGTGTGCGTTCAGGAAGGCGTCAACTGTGACGAGGAGCGGCTGGGAGTACAAGGGGTCATTGAGTTGCTCGAGAACATCGCTGGATGGTAGCGATCCTGGCGGCTCAGTGAATGATCTGTAGCCGCTTCGAACAGTTCTTTTCGTTCTCTGTTGGATAGTTTTTCGTCGTTAAGTACGATCGTTGAGGATTCGTCAAGAATAAGATTGATACCTTCATTCTTGGAGTCCTGCGGTCGAAGAGCGTCAATCCACTCGTTGGAGCCTTGGCGGGTCGAGGAGAGCGGCGATGGTCGACGGACCAGGAAGACGATCCGTACCCGTTTCCTCTCAGGATCTTCGGCTGCTCGGAGGGCAACGTTGATGACCTCTGTGACCACATCCGGCCGAGCCTCGGCGTAGTCGACCACGAGCAGTAGCGACGAAGCATCGTCGCTGGACGAAGTGTTGTCGGACTGTTCGATGTTCTGAAGGAACCCGGCTTGCCAGACCTCAGCACCTCGGCTACGAGTATTTGGCGTGGTGAGGCGTCGGCAGAGCTCCACGCCGAGGCGGGTCTTCCCAGATCCGCCGTCCCCACCTAGAACGTGGATCGCGAATCGCTCCTCGCTTCGCGCCCACTTCTCCAAGCGGGTGAGCGCCTCCGCGCGATCAAGGAAGGGAACCGGGGTGGACCTAGCGCTCAGAAGTCGGACGATGCTCATACCTTCTGGTGCGAAGTTCTGCTGCGGTTGCGCGGGTTCCAGGGTCAGCCGTTGGTTTCCAACCTCGACTGTGAATGGAAGGCGAGCCGATGGTAGCTGCTGCCTGCGAGCGGCGACACGCTGTGTGTGCCGCTTCCGTTTCCAAGTCTTCCACGCTCGCTTGCCAAGCCAGATCGCCAGAGGGAGGACCAATGCCGTGATGACGAATACGACGAAAGACTGCTCCTGCCACAAGTGGTTTAACGGGCCGAGCGAGTCGAGCCACGACGGACCTGACGGCGTCGTCGGTATGGGGGAAAGAGATGGCTCTGTCACGGTATGGACCTCGGGGAGAAGAGGAAGACTGCTGAGGTGCAGTCTACCGAGCAGCCGCTCGGTTTCTCACGGTTCTCGTACCGCTGCCACTATGGAAGAACGGTGGCCCTGACGCACAGTGCGGTTGCGTAGTCCAGTCGCGGTCGTTCCCTTCGACCTCGGCTGATGGGTGACGGGGTCGAGCTTCCGGTCAGCTGAGGCCGTCTGTCTCGGCTGCGGTTGATCGGGGACGTACTTTTTCGACGAGAACTGCGATGTCCTCCAGATCGCTGGGGGCGGGCCGCAGTCTTGTGGGGAGAAGTACGTTCTGGGCGCAGATCGCAGTCCCCGGATCCGCTCGGCTTCACGTTCCACACTCTTCGCGCTTGCATGGCGGCACTGACGGGCCGGCGCCGCCCCTCAGAATCCCCGGATGGAGTCCTCCAAGGCCTTGTCTTCCGTCATGGCCGCGCTCTCCTGGCGGATGCGGGCGGCGTCGGCCTCCTTACCCGTCCACTCGAGGACTGAGGCATAGGTTTCCAGAGCGCCGGCGAGCCCCCGGGCGAAGTCCTCCGGGCGCCTGCGGGCCAGACCCCGGTAGGCGATGACCGCCTCCCGCGCGGTCTCCAGGGCCTCGCCCCGGTGACCGGCCTCGGCCAGGCGCTTGGCGAGCCGGTGCAGGCACGGGGCCAGCGCCGGGGCGTGAGTCGCCGGGTCGCGCTCGGCCAGTTCCCGGCGGATCTCCGCCGTCTCCCGGATCGCGGCCAGGGCGGCGGATCGGTCCCCGACATCACCCAGGCACGTGGCCAGGGTTGTGCGAGGCATGCTGCCAGGTCCGGCCTGTAGGCGGCCGGATCGACCTGAGCCAGGCTCCGGTAGAAGGTGGCCGCCTCCTGCACCGCAGCCAGGGCCTCGTGC
>BNJU01003610.1_pt1 | contig 77546 bp, 104 predicted proteins | sample 8539281 | NCBI WGS metagenome assembly BNJU01 (sample SAMD00202456, study PRJDB9452) | human saliva metagenome | isolation source: human saliva | place: Japan
AAGTCCGTCACGTTACATTCAAGGTGAGAATGCCTTATTTGAAAATGCGCAACCTATTTTGGATCTTGGGAAACATCCTGTTTTACTCTGTGATTCAGTGGTCTATGACATCGTAGGGAAACGGTTCGAAGAATACCTTGGTCAAAATGGACTGACTGTTTTGCCGGTATTCTTCAATGGTGAAGCTTCTGATAATGAAATCAATCGTGTGGTCGGCCTAGCTAAAGAAAATGGCTGTGATTTAGTTATCGGACTTGGTGGAGGAAAGACCATCGACAGTGCAAAAGCCATTGCTGATCTTTTAAAATCACCAGTTGTCATTGCTCCGACTATTGCCTCAACAGATGCTCCGGTTTCAGCCTTGTCAGTTATCTACACGGATGAGGGAGCCTTTGCCCGCTATATCTTCTATTCTAAAAACCCTGAATTGGTATTAGTGGATAGTAAGGTTATTTCTCAAGCACCAAAACGTTTGCTCGCTTCTGGTATTGCAGATGGATTAGCGACTTGGGTCGAAGCGCGTGCGGTAATGCAAGCCAATGGAAAAACCATGTTGGGTCAACGACAAACCTTAGCGGGTGTTGCGATTGCACAACGTTGTGAAGAAACCTTATTTGCAGACGGTCTTCAAGCCATGGCTGCTTGTAAAGCCAAAGTCGTAACGCCTGCTCTTGAAAACATCATTGAAGCTAATACCCTTCTCAGTGGGATTGGATTTGAAAGTGGGGGATTAGCAGCTGCCCACGCCATCCATAATGGCTTTACTGCTCTTACTGGGGACATCCACCATTTGACACACGGTGAAAAAGTAGCCTACGGAACGCTCGTTCAATTGTTCTTGGAAAACCGTCCTAAGGAAGAATTGAATAAATACATTCGTTTCTATCAACAAATTGGCATGCCAACAACTCTGAAAGAAATGCATCTTGAAACTGCAAGTTATGAAGATCTTCTCAAAGTTGGTCAACAAGCCACCATCGAAGGAGAAACCATCCATCAAATGCCATTTGAGGTGAAGGCTTCTGATATTGCCCAAGCCATCGTAGCAGTAGATGCCTACGTTCAAGGTTTAGACTAAATCAATATCTGTCATTCACAGATAATGTAGACAAACTGATTTTTTACATCAAACAAACTAATGGATGCCTAAAAAATTAAAAATTAGATACTTTTTAAGGCTCATTAAAAAATGCTTAGGAACTTTCCGCCGTGAGAAAAGTGCTAGAAACACGATTGTTTCTAGCACTCGGGAGTTTTGGAACTTTAGGTCCAAAACTAAGTCATGGAACTTCTTCGAAGTTCGCTGACGTCCGTACTCACCTAAGGAAAGTTTCTAAGATGACTTTGTCGACAAACCAAGAACTCCCATACCTTATGGTAATGGGAGTTCTTTTTCTATTTTCTTCTTTTTGGATCGGTTTGTTTAAAGATCAGGTATAAAATTCCGGCAGGCAGGAAGCAGAAGAGCCACATAACATCGAGTCCCTTGCTTTTACTGCTAGAGGTCGTTGTTTTAGACTCACTTACAGCCACTCCCGGTTTAATACTTGGAGATACCTGTTGCAAGCCGTTCTGGACGACTAGGCGGTTGTCTTCTAGTTTAAGGGCTGGCTTCGTCCCCTTCTTAACGGTCGCATAGAAGTCTTGCTTCAGTTGAATGGTCTTCCCGTCGATGGTATGATCGCCTGCAGAAAGGATTTTTTTATACTGGTAGTCTGCGAACATTTTTCTCAGCCAGGGTATTCCCTATTTGATTGCGGTAGCTTTCGGCGATCTCGACGTCGTAGTTCCCAACCCCCAAAATCACTTCGATAATCCGTTGTTTCCCCCGCTTGGTGGTCGCGGTGTAGTTATAGTCAGCAGTCGGGCTAGATCCAGTTTTGAGTCCATCTGTTCCTTTAAGGGCGAATTTTCCACCTTCGAGCGAAGTATTGTAGTTATCGTAGCTTTTGCTCGTAGGGGGTTCCTTCCATGATGGTAGTGTGAGCTTGCTTGGTGTATTCCAACATTTCTGGCAGGTCGTTTACGATGTGATAAGCCAGAATAGACATGTCCCGCGCTGTGATTTCGTTATTCGCATTGACATCGTAGCGCTGAGGATTGTAGTAGCCCTGAAGGACCGAAATCATCGCCCCATTTGGATTGTGCCATTTGGTATGGCTCATCCCCATTTCTTGTGCGTACTGATTCATTAAGTCCAAAAAAACTTATCGGGATCATTGTCAGTGACGGCGTTGGCGAGCATAATCACGGCCGCACTGGAAGATGGAACAAAGAGCATCTTGATCAATTCAGATACTTTGTAGTCAACACCAGCTACAATAGGTGAGTTACTTAACAGATTGTTTTTCCGAGATGGCTTGGTCTGCCTCTGTTGCTGTAACCACGGTATCATATTTGATCTTGCCTTCTTTGAGGGCCCGAAAGACTACATAGGCACTCATGAGTTTGGCCATGCTTCCTGAGTCCCGGACCGTGTCGATATTGTCTCCGTACAATATAGCTCCAGTATTAGCGTCGATGACGATGTCAGCCTTGGGCTTGTAAAAATCGTCCAATACCAGTCCAGCATCAGCTGCGATTTTTCATGACATCTTCTTGCTGGTAGATGTCGTCCGCAAAAAGCAGTGGAAATAGGGCCTAATGTCAAGACTCCTACAAGGAGGGACAAGAGGCTGTGTTTTAGTCGTTTGTGTAAATGTCTCACATAATTCATAGATTCCATTATATCATACAGGCCAGGGATTCAACTTGAAAAAATTTTAGAAAAAGTAGAAATTGAAAAAATAAAGGAAAAATAGAATAATTTCGCAGTAAAAGCGTTTACATTTCCCTAGAAAGTGCTATAATTTAAATTGAGTATAACATTTTTTACAATGAGGTGATTTATATGAACAAAGGGAAGGTACTCTTAGCTACCAGCGCTCTGCTTTTATCAGCTGGTGTACTGGCAGCCTGCTCAGGAGGGAAATCTAGTAGCTCTGGTGGTCAGACATTTAGCTATGTCTATACCCAGGATCCGGATACCTTAGACTACTCGATTTCCAATAAAAAATCGACTTCCGAGTTTACAGGAAATGCGATAGATGGCTTGTTGGAAGTGGACAAGTACGGGAACTTGATCCCATCGCTTGCTAAAGACTGGACTGTTTCCAAGGATGGCTTGACCTATACTTATAAACTCCGTAAAGGGGTCAAATGGATGACTTCTGAAGGGGAAGAATATGGAGAAGTCAAGGCCAAAGACTTTGTCACAGGCCTCAAACACGCGGCAGACAAGAAATCACAAGCGATTTACTTGGTCCAAAAATCTGTCAAAGGCTTGGATGATTATGTATCAGGGAAAACATCTGATTTCTCAACTGTTGGAGTAAAGGCTATTGATGATTATACCGTTCAATATACCTTGAGCCAACCAGAAAGTTTCTGGAATTCTAAGACTACGATGGGGATCTTGATGCCGGTTAACGAAGAGTTCCTGAAATCTAAAGGAGATGACTATGGTCAAGGAACTTCTCCATCTAGTATCCTATACTGCGGTCCTTATTTGATCAAATCTATCACTTCTAAATCTTCTGCGATATTGGAAAAGAACCCAACATACTGGGATGCGGATAATGTTAAGATCAGTAAAGTGAAGCTGACCTATTATGATGGACAAGACTCAGAATCCTTGATTCGTGGATTTGATAACGGTGACTATACAGTTGCCCGTGTTTTCCCAAATGGTTCCAACTATAAGAGTGTAGAGAAGAAGCATAAAGACGACATTGTCTATACTGACCAAGGTTCCTCAACCTACAACCTTTCCTTCAACATTGACCGTCAGGCCTATGAAATCACAAAGAAGACTACTGATGCTCAAAAGATTTCAACTAAGAAAGCAATCTTAAATAAGGACTTCCGTCAAGCCATTATGTTTGCCTTTAACCGCAAGGCTTATGTAGCGCAAACTAACGGGGAAGCGGGTGCCAATAAGGTCATCCGTAATACCTTTACGCCACCAAACTTTGTCCAAATCGATGGCAAACAATTTGGGGATGCAGTAGAAAAAGACTTGGAAGCTTATGGGGATGAATGGAAAGGGGTCTCTGTCGCAGATGGAAAAGACACCCTCTACAATCCAACCAAGGCCAAAGAAGAGTTTGCCAAAGCCAAGGCAGATTTGCAAGCTCAAGGAGTTGAATTCCCAATTCATTTGGACCTTCCAACTTCTTCAACTTATACAGATGGGATCAAACAAGCTCAATCCTTTAAACAGTCAGTTGAATCTACACTAGGAGCAGAAAATATTGTCATCGATTTGAATATGATTTCTGAAGATGATCTGCAACGGGTTACCTACTTTGCTGAAAGTGCTTCGCAACAAGACTGGGATTTGAACAATAACTTGGGTTGGGGACCAGACTATACGGACCCATCTTCTTACATCGATATCACTAGTGGTAAATCCGGCGAAAACGCCAATTCTTACTTTGGATTCGATGCTGGTACGGATAATGCAGCCGCAAAAGCAGCTGGTTTTGATGAATATGATCAATTGATCGAAGATGCGCACAATGAAACCAAAGATGTGAACAAGCGTTACGAAAAATATGCTGCCGCTCAAGCTTGGTTGACCGATAGTGCCCTCTTGATTCCGATCCATTCAGATGGAGCTTCTCCAGTCGTTCGTAAGACTGTACCATACTCTGCAGCCTTTGCTTGGACAGGCCACAAGGGTCAATCCTTCAACTATAAATATTTAGAAGTTCAAGACAAGGTCGTATCGGCTAAAGACTACGACAAAGCGCGTGATCAATGGAAGAAAGAAAAAGAAAAATCCAATAAAAAAGCGCAAGAAGAACTTGAAAAGCATGTGAAATAGACTTTTCTTGAAGAAAACAGGAAAGACAGGTCCCGTATGGGACCTGTCTTTTTCTTTGTCTGAACCTTTAAAAATCGCCTAAAAATGGTATAATAGGAGCATCACGAAAATTGGAGAGACGCTATGAGTTTTTACAATCATAAAGAAATCGAGCCTAAGTGGCAAAAATACTGGGCTGACCATCACACCTTTAAGACAGGAACAGATGCTTCAAAACCTAAGTTTTATGCATTGGACATGTTCCCTTATCCATCTGGAGCGGGTCTTCACGTAGGACACCCAGAAGGCTACACAGCAACAGATATCCTTAGCCGTTTCAAACGTGCGCAAGGTTACAATGTCCTTCACCCAATGGGATGGGATGCTTTTGGTTTGCCTGCTGAGCAATACGCTATGGATACAGGGAATGACCCAGCGGAATTCACAGCAGAAAACATCGCTAACTTCAAACGCCAAATCAATGCGCTTGGCTTCTCTTACGACTGGGACCGTGAAGTCAATACGACAGATCCAAACTACTACAAGTGGACGCAATGGATCTTCACTAAGCTTTACGAAAAAGGTTTGGCTTATGAAGCTGAAGTACCAGTAAACTGGGTTGAGGAACTAGGAACAGCTATCGCTAACGAAGAAGTTCTTCCAGATGGAACCTCTGAGCGTGGTGGCTATCCAGTTGTCCGCAAACCAATGCGCCAATGGATGCTTAAAATCACTGCCTATGCGGAACGTTTGCTCAACGACTTGGATGACCTTGACTGGCCAGAGTCTATCAAGGACATGCAACGCAACTGGATTGGTAAATCAACTGGTGCTAACGTTACTTTCAAAGTAAAAAGGGACTGACAAGGAATTCACCGTCTTTACAACTCGTCCGGATACCCTTTTTCGGTGCGACCTTCACTGTTTTGGCTCCTGAACATGAACTAGTAGATGCCATCACGACACCTGAACAAGCTGAGGCTGTAGCGGACTACAAACACCAAGCTAGCCTTTAAATCAGACTTGGCTCGTACAGACCTTGCCAAGGAAAAAAACAGGGGTTTGGACTGGTGCTTATGCTATCAACCCTGTCAATGGTAAAGAAATTCCAATCTGGATTGCCGACTATGTTCTTGCTAGCTACGGAACAGGTGCTGTTATGGCCGTACCTGCCCACGATGAGCGTGACTGGGAATTTGCTAAACAGTTTGGTCTTCCAATCGTAGAAGTCTTGGAAGGTGGCAACGTAGACAGAAGCTGCTTACACGGAGGATGGCCTTCACGTCAACTCTGACTTCTTGAACGGTCTCAACAAAGAAGAAGCGATTGCTAAAATCGTGTCTTGGCTAGAAGAAAAAGGCTTTGGTCAAGAAAAGGTGACCTACCGTCTCCGCGACTGGCTCTTTAGCCGTCAACGTTACTGGGGTGAACCAATCCCAATCATTCATTGGGAAGATGGGACTTCGACAGCTGTTCCAGAAAGTGAACTCCCACTTGTCTTGCCAGTGACCAAGGACATCCGCCCTTCAGGTACTGGGGAAAGCCCATTGGCCAACTTGACAGACTGGCTGGAAGTGACTCGTGAGGATGGAGTCAAAGGTCGTCGTGAGACCAACACCATGCCACAATGGGCAGGTTCAAGCTGGTACTACCTCCGCTATATCGATCCACACAACACAGAGAAATTGGCTGACGAGGACCTTCTCAAACAATGGTTGCCAGTTGATATCTACGTGGGTGGTGCAGAACACGCCGTGCTCCACTTGCTTTACGCTCGTTTCTGGCATAAATTCCTCTATGACCTTGGTGTTGTTCCAACTAAGGAGCCATTCCAAAAACTCTTTAACCAAGGAATGATCTTGGGAACTAGCTACCGTGACCACCGTGGTGCTCTTGTGGCAACTGACAAGGTTGAAAAACGTGACGGTTCCTTCTTCCATGTGGAAACAGGGGAAGAGTTGGAGCAAGCGCCAGCTAAGATGTCTAAATCCCTCAAGAACGTGGTCAACCCAGACGATGTGGTGGAACAATACGGTGCGGATACCCTTCGTGTCTATGAAATGTTCATGGGACCACTCGATGCTTCCATCGCTTGGTCTGAAGAAGGTCTGGAAGGAAGCCGTAAATTCCTTGACCGTGTGTACCGTTTGATCACAAGTAAAGAAATCGTTGCGGAAAACAATGGCGCTCTAGACAAAGTTTACAACGAAACTGTTAAGGCTGTTACAGAGCAAATCGAGTCTATGAAATTCAACACAGCCATTGCTCAGCTCATGGTCTTTGTCAATGCTGCCAACAAGGAAGACAAACTCTATGTGGATTATGCCAAAGGCTTTATCCAATTGATCGCTCCATTTGCGCCTCACTTGGCAGAAGAACTCTGGCAAACAGTCGCAGCAACAGGCGAGTCTATCTCTTATGTGGCTTGGCCAACATGGGACGAAAGCAAATTGGTTGAAGACGAAATTGAAATCGTCGTTCAAATCAAAGGAAAAGTCCGTGCTAAACTCATGGTCGCGAAAGATCTTTCACGCGAAGAATTGCAAGAAGTCGCTCTAGCTGACGAAAAAGTCAAAGCAGAAATCGATGGCAAGGACATCGTGAAAGTGATTAGTGTCCCTAATAAACTTGTTAATATCGTTGTTAAATAAAAATAAATCCTTCAGAGTTCAACTCTGGAGGATTTTTTAGGCTCAGCTTGACAATAAATAGTATTTTTTTGTTAATATCATTAACAAAAAGAGAGGCGCTATGAATAAGAAAGAACTGTATAAGTTTAATAATCGTTTTAACAGCTTTTGCTTTTAGCTTTTGAACAGTTGAAAAAAAGCTCAGCATAGGAACAGTATTGATAAATCAATCACTATTAATGAAGTCCATTTGATCGACCTGATAGGTCGCAATCAGCCTGTGAATCTAGTGAAATTATCTGAGTTACTTGAAGTATCTAGGAGTGCCATTACTCAGAGTGTTAGACGTTTAACCAAGAAAGACCTCGTTACTTTTGAATTTGCACCGGATAATGAAAAAAATAAATATCTGATATTATCCAAAAAAGGTGTTGAAGTTTTTAATATCCATAAAGAGCAGCAAGAACATATTGAAAAGGCCATTTTTTCAGTTTTAAGAAATTATAGTGAGGAGGATCTTCAAATGGTTATGAAACTGATGGATGATGTTGAACAGGTATGGCAAGAATTGCCGTGGTAAAAATCACGGTAATTTTAAAACTATATTGTTAATTATATTAACAAAAAGAGGAAGATATGAATATACAAATTGAACTGATCTCAGAGTCTGATTTAGCAGACGAATCTTTTAATATTGTCATCGATGGCTTAAAACCAAGAGAAACCTATCGAGTCGAAATGTATTTATCTGATTATTATTGTATCAATGCTCCTATGCTTTTAGCTCATGATGTTTTATGGAAATCAACAGCGACTTTTGTATCAGATAAGAATGGTATTATTGATATTTCACAAACTCCATCTTGTTCTGGCTCTTATGAAGATATTGCAACAATGGGGTTATTCTTTAATGCCAAGCCCTTGACCAATAGGAAAAAGAAACTTCCAAACTCTCTTTCTAAAATTCCCTTATTAGATCACTTTTTTGTGGAAATCAAAATTATACAAGGTAATACTGTCGTCGCAGAGAGAACTTTCACAAGACATTACATGAGTTCGCAAATTAGTCATCAAGATATTTACATGAAACATTTTCAAGGGAGACTATTTTATGATAAAAAGGCAATAAAAGCACCAGCATTGATTATTGTGAGCGGTAGTGAAGGAAGGATTGAAAAGGCACAGAATATAGCTCAGCTTCTATCTTCTAGAGGTTATATTTGCTTAGCAGTTGCCTACTTTGGTTTAGAGGGGTTGCCAAAAAATTTGGAACGTATTCCTTTAGAGTGCCTTGTGGAAGCAAAGGATTATCTACGTCAGCATCATCAAGTAGATAGTGAAAGAATTGGAATCTATGGACGTTCTAAGGGAGCAGAGTTAGTTTTAGCTGAGGAGAGCATTTTTAATGACGTTCAATGTTTGGTACTAAATTCACCCTCTGATGTGGTGTATGAAGGGATAAAAGGGAAATGGAACTCCCATACTTCTTCTTGGACGTATTTGCAAAAGGAACTTACCTATCAAAAGTTTCGACTGAGAGATTATCTGTTTAGCAAACTTTTTAGAAAACCTATCCCTAAAGATCGCTCTGCTAGGATAGACATTAGTAGATTCTCTTCGCCAATCTTATTGCTCGGAAGTACTGTTGATGAAATATGGGATGCCTCGTCAGCAATAGCCAATATTGTCTCACATTATAAAGGCCACCACATTACATTTAAAAAATATCATGAAATAGGTCACATGTTGACAGTGGCTTATCAACCCAATCATCGCTATCGAAAAGATTGGCGTTTATTGATGAAAGAGAGTAAGGATTCTTGGTTGGCTACGATTCATTTTTTTGATAGGCATTTGAAGAAGCAATAACATAAGATTATAAATATGCTATAATAGTCCCAACTAAGATAAAAACACAGTTCTGGTTGGTAGTCCAGACGTAGGCAAGCCTATCAGTAACCTTCCTCCTTGGTTGTCCATTCTTAGGGATAGATTTAAGGAGGTGCTGTCGTGGAAACAATTTCAATTGGATTGACAGTTTATTTTGAAGATGGATTTTGGCATGGTTTGTTCGAACAAGTGTATCGAGAAACTTATCAAGTTTGTCGTGTGACATTTGGTCAGGGGTCAAAAGATGATGAAATTCTAGAGATGTTACAGACTCAGTTTACTCATTTATCTTTTAGTCCAGAAGCTACAGTTAAGCAACATGTAAAAATCAAGAATCCTAAACGATTACAGCGAGCTGTGAAGAAACAAGTAAAGAAGAAAATTTCTTCCAAGTCGAAAGAACTATTGCAGTTGCAGTATGAGGAAAGGAAAAAGATTTCAAAACATCAATCTAGTGTCCAAAAGCAATTGCTCAAACAAGAGAAATTCGAACGCAAACAGCAAAAACGAAGAGACAAGCATAAAGGACATTAACCCTTATCTCTTTCATCAAAAAAGCTTCGGTAGGAAGAACCCTACCGAGGCTTTTTAACAAATTTCATTCTGCATTACAGCGAACAGATGTAAAACTCAGTGGTTGTTCTAAAGGAGTTTAAATGTTGCTCTTCTTCCAAGAAAAATGGTGAAAAAAGAGAAAAAGTCTGGTAATTTTGAGGTCTTCAAGAATTCTTTGAAGACCATCTTAGAAAAAAATGTTATTTCTATATCGAAATAGTTGACAGATGTAACAGGCAGTGGTACAATGACTTTGATATTTCGATATAGAAATAAAAAGGAGACAAAATGGACAAGATGCAAGGGGGATACCAAGCTTTACAGATACGCTTATTGAACGGGCGACTTTTTCAAAAACTCTTGAGCAAGGAACCAGATGCCCAATACCGAAGTGAACAGGGAAAATTTTAACGATTTTGTGGAAGCAAGAGTTGGGGTGCGCTACTGCGACCGATATCGCTCTTGCGACGGGTCTAGCTAATAATACATTGACCAGTATGGTTAAGAAATTGGAAGAACAAGGTTTGGTTACGATTCAACCTTGCACGCAGGATAAAAGGAAAAAATATATTTCTTTGACAGACCTTGGTTGGGCGCAAAAAGAAATCGGTGACCGTGTCAGCAAAGAACTTGGAGAGATTTTTTACCAAGGCTTTTCGGATCAAGAAATCCGAGAATTTGAAGCCTATCAAGAGCGTATTATCACAAATCTAAAAGCTAAAGAGAGTGAACTGTAGTAGAGGGGAAAATACTTATGATTGGAATTACAGGTGTAACAGGGAAATTAGGTTCCTATGTGGCTGATCTTGTCGATAAAAAAGGAATTGCTTCTATCCATCTGGCAAGAAGTCCAGAGCGGGCAACAGTCTACGCGTCTGCGGAAATCCGTAAAATAGTGTATGCCAATACTCCAGAGGTGGTTGAGGCCTTAAAGGGTATCGATATCTTGTTGATGGTCTCTGCTCGGGAAAATCCAGAGCGTGTTGAGGAACACACGAGTTTTTTAGATGCTGCAAAAGCTTGCGGGGGTGCAGCATATCGTCTATACCTCCTTTTATGGGGCAGATGAGAAGGCAACTTTTACCTTGTCTCGAGATCATGCCCAGACGGAAGCCTATATCAAGGAGTTAGGGTTCACCTACACTTTTTTGAGAGATAATTTTTACTTGGACTTCTTGATTGATATTGCGCTTGAAAATGGAGAGATTCGTGGTCCGGCTGGCAGTGGCCTGGTATCAGCTGTTGCCCGTAAGGACACATCTAGGGTTGCAGCAGAGATTCTTTTAAATCCTAAGGAGTGGGAAAATCAAACCTTGAATCTGACAGGGCCAGAGGATCTTTCCATGGAAGAAATCGTAGCGCTTCTCTCAAAAGAGACCGGTAAGGCCATCACGTATGTAGATGAATCAGTAGAAGAAGCCTATGAGTCACGGAAAAAATGGCCAGCACAAACTTGGGAGTACGATGCCTGGGTCAGCACCTATACAGCGATTAAAGCTGGGGAACAAGCTGGGGTTTCAACAGATATCGAAAAAGTCCTAGGGCATCCAGCAAGTAGCTTATTGGATATTCTTAGAGACAGAAAACTTATTGAGGAAGAAATATGATTGAATACAAACATGTAGCCTTGCGCTACACGGATAAAGGACATTTTAAAAGATGTCAATCTCCGCATTGAAAATGGAGAATTTATGGTGCTAGTGGGTCCTTCAGGATCTGGTAAAGACCACCATGATCAAGATGATTAACCGTCTCTTGGAGCCGACAGATGGCAATATCTATATGGATGGGAAACGCATCAAAGGACTATGACGAACGGGAGTTACGTCTCAGTACCGGCTATGTCCTTCAAGCCATTGCCCTCTTTCCTAAACTTTGACCGTTGCGGAAAATATTGCTCTCATTCCTGAGATGAAGGGCTGGAGCAAAGAGCAAATTGCTTCTAAAAACAGAAGAACTCTTGGCCAAGGTGGGGCTACCTGCTGCAGATTATGCTCATCGCTTTACCCCAAGTGAGTTATCTGGTGGGCGAGCAACAACGGATTGGCATTGTGCGGGCTATCATTGGGGAACCAAAGATTCTATTGATGGACGAGCCCTTTTTCAGCCTTGGATGCCATCTCCCGCAAAGCAGTTGCAGGCTCTTACCAAAAGAATTGCACAAAGAGTTTCGGTATGACCACTATCTTCGTTACCCATGATACGGACGAGGCTTTGAAAATTAGGGCGACCGGATTGCAGTACTGCAAGAAGGAGAGATTGTACAGGTAGCGGATTCTGAGACCATTCTTGCCCAGCCAGCCAACGACTTTGTCGCAGATCTATTTGGAGGTGCTCACCATGTCTAAACTACTTTGCAACCTTTTCAAGAACGCTTTTGGCGACTGGGTCACTGCACTGGGGCAACATTTGCAACTGTCATTACTGACCCTTGCTTCTTGCGATTTTTTTCTGGCTGTTCCATTAGCTATTTATTTAAGTACACGCAAGAGAGCCAGCAACTGGGTCTTACAGTTAGCTGGGATCTTCCAGACCATTCCTTCCATGGCTCTTTTTGGGCCTCTTCATTCCCTATCATGGGAATCGGGACGCTTCCGGCCTTAACAGCTCTCGTCATCTATGCCATTTTTCCCCATCCTTCAAAAATACCATCACCGGTTTGCAAGGGATTGATCCAAGCCTCGAAGAAGCAGGGGATCGCCTTTGGGATGACCAAGTGGGAGCGACTCAAGAAGTTCGAGATTCCCTTGGCCATGCCCTGTCATCATGTCTGGGATTCGGACGGCAGCCGTGATGATTATCGGGCACAGCTACTCTAGCTGCCTTGATTGGAGCAGGGGACTTGGTTCCTTTATCCTTCTAGGGATTGACCGCAATAATGCGAGTCTGATTTTGATCGGTGCCCTATCTTCTGCCTTCTTAGCCATTGCTTTTAACCTTCTTCTCAAATGGATGGAAAAGGCTAAATTGCGGACCATCTTTGCGGCCTTTTGCTGTGATGGTTATTGGATTAGGAGCTTCTATACACCAAGTCTTCTTCCCAAAACCGAAAAAAAGAAAACCTGGTCATCGCTGGGAAAGTTAGGGACCAGAACCTGAAATTCTCGCCAATATGTATAAGATCTTGATCGAGAAAAATACGGATATGACAGTGACCGTCAAACCGAATTTTGGCAAGACCACCTTCCTCTATGAAGCCCTGAAAAAAGGGGATATCGCTATCTATCCAGAGTTTACAGGTACGGTGACCGAAAGTCTCCTCAAGCCAGCACCACAAGTCAGTCATGATCCAGAAACAGTCTACAAAGCTGCCCGAGATGGGATCAAACGACAAGACGACCTGGCCTTGCTCAAACCTATGGCTTATCAAAATACCTATGCTGTTGCAGTCCCTAAAAGGATTGCCCAAGAGTATGGACTCAAGACTATTTCAGATTTGAAAAAGGTGGAAGGACAACTCAGGGCAGGCTTTACGCTTGAGTTTAACGACCGAGAGGACGGAAACAAAGGCTTGCAGAAGATCTATGGTCTCAACTTACAAGTCTCCACCATGGAGCCAGCCCTTCGCTACCAGGCGATCCAGTCTGGGGATATTCAAATAACGGATGCCTACTCAACAGATGCTGAACTTGCTCGCTATGACCTGGTGGTCCTCGAAGATGACAAACAACTCTTCCCACCTTATCAAGGGGCGCCCCTTATGAAAGAAGCTCTTCTTAAGAAACATCCCGAATTGGAAGGTGTGCTTAATAAGCTAGCTGGTAAAATCACTGAGAGCCAAATGAGCCAGATGAACTACCAAGTCGGAGTAGAAGGCAAGCCTGCTGCTAAAGTAGCGCGTGACTTTTTGGTAAAAGAAGGGTTGATGAAAAATTAACAAACCATTCTCAAGTCTTTGCACTTGAGAATTTTTTTAATAGAAAGCAATTTTCATATCCTTTTCAGCAAGCTTTTTGGGTTAGAAGGGAGACCTTCTTCAAAAAAATCTCCATTGAGTCTGGCTTCAAAATTGTGTTACAATAAGCCTTGAAAATGAATGAAAGTATATGGAAAAAAGTATGAAAAAGCAACCAGTGATTGGAATTACAGGAAATGAAAGACCCTTCCCGGATGATCCAGACGCGAATATGAGTTATGCGGCGACTGGTTTTGTCGAAGCGGTCAAAGAGGCAGGAGGGATTCCCTTGATCTTGCCAATTGGAGATGCGGCCTTGGCCAAAGACTACATATCGATGATTGATAAGCTCATCATCACCGGTGGACAAAATGTCTTGCCCAAGTTTTACGGAGAAGAAATCACCATCGACAGTGATGACTATCTCTTGAAACGCGATCTCTTTGAGTTGGCCTTGATTGAAGAAGCGCGTGCGGCTAAAAAAGCTATCTTTACCGTCTGCCGTGGGACCCAGCTCTATAATGTCGCTCTAGGGGGAACTCTGCATCAAGACATTGAACACCACTGGCAGGACAATCCAGGTCAGTACACCAGCCAAGAGTTGGTGACCAAGGATCAGACGATCCTGCAAGAGATCTATGGTAAGACCAGTCGCATCAATTCTTTCCATCATCAAAGTATTAAAGACTTGGCAGATGGTTTAGAAGTGATCGCGCGGGATCCTAAAGATGACATCATAGAAGCCGTTCAATCCACAGATGAGAGTCGTTTCCTCGGCGTTCAGTGGCATCCGGAATTGCGTTTTGACAAGAGCCCAGCAGATCGCAAGCTCTTTGAATATGTCGTGACTCAATTGTAAAGAGGACCAGCTTCCTTAGGAATTTTTCCTAAGGGGCTTTTTCTTTAATCTGCGTAAGAAAGACTGTAAATTGTGCCTAGGTTTTGGGGGAGGATTCGCTACAATAGAGCTAGTAGAATGAGGAGGATTAGGACATGTATCAATTTCCAAAGGATTTTTTATGGGGGAGTTCGACCTCGGGCCCTCAAACAGAAGGGCGTTTCGCCCAGGATGGAAAGGGAGACAATCTCTGGGATTACTGGTATAAGATCGAGCCCAACCGCTTTTATCAAGGGCAAGGACCAGAGAAAACATCGACTTTTTATGAACACTGGGAAGAAGATCTGGACCTCTTGTTAGAAACCGGCCACACCGCCTTTCGGACCTCTATTCAGTGGTCACGTATTTTCCCAGAAGGACGAGGAGAGATCAATCAAGCAGGCGTTGATTTCTACCGGCGTGTCTTTGAAAAGATCAAAGAAAAAGGGATTCACCTCTTGGTCAACCTCTATCATTTTGATTTACCGATGGCTCTTCAAGAGCAAGGGGATGGTTGGGAAAATAAAGAAACCGCCTATGCTTACCAAGAATATGCGCGTTTTTGTTTCAAGACCTATGGGGATCTGGTCGATCAGTGGATCACCTTTAATGAACCCATTGTCCCTGTGGAGTTTGGTTATTTTTATGATGCCCATTTTCCTCATAAGGTAGACGCAGCAGCAGCAGTAAAAGTAGCCTACCACACCCAGTTAGCAAGCTCTCTAGCAGTGAAGGCCTGTCACGAGGTGGATCCTAATTACCGTATCGGAATTGTGCTCAATCTGACACCAGCCTATCCTCGGAGCCAGCATCCAGAAGATGTCAAAAGCTGCGCGCATTGCCGAGCTCTTTCAAGCCAAATCCTTCCTAGATCCATCTGTTCTTGGTCATTATCCTGAAGAATTAGTGGAGATCCTACGGGAGCGTGATCTCTTACCGGATTATGATCCCTTTGAATTGCGCTTGATCGAGGAAAATACGGTGGATTACCTAGGGGTTAACTATTACCAACCACTCCGTGTGGCAGCTCCTCGTTATGCTCCAAATCCAGCATCTCCCCTACTCTTTGAACAATTTTATGAACCCTTATGTTATGCCAGGTCGCAAGATCAATCCCCACCGTGGTTGGGAAATCTATGAGCAAGGCTTGTATGACATTGCCCAAAAATATCAAGGAAAAACTATGGCAATATCGAGTGGATCCTGACCGAAAATGGGATGGGGGTTGAAGGAGAGGAAAAAAATTCCGCAAGGATGGGCGTGATCCAAGACGACTACCGGATTGACTTTTGTCAAAGACCATCTTCGTGAGCTCCACCGGGCTATTCAAGATGGTGCTAACTGTAAAGGTTATTTGATCTGGACCTTTATTGACTGCTGGTCATGGCTCAATGGCTACAAGAACCGCTATGGCTTAGTTGAGTTGGATCTCGAAAGTCAAAAACGAACCCTCAAAAAATCTGGTCATTGGTTCCGTAAGTTGAGTCAGCGGAATGGATTTGAAGAGTAGAAAAAGCAACCTATCAACCAAGATGTTGATAGGTTTTTTTCTCAACCCTCCCTTAACTAGACCAATTTTTCTTGAATTTCCTAGTTGACAAACTGGAAGAAGCATTGTATACTGACTCCGCTGGTTGCTTTTTGGTCAAATTAGACTAGACCAATTTTAAAGTAACTGAGAAATCGACCATGGGTCGTTTGACTAAGTAAAGGGGAAAGTATAGCAAGGCTATATCGTAAAAACTATGTGCGGAATCGTTGGTGTTGTAGGAAATACAAATGCTACTGATATTTTGATTCAAGGACTTGAAAAACTCGAATACCGAGGCTATGACTCTGCGGGTGTTTTTCTGGCTAGTGAAGGCAAGAGCCAATTGGTAAAGGCAGTTGGCCGTATTGCAGAATTGTCATCTAAGGCAGAAGGTGTCGAAGGGACAGCTGGGATTGGACATACCCGTTGGGCCACTCATGGAAAACCAACTGAGGACAATGCTCACCCACACCGCTCTGAAACAGGTCGCTTTGTTTTGGTCCACAATGGGGTGATTGAAAACTACCTTGAAATCAAGGAAGAATACCTAGCCGGTCACCATTTCAAGGGGCAAACAGATACAGAAATCGCAGCCCACTTGATCGGAAAATTTGCTGAAGAAGATGGCTTGTCTACGCTCGAAGCCTTCAAAAAAGCCCTCCACATCATCCGTGGGGCCTATGCTTTTGCTTTGATGGATGCGGAAGATCCAAGCACCATCTATGTGGCAAAAAATAAATCACCACTCTTGATCGGTCTTGGCGATGGTTACAATATGGTCTGCTCTGATGCCATGGCCATGATTCGTGAAACCAACCAATACATGGAAATCCATGACCAAGAGTTGGTCATTGTCAAGGCTGATAGCGTTGAAGTGCAAGACTATGATGGAAACGTCAAAGAACGGGCTAGCTACACGGCTGAACTCGACCTTTCTGATATTGGAAAAGGGACTTACCCATACTACATGCTCAAAGGAAATCGATGAGCAACCAACTGTCATGCGTAAGTTGATCCAAGCCTATACAGATGAATCTGGTCAAGTAGTGGTAGACCCAGCGATTATCAAGGCTGTTCAAGAAGCAGATCGCATATATATCCTTGCAGCTGGTACCTCTTACCATGCTGGATTTGCGTCTAAAAAAATGTTGGAAGAGTTGACAGATACTCCCAGTAGAACTCGGTATCTCCTCTGAGTGGGGGCTATGGTATGCCACTTCTCAGCAAGAAACCACTCTTCATCTTTATCAGCCAATCTGGTGAAACAGCCGATAGCCGCCAAGTATTGGTCAAAGCCAATGAAATGGGCATTCCAAGCTTGACAGTGACCAATGTTCCAGGTTCAACTCTTTCACGTGAAGCAGACATGACCATGTTGCTCCATGCTGGTCCTGAAATTGCGGTAGCTTCTACTAAGGCTTATACGGCTCAAATCGCAGCCCTTGCCTTTCTTGCGAAAGCTGTTGGGGAAGCCAATGGCAATGAGAAGGCCAAAGCCTTTGATTTGGTGCACGAATTGTCTATCGTTGCCCAATCGATCGAATCAACCCTTTCAGAAAAAGAAGTGATCGACGAAAAAGTCCGTGGCTTGTTGGAAACAACCCGCAATGCTTTCTATATCGGACGTGGCCAAGATTACTATGTTGCTATGGAAGCCAGTCTGAAACTAAAAGAAATTTCTTACATCCAATGTGAAGGCTTCGCTGCGGGTGAGTTGAAACACGGTACCATCGCTCTGATCGAAGACGGTACACCGGTCATCGCCCTCTTGTCTGATCCAGTCCTAGCCAGCCACACACGTGGGAACATCCAAGAAGTGGCAGCACGTGGGGCCCATGTTTTAACCATTGCAGAAGAAAATGTCGCTAAAGAGACAGATGATTTGGTCTTGACAGCGGTTCACCCTTACCTCTCTCCAATCTCAATGGTGGTGCCAACCCAATTGATTGCCTACTTTGCAACCCTTCATCGTGGACTCGATGTCGACAAACCACGGAACCTTGCTAAGTCTGTAACGGTTGAATAAACTTGTCTATATAGAAAAAACATCCTCGTTAGGTTTTTTTCCTAACGAGGATATTTGCTTTTATTTGTCAAAAACCTTGCAAGGCTTTTGAGGCGTTCTTCTGTTTGTCCCTTGGCGTCTAGTTTTTTTACCTTGGTAAACAGCAGATTCCCATGATCCGTACATTGGATTTGGGAAGATGATGAATTTTTCACCAAATTCTTTTTGCAATTCGTCCAATTTCTTGTCGCGATCAGCTTCAGAGGTCTTAGAGAAGTCTGCAAAGTCAACCAGGTTGTCCCCGAAGAGCAAGACAAGATTGGTCTTTTCTTGTACAGCTTGGCGACGGCCTTCTTTTGATTTGACACCATCTTCTAAGAACATGAGGTGGTCACGTCCTTGAACAGGAATGCCTTCTTTTTCAAGATTCTTGATGGTATCATCTACTTGAGAGGTTGTACGGTCAGAAATGTAGTAGATTTGAACCCCGTTTTGATCCGCATATTGAAGGAAATCTTTGGCACCTGGCACCGCTTTTGCGGCTGCTTTTTTCACCCAAACATCCCAATCTTTAGGATTGAAGGCCGTACCATCTTTGACGTTTTGAACTTGGTAAGGGCTGTTGTCTAAAACAGTTTCGTCCAAATCCAAGACGATGGAATAAGGCTTATCAGAAGGAGTTTGGAGGATCTCTTTCAAACGGTCAGTAGCGACATTGTAGCCTTGTAAATACAAAGCCTTGGTTTCAGCTGCCTTTTGGTACCAGAGAACAGACATGGTATTTTCTTGTGAGCGCTGCTGGTCATAGGTCATCGTCACCTGATTTTTAGTGCTGCTTGCTTTTGTCTCTTGCGTTTTAGTGGTATTGCTTCCACAACTCGTCAGTAAAATGACAGAAGCAAGAGCAGAAACGATGGTAAAGGTGGTTTTTGTTGTTTTCATAAACCGTACACTCCTTAAAATTATTCTACAAAATTATACTCCTTTCAATCTTGCCTGACAAGAAAGAGGAGAAGGTGATCCAGGGAATGGTAAAATGAATAGGAAGAAAGAAATGTTGATATGAAGGGCTTTTTCACCTCAATAGATGCCATTTTTCAGCTTAAAAGAAGGGGTATAGTTTAATGCTATAACCGGATCAAGAAAAGATCAAAGCGGTCCTTTTCTTCTAAAATGAAAGAATAGAGAAAGATACTCGCAAGTCCCTATTTTCAAGGACTTGCGTTTTTTTGATACCTTTCTCAATAAAGAAATTTTAAGGCCTTGATAGGGAAAATATATTAGTCAGCTACTTTTCGAGGTGATATCATGGTTACAAATTCCAGAAGGAAAGCAGTCAATCTTTCTGTTGGAGAAATATTGAGGAGGATGTACAGTATGAGTAAAAAAGAATTGGTTCTTCGTGCCATTCGAGGCGAAACAGTAGAACGAATCCCTGTAGGATTTTGGCTCCATTATGTGACCCAAGAAGAAAAAGAATTGGGTCTAGACAATCCGGCTGTAGTAGCAAAAAGTATTAAGGGCCACCAACACTATGTAGAAGAAATTTCACCTGATTTTGTCAAGATCATGAGCGATGGCTTCTTCCGCTATCCGAGTGCTCTTTATTCGAGAGAGATCAAATCGATCCGAGAATTGAAGGATATTCAACCCGATCGGGAGAGCATCATCCTTGGATTGAAAAACAAATCGAAGTGGTCAAGGAGATTCGTTCTCATTTTCATGAAGAGATAGCTTCTTTCTACAATATCTTCTCGCCTATTTCTTATTTGAAACGCTGGTTCCGTACGGACCAATCCCGTGGAGACCAAGTGATTGCAGACTTTATCAAGGAAGATCCAGAAACTTTAGCTCATGTCCTTGACGTGATTGCAGGAGACATCGCTACTTTAAGTCGTCGCTTGATCCAAGAAGCAGGTATTGAAGGTATTTACTTTTCAACCCAGCAGATCCAAGATGAGCGTGTGACAGATGAAGAATACCGCAAGTTCATTGAGCCTAGCAGCATCGCTGTCCTAGAAGCAGCCAATGAAGCTGGAGGCATCAATATCCTTCATATTTGTGGTTTTGAAGGGGCCAGCAATGAAGTGGAGCTCTTCAAGGATTATCCAGCCCAAGTCATTAACTGGGCGACCCATCATGAAGGTCTGAACCTAGCCGCAGGTCGTAAACTTTTCGGCGATCGTGCCGTTTTGGGTGGCTTTGTCAACGGCAAGAAAGGTTTGCTCTACCAAGGGGAACGAGAAGCTATTGAGCAAGAAACGCATCGCTTGGTGGCTGAAGCCGGAAGTCGTGGTTTGATCCTTGGAGCAGACTGCACCGTGCCAGATGATTTCCAATTGGAACGCTTAGATTGGGTGCGTCAAGCAGCTGTATTGTAAGAAGAAAGGAGAGGGAGATGAAAAAGATCAATGTATGGTGTATCCTGGTAACCGTTTTGTTTTTGCTTCTAGGGCTTAGTAAAGCTGCTCTAGCAAGTAGTCAGGGGAAAGCAAAAAAAGATCCAGATATGGCAAGACTGGAGAAAATTCCAGCCCATAGTCTCTCCCTCATACGCCCATCTGACCTAGCAGGAATTCTTCTTCTCGAAGATCAGTGATAAAAAAAGATGAAGAGCTTGATAAAAAATATATATTAGTCAAACAATTATCGAAGTGATAAGATAACAAATAAGAAAAGATAGAACGAGGTAAGAACATGTCATCAAAAAGAGAATTAGTGTTAAAAGCTTTTAAAGGAGAAGCAGTTGACCGTGTGCCAGTTGGATTTTGGCATCATTTTACAACAGAAGAAGAATGGTTGAAAGGATTTTCTAATCCGGAAATTATTGAAAAAAATCTCAATGGCCATAAAAACTTCCTTCACAAGGTCAAACCAGACTTTGTCAAACTCATGAGTGATGGTTACTTTGCTTATCCAAATCAGCCATTCACAAAGGCCTTGAAAATATCTCTGACTTAGCAGGGATTGAACCACTCGGAGCAGATCATCCATGGATCACAGAGCAGGTAGAGCTCGTTAAAAAAATCCGTGCCGGTTTTGAAGAAGACATTGTGGCTATCTACAATATCTTTGCTCCGGTGACCTACTTCAAATGGTTGGTCGGAGAAGTTTCAGGAGGAGATGACTTGATCGCAAACTTCATCGATCAAGATGCAGCAACTCTTAAAAAAGTATTGGATACAATTGGCCAAGATATTGCAAGTTTGAGCCAACGAATCATCAAAGAAGCAGGAGCAGACGGGATCTACCTCAGTGTTCAAAGTATCCAAGATGCGCGGGTTACACAAGAAGTTTATAAAAACATTATTGCACCGAGTGAACTCCATGTCTTAGAGGCAGCTAAGGAAGCCGGTGGCGTAAATATTCTTCATATCTGTGGCTACGAAGGAGCTCGCAATGATATCCATCTCTTCATAGACTACCCAGCCCAAGTCATTAACTGGGCAGTCGGACCAGAAGGCATCAGCCTAGCAGAAGGACGCGAAATCTTCGGTGGACGCACGGTTCTTGGTGGTTTTGAAAATGGCAAAAATGGTCTTCTTTACACAGGAGATAAGGCTGCGATCCAAGCAGAAACCAAACGCATCATCGCAGAAACAGGAACCACAGGTTTGGTCATTGGTGCCGATTGTACGATTCCAAGTGACATTGATGAAGAACGAATCGAATGGGTTCGTGAAGCTGCAGCAGAATAAGGAAAATAGAAAGAGGGAGAACAGAGTATGAGTAAAAAAACATGGATTATCGGTGGGGTGGCAGTACTTGCCATTGCAGGTGCAACCATTCTTGGACGGAGCTTGAACCATGCAAACGACAGCAAAGGCTCGACAGGATCTAATAAAGTAACAACCTTGAAAGTAGCCCACACTCAAAACTATGTACCGTATGATTTCGTTGATGAAAAAGGAGAATCAGATGGCTATGAAGTAGCCGTTCTCAAAGCCATTGACGAAAAACTACCGGACTACAAGTTTGAGTACACTGGAACAAGTGATGATGACCTCTTGATCGGTCTAGAATCTGGTAAATACGATATCGGAACCAAAGGAGCTTGGTATACAGAAGAACGTGCCAAGAAATTTATCATTCCAAAAGAACCAATCGGAGCAAGTATCATCGGATTTACTATACGAAAAGAAGATGCGAATAAATACAAGAACATCGATGACTTCGCTAAAGAAAAAGGAAAATTGGTTCCAATTTCACCACAAAATGCACAATGGAATGTTATTAAAGAATACAATGAAAAGCACAAGGACCAACAAATCGAATTAACAGCTGCGGAATCTTTCAAAGTCGCAGATGCTTATGCTTGGGTTCTTGAAGGACGTTACGATGCCTTCTTTGACATCAAACTTTCCTTTGAAAAAGCTGTCACAGATAAAGATGGTTCTTACCACCAATATGCGGACAAACTGAGCTGGTTTGCCTACAAAGGAATTCCAACTTACCCATTGATCCATAAGGATAAGAAAAACGAAAAATTTGCGGAAGCATACAGCAAGGCCATCAAAGAATTGGAAAAAGATGGGACACTTGCTAAATTGTCGAAAAAATATTTCGGTGAAGATGTCTTCAGTTATGTAGATAAAGAGAAATAAGATGGAACTGGGTGCGCATAGCCCCAGCTTCCTTATTTCTATACGGATACAGAAAGGAAAAGAAACATGGTCTCATACGACATTTCCAAGGTCTGGTCATTTCTTCCAACCTTGGTCCAAGCTCTACCAGCGACCCTAGCTTTGATGGTTTTAACGACGGTTCTCGGTTCTGCATTTGGCTTGGTTTTGACCTGGGCACAAGTATCAGAAGATAAGGTAGGAGCAGGTCTAGCCAAGGGCTATGTCTTTACTTTGCGTTGTACCCCTCCGATTGTCTTACTCTTTTTGGTTTTTTATGGACTACCCCAATTTTTGAACTGGTGGTTGGGCATTGACATTGACCACTGGTCCAAGTTTGTCTTTGTCCTTGTTGCCATGTTTCTTCTCTTTGCCGCTATGATCTCTGAGGTCTTTCAAGGCAGCCCTATTTGGCCATTCCAAAAGGTCAGATGGAAGCGGGCTTGAGTATCGGCTTGACGCCGGCTCAAACCATTTGGCGGATTGTCCTTCCCCAAGCCTTTCGCGTGGCTCTTCCAAATATGACGACTGCCATCTTGAACCTCATGCGCGATGCCGCTTTAGCTTATACCATTGGCTTTATCGATATCATGGGAGCAGGCAACAACTTGATCAGCCGCAATCTTGGGAATTATTCCCTCGAGACCTATACAGCTGTAGCAGTGATCTACTGGGGAATTGCCCTTGTGATCTCCTTCTCCGCTCAACTCCTTGAGAAACGACTCAGTGTAACAGAAAGGTAGCTTATGGATTTCAATTTTATTAGTAAAGCATTTCTAGCCACCTTGGGTGGTGTTCCAGTGACCCTTCTGATCATGGTCGTATCGATTCTCTTGAGTTTCTTTCCAGCCCTCTTTTTGGCACTCGGTCAGATCTATAAGGTCAAAGGTGTTCGCAGTTTCTCAGTGATTTACTTAGCTTTTATCCGCGCGACACCTCCGATTCTCTTGATTCTCTTCTTTTATAGTCTCTTTCCCAGTCTCTTAAATAGCTTTTTTAAGAGTATTGGTAGTCACTTTAATGTCTTTGAGATCAATCCCATTTACTATGCCTTTATCATCTTTTAGCTTGATGACAACAGGGGAGTCTTGCTGAAATTCTACGGTCAGCCATTCTGACTGTGGATAAGGGCCAGCTAGAAGCAGCGCAAGCCATTGGTTTGACTAATCGCCAAGCCTACATCCGCATTGTTTTTCCACAAGCCTTGCGTTCAGCCCTTCCCAATTTGTGTAACTTGGTTATCAACTTGGTCAAAGGAACCTCCCTTGTCTTTGTCATGACCATCAAGGATATCACCGCCATTGCCAAGGTCGAAGCCTCTTATGGCTATCAATATTTTGAATCCTATCTAGTGATTTTTATTCTTTATATTGTCATTTGTGGGGTGATTCAGTGGGGATTCAATCGCTTAGAAAAACGCCTGACACTCGCATAGAAGAAGGAGAAATGAAAAAGATGTTAGAAGTAGAACACGTATCGAAAAAAATTTAAGGACCACCAGGTCCTGGTAGATGTCAATCTCAAGGTCAACCAAGGGGATGTCGTCGTTATTTTTGGGTCCATCTGGATCAGGAAAAAAACAACCTTCCTTCGCTGCCTTAACCACTTGGAAAAAGGCAGATACAGGGCACCTCACCCTAGGGTGGAAAAGAGTACGACCTCTCAAAACTCAGCAAAAAAGAGATTCTAGAAATCCGCCAAAAGACAGCCTTTGTCTTCCAGCATTATAATCTCTTTGCCAACAAAACAGCGCTTGAAAATATCTTAGAAGGACTGGTTGTAGCTCGTAAGATTCCAAAAAGAAGAAGCCATCCAACGGGCAGAATCAGCCCTTGAAAAAAAGTTGGTCTTCTTGCTTATAAGGATTACTATCCTTCTCAATTGTCAGGTGGCCAGCAGCAACGGATCGGAATCGCGCGTGCCATCGCAGTGAAACCAGACGTGATCTTGCTGGACGAGCCGACTTCAGCGCTAGACCCAGAGTTGGTCGGTGACGTCTTAGATGTCATGAAGCAATTGGCCCAAGAAGGAGTGACCATGGTTGTCGTAACCCATGAGATGGGCTTTGCGCGTGATGTGGCCAACCACGTCATCTTTATGGATGGCGGACACATCATCGAAGAAAACGAACCCCATGAATTCTTCAACAGTCCAAAAGAAGAGCGAACCAAACAATTCCTTTTCACGGATTTTATCCGACGCCACTTATAGCGTTGAATACATGATTTAACAGGAGACACACCCAGTAAGGGTGTGTTTTTTAGGATCTGGAAAAAATTTTTAAAAATTGGGTCATTTTTTAAAAATCATTACGAATAATATAAGTGAGAGGGAAATATGACTGATAAAAAACAACGATTTGTACTACTATTCTTACTGACTTTGTTTCTAGGAGGTTGCAGTCTTTTTACGGATAAAGCTGCTGAGAGAAGGGAAATGATTCAGATTGCAGAAAGCACGAAAATGGAGCGAGCGATAAAACACTTGTTAATCAGTATCGATCCTAAAGCTTTCACTTCAGAAGGAGTCATTCACTCCTATACCCTGATAAAAGGTGAATTGGAATACAATCCAATGGGAGGGATGAATGTCTATCTTGTGATCAATGGCGATAAAAAGTTAACGATCGATACGACTGTTCAAATGGAAGATTCAGGACAGTTCGGAGCAGGTAGTTACGGTATTTCAGCAAAATTAGATGATCTGTTAAGTAAAGCAGAAGAGACTGGAAAATAGACTCAATTAGGTAAATACCCCTAATATAGGTAAATAGAAACATTTCTGTATCAAAACCAATATGTTACATTAATAGCTAGTGCTTGTAACGATTTGGCAACATTTTTTAACAAAAGTAACATTTCAGGTATGAATAGAATTTTGTATAATAAATTCTAAGAAACCTGAAGAAAGAATGGGAAGAAGATGAAAAAAAGTAAATTTATTGTATTAGTTATGATACTATTTGGTTTAAGTTTGGGAGGTTGTAGCTTTTTTAATGGACAATCTGCCAAGAAACAAGAAATGATTCAAATCGCAGAGAGTAAGAAGATGAAAGTGGCGATTGAAAATATGTTGAAAAAATTAGATCCTAAAGCTCTTACTCCAGAAGGAAAAATAAAATCATATAAAATCTCTAAAGATGATTTAGATTATAATCCGATGGGAGGGCTTATGATCAAAAATCATTATCAATGACAATGAAAAATTTATTGTTAAGTACAACTATACAAGAAGATTCAGTTACTGGTAAGTATGAAGAGACATACTACGGTAAAACAAAGGAATTGAACGACCTTCTGAAGGGAAATTGAAATGGCTGAAAATTTAAATTTTAATGATCAACAAAATGTTAAAGCTGCCCTACTTGAGTATGAAAAGGATATAAAAGTTGGACGGGAATTCGATATTGGTCCCAAGAATGAAGAGTACATTGGTCACATTTCTCATATATATGACAGTACCAATGGAAATGAAGAACAAGTTTTTGTATTAACAAATAATGGTATGGGAATTAATGAAGATCCAGTCCCCTATACTGCTTCTGATGAAGCGCGTGCCCAAATCCATGACGTGACAGTCTTGATGAAGGGATCTGAAACAGAAATAAGCACACAAAAATTACTCCATGATACATATACGGATTGGGTAAAGACAGATTTGCCAGCAGCTTCCAATATTTTGAACCCTGGTGGTGCAAGTGAGTACGCAACCGAATATGCGAAGAATTATGCGCGAGATAAGGCTAAAGATGGTTTTAACAATGCTGTAGAAGCTTTTGAAGATGCAATTATTCCTACATCTGTTAATCTTCCACCGGAGGCCACTCCCTTAGGTAGGTTCATACAAAAAGCGATGGACAATCCTGTCAGCAATTTCATACAGGAAAAAGCATCAGATGCGGTCGGCTTTTTGCAGAAAGAACAGCCGAAGAACAAGTTAAATTTCCTGCTTTAGTGGGAGCTGCTTTTTTAAAAAAATACAATGATGAAAACGGGACTTTCCCGCCTCCGCAGTTTAAAGATGCTACAGCTCATTTGAAAGAGGTGATCCGAAAATATCCCAATGCCAAGATTGATCTATACGGTCACTCTCTGGGTTCTATGAATATTCAGTATGCGCTTGCCTGTTTGACGGAAGAGGAAGCTTCTCATATTGGGACCGTACACCTATATAATGGCCCTAATGCCTATCCTATCCTAACACCCGAGCAAAAAGCGCGTATAGATGCGCTGAAGTACAAAATCTACAACCACATTGACCATAAAGATTTGGTTAGCTTGGGCTATCAGGATTCTGGAAGCAAGGAATCCAGTGGGATTGTCAAGCACCTCAAAACTAATGATTTAAAAAATACTGGCCTGCAACATATGATGCATGGTTATATCTATGATAAGAATGGAAATTTGGTTCTTGAAAAGGGAACGGAAGCCATCACTCGCAAGGAAATCATTGAAGAGCGGATGAAGGTTTACTATCGCCTAAAAGATAAATTACAAAAAACAGGTGGTGGACTGAGCTCAAGTGAACGGATCTATCTGGATGCTTTGCAGGCGCGCTTGGCTTCTGATGAATTGATTCGAGTAGTGGATGAGGGGCTGGAGCAAGCTCAAAAATCTAAGGTACAGCTGGATACGGATTTAGAAGCTTTGGAGAAAGTATTACAGACCGTTCCGAAAGGCTTCATTCTCAATCTTGCGGAAGTAGAAGAGGCTTATGCACAGGCTGGTGCAACAAGGCAAACAGTTGTCACTGAAGTAAGAGAAAGGTTTGACAATCGTTTGGCTGCATATCAGTCCTTATCGAATGAATTCCATGCATTAAACGAGCAAGTGAATGCAGGAATTGAGCTATTAAAAGAAAAAGATCAAGAAATAGCAGGAGAAATGAACCAGTGGGAACAACTAACTTATTAATTTCATCTACTCTTTCAAAAAAGGAAAAGAAACTAGCTCACTTGGAAAGAGAGTTTCAAAAAGCGCGCTTGGAGTTAGATGAAAAGCGTTGCTTAGTAGAAAGAAAACAGCAGCTCTTCACCCAGATGCTGGAAGAAGAGTATACGATGGCGGCTTCTTTTTTTACAAGAGCAGGATGCAGATGTCAGTTGTGGATGGGAGTCCCTCCATCGCTGTATCGAAGAGTATGATCTCGAAGCTAGAGAAACTGCACAAGTAGCTTTAAAACAGATCGAAATCGAGGAAGAGAATTTATGGCAATCCTACCGGAAAGATAGACGCCAACTGGAAGAGGAGTTTGCACAAGATAAAGTTTCATAGTATAGAAGAGGAGGAAGTATGGGTGATAGTCCAGTCAAAGATTTCTTTGATTTAGATATGAAAGATAAGATGAGGATCATCGAAAGCCGAAAGAAACTTGAAAAAGATTTAATCCGTGTTGTCTATGCGCCCGTTTTATTGACCTGCAAGGCAGGAGTTGAGAAACGTTACAATGATGGCTTGACTGCGATTACAACAGTAGCCGAAGAAGACGTCCAAGTGGTCGGAAAGCAACTAGACCAATCCATGGTAGGGCAATTTGCTAAAAATGTACAGACAGCTATTCAAGAAAAAGCTGGTAAATTTAAATCTATCTAGCCAAGAACTTCTATTTAAATATGGAATCTGGAGTGACTCCAGATTTTTTTAATAAATTTAAAAAATTATGTAAAAAAGTGTTGACAAAGAATTCAGTCTGCGTTATAATAATTTATGTAAACAAAAAGAGGTTGGAAAAAAACCTACTGGTTTACAAGATCAATAGTGGAAAGGAGATGGTGATATGCTATTTCCAGAATTAAGACAACTAATTGATAAAAGGAAAAATAGAAACTGTTAGCCTGTAGGGCTATTATTAAATAAATGAATTAAAATTATGTAAACAATCAAATGGCAGCCAATTGGTCTGCTAATTTTCAAGAATGAATTAAAATTATGTAAATTAGAGGTATACAATATGAATAACAACTTTAACAATATGGATGATCTTTTCAATCAACTAATGGGAAACATGGGTGGTTTTCGTTCTGAAAGCCGTCGCTACATGATCAACGGTCGTGAAGTGACACCTGAAGAATTCGCTATTTACCGCCAAACCGGTCAACTTCCAAATGAAGGAAGCGAGCAAGTGCAACACCATCAAGGTAAAGGAATGAAACAAGATGGGATCCTTGCAAAACTTGGTCGCAACTTGACCGAAGAAGCTCGTGAAGGAAAATTGGATCCAGTCATCGGACGTAATAAAGAAATTCAAGAAACTGCTGAAATCTTGTCTCGTCGTACCAAGAACAACCCTGTCCTTGTAGGGGATGCCGGTGTTGGTAAAACAGCAGTTGTAGAAGGTTTGGCACAAGCTATTGTGAACGGAGATGTTCCAGCTGCTATCAAGAACAAAGAAATCATCTCGATTGATATTTCTGGTCTAGAAGCTGGTACGCAATACCGTGGTAGCTTTGAAGAAAATATTCAAAATCTGATCCAAGAAGTCAAGGCTATGGGAAATGTCATTCTCTTCTTTGATGAAATCCATCAAATCCTTGGTGCAGGCAGCACAGGTGATGGTCAAGGATCTAAAGGTCTTGCGGATATCATCAAACCTGCTCTTTCACGTGGGGAATTAACAGTTATTGGGGCAACCACTCAAGATGAATACCGTAACACCATCTTGAAGAATGCGGCTCTTGCTCGTCGTTTCAACGAAGTGAAAGTCAATGCTCCATCAGCTGAAGATACTTTCAAGATTCTCCAAGGGATCCGTGATCTTTATGAAAAACACCACAATGTCATCTTGCCAGATGAAGTTTTGAAAGCAACAGTTGATTATTCGATCCAATACATTCCACAACGTAGCTTGCCTGATAAGGCCATTGACTTGGTCGATGTGACAGCTGCTCACTTGGCAGCCCAACATCCTGTAACAGATGTTCATGCTGTGGAACATGAAATTGAAGAAGAAAAAACCAAACAAGAAGAAGCTGCGGCTAAAGAAGATTACGAAGCAGCTTTGAAAGCAAAAGTTCGTATCGAAGAACTTGAAAAGAAAATTGAAAACCATACGGAAGACCATAAAGTAACAGCAACAATCAACGATGTGGCTGAATCAGTAGAACGGATGACGGGTATTCCAGTGTCTCAAATGGGTGCAACTGATATCGAACGTTTGAAAGATATGGGTCACCGTTTGCAAACTAAGGTTATCGGTCAAGATAAAGCCGTTGAAGCAGTGGCACGTGCTATCCGTCGGAACCGTGCAGGATTTGACGAAGGGAACCGTCCAATCGGTAGCTTCCTCTTTGTAGGTCCTACTGGTGTCGGTAAGACTGAGTTGGCTAAACAATTGGCTCTTGATATTTTCGGTACCAAAGATGCCATCATCCGTTTGGACATGTCAGAATACAGCGACCGCACAGCCGTTTCTAAATTGATTGGTACAACAGCTGGTTATGTTGGTTACGATGACAACAGCAATACCTTTGACAGAACGTGTTCGCCGTAACCCATACTCAATCGTCCTTCTCGACGAAATTGAAAAGGCAGATCCTCAAGTGATCACCCTTCTCCTTCAAGTCTTGGATGATGGTCGTTTGACAGATGGTCAAGGGAACACGGTCAACTTCAAGAACACTGTGATTATCGCCACTTCAAACGCTGGCTTTGGTTACGAAGCCAACTTGACAGAAGATGCGGATAAACCAGAACTCATGGATCGTTTGAAACCTTACTTCCGTCCAGAATTCTTGAACCGTTTCAACGCTGTCATTGAATTCTCACACTTGAGCAAGGAAGATCTTTCTAAGATTGTTGATTTGATGTTGGTAGATGTCAATAAGACCCTTTCTAAGAAAGAAATCGACTTGGCAGTGAGCGATGCAGCTAAAGAATACATGACTGAAGAAGGTTATGATGAAGTGATGGGTGTTCGTCCACTCCGTCGGGTAGTTGAACAACAAATCCGTGACAAAGTCACAGACTTCCACTTGGATAACTTGGATGCTAAACATCTCGAAGCTGACATGGAAGATGGTGTCCTTGTGATCAGAGAAAAAGACACAAAGAAGGAAGAAAACACTGATAAACAAGCAAATTAAGGCGAATTAGTTTGTGAAAAATAGAGACTGCTATAATATAGCGGTCTTTATTTTTTCTTCCCACCTGGGGGAAATTATTCGCCGTATGAGGCGAAAAATACCCTATTTGGGCTAAAAAAACATCAATAATTAGTGAAATTAATCCAATTTGAGCAAAATTATTAATAAATAAAGAAAATAAGTATATAATCTATACAAGAATAAAATTTGAGGAATGGAAGTAAGATGAGCAATACAATTGATATCTACTCAACTCCCGAATACAGAAAAGTGGAAGCCGTTGTTCAACTGATGGTTGACGGTCGCTTGACGAGCTATCGTGTCGCAACTGAAACAAACATCAGCAAAATGAGCTTGGCGACTTTGACGAAGGGAACGAGTAAAATCAAAAATATTACCTATCAAACGGCTTTGGCCTTGATTGATTGGTATGATGAGAATCATGAAAAGTATGGCATTACGATTGACTAGTCAGTAGCCCACTTTTCGTGGTTTTTTTCTTTTTCATCAAAACTTGCCTCCTCTCTGAGACTGGAGTCTGATTTTACTTGAAGAGGATGGGAAAACTTGAAAAGACAGGCGAAATTTGATATAGTATAGCATATATGAAAATTAAAGGAGAAACATATGCAAGGCGGAAGTTTGCTAATTATGCTCGTTCTTATGGTCGGTTTGATGTACTTCATGAGCCGTAGCCAAAAGAAACAGTACCAAAAACGGATGGAAAGTTTGAATAAACTTCAAAAAGGAAATGAAGTCATCACGATTGGTGGCTTGTACGGAACCATCGATGAAGTCGACACAGACCGCAAGACCGTTGTCTTGGATGTTGATGGTGTCTACCTGACCTTTGAATTGGGAGCGATCAAAACAGTTCTTCCTGTATCAGAAGGAATCTCAGCTACTGCTACAGAAGGCGCTAGCTCAGATGCCGATTCAGCCATCGAAGAATAATCATCAAAGAAGAGGCAAAGGCCTCTTTTTTGGTGGGCAAATAGGACGATGTGATGAAGGAAAGCCTTGCTGGTTCAAAAAAGAGGCCAGAGTCCCTATTTTATGGGGATTTATGGTATAATGAAGCGATAAATATTGAAATAGGTAGAAAAAAACATGTTTCGTTTTTAAGAAAAAAAGAAAAAAATCGAGATACCTTTTAGAAGTCCCGAAACACATTGGGATCATTATGGATGGCAATGGTCGCTGGGCGAAAAAGCGGATGCAACCGCGCGTCTTCGGTCATAAGGCGGGGATGGAAGCTCTCCAAGAAGTGACGATTGCAGCAAAAAATATGGGGGTTCAGGTCTTGACTGTCTATGCCTTTTTCTACGGAAAAACTGGACACGCCCTGAAGATGAAGTCAAGTTCATCATGCACTTGCCGGTCGAGTTTTTATGATCGTTTTCGTCCCCGAATTGCATCGCAACAATGTCAAGATTCAAATGATCGGTGATACCAAGAAATTACCCAAAAGAAACGCTGGAGGCTTTGGAAAGAGCAGAAGCGATGACCCATCTCAATACAGGCTTGATCCTGAATTTCGCGCTCAATTATGGTGGACGTGCTGAGATCACCCAGGCCGTGAAGCAGATCGCCCAAGAAGTCTTGGATGCGAAGTTTCAGTCCCAGAAGATATCACAGAAGAGATGATCGCTGATTCTCTCTATACCGAGAGTTTGCCACGTGTCCTAAGGGATCCGGATTTGATTATTCGTACCAGCGGAGAGATCCGTTTGAGTAATTTCCTTCCTTGGCAGGCTGCTTACAGTGAGTTGTATTTCACAGATGTGATGTGGCCAGATTTTTGGAGAGGAAGCACTACGAAGTGCCATAGTAGAATATAGCCATCGCCATCGGAGATTTGGTGGTGTTTAGGAGAAGATGATGACGAAAGATTTACAAAAAAACGTGTGATTTTTTTGGAGGAATTGCCCTGCTCTTTTTTTCATTCCAACAGTAATGGTTGGAGGGTGTTCTTCCAGATTGTGATTGGCTTGATCGCCATGCTAGGGGTTCATGAATTGCTCAAGATGAAGGGGCTTGAGACAGCGACCTTTTGAAGGAGCGCTGGCCATGTTAGCGGCCTTCGTCCTGACGTTTGCCGATCGAGGACTACCTCCCTTACCTTCCAGCAGATGGCAATATGATTGCCTATGGTTTGGTTGTCTTGATTCTCATGGGGACAACTGTTCTTGCTCAGAATTACAATTATGAAGATGTGGTCTATCCCCATTGCGTCTAGCTTTTTATGTTGGACTTGGTTTCCATTCCTTAGTAGATGCGCGAATCGCTGGTATTGATAAGGTTTTGTTAGCCCTCTTTATTGTCTGGGCTACAGATTCAGGTGCTTATCTGGTAGGAAGTCGGTTTTGGGAAACGCAAGCTTATGCCTGCGGTTTCTCCTAATAAAACGATTGAAGGCAGTCTTGGGGGAATCTTGTCTGCAGTTGCGGTAACTGTGATCTATATGATCGTGGATCGTTCTGTGGCGGGTGGACATGGTTTTTCTTGCGATGATCTTCTTTACCATCCTCTTTAGTATTGCAGGTCAGTTTGGAGATCTGGTAGAGAGTGCGATTAAACGCCACTTCGGTGTGAAAGATTCTGGGAAATTTATTCCAGGACATGGTGGTGTTCTAGACCGCTTTGATAGTTTGATTTTTTTGTCTTTCCCTTGATGCATTTCTTGGGCTTGTTCTAAGACAGAAGAGATAGAAAGGAAACCACGTATAGAACGATGCAGTTTATTGCCTTTTATTGTTATTTTTTTGGAGTGATCGTTCTCGTTCACGAGTTTGGTCATTTCTATTTTTGCAAAAAAATCGGGCATCCTGGTGCGAGAATTCTCGATCGGGATGGGTCCCAAAGATCTTTGCCCATATTGGTCAAGATGGAACAGCCTATACGATTCGCATTCTACCTTTAGGTGGCTATGTGCGTATGGCTGGCTGGGGTGAGGACACAACGGAGATTAAAACCGGAACGCCTGTCAGCTTGACGCTAAATGAGGCTGGTAAGGTCGTCCGGATCAATCTTTCAGGAAAGAATCTGGATCAGACAGCCCTTCCCATGAATGTTACCCAGTTTGACTTTGAAGATAAATTAGAAATCACGGGCTTGGTTCTCGATGAGACCAAGACTTATGATGTCGATCATGATGCGACTATTGTTGAGGAAGATGGGACAGAAGTGCGGATTGCGCCGAGAGATGTTCAGTATCAGAATGCCAGTATTTGGGGACGGTTGATCACCAACTTTGCGGGTCCTATGAACAACTTTATCCTCAGTATTGTCGTCTACTCACTTCTAGCCTTTTATGCGCGGTGGTGCGATTGACTACTACAGCAACAATGTTCAGGTGGCACCCGATGGGGCGCTGGCTAAGGTCGGTGTCAAAAGCAATGTTCAGATCCTTCAAGTCAATAACGATACCGTTAGCAACTGGGATGAGCTGACAGATGCTGTCGAAAAAGCAACCAAGGACAGCAAGACGGCTCCTGAATTGACCCTGAAAGGTCAAAAGCAGACGGCCAAGAAAAAGAAGTCAAAGTGAAGCCAACCAAGTCAGGGAATCGTTATTATCTGGGTGTGACAAACGGCCTCAAGACAGGGATTTGTGGATAAACTCTTGTCTGGTTTTTACAGATACCTGGAATACAGCGACACGGATTTTGGGAGCTTTGAAAGATATCATTTTCCACTTTAGTCTCAATAAACTGGGTGGTCCGGTCGCTATCTACAATGCCAGCTCACAAGCTGCTCAATTAGGGATTCCAGCAGTCTTATCTCTTATGGCCATGCTCTCTATTAATATTGGGATCTTCAATCTAATCCCGATTCCGGCTTTGGATGGCGGGAAAATCTTGATCAATTTGATCGAGGTCGTCCGGAGAAAGCCACTGAAACAAGAAGTAGAAACCTATATGACGCTTGCAGGTGTAGCTGTAATGGTTATTTTGATGATTGCTGTCACCTGGAATGATATTATGAAATTATTTTTTTGAAATAGAAAAGGATATTGTCCATGAAACAAAGTAAAATGTTGATTCCAACGCTTCGCGAAATGCCAAGCGATGCTCAAGTCATTAGCCATGCTTTGATGTTGCGTGCAGGTTATGTTCGCCAAGTCTCAGCTGGTGTCTATTCTTATCTGCCATTAGCAAATCGAGTGATTGAAAAAGCAAAAGGCATCATGCGCCAAGAATTTGAAAAAATTGGAGCAGTAGAAATGCTAGCTCCAGCCCTTTTGAGTGCGGATCTCTGGCGTGAATCTGGTCGTTACGAAACTTACGGGGAAGACCTTTATAAGTTGAAAAACCGTGAAGGCTCTGACTTTATCTTGGGTCCAACTCACGAAGAAACCTTTACCGCTATTGTGCGCGACTCAGTAAAAATCTACAAACAATTGCCGTTGAATCTCTACCAAATTCAACCAAAATACCGCGATGAAAAACGCCCACGGAACGGTCTTCTTCGGACCCGTGAATTCATCATGAAAGATGGTTACAGTTTCCATGCCAACTACGATAGCTTGGATGTTACTTATGATGAATACAAGGCAGCTTATGAGCGGATCTTCACACGCAGTGGCATCGACTACAAAGCCATCATCGGTGATGGTGGTGCTATGGGCGGAAAAGATAGCCAAGAGTTTATGGCTGTTACGCCTGCTCGTACGGACTTGGACCGTTGGGTTGTTTTAGACAAATCAGTAGCTTCCTTTGATGAGATCCCAGCAGAAGTCCAAGAAGAAATCAAAGCAGAATTGCTCAAATGGATGGTCTCTGGTGAAGATACCATTGCCTATTCAAGTGAATCAACCTATGCTGCGAACTTGGAAATGGCTACTAACGAATACAAGCCAAGTAACCGTGTCGTAGCAGAAGAAGAAGTGAAACGCGTGGAAACACCAGGTGTCAAATCGATTGATGAAGTAGCTGCATTCTTGAATGTTCCAGAAGGAGCTACTATCAAGACTTTGGTTTACATTGCAGATGGTGAGCCTGTTGTTGCCCTTCTCGTAGGTAATGATCAGCTCAATGAAGTGAAGTTGAAAAACCACCTCGGCGCAGATTTCTTTGAACCTGCAACCGAAGTGGAAGTGAAAGAATTATTAGGAGCAGATTTTGGCTCTCTCGGTCCAGTAGATCTTCCTGAAAATGTTAAGATTGTCGCAGACCGCAAGGTCCAAGACAGCCGCAATGCAGTAGTCGGTGCCAATGAAACAGGCTACCACTTGACTGGTGTCAACCCAGGACGTGACTTTACTGCAGAATACGTCGATATCCGTGAAGTTCGTGAAGGCGAAATCTCACCAGACGGGAAAAGGGGTCTTGAACTTTGCACGTGGGATCGAAATCGGTCACATTTTTCAAACTCGGCACACGCTACTCCGCTAGCATGGGAGCAGATGTCTTGGACGAAAACGGTCGTGCGGTTCCAATCATCATGGGCTGTTACGGTATCGGTGTCAGCCGTCTTCTTTCAGCCGTTATGGAGCAACATGCTCGCCTCTTTGTCAATAAGACTCCAAAAGGGGAGTACCGTTACGCTTGGGGAATTAACTTCCCTAAAGAATTGGCGCCATTTGATGTGCATTTGATTCCAGTCAATGTCAAGGATGAAGCGAGTCTTGCTTTGACCGATCGGATCGAAGAAGCCTTGGTGAATAAAGGCTATGAAGTCTTGGTGGATGACCGAAATGAACGCGCTGGTGTCAAATTCAGCGATAGTGATTTGATTGGACTTCCAATCCGCGTAACAGTTGGTAAAAAAGCAGCTGAAGGTATCGTTGAAGTGAAAATCAAAGCGACAGGAGATACCATCGAAGTTCATGCGGACAATCTCCTTGAAACTCTTTCAATCTTGAACAAATAAGAAAAGAGCTTTCTGAGCTCTCACCAGTGTGGTGATGAAACTCAGGAAGCTCTTTTTATTTTTCTTCTTTGAGACCTTGATCTTTGAAATAGGTAAAGAGATCTTGAGGTTTGCCATTGAGGTATTTCTTGAACTCGGCTCTTTCTTCCTCCCCTTGATCTCCGTAGATGGTAGCAAACTCATCTTTCTTGATTTTTGAGAAGTCAGCTTGTAAGACTTTAGCATAGGATTGTTTATCTTTTGAAATTTGAATGCGGAAGCTAAGTCCAGGCTTACCATTTAAGGTTTTTATAGATATCGCTATGTTCTAATTCTTCTTGGTAGATTTCCTTTAATTCAGGAAGATCCATGTCTTGCAAATCTGAGGAAATGGGTTCAAAAACTAAGGAAAAGTAAAAGAGACAATTTCCTCATTCTTGTAGCCAATTTGAATTTTTGTTTTTGGTGGTGATCGCCGAGGTCACTAACAAAGGTCTTGGTTTGGACTTGCTCCTTTTTGGTTTGAGTGGCTTCTTGCTTGGAAGAAGTGGCAGTAGTTCCTTTTACCTTGTTGGCCTTGGCTACAAGCGGTAAGAGCTAGCAGACAGACAGAGGTAAGTAGAAATTTTTTTCATATATACTCCTTATAGGTTAATGGTGTTCGATCTTGTATGAAACAAGTTTTGAACAGGTTTCATTATACCATAAAAAGTTTTAAAAATGAAAAAAATATACAAAAAAATCTTCAAAAATTTGCTTTTTAAAAACACCTAAAAATCAACAATTTTTTTATCTATGTGTTGAGTTAATATAAAAGGACAGAGTGTCTTCTTTTCTTCTCAGAAATAATACTAGTTGGAGACTACTGGGGCAAAGGAATTCAGAAAATATATTACAGATTTATGACAAAATGTTACACAATTGTAACAAAGTTACAATGTTTTTATCAGTTAGCCCTCTAAACTTGACATTCTGGCAATATTTCATTAAGATATTTTTTTAAGCAAATAATACAAACAGGGAGCAAAAGGTAAAATATACAGTTATCTGGCATTTTACTAATTCGTACTAAAATGTATTGTTTATGAAAAAAATATAAGGGTATCAGCCCAAAAGGAGAAACATATGGCTCAAATTAAATTAACTCCAGAAGAACTACGTCAATCAGCACAACGCTATGCACAAGGTTCTCAAGAAATCGATCAAATCCTTAACACTTTGACTCATGAACAACAAGTCATCGACGCAAACTGGGATGGATCTGCATTTGATAGCTTTGAAGCACAATTCAACGAATTGTCTCCAAAAATCAAACAATTCGCTCAATTGTTGGAAGACATCAACGCTCAATTGATCAAAGTTGCTGATATCGTTGAACAAACTGACCAAGATATCGCTGCACAAATCCACTAAGATAGTCTTGGAGGTGATCTTACTTCTTGTAGGTAGATCACCCTTTTGTCTTTTGATATATAGAAAATAGGGGTTAGATTCTTAATTCCCTAACCCCTATTTTTGTATCTATGAATTAGAAAAAGGAAAAGGTATGGAAGTTAAAAAAATAAAAAAATGGTTAAAAATACATCGGTCAGAGTGCGGTTGTGCTCCTTTTGATGGGATCTGTCGTAGGGTCTTTATACGACGGTTCAAAAGGACCAAAAGCAAAACGAAGCCAAGACCGTGCAAACGACAGAAAACACCAAGCTCAACATTGCGGTTGTCAATGAAGACAAGGCGGTCAAGCTGAATGATAAAGAATACAACCTTGGGGCTAGCTATGTAAAGAATATCGAGCGGGATAATTCGCAAAACTGGTCTGTACTCCCTCGTGGAGCTGCTGAGTCAGGGCTTGCAGATGGCAAGTACCAGTTGATGATTGTCATTCCAAGTGACTTCTCAGAAAAGGTCTTGGAAGTGAACGCGGTTAATGCAGAGAAGACCACGGTGACATATAAGGTCAATGCAGCTGGGAAATTCTCAGGTTGAAAAACGAGGCCAATAAAGTCGCTAAAGATATCGTTTCAGACTTGAATAGCCAATTGGTTGATATGTATATGGTCAGCATTTTGAGCAATCTTTATACAGCTCAGAAGAACGTGGAGACAAGTAATAAAATCCAATCGACCAACATTGGTTCATACCGAAGCAACTTGCTGGATTCGGCCTTGGATTCCAAGAATATCTTCCCAAGTCTCTATAGCTTGTCTACGTCTTCTGTCGAGTCGAACAATGCCTTGAAGACAGTCCTTGAGTCTTATACACAGGCTTTTGATCAATTGACCCAATCTCAGGATCAGTACGGTCAAAACTTCGACACATTGATCAAACAACGCTCTGAGGACAAGATCAGCCATGAAGAGTTCATGAACCAGCTGATGTCTATGAACCAGTCTGTTGTCAGTGAAAAGACCCAAGAGTTGTATAAGAATCTACAACAAAACCAAGAAGCAATTACCAAACAATTGAGTCAACCAACTGAAATAGAAGGAGATGCTTCAGGTACCAAGACTTATGCAGGCTTGACAAAAGATGTGAATGATCGTGTGGCAGACCTCGAAAAAGGGATCAAGGCAGAACGCGACAAATTAGATGAGCACGAAAAGAACATCGAGTCTTCTGTAAAAACGAAGATCCTTGACTACTATGGTCTAAAAGAAGGAGACAAAGTCACTCTTCGTACCTTGCTTGGAAAACCAAAAATCGAAACTATCAGCAAGGCTCGAGATAAAGCGGATGATGACATTCGTCAAGCAATTGAAAAACTTCCGTCTTTAGATCCAGCTAGTCTGAATCTGAATAAGTATGGAAATCTCAACGCAGCGATTGATTTTGATAGTGCTTTTGCTGGAACGAAGGCGCAAGCAAAAGGGAATGCCGATGAATTAAAACGATTGGCTGCAGAAGTGGATGCCAAATTAACGGCAGTTGCGGATGTTCTTAATGCTAAATCTGGAAAACAAAAAGTTAGTATTCATGTCCCTGCAGGGGTCAAGGTTGATACTTGGACCTATGATGGACAGACTTATGCAGGCAGTGGTGAGCAGGAAGTCGAACTGAAAGATGGCAAACAAATTCAAATTCACCTTGTTGAAGATGGAGGAGCTATGCCAAGCGCGATTGATGTTGAAGTCCTTGTGAATGGAGTTTCTTCAACCAGTGTGACCGTATCTGCAGAAGATTTGAAAACAGCTGTCGCTAACTATGCATCGAAAGCTAGTGAAATCGCCTTGGATTATCAACGCGCAGGAGCATTGATCGATGCCTACTATCCAAAAGATGAAAAGGGAGATCGTCATTCGCTCTATGATCCAATCGAAGATATGGATTTGACAAACGCTTTGGTCGACATCGTGAAGGCTGCTGTTTCAAGTAACATAAAGGACTACCGTAAGAGTATTGAAACGGATGAATCTGGGGATGCAACGAAGAGTGTGAAAGCCCAGTTAGATGGTACACTCCAACAGTTGCAAGACTTGGGACCACAATTGCAGGCCAATCTTCAAGCAATCGAAAACACCAACAAGGATCTAACCCAAAATATCAACGATCAATTGACGCAATATGCAGAGCTTCAAAAACGTTTAGAAGAGATCTCAAAATCACAAGAAACAGTGACACAGGCTCAAACCAAGACCGATGCAGATTTGTCAGCCCTTGGTTCTGAATACACGTCATTATTGAGCTCGACAGAAGGCGTTAAGAGCTCGTCTCGTAGCAATGTAGAAGCGGCTAACTCTACCAATGAAATCTTTAGTCAATTGAACAAAGAATTGGAAAAAGCTCAAGGCAATACAGAGAAATTGTCTAGCAATGCAGAGAGCTGATGGGTGAATTCGACAAGGAATTGTCTGAAAACGGGAACTTCGTCGAAGCCTTTCGTAAAGTCTTCAACAATGCCTATGAAAACGGAGTACCGAATGAAGTCTTGCTCGACTTCTTGTCAAATCCAGTTGCAGAGAAATCGTCTTCTGTGAAAGCGACCATCAACGTCTACCGTCCATTTATCTGGATCTTTATGTTGGAAGTCTTGAGCCTCTTCACAGCTTATCTCTTTGCGACTCAACCAATCATTCGCAAGGTTAAGGATCGTTTCAAACTCGATCGTTTGCAAGAATCAGATCTCTTGTCTGTCGGTGTTCTTGTGGGACTTTCTCTCATCCTTGGACTAGTGATCGGAATGATTTCAAGTATTCAACTCTCTGTTGGTCGTGAATATGTACCTTCATGGGTATTCTTAGCGGTTCTAGCAAGCTTTGTCTTGGTACAACTGCAATACCTCCTCTTGAAACACTTCCGTGTGATCGGAATGGGACTAGCCTTCTTCATGTTGATCAGCTATGTCTACCTATCAAGTGCGATCGGAACGACCGCGACCTTGTCAGGCCTTCCAGCACTGGTGAAAAATGTCAACCTCCTTTCTATTTTAGAAGGACAGTTTGCGGGTTACTTTGATGGACAAACAGCCGGTATCGGCGTCTTCTTCGGATTGTTGGTCTTCTTCGGACTTTTGGCGGTTGCCAATATCTTCATTCCAAAGAAGTTTACTCAAACAAAGGAAATTGAATCAAGCTTATGAAAAAAATGATGTATCTTCTCTTTGTCCTTTAGTCTCATTCCAGTAGTTGTTGTTTCTGCAGATGATTTTATTGATAATCGTCTGCAGGTCAACAACTCACGTCTTGAGACCGAGCAGGAAAAGACACTTGGGGGCCAATTGGATGCGACTGAGTCTCTTTTCAATGAGAAGGATCAGAAAAAATTAGCAGATGAAAAACGCAAGCAAGAGAAACAATTGACCGATTCTGACGGCCAGTTGTTTTCTGCTATAAAGGGAAAGAAAAAAACAGGGCCTGAAGCGGACCTGTTCCAGCCTGAAAATCAAAAATTATCTAAATTCGAGTCCAATGTGGAGGACAATTCGGCTAGCTTGTCGGATTTTATTCCAGCCTTGCAAATGCTGGCTTGGAGTGCCCTTCTCTTTGGGATTGCTGGCTATATTTCCTATCGAATCTATAGAAAAGAGGCCTAAATGGACCAACATATCAATGTCACCTTCCGTATGAATGGTGCAAGCCATGACCTCCGAATCCCAACACGGATGGAGGTGCGACGCTTGATTCGGGAATTGGATCAGATCTTTGGGTCTGCCATGGAGCCTAGAAGCAAGTATCAGTTGCGCGTGGTAAATAGGGCATCTTGCTAGATGAAGGCAAGGTGGTACAAGAGTATCCGATCACGAGTGGTGATCTGATCGAGATTGAGGAGTGGTAAGGTGAAAGAAGAACAATTTACACTGGAAGAACAAGTCTTCCGTTTTGAAAAAGAAGAAACAAGCTGGCGGCTGGACCTTAAGCGTTCAGAAGTGGATAGCCAGGATTTACGCAATTTATGGATTTTGGATCTCCATCATCCCTTGTTTTTAGAGCAAAGTATGACAGCGGATCAAGACCAGATTCATCTGACCTATCAGACAGATGCGCTAGGCTTGAGTGCTGAAGAAATCCAGGCATTACCAGTTTCAGACCGTCTGCGTCTAGCCATTAATGTCTTGGATTTGGCGCCAGCCTTGGAGCTTCCGGTGACCTTTATGTTGCATCCCATCAATTTGTTTGTGACCAAGGATGCGCAAGTCAAGATCGCTTACCGTGGGGTTCCGGGAATGATGGTGCCACGCAAGTGGGATCAGGTTGAATTCTTGCGCCAGGCCAAGTGCTATGCGGTCACTCTTTTTGGGGACTGGGATTTCATGGAGCTCTATCAAGGGACACTCGAATTAGAAGATCTGCCAGATTTCTTGGTGGAAATCCGTGATGCTGCTAGCTTAGAAGAGATGAAAGCTCTCTTAGAGAAAGCCTACCAAGAACGCAAGGAAGAGGAAGAAAAGACCTTGACCTTGGTTTCAAGTCGTCAACACCGAATCTTTAAGTTGGCAACAGTATGGCTTTCAGCTGTAGTGGCCCTCTTACTCTTGCCCTTGATCTATTTGGTCTTTTTCCAAGCACCCTTTAAAGAAAAGTTGCTTCAAGCGGATACAGCCTTTTCTCAAAGTAGACTACACCGGTGTGATCGATGAGTTGGAGGGAGTGGCTCCAAGCAGTCTTCCAACGACACAGAAATATGAGTTGGCGACGTCTTATTTGCAAGGCTTGAATTTCTCAGAGGACCAAAAGAAGGTCATCCTCAACAACGTCACGCTCAAAGTCAGACAGTCTCTATCTCCACTACTGGATCTATATCGGCCGTCATGACTTTTACCCAAGCGCTGGATACAGCCAAGCGGATCGACGATTCAGACTTGATCATCTATGCCCTTCGTAAAGAAATCAAGGCGACACGTGATAGCGAAAAAAACTCTCTGGTGAACAGCGCGAGAAGAAACTCTCTGAGCTTGAGGGCGAATACAAGAAATACTGGGATGCCCGCTCTAAACTCTTGGAAGCAGAGACAGATGAAACCAAAGCTTCCACTAGCAGCTCAACAACGGCTTCGTCTACAGAAGGTTCCTCAACAGAAAGCTCGTCTTCTACAACTGCAAGCTCGACTGAGTCTAGCGACCACAAGGAGTAGTCTATGAAAAAACGTATCATACTCTATAAAAAAGGTTTTCGCTATGAGCTAGCGCTAGAAGAGGGAAAAACAGCGACCGTATCGAATCAAGAAACAGCTCAGTTGACCCTGGCTTCGCAAGAAAATCCCCTTCATTTCCAATGGAGTCAAGGAGAAATCTTCTACCAGTATGGTGAAGACAAGGGCGTGCTTGAAAATAGCAAAATCCTTGGGGATGTGGTCTGCTACTTGGCGACAGGAGAAGTCCATACCTATGAACTGCTAGACAAGGAAGAAATTCTCGTAGCAGATGAAAAGGGTGCGGATGTGCGCTTGCACTATCCAGTGCGCTTTCTCCTTGTAAAAAAAGAGCAGACATGGACTTGCCAGCTCTTATCCGGAAAACTCTACCATAACCACAAACTCGTCAGTGAAAGCGACTTTTTCCACTGGCCTTTGGGGATGAGCTTGCCATTGGAGATGTGACCTTTAAGCTCTATCCAGAAGAATTTGGGTGGAAGGGGACTGTCGAAGTAAGTCCTTATCTGGTGCCTCGCTTGCATTCGCGCTATGACTTCTACAAGGACTATCCAGAGTACCACCGGTCTCCGCGGATCATCTACCGGAGTTCGGAAGACAAGATCTTGATCAATCCTCCGGGAGCGGAGCCTCAAAAGCCATCGGATGAACTCTTGAAGTTGATCATGCCACCCCTCATCATGGTTGGGGTGACCCTCTTGATCACCATTTTTCCAACCGCGGGGCTCTATATCATCGCGACGGTATCCATGTCTGTGGTTAGTGTGATCTTTTCGGTCCAAGGCTTCTTCAAGAATCGTAAGAAATACAAAGAAGACAAGAAAGAGCGCGTGGAGCTCTACCATCTCTATCTCAAAGGACAAGGCCAAGGACTTGGAACAGCTATCTCGAAGCAGAGAGAAGGCATGTTTTACCATTTCCCAGCGATCGAAGACTTTGACCAAGATGGTCAAACGCTATGACTCGCGGATCTACGAAAAAAACACCGCTTCATTTTTGACTTTTTTTGGCCTATCGTTTGGGCTTGGGCAAGGTTCCAACCAGCTATGAGCTCAAATATGGTCAGGAAGAGCGCAGTGGGAAGAAAGATGCCTTGGAAGAAGAAGGCTATGCTCTGTTCCAAGCTCATCAAAAGATCGACAATCTTCCGATTGTAGCCAGCCTTAATCGGGGACCCTGTAGGGTACGTCGGTCCCTCGTCCCTATCGTGCTAGAGCAGTTGCAACTCCTCGTTGCCCAATTGGCTGTCTTTCACTCTTACCATGATCTGACCATTATTCCGATCATTCCAGAAGAGGAAAAAGAAAGCTGGGATTGGATGCGCTGGTTGCCTCATGCGACTCTGCAAGATATGAATGTCCGTAGCTTTGTCTACAATCAGCGGACACGCGATCAGGTCTTGAACAGTCTTAACCAAATCCTCAAGCTCCGCAAGGCGCAAAAAGAGGAAGAAAAAGCCAATGATACCAAGATCTTCCACCCGCACTATGTGGTCCTCATCACCGATGAAACCTTGATTTGGACCATGTCATCATGGAGTTCTTCCGTGAGGATCCGACAGAGCTAGGATGCTCTATCATCTATGTGGCAGATGTGCTCTCATCTCTTTCTGAAAATATCCAAACCGTTATCTCCATCAAGGACCGCAACCAAGGGCAATTGCTCTTGCAAGAAGGGGTTCTTCGTGAGCTTGACTTCCAATTGGATCACTTCCCTGAAGGTTATGACAAGGAAGCCATCTCGCGTGGCCTTGCCCCTCTCAAGCATATCCAACAGCTCAAGAGCTCCATTCCAGACTCGGTGACCTTCCTTGAAATGTACCAGGCGGAAACTTTTAATGACCTCAAGGTCTTGAGTCGTTGGGAGAGCCATGCCCCTTACCAAAGTTTGGCAGTGCCGATTGGTCTGCGCGGGAAGGACGATTTGGTCTACCTCAATCTCCATGAAAAAGCCCATGGACCACACGGTTTGATTGCAGGGACAACCGGTTCTGGTAAGTCTGAAACCATTCAGTCTTATATCCTGAGCCTTGCCGTCAACTTCCACCCACACGATGTGGCTTTCCTCCTCATCGACTACAAGGGTGGGGGAATGGCCAACCTCTTCAAGGATCTGCCTCACTTGCTTGGGACCATCACCAACTTGGATGGCGCCCAGTCCATGCGGGCCCTAGCCTCTATCAATGCGGAGATCCATCGTCGGGAGCGACTCTTTGGGCAATATGGGGTTAACCATATCAACCAATACCAAAAGAAATTTAAACTCGGTGAAGCGACAGAACCGCTTCCTCACCTCTTCTTGATAAGTGACGAGTTCGCCGAACTCAAGGTCAACCAACCAGACTTCATCAAGGAATTGGTCTCTATCGCGCGTGTCGGGCGTTCCCTCGGGGTACACTTGATCCTTGCGACGCAAAAACCTTCTGGGGTCGTGGATGACCAGATCTGGTCCAACTCCCGCTTCAAGCTAGCCCTCAAAGTGGCAGACCGTGGCGACTCTATGGAGATGCTGCGGACGGCAGATGCGGCTGAGATCACTCAGACCGGTCGTGCCTACCTCCAAGTCGGCAACAACGAAGTCTATGAGCTCTTCCAAACCGCCTGGTCTGGAGCAGACTACCAGCCTGAGAAGGACCAGCTAGGGATCGAAGACCATACCATCTATTTGATCAATGAACTGGGTCAATACGAAGTCCTCAACCAAGACCTCTCTGGTCTGGATATGGCAGAAGAAATCAAGGAAGTGCCGACAGAACTGGATGTCATCGTGCAAGAGATCAACCACTTGCACCAACAAGAAGGCATCGCAGCTGTTGCCCAACCATGGTTGCCACCGCTCAAAGAGCGGATCACGCTGGATGAGTTGGACAAGGTCGTACCGATCGAGGCTTGGCAAAAACGGACAGCTCCAAGCGTCCTGATTGGGATCGCCGATATCCCGCAAGCGCAAAAGCAAGAAGCAGTCGCCATCGATCTATCAAAAGATGGGAATATCCTCCTTTACGGAAGTCCAGGTACAGGAAAGACCACTTTCCTACAGACAGCCGCAATGGATCTGGCTCGCAAGCAGAGTCCAGAAAATTTGACTATGTACCTGCTGGATTTCGGAACCAATGGTTTAGCACCATTGAGCCAATTGCCACATGTGGCCGATAGCCTTTTACTTGATCAGACGGAGAAAATCCAGAAATTCATCCGAATCATCAACCGCGAGTTGGATCGTCGCAAGAAGCTCCTGTCTGAGCATGGGGTCGGCACCATCGCCCTCTACCGTGAAGTGACCGGCAAGCAAGAGCCAACCATGGTCATCCTCATGGATAGCTATGAGTCTATGAAGGACGAGCCTTATGAGACAGACCTCTTCAAGCTCTTCATGCGGATCTCCCGTGAAGGTCTCAGCATCGGTGTGCACTTGATCATCACAGCTAGCCGTCAGAACAACCTACGGGCTCAGCTCTATTCAAACTTCAAGCACCAGCTGACCTTGCCACAAAATGATATCTCTGAAGTCCGCGGTATCGTGGGAGCAACCCCACTGGCGTCTACGATGGAAGACATCAAGGGACGCGCCCTCATGAAGCGTGACGAAGTCGATGTCGTCCAGTTCGCCCTACCAGTCGCAGGGGACAATGATATCCAAATCATCAACAACCTCCGCGACCAAGTCCAAAGCCTCAAAGAGATGTGGACAGGCCGCACCCCAGCAGGCATCCCAATGGTGCCAGATGAGTTGACAATTCAGAACTTTATGAGTATGCCAACTACTAGAAAAGTGATCGAGGATCATCGATTACCAGTTGGTCTTGAATTAGAAGAAGTTGAAACAATTGGACTTCCAATGAAGAGACTGAAACACTTGATGTTGCTCTCTGATAAAGATAGTTCATTGTCACTTGTTACAAAACATATGATTCGAACAGTTATTGAAACTGTTTCAGGTCATAAGGTCACAATATTAGATCCAACAGATGAATATAAAACATTCGTTGCGAATGTTAATAACTATGTTCCATCGACATCTGATTTTAAATCTGTTATTGAACAATTGCAAAGTCAAGTTCAATATGCGCGTCAAAATGGTGGCGAATTTGAACATTATATCTTTATCACCGATATGGGACAATTTGTATCAGAAAGTGGAGTAGAAACGAATGATATTGCTCTATTAATGGAAGAGGGGCTTAAGGTAGGATTACACTTTGTATTCAGTATGCATAAGAACTTTATTTCAGCTTACAATGATACTGCTAAATATTTGAAGTCCCAACTAGATACAGCTTTGATTGCCATGAAGATGTCGGATCAGACTATCTATACTCGGACAAGCATTGGTCGCGAGGAAGCTCTGCCAGAAGATCAAGTATACTTACACTATCAAGCATCTCAGACGAAATTGAAGATTACGAAATGAGAAAAAAATGGATAAAAAATTCGAAGAAATGTCTTTTGATGAACTTAAACTCTATCGTAGAGAAGGTCTATGGAGATCAATTGGTATATTGTTCCTAATTATAATTGTGATCCTAGGCATGATTCTTATGGAAGTTAATCATGTTGCTTATTCTAATAAGTATCATTTTTAGAGTTATAGGATTTGTTATAAATTTAGGGTTATTCACTTATTTACGTCCCATGTTTGGTGCCAATCAAATTATGAGGCAACATCCAGACTGGATTAGACAATCTGGGATTACTGCTAAAAATTCCTTTACCATGGGATTGGCATTTAAAAAGGTTACTTGTACTTGGTTCTAGTTTGTTGGTGATTATTGTCAGTTTCGCTTTTTCTTTATAAACCTCAGAGTGAGTTTAGAACTTCTACCAATATACCAAATGCGATTTTTAAAGACTAGGAGGCTGTTCAATTTTACTATTTAATTGAAAAGAATTAATAAAAGAGGTGAAAAACAATGTCTAATTCGAAGGTTAGAGATACGCAACTTGAACAGAATATTAAGCTGAATACGGCAAAAAAAAACAAATATGAGCGAGTCAAGAAGTCTATAGAAAGTAATAATTTACATTATGGAAAGCAGTATGACCAAATAACTTCTTTTATAGATCGTGCAAAAAATACATTGAGTAAAATCGATGGAAACGCTGGTTATGGCTATCTGTCAAATTTTAGGGAAAAACTGGCAACGGAGATTAAAACATTGGAAGAATATCGTGATTTCATCCAACATTCAGCTAATTCGTTTAAACAAATGCACGCGACTCTGGAGAGTATGATTAACTCGCTCAATATCAGTATTAATAATGATAAGAACGAACTTAATCAAGGACATATTTGGCCTTTTTAATTAATTTTATTCTTTCTAATTGTTCATATGAAAGGAATTTAGTATGACAGAAGTAATAAATCCGTCAATCAATGATAGTAGCGGTTCTTGGGGTACGGCTGAGACAATAGAATACGAAAGTAGTAACATATCTAATATTAAATCAGATTTAGATCAGGCAAATTCCTATCTTGAAGAGGTTAAAGTGCAAATAGAAAACATGGCATCATTTGATAGTCAGTGGGAAGGAGAAGCAAAAAGAAAAGTATAGTGATTTAAAAACAATTTTACAAAAAGTATTGTAATGATTATCAAGCAAGTGTCCAAAATTTAACGACATGTGTGGAAGGTTTAGATAACCTTATTAATGAAATCCCTTCAGCAAATGTGATAAAGGAGATAGATAACGCATGAAAAAACTGACATTAGAAGCATTATATACCTTACATTTGATGAATGATAAATCTAATGATTTAGCCTTTATTCCATTGCCACAGTTGAATTCAGATGAGAGCAGAAAATCTCAATTACAGATGGTTTTACATAAAGGGTATAAAGATTTAGAGAATATAGGCCTTATTCAAGATGGTCAGCCAACAGCTGAATTCGTAGCCTATGGATATTTTTTTAGACTTATACGCCCAAAAGTTCGTATCATTTTCAAATAGATAGTAATTATTATTGCGCTCCTGGTATTGATAAGGGGAAGCGAATGGTAGTGATTATTAAAAAAATTGCTGATGGTGAATTTATAATTGATTATTTTAACACCATTGCTCTGTTAAGCATTCTTATAGAAAATCATGAGATTTTTACATAATTTAAATAAAAAGAAAAAATTATTTAAAAAGCTGAATGGGAACCATACGCTTATATGAAGTTGCAATTTTATTATAAAAATTCAAAAAAATGATACGGTTGATGACAGAGGAATTGGGAAAAATTACAGCTGATACCCTCTTCTTTAATACTGATAGTGGTTTGTTTGAATATGATTTAATGCGGGAAAGAATTCGATCAGTCCCAGTTGAGGTATTAAAACACACACTAATTAAAGGTATGAAAGTGAGAGTTTAAGATGGCAAATTCAAAAATACAAGAAGTTACGACTGGTGAGGGTGGTATTGGAATAGAGTTGAACGAACAATCGGAGTTAATTCTAAAAGCTAATAATATAGTGATTGCTTGTAAGAATGTTACTTTATATATGTCCAGCGCTATTACCGCTCTACCTGAAGTAAGTAGTCAAGGTATTTTTAAACAGTACATAGCAAATGACGGAGATTTAAATTTATATGTCTTGAAAGCTCAAGAAATGGAAACATTGGCAAGTATTCTCCACCAGCATGCAGTTGATACTTATAAGGGATTTGTTGATATGGATAATATTCAAGCCATGCAAATTTCTAATTTGATTTTAAACACTAATATACCTGCTACTTCAAATGTTTCTGCTGAGCAACAATCAGAACTATCAAAAACTCAAGACTTTATTCGTAATAATCAACAGGAAGCTTTTGATAAAATTAAATCTATGGAACAACCTGAGGAACAGCCTATGGAACAACCTGAGGAACAGCCTATGGAACAACCTGAGGAAGAAGAATGAGGTAAATATGACAAAATACTATTCTAATCGTCCCGATTTTAATTCAACAGTAGAAGCTGGTTCGACTAATGGAGGATATATTACTCCGACGAGTTATAATAATGCTAGATCTGAGGTGATCGATGCTCTATCAAACATTGACGAAGTAACAAATGTAATCCGAGATGAACACTTATCTTATTTATATGTTCCAGAAGGTAGCGTGAAATTTGGGCAAGAAATGCCAGAAAGTACATTTACTAGTTCTTACGATACAGTTGATAGAATGCTGGATTTAGCTAAACGAATTCATAGTGAAGTTTTGGAGAGAATCGATAATAAATTTACGAAAGGGCTTGACACTAGCTTACAGTCTTTGAACAATGTTAATGGTTATGAAACCTCTTATCTTTCATATACAGTAACACATTCAGGGGTCGATGAAAATGGAGACTACTATGAATATGAAACCACGGAGCACTATACTTTAGCAGAATTATTAGATTACAAAACTAGTCCGATACAAGCAACAAAGAACTTTTATCTACAACGTGTGAGTGAGTTGCGTGAACAATTCGAAAGTACTAGTCTTGAAATGGATGAAGATGTTAAGTTATCTCTTTCTGGAGGTCCTTCTTATTTAAGTAATAAGACAGATGAAGACTTATTATCCATGTTTTTTGAGTATAAGCAAATTGGGGACTATAGGGGGCTTAAATATTTTCAGTGGCAAGAAGATAATAAAGCATGGTTAGAACCTCTGGAACCATTTTTGGGTATTGGTTTACTGGCAGTTTCATTAATTGCAGCGGGAGTTTCAATGGGAGCAGCCACTCCTGCAGTGGTAGCATCTGCTGCCGCTGTAGCATCAACTACAGCTACAGCAGCTGCAGTGTATGGAGCTGTGGAAGGTGGATATGGAGCAGCAACAGGGCACTCTTTGATTTCTGGAACTCAACTTAGTAAAGATGATAGGATGTGGGCTGCTGCGGAGGCAGTTAGTTCAGTAGCAACATTTGGTATAGGAAAAGCTGTTAAACTAGCAGGAGCCGCGGATGATATTATTAATGCGGTAAATAGAACAACAAATGCAATAGATGATGGAATTTCCTTGTCACATATTGGATATGATACTGTAGTAAATGGCAAAGACCCAACTCTTTCGTTGCTCACTTTTGCTTTTGGAAAAGGAGCAGGACTAGCGGTAAACAATGTTAAAAGTAACTTATCGAATACTTCTACATCAAGATCTAACAATGCAAATATAAATGTGTTGACGAAGGCAAATGACTCATCTCCGTGGAAAATGAATGATCTTGAAGTGGTGCATAAAAACTTTGCCGCTAAAAAGTCAGATAGCGAAAACGAACCGTTATCCATGACCGAGTGGCTTGAAAGACGTGATATAGTCAAGCAAAATCTCTCAAATAATAATGATTTCAACTGGTAGTATTGCTAATGTGGGCGAAATGCCACCATTTAAAATTAAAAATACTGAATTGGAATATCAAAATTATGTTGATAGAAAGTTAAAGAGCGGCAGCGAACCATTGTCCATGTCTGAGTGGCTCAAAAAACATGACATATCCAAACAAAATTTCTCTACCTATGAGGCCTTTTCAGGTAATAGAATTGAAGAATTTAAATTAAACTTTAACGATGTTGAAACGAATATTACAGTTAAAACACATAGCGCGGATGGTAAAGATCAAAAGATTCGATTGAAAGCTATTGGAGTTGATGAGGAAGGAAATATTCGAATTCAAGATTATACAACTGCAAAAGATGGTTTGTCCGTTAAACGTCAAGATATTCTGGATAATCTATCGAAATATGGCGGTACTATCGTAGGTGAAGGAAAAGGTCGCTTTACAGGTGGCACTAAAATTGAACCAGGAACTCGAATTGAGATTATTTCTCACAAAACATCGAATATTTCAATTGAGCATGTGACACCAGAAATCAAAAAGGCGACATTTGCAAAATTTGATGAGCTTGCAAGTTGGGAAACAAGCTGGAATACACCAGAGAAGCAAGCATCCTTCAAGGATACCTTTGATATGTATGCGGAACGAGCTGTTAAAGAAGGAGCCGTTCCCAATAAAGAAGCTTTTTACAAGATGTATGAAGCTAGACAGTACGATTATCCAGAAGCATATAAAGAGGCCATTAAGCGCCCTTATTTAGAAGGTGGAGCCTCTTCTGTTGTAAATGGAAATAGTGTTAAAAATTTTGCTTTTGGAGAATATGGATCTTCTGTAGGTCGTATAACTGAAGATGGGATTAGTCATGGGAACTTTACGACGAGTATTGTAGAAGATTCTGCCCTCCTGTATGATAAGAATGGGTCCCTAAAATCAGGGCATGAGATTGCGACAGTCAAAGGTGTAGATGATAATACATATAAATCAGGTATCTATCAGTATGAATATAGTCCTGAGTTAGTTAGAAATATGGATAAGAAGGGCTGGATACAGTTTCCAAATGGTGATACGCCAGGTTCTTCGTCTTTAAATATTCCAGGTGCCAAAACGTGGGCTGGTTCGGACATTCATATGTCTGAGAGTGAACTACTTATGCCAACGATTGATACAACGGGACATTCTTACGATGAATTTTTATCTGCGATTGAACGTCAAGGGTATTATGAAATAAAAAATCCACGTGTCTATAAGCCTGGCACTAATAAAATTGAGCAAGTTGAGGGAATTTTTAGAATTAATCAATGGAGTAAATAAATGAAAATATATGAATTACCAGAGCCCAAAGATTATCAATCTTTTATTAATTTTTATCGTAATGTGATGGAAGAAGGGAAAGAGGAAGAAGCATTTTTAGGCACAAATGCAAGATATCGTATTCGACAAAGGGATTCTTATGAAGTGGATAGTACAGATATTGACGTATTGATGGAGTATTGCTTATTTCCTCTGTATGCAGAAGGTGATAAGGACATAGCAAAAAGAACTTTTGATATCTTAAAAAGATTTTTAGCTTATCTATTGATTTAATGAGATTAAAGAAGGTGACTCAATATATTTCTATTCAAAATAGGTATATAACTGAATATTCTAATCTTCCTTTTGTCATTGATACGGATGAATTGATAAGAAATATCATAGAAAGCATTTCCAACCTATCAGATGAACAGAAACGTGCTTGGACCTATCAAGGTTTGTGTAATGTATTGGATCGTAATCCATTATACAGACAGTGTGACAAAGAAAAGGTAGAGAAGATCCTTAAGGAATTCAAGGAAAAATACTATAATCCACCTAAAGCAGTAGAACCTATTGAAAAATTAGAGAAAATTGAACTAGATGTTACAAGTTTAGATGCAATAGGTATTTCGGAAGGTCATTTAGAGTTGTTATTGATTGATGGAAATAAATGGGTACAGGATTTGGAAGAGGAACATTTATTGAAGCTTCAAGAAAAAATTAACAACTACATCTACTTCCTCGAAAGCAAGCAGTATGTGGAACGATATGGTGATAACTTTGATAAAAAAGTTATCCATATTACATTCCAGTACTCTCCGTCTGATAATGGTTTAGCTTTTCTAGCTGCTGTTCAGAAGGTATTGCAAGGTACAGATATGAGTTTGAAGATAGAATTACCGGAGTAAATAGAGGGAAGAGCCTTTTCATCGACAATATGTAAATTTAGGGAAGTTAAACCTTAGAGAGAATCACGGTTCTCTCTTTTTCATTCCCAACTCTTTCCATCTAGTGACGAACTTGCTCTTCAAACTAATATTCGGTATGATAGTAGAAAATATTTTTTTAAATCCAACTCAATCATAAAAAAAAAGGAAATGAGACATGAAAAAGATGACTACTATTGCTGGTGAGTCTGCTTGTTTTTAACAGCCTGCAGTCAGCCGAAAAAAGAGGCCAAGGAGTCAACTGCAAGCAAAACAGAGCAAAACACAAAAGCCTCCGCGTCTGCTAAAGAGGAAAAGGCCTTGAAATTTGTAGTCGCGCCTCAATTCGAAGGAAAGACATCAGAATTGATGGAACTGGGGAAAAAGTTAGTTAAAGAGCATCCGGAAGTTGGTGATCAAGGGGAGATCACTGTGTATTATACAGGGAACACCTATACTGTAGAGCAACAGGAATATGCAGTATTTATGTTGGTCAACAAAACGACAACGAATCTTGATCATGATGCGACCTTTAAAATTAGCTGGAGTTACGATGGCCAATCTGTTTACCAAGATCAAGTAGTCCAGTATAGTTTATCGAATAACCCTAAGTTACCAACACAATCAGCGACTCTTTTGTTGCTTCCTTTGACGAGTGAACAAAGCTCGATCGTAGAAAAGATATCAGATGAAACGAAGATGAGTTTGAGCATCACAGATATTATGATGAAGTAGGTGATGAGGGATGCCTGATATCAGAATACTTCTAGTCATTGGTGTGGCCGTTATTGGATTTCCTTTGTTTGTCGTACTCTTTTTTGGACATTTTTATAGAAGAGAAGTTAGGATTAAGACGCTCTCTTCAAAGAGCATTGAGGGAGTGGTAGTTGGCTATAAGCGGGCACAAATTGTAGTGGCTCCAATTGTAGAATATAGAGTGGATGGTCAGACCTATCGAAATAGCCTGAAATATTATTGGGTGGTGCGGGCAACACTTCCTTGGAAAACGAATCAAGCGGCTAGCGATATCGATTTGATGGCACAAAGGATAACCATCTACACCAATTCTACAGTCTCAAAGGGCAATCTTTTTCAAGATGCTTTTCCACTGGGCTCGACCATGACGGTCTGGTATAATCCAGCCTGTCCAAAAGAATCATACGTTGAACGCTATGGTGGATTAGACAGGCTTTTTAAACGGCAGATGTGGATTGGAATCTGGATGTTAATTTTATTGCCTATTTTAGCAGTTGTGGCCATTACCATGGGGATGAAGTATAAATGATGGATCAGCCCTAACTGAATAAATAAAAGATGAAAAGAAATCACCGTCCTATCGGTGATTTTTTTGTCTTCACTTCTCCCTCGAATTAATCCTTAAATTGTGATAAAATAAGGGTTACGAATGTTTTTGACTGGTCTGTTTTTGCTTAGAGTCGGGCCACTCAAAAGCGAGCAAAAGAATCAAGATCAAGGGAGAAACAATGTCCAACACCTTTGAAATTTTAATGGATCAGCTGGATATGCCGCTGGAGATGCGATCTTCCAGTGCCTTTTTGCATGCGGAGATTCAAGAAGTTGTGGTGCACAAGGTTAGTCGGGTCTGGGAGTTCCGCTTTGCTTTTGCGGAAGTCTTGCCGATTGCTTTGTTTAAGGAATTGCGCCAGCGCTTGAAGGATGAATTTTTCAAAGACAGGAAACCAGGCGACCTTTCACCATCCAAGTGGCTAATCCGGATTTTTCTGCGGATTTATTGCAGGCCTACTATCGGGAGGTCTTTGAGGATGGCCCTTGCGCGAGTCAAGGCTTTAAGGGGCTCTACCAAGACTTGCAGGTGCGCGCGGAAGGGCAGGAATTGATCATCTCAGGGGCCTTCTTCGGTTGATACGGAGCATTTTCGTAAGAACCATTTGCCCAAATCTTGCTAAGCAGTTGGAAGCCTTTGGTTTTCCGCATTTCACCTGTCGAGTGGAGTCTGATGAAGAGTTGACAGAGCAAGAAGTGGCGCGCTTTGAGCAGGAAAATGAAAAGATCTTCCAAGCAGCCAATGAAGAGACCTTGCGGGCTATGGAATCCTTGGCCCAGATGGTTCCGCCACCAGCTGTTGAAGAAAAGCCAGCCTTTTGATTTCAAGGCTAAGAAGGCGGCGGCTAAACCTAAGCTAGACAAGGCTGAGATCACTCCGATGATCGAGATCACGACAGAAGAGAACCGGATTGTCTTTGAGGGTGTGGTTTTTGACGTGGAGCACAAGGTGACGCGGACTGGTCGGGTCTTGATCAGCTTTTAAGATGACCGACTATACTTCGAGTTTTTTTCCCTTCAGAAATGGGTCAAAAAAAGTGAGGAAGAAGCCCAGAAGTTTGACATGATCAAGAAGAACAGCTGGCTCCGGGTGCGGGGAAATATCGAAATGAACAATTTCACGCGCGACTTGACCATGAATGTCCAAGACATCCAGGAAGTCGTGCATTATGCCCGCAAGGACCTGATGCCAGAAGGCGAGCGCCGGGTGGAATTCCACGCGCATACCAATATGTCGACTATGGATGCCCTGCCGGAAGTCGAAGAGCTGATCGCTAAAGCAGCTGAGTGGGGGCATAAGGCAGTGGCTATCACTGACCATGGCAATGTGCAGAGTTTCCCACATGGCTTTAAAGCAGCCAAGAAAGCTGGAATCCAGCTGATCTATGGGATGGAAGCCAATATCGTAGAGGACAAGGTGCCGATCACCTATAACGAGGTGGATCTGGACCTCAATGAAGCGACTTATGTGGTCTTTGACGTGGAAACGACGGGACTTTCAGCCATTTATAATGACTTGATCCAGGTCGCTGCTTCTAAGATGTACAAGGGCAATGTCATTGAGGAGTTTGATGAATTTATCGATCCAGGCCATCCTCTGTCCGCCTTTACGACCCAATTGACAGGGATCACCAATGAGCATGTCCGGGGGGCTAAACCTTTGGTGCAGGTCTTGAAGGAATTTCAGGCCTTCTGTGAGGGAACGGTTCTCGTTGCCCACAATGCCACCTTTGACGTGGGCTTCATGAATGCCAACTATGAGCGTCATGGCCTTCCTAAGATCACCCAGCCGGTCATCGATACCCTGGAATTTGCCCGTAACCTCTATCCAGATTTTTAAACGGCATGGCTTAGGGGCCATTGACCAAGCGCTTTGGGAGTAGGGCTTGGAGCACCACCACATGGCCAACTACGATGCGGAAGCGACAGGGCGCCTGCTCTTTATCTTCATCAAAGATGTCGCTGAAAAGCATGGGGTGACCAATCTTAAGGACTTGAATATCGATTTGATCGATGAGAATTCTTATAAGAAAGCGCGGGTCAAGCATGCGACACTCTATGTCAAGAATCAGACTGGCCTTAAGAACATGTTTAAACTGGTCTCTCTTTCTGGAACCAAGTATTTCGAAGGAGTCCCACGGATTCCCAAAACCGTGCTGGACGCCCACCGCGAGGGCTTGATCCTCGGATCGGCCTGCTCGGAAGGGGAAGTCTTTGATGCGGTCATGTCGCAAGGTGTGGATGCGGCGGTCGAAGTGGCTAAGTACTACGACTTTATCGAGGTTATGCCACCGGCTATCTATGCACCTCTCATTGCCAAGGAGCAGGTCAAGGACATGGACGAGCTCCAAACCATTATCAAGAGCTTGATCGAAGTGGGAGATCGCCTCGGCAAGCCTGTTCTTGCGACAGGTAATGTCCACTATCTGGAGCCAGAAGATGAGATCTATCGGGAGATCATTGTCCGTAGTCTCGGTCAAGGGGCTATGATCAACCGGACCATTGGGCACGGAGAAGATGCCCAGCCAGCGCCACTGCCAAAAGCGCATTTCAGAACCACCAATGAAATGCTGGATGAATTTCGCCTTTTTGGGAGAAGACTTGCGCGCAAGATTGTCATTGAAAACACCAATGCACTCGCAGAGACCTTTTGAGCCGGTCGAAGTGGTCAAGGGGGACCTCTATACGCCATTTATCGACAAGGCCGAAGAAACGGTTGCGGAATTGACCTATAAGCGGGCCTTTGAAATCTATGGTAATCCGCTCCCTGATATTGTCGATTTGCGGATTGAAAAGGAATTAACCTCTATCTTGGGGAATGGCTTTGCCGTGATTTATCTAGCTTCACAGATGCTGGTGCACCGTTCCAATGAGCGGGGCTACCTGGTTGGATCGCGTGGATCCGTCGGATCCAGCTTTGTCGCGACCATGATCGGGATCACTGAGGTCAATCCGCTCTCGCCTCACTATGTCTGCAGCCAGTGCCAGTACAGTGAATTCATCACCGACGGTTCTTATGGATCTGGTTTTTGATATGCCGGACAAGGATTGTCCAAACTGTGGCCACAAGCTCAGCAAAAACGGGCAGGACATTCCTTTTGAAACCTTCCTTGGTTTCGATGGGGACAAGGTACCCGATATCGATTTGAACTTCTCCGGGGAAGATCAGCCGAGCGCCCACTTGGATGTCCGTGATATCTTTGGGGAAGAATATGCCTTTCGGGCAGGAACGGTAGGTACGGTCGCAGCTAAGACTGCATACGGCTTTGTCAAGGGCTATGAGCGTGATTTTGGCAAGTACTACCGAGATGCCGAGGTCGAGCGCTTGGCTCTTGGTGCGGCTGGGGTCAAACGGACGACCGGTCAGCACCCGGGGGGAATCGTTGTTATTCCAAACTATATGGATGTCTACGACTTTACTCCGGTCCAGTATCCGGCAGATGATGTGACAGCTGAATGGCAGACCACTCACTTTAACTTCCACGATATCGATGAGAACGTCCTCAAGCTCGATGTCCTGGGACATGATGATCCGACCATGATTCGCAAGCTCCAAGACTTGTCAGGCATTGATCCGAACGATATCCCTATGGATGATCCAGGGGTCATGGCCCTCTTTTCTGGGACAGAAGTGCTAGGGGTGACAGCCGAGCAGATCGGAACGCCGACAGGGAATGTTGGGGATTCCAGAGTTTGGGACCAACTTTGTCCGGGGCATGGTCGAAGAGACCCATCCGACGACCTTCGCAGAGTTACTTCAGCTCTCTGGTCTGTCTCACGGTACCGACGTGTGGTTGGGAAATGCCCAAGACTTGATCAAGGCAGGGCATTGCCGATCTATCGACCGTTATCGGGTGTCGGGACGACATCATGGTTTACCTCATGCACGCGGGGCTCAAGCCTAAGATGGCCTTTACCATCATGGAGCGCGTGCGGAAAGGGATGTGGCTCAAGATCTCAGAAGAAGAGCGCAATGGCTACATCCAAGCCATGAAGGAAAACAATGTCCCTGAATGGTACATCGAGTCCTGTGGGAAGATCAAGTACATGTTCCCGAAAGCCCATGCGGCGGCCTATGTTATGATGGCCCTTCGTGTGGCCTACTTTAAGGTGCATCATCCACTTTATTACTACTGTGCTTACTTCTCGATTCGGGCCAAGGCCTTTGACATCAAGACTATGGGAGCTGGCCTTGAGGCCGTGAAAGCGCGGATGAAGGAAATTGCTGAGAAACGTAAGAACAACGAAGCTTCCAACGTCGAGATCGATCTCTACACCACCCTTGAGATTGTCAATGAGATGTGGGAGCGGGGCTTCAAGTTTGGCAAGCTAGACCTCTATCGCAGTCAGGCGACAGAATTCTTGATCGATGGGGATACCCTGATTCCACCATTTGTTGCTATGGATGGTCTGGGAGAGAACGTCGCCAAGCAAATCGTGCGGGCGCGTGAAGAAGGAGAATTCCTCTCTAAGACCGAGCTCCGGAAGCGCGGCGGTGTTTCGTCTACACTGGTTGAAAAGATGGATGAGATGGGCATTCTTGGCAATATGCCAGAGGATAACCAGCTGAGTCTCTTTGATGATTTGTTTTGATGGATTCAACGATCCTCGCTCAGTTTGAGGTTGGCTAATGATAGAAAAGAAAAAAAGAGCAATACCCTGGAAGTCAGGGAAGATCATTTCCATTCGCTTACGAAATGGTGTCTATGTCTTAGCACAAATGGTGCGAGAGCCCTATCTGGTGTTTTTAACCATTTTAAGGAGGAAAATAGTTGGAAGGGAGTGACCTTGAAAGAGGAGGATATTCTCTTTTGTAAAGCAGTCACTCGTCAGTTTCTACGCTCTAGTCCTGTAACGATTGTCAAAGACCTTGAGCCCCTGTTAGATTATCGGTTACCCAAAGAATGGATTTATAGCCATATGGGTGGGCATCCGATTACGGTTTCGGTGAAGGGACGGGAGCGCCAAGTAGCTGGTTTTGGCCAACGGCTTTCCTTGGTTCAGGCGGACAAGGAAAGTGGGCTAGCAGAGGACAATCCTCTGCTGGGACTCTTCCAAGCCTATATCCTACCAGATATACAAGAACAGGATTGGGAGCGAGTAGGGCAGGCTGAGCTCATGTCTCTCGAAGTTTTTCCAACGCTCAATGAACGTCTCTATCTCTGCTTTCTTTTTGGGAAAAATGTGAATCCAGAGCTAGATATCTCTTTGGGAAAGCCATTGCCCGATGAGTATGAAACCTATCTCGATATTCTTACCAACAGCCCAGAAGCACGACGTCTCTATCTGGGTGAGGAGGATGACTAAGAAAGGAATAGAACATGAAGTTAGAAATTTTTGCAGAAGACAAACCAGCTGAAAAAGTCTTTGAGTACAAGCTAGAAGTGGCAGACAATGTGCTGCTCCTTTCCACCGCCATGATCTCAGGAGCGATTGCTCTAGCCGGCTTATTTTCAGCCTTGAAAGATTAACTGATAGCCTCTATTTTCCTGTTGAAAATAGAGGTTTTTCAGTCTTTTCAGATCTGATAAGTGTTTTCTTTGGCACTGGATTGTGTTACAATTTTTAGTAACGATTGTTTATGACAAGGAAATAGAAAAACAATGGATTTTCTTTCAAAAAGATGAAAAAAGGAGAAGAGCGTGGCAAGATATTTAGTAGGGCCTTACAACAATAGTTGGAACTTTATGGATGCGATTGAAAAAGCGCAGGATGGGGATACCATCGAGTTTGAAAATGGGTATGTCTTTCAATGGCCGACAAATAAAGTGATCGAGATCGACAAGAACCTTCATTTTGTGGGGCATGTGGTCCCAAATCCAAATGGCAATGGGCGCATGTTTAACAACATCATTGAGGCTTCCTTCCGATTTGTAGAGGGAGCTCAGGTGACATTTGAAGATCTGTGGTTTAAAGTTGGTGGGAATTATACTACCTTGCTCTTATGGAATAGCTCAGATATCACCTGTAAACAGGTCTATTTTGAAATCACCACTCCGACAAATAGTGAATTTTTTATCTATATGGATACGCATTCGAAAATGACATTGGATGGAGTTGGGATGAAGGTTCCGGAAAAACACCAAAGTGCCATCGGTATGTCCGCTTCGGAATTGTCTATTCGCAATTCAACGATCTTTTCTAAGATTGATCTGTCAGAAGGATCTAAATTGACCTTAGAAAATGTCCATATTGAAAAATTTGGGAATAATACGATCCATGCCAAGGACTCAGAAGTGATCGCAAAAAATTCAACGATTACAGGCGGGGATCTGGAAAAGGATTTTCCACCAGTTTGGTTGAGGAAATGTCATCTGGGAGTCTGAAAACTGTAAAATTGAGCTACCTACTGGGTACTGGGAGTCTGTCTTGATAATAATGTTCAATTCAATTCGGATTCGGATCGTATCACCTCCCTCAATTCATTCAATAGTATGATCCGAGCTCACCAGGCTACATTTTCAGAATTTTTATGCGTCTATGAAGAGTCCTTTGCTTCCCTGACTGGAGAAACGACCTTCTTGAATGAGAATGCCCAAACCATTTCATTTGGAGTTTTTGATGATGGTGTGCTGATGGCTGAGCATATGATTTGTCATAAGATTGCGGATCCTAATATACGGCTTCAAGGTGGAGCTTTTGCGAAGGTGGGCACCGTGACCTATAGGCAAGGGCGATGCGCGTGATCTGACCAAGGAAATCGAGGATGACTGTGACTATCTTGTTGGCAGAGAAGTGGCGAAGGGCAATGCGCAAGTCGTTCCTACGGGACAGACGACGGATGCAACGGTGGCTCCAACCACTGCAAGAGACTCTGGACCAGAGAAGAAACAAGATGCTCTTCAAGAACTCAATAGCCTGATTGGTCTTGAAAAAGTCAAACATGAGATCAAGAAAATGATCAACATGGTGGAATTTAACAAGAAACGAATCGCCAGTGGCAAGGCTCCTGAAAAACAAACACTCCATGCTGCCTTTATGGGAAATCCTGGTACAGGGAAAACCACTGTGGCCCGTCTGTTGGGACAAGTGCTCTTTGATGCGGGTGTCCTCTCAGGGGAAGAATTCCGTTTCGTGGAAGCAACGGAGTCCGATCTGATCTCTTCGAATATTGGAGGAACAGCTGAACAGACCCAAGCCCTGCTTGAAAAAGCGCGAGGAGGCATCCTCTTTATTGATGAAGCCTATAGCTTGGATAAAAAGGACAGCGGTGCGGACTTTGGGATCGAGGCGATCAATACCATCCTCAAATTTATGGAGGACAATCGTGACGACATCATGATTATCTTTGCTGGCTATACCAAGGAAATGGAGGAGTTCTTAAAGACCAATCCAGGCCTTCGTTCTCGGGTGCCAAATAATTTCATCTTTGAAGATTTCACAGGAGATGAGATTGTCCAACTAGGTGAAATGATCCTAAGCAAAGGGGACTACAAACTCGAAGACCGGGATTACTATGCGCGGCATGTTAAGCGGGCTTATGATGGCTCGCTAGATAAGAGCAATGGTCGCTGGATCCGTAACCTGGATGAGCAATTGACCAAGACCATGGCAGATCGGGTGGTGGCCCAAGGTTCTGACGATATTGAGACCATCCTCAATAGCGATATCGATGCTGTCCTTAACCAAGGTAAGTATCAAGCAGGAGCCGACAAGGAAGAAGATGGGATGGCTGCCCTCAACCGTTTGGTTGGAATTGCTAAGGTGAAAGAGCAAGTCGAACAATTCGTAGCCATGGCTGAGTTCAATCAAAAACGGGCTGAACAAGGTGGCATCGTCGAAGACACGACCTTGCACTCTCTCTTTCTTGGAAATCCTGGTACAGGGAAGACTACCGTGGCCCGCATTTTGGGCAATATCCTCTTCCAAAAAGGGGTTATCAAACAGAAGAAATTCATCGAAGTTTCGCGGAGCAATCTGGTTGGAGGCTACCAAGGTCAAACAGCCTTGAAGACGCGTGAAGTTTTGGAGAGTGCACTGGGTGGGAGTCCTCTTTATCGATGAGGCCTACACGCTCTATACCGGTTTAAATGATGATTTTTGGGAAGGAAGCCTTGGACGAAGTCCTCAAATTTATGGAGGACCACCGTCGCGATATCGTTATTATCTTTGCTGGTTACACGAAAGAGATGCACGACTTCTTGCAGGTCAATTCAGGTCTGCAAAGCCGGATCCCGACTACATTTGATTTTGAAGACTACAGCCCAGATGAGATCGTGGAGATCGGTCTGTTAGGATTGCGTAAGCAAGGTTACCAGGTCAATGAAGCCCTTTATGGAGAGATTGTGAAAGGGAAATTATATGCGTGCCAATGACCATAGTAATGGTCGCTGGGTTCGCAATCTCAATGAAAAACTCTTGCGCCAAGTATCAACTCGGGTAACCCGTGAAGGTAGTACAGATTACAATTCGATTTTTGGATCAAGATTTGGAAGCTTTGAGAGAGAATAGCAGTTCTGAACAACCCCATACCGTGGATGATCAAGGCTATGTTCTTCCTAGCTTAGAAGTGAACAAGAAAAGGAGGCTGGGACAAAAAGTCCTAGCCTCTCAATTATTTTTGGATTGTCGAGCAAGACGCAGTGGGTTGAGTGGGTTTCACTACGCTGATTTCATCAGCTTTTACAGCCCCTACTCAACTGTGCGGAGGTGGGACGACGAAATCGAATTTCAACGAATTACCGATTTCGTCCCGCCTCTTTTTGCATGGACTTATGGTATACTAGGAGGAGATCATTCACTTATGAAGGAGAAAACAATGGTTTTACCAAATTTTAAAGAAAACCTCGAAAAATATGCCAAATTATTAGTGGCGAACGGCATCAACGTGCAACCGGGCCATACCTTGGTCTTGAACATTGATGTGGAACAAAGAGAATTGGCCCACTTGATTGTGAAGGAAGCCTATGCCTTTGGGGGCACACGAAGTGATTGTCCAATGGGCAGATGATTTTACTACCCGGGAAAAATTCCTCCATGCACCGATGGATCGCTTGGACAACGTGCCAGATTACAAGATTGCAGAAATGAACTACCTCTTGGAACACAAGGCCAGTCGTTTGGGTGTGCGTTCGTCTGATCCAGGTGCTTTAAACGGCGTTGATGCAGAGAAGCTTTCTGCTTCTGCCAAGGCCTTGGGTATAGCCATGAAACCAATGCGCATCGCCACTCAATCCAACAAGGTCAGCTGGACCGTTGCAGCAGCAGCAGGTTTAGAATGGGCGAAAAAGGTCTTCCCAAATGCGACAAGCGATGAAGAAGCAGTGGATCTCCTGTGGGATCAAATCTTCAAGACTTGCCGGGTCTATGAGGAAGATCCCGTCAAGGCTGGGAAGAGCATGCAGCTATTTTGAAGAGCAAGGCAGATACACTCAACAAAGAACAATTCTCAGCCCTTCATTACACAGCTCCAGGAACTGATTTGACTCTTGGCTTGCCGAAAAATCACGTCTGGGAATCTGCCGGAGCCATAAATGCCCAAGGCGAAAACTTCCTGCCAAACATGCCGACAGAAGAAGTCTTCACAGCTCCTGACTTCCGTCGCGCAGAAGGTTATGTAACGTCTACAAAACCGCTTAGCTACAATGGGAACATCATCGAAGGCATCAAAGTGACCTTTGAAAATGGAGAAATTGTGGATATCACAGCAGAAAAAGGCGATCAAGTCATGAAAGATTTGGTCTTCAAAAACAAGGGAGCGCGTGCCTTAGGTGAATGTGCCCTCGTACCAGATCCAAGCCCAATTTCCCAATCAGGCATTACCTTCTTTAATACTCTCTTTGATGAAAATGCCTCTAACCACTTGGCCATCGGGGCAGCCTATGCAACCAGCGTAGAAGGTGGTGCAGAGTTCACGGAAGAAGAACTCGAAGCAGCCGGCCTTAACCGCTCAGACGTCCACGTCGACTTCATGATCGGCTCAAGCCAAATGGATATCGACGGCATCCGAGAAGACGGCACCCGCGTCCCAGTCTTCCGCAACGGAGATTGGGCAATATAGGGAGCAAAACAGAAATCAGTAACTCGAAGAGTTTGATTTCGTAGTCTTGCCCCCGCACAGTTGATTAGGAAGTACGAGTACCGCAGGTAGGAGTAGTTCCAATCAACCACTGCGCCAAGAGACAGAAATCAGTAGACGCAGTCTCGATTTCGTAGTCCTGCACCCACACAGTTGATTAGACTGGACGAAGAACCGAAAGGTTCGAGTACCGTCAATCAACCACTGTGCTAAGAGACAGAAATCGGTAGACACAGTCTCGTAAAAAAAGTAAGGTAGTAGTGATGATTCACTACTACCTTACTTTTTTGTCATTTGCCCTATTCTAATATCAAAAGTCCTTCTTTGATTTCAAATGGGTTGTTTGGGTTGATGCGGTCATAGAACATGATGCCGTTGGTGTGGTCGATTTCATGTTGAACGACGATGGAGTTGTAGCCTTTGAGTTTGATGCGTTTCTTTTCCCCATCTTTTGTGAAATACTCAACCGTCACGCGGGCATGGCGAACCACATAGCCTGGGACGTTGCGGTCTACAGAGAGACAGCCTTCCCCGTCGCCAAGAGCCGCATCTTGAACAGAATGGGCGACAACCTTTGGATTGTACATGACTTCTTGAAGGCTATAGGCTTCTTTTGGTGGGTTGCCATCGGCATCTTCTGGATTGGGAACCAAAACAGCGATGATTCGTTTAGAGATATCCAGCTGTGGTGCTGCGAGTCCCACTCCTCCACGGAGGCCAAGTTTTTCAGCCATAACAGGGTCTTGAGAATGGTGCAAGAATTGCATCATTTTTTCACCCAGGATAATTTCCTGATCAGACAAAGGGAAGGTCACGTCTTCTGCAACAGCTCGAAGTGTTGGATTTCCTTCGTGATAATGTCATCCATATCAATCAAATGGGACGCTCTTGTAACTTTTTTTCAATTGCTTTCATCGTTTTACTCTCACTTTCTTTTCTACCCTCCATGATAACACAAAAAGAGCCTAAAATTAAAGTTATCTGTCGACGGTTTCCGCATGTTTGATGGACAAATCATTCATCCTTTTTGCATCTAAAATCGTATAGATTCGTCCTTCTCTTTGGACTAAGCCCTCTTCAATCATCTGCTTGATGACACGGCTAAGGTGGCGGTAGCTGATCCCAAAACGCAGGGCCAGCTGATTCATCTTGGGCTTGAGGGTCCCATTTTCATCGCAATGCTCCAGAAAATGCGTAGCGAGGCGTTCCTTGACCGAATAATGAAAGTTTGGCAGGAGCCAAATAGTTGATCTGGTGCACTTTTCAGCCAAGGTCTTGGCCGTAGAGTGCAAAAAGGTTGGATCAAGCAGGAGGCGCTTCTTAAAGTGCTGGGCTGGGAGCTGGACGACTAGCGAGTCTTGGTCTGCAATGACCGATGTGATACAGACCCGATCGAGCAGGAGCTCAATCTCTCCTAAGAGTCCAGGTTTTTCTTGGATTTCAAGGATGGTGTCACTGCCGTTTTCAAGACTGTGGACGATCTTGAGCCGGCCTTTGAGAAAATAAGGAATGACATCTTGCTCAGAGCCTTGGCGGCAGATATAATCTCCAGCCTGGTAGAGAACGAGGTCCAGCTGGCTGAGACAGTCGCCCTGGAAAGATCTGGTCCAATTGGTAGTCTGTGATGATTTCCTTGAGTCTTGTAGATGGGGAAATTTTTTTCATCTCAATCTCCTAAAATAGGACAAATGTCCTGTTTTTCTATTTCTAAATTGATTATACTAGGATTCTATTGAAAATACTAGTTTGAATCTTTTCTGAAAAAACTAGTAAAATCAAAATGTTACCAGTAAAGTGTAGGAAATAAACAATGAAAAAAACAATGGAAAGAATCAGTCTCTTGAGCTTGTCGCTCATGCTGATCTCATCCTTTTCAATTACAGCCGGTTTGCCAGCTATGAAGGCTTATTTTAGCCACTTCGGCTATACAGCAAGTCAGGTAGAACTCTTGGTTTCCCTGCCAGCCTTTGCGGTCGTGGGCCATGCTCTTTTTAAATAGCGTGATCGAGCGGTGGATGAGTGAGCGCCAGATGATTGTCGCAGGGCTTTTGCTCTTTTCAACTAGTGGGCTCTTGCCTTTGGTCGTGCAGGACTATCCTCTCATCTTTCTAAGTCGTTTGCTCTTTGGCTTGGGGACAGGAATGATCAATGCCAAGGCTATTTCAATTATCAGTGAGCGCTACTCAGGCAATGATAAGACCCGGATGTTGGGTTATCGGGGGTCTGCTGAAGTGGTGGGCTCTGCCATCTTGACCTTTATGGTGGGACAACTCTTACCCCTAGGCTGGCCAGCGATCTTTGCTGTATATGGTGGTGGTTACTTGATTTTACTCCTCTATCTCCTTTTTGTCCCTTATCCTAAGGAGAAAAAACAGGCTAACTTGAAGGAGAAAAAGAAAGGTTCCGTCCGCCTTCGCTCCCCTCAATGGCGTTTTAGTCTAATGCTAGCTGTGATTGCTGGTATCATCATTTGTTTCAATTCTATTATTAGCCTGCGCGTGCCGGATATCATTGTTGACGCTCGTATGGGAACGGCGACAACAGCTGGAACCGTCTTGAGTCTGATGCAATTGACAGGGATTGTAGCAGGGAGTGGGCTTTGCCAGTTTGACACATGTTTTCAAAAAGAACTTGCTCATGATCATGTGCTTTGGTTTCGGACTAGCTCTGGCCTTGATTGGCTTGTCCGGACAGCTGTGGAGCCTGGTTCTAGGAACCCTCTTAGCCGGATTTACTTACAGTACGGGAGTCACCAGTATCTTCTATCACCCTATCTGAAAAAAATCCCTGACCAATCTCCTGAACCTTGCGACCTCGCTGGTCTTGATCGGCTGCAATCTCGGATCAGCCCTCTTCTTTCTTCATCCAGTTAGTGACGCCACTAGCTCCCTCCAATCACCCTGCTCTTTGTCTGGATTGGTGCTTTGATGGTCTGAACGGGAGTCTTCGCCTCACAATTATTAGCACGAACGAAAATGATGGAGAAATCATTTCGTTTTTTTAATTCAATCTATTGCGTCCTGTCACTAGCTCGTGTTATTATAGGAGGAGGTGAAAAAAAGATTAGTTTAAAGGATAGAATAATGAAAAAAATCATGGAGAAAGTGAGTATTCTCGCGCTTTCATTTATTTTGACGACCTCGTTTTTCGATTTCGAGTGCGCAGTCGGCCATGTTTGCCTATTACAAGGGAATTCTCACAGCATGATTGAGCTCTTGGTCTCGCTTCCTTCAGCAGGGATCATGGTTTCACTCATCTTCAATAAAATGGATTGGACGTCTATTTTCAGAGCGTCAGATGATTGTGACGGGCTTTAGTTGCTTACGCTCTATGTGGCTTTATTCCCTTAATCAGTCCAGCCTATCCGGTTGTCTTTTTGTCTCGGATTATTTTCGGGATGGCAGTTGGTTTGCTCAATGTTTCTGCCATTGCCATTATCAGTGAGCGCTATAAAGGAAAAGAACGCGTCCAAACCCTTGGCATTCGTGGTTCTGCAGAGGTTGTTGGGACGGCTGTTTTAACCTTTGGAGTCAGCCTCTTTGATTCGCTTTTGGCTGGCAGGCTGCCTTTCTCGTTTACGGCATCAGTATTCCTATCTTACTTTTGTATCTCTTATTTGTGCCTTATGGATCTAAGACAGAAGCAGTGGAGGAAAAACACAAGGATGTGAAGATGACGGGGGGACAATGGCGGACTGCGCTCGGCTTAGCGGTCGTTGCGGCAGCTATCGTCTTGTCCAATGTCATGATCACCGTTCGGATTCCAAGTGTGGTAGAGCAAGTTGGACATGGCACTGCCCAAACTGCGGGGGTTATTTTAGCAGCCATGCAATTTGTTGGGATCTTGGCAGGTTTGGCCTTCTCGCCCTTGACCCATCTATTCCGTGATCGTTTATTATTGGTTTCGGGAGTAGCTTTTGGTGTGGCCCAAATGTTGATCGGGGTCTCTCCAAATCTCTTGATTCTTGCCCTTGTAACCATTGCTTCTGGCTTCGCCTACAGTGTGGCTTTGACAACAGTTTACAATGTCTTATCTGATAAGATGCCAGCAGGGGTCTTGAGCCAGGCAACGTCCATTGCGGTTTTTGGGATGTAGTACAGGTTCGATCGCAACGACCTTTGTCCTTAGTCTATTAGGGACGATCTCATCTGCTCCAGTCTTCATTTTTGGATTTTCTGGTATCCTCATGATCCTGGTTTCCTTTTTTGGCCTTTGGATTGTGCGAAAGAGCGGGAAGTAATTATGCGGCTAGATAAATTTTTAGTGGATTGTGGCGTGGGGAGCAGGACCGAGGTCAAGCAACTCCTCAAGCAAAAGAAAATCGCAGTGAATGGAAAAAAAGAGGCAGCAGGAAAGCTGCAGATTGATCCAGACAAGGATCAGGTGACCTTTATGGGAGAAGACCTGGTCCATGAAACCTTCGTGTATTATCTGCTTAATAAACCAGCTGGAGTCATCTCAGCGACTGAAGATGATCACCACCAAACTGTGGTGGATTTATTGGACGAGACAGCCCGTCACAAGGAAGTCTTTCCTGTCGGGCGTCTAGATATCGATACCCATGGCTTGCTCCTTTTGACCAATAATGGCAAGCTTGCTCATGCCATGCTTTCGCCGAAGAAGCATGTGTCGAAGATCTACCGTGCCCAAGTGGCTGGGATCATGGATGAGGCAGATGTGGCCCGTTTTGAAGCAGGCATTGCCCTCAAAGACTTCACGACCTTGCCCGCGAGATTGCAGATCTTAGAGGTGAATGAGGCAAATGCCAGCTCCTATGTCGAAATCGAAATCGCTGAAGGAAAATTCCATCAGGTCAAGCGCATGGTCGCTGCCTGTGGCAAGGAAGTGGTGGATTTAGAGCGGATCTCTATGGGTCCTCTAACGCTAGATCCAAGCCTGAAATTGGGAGAATGGCGGAGACTCCAGCCTTCTGAACTCAAGTCCTTAGAGGTCTTCGGAGTTCCCTTATAAGCAAAAAAACAAGAGGCTGGGACAAAAGTCCTAGCCTCTCAATTATTTTTAGATTGTCGAGCAAGACGCAGTGGTTGAGTGGGCTCTACTACGCTGATTTCATCAGCTTTTACAGCCCTACTCAACTGTGCGGAGGTGGGACGACGAAATCGAATTCTAACGAATTACCGATTTCTGTCCCACTCTCTATTTTTTATTTGTATCAAGAAAATGTACTGAAAAGACAAAAAATGAATTTAATTGCTTGTACTATCAAAGCAAATTGTTTATAATGAAAAAAGATAGGTTGTGTATAAATTCACAATATGTAGTGATAATTTTTCGACTCACATACCTTATCTAGTAAACGTAGAAAAAGGAGAAAAATCGTTTATGAAAAAGTGGCTTTATTCTGTTGTGACAACAGTTGCCCTATTTTTACTAGCGGCTTTAGGATTTGCCAAACCCAATAGTCCAGCTAAAGTCCATGCAGATACGATCAATGATGTTGTGACGTCTGTAAATATCTCGAAATCAACTGGTGGAGCGATTACAGATCCACTCGGTGTTTGGGAGAGTTTTCAAGTTGAAGCAAACTTTGTGTTGCCGAATGGACGTGTAAAAAAGGGAGATCAGACCGTTATCCAACTTGGAGATGACTTTAAGGTCTTTGAAACGGACACCATTGACCTGCTGGATCCAAGTGGTCAAAAAGTTGCGACAGCAACGGTAGATGATCAAAGAAAGGTCATCACCGTAACCTATACAGACTATCCTGAAAGAATGGCTAATGTGACAGGGAAACTGCGTTTCTTTGCGCGTGTAGACCACCAAGTCGTCAAAGGACAAAAGACACTTGATTTTACTCTTACGATCGATAAGAAAGTGATTTCAGGTGGGAATATCGATTACAAAGGGGTCAATCCAGGTGAGAATCCTCCTACTCCAGAAGTCTTTAGCAAATGGGGTTGGACCAACTCAGATGATAAATTAAAAATTGACCTATACCTTGAACATCAATCAAGGCCACACAGCCCTTCATAATATTGACATTAAAGACCAATTGGCCTTTACAGATGGGAAGATCAAAGCAGATTCTGTCAACATCCATACAGGAACTTGGCAGGTCAGTGATGAAGATGGGGCTTATCATTTAAAAGATACCACAAACGTCACCAAGAATTATTCCCCTGTTGTCAGCGCTGATGGTCGTTCTCTAACGGTTCATATTGGAGATCTAGCTCCTGAACAAGGGATGACTGTTCGCTATGATGTCTATCTGGACAAAGTTCCAGCCATCAATACATCCTTTAAAAACAATGCTAGCATGACAGCTACAGAAATCAAGGAGCAAAATAAGGTAGCAGACGTTCTGTATCAGTTCCTTGATGGACACTTCAATGGTGAGAAATATTCCTTCACGATTCACAAAAAAGGTGAAAATGGTCAAGCGCTTGCAGGTGCTGTCTTTGCTGTGACAGCAGATGATACTGGTGAGCAAGTGGGAACCATCACGACAGATGAGAATGGTGTTGGTACCATTACGGGCTTGATCAAACAAGCTTATACGGTTCAAGAAATTCAAGCTCCAACAGGCTATGTTCTCTCAGAAGAACCTATCAAGATCAGCAAGAACGATTTTGGAAATGACCTTGCGATTACTCGTGATGTTGTGAACCAAAAAGAAAAAACAAGTGTCTCTGGCCAAAAGACATGGAATGACAATGACAACCAAGATGGCAAGCGTCCATCAAAAATCACAGTCAATCTCCTAGCAAATGGTGTCAAAGTTGCTTCTAAAGAAGTGAAACCAGATGCAGCAGGAACTTGGGCCTATCATTTTGATAATCTCGATGTGGTTGATGATGCTGGTAATGTCATTGCCTACACTGTTTCAGAAGAACCTGTTGAAGGCTATGAAGCGACTATTGAAGGAACCAATATTACCAACAGTCGGACACCAGAAGTTGTTGAGATTCCAGTAACGAAAGTTTGGAAAGACAATGATAACCAAGATGGCGTTCGTCCTGACAAGGTCACTGTTCGTCTCCTTGCAGATGGTCAAGAAGTGGCTGTAAAAGAAATCACAGCGACTGATAATTGGCAGGCAAGCTTTACGGATCTCCCTGTATACAAGGACGGTAAGAAGATTGTCTACACCATTACAGAGGATCCAGTAGCTGGTTATACAAGCAAGATTGATAGTTTCACGGTAACCAATCGTCATATCCCACCGACAACACCTCCAAGCACCCCGCCACCGACACCACCGACAACACCACCAACAACTCCTCCTACAACGCCATCGACGACACCACCAACCACCCTGCCAAGCACACCGGAGAAACCAGAAACTCCAACTACACCAAAAGAAGGAAAGAAAAAAATTCTTCCATCAACGGGTGAAGTTATTGCTTACGGGTTGACCATACTCGGTGCACTCTTAGCAATTTTTGCTTTGGCTTTGCTCTTGCGTGGTAAACGGAAAGAGAAATAAGCTTCATACCGATAAAGAGGCTGGGACAAAAGTCCTAGCCTCTCAATTGTTTTTGGATTGTCGAGCAAGACGCAGTGGTTGAGTGGGTTTCTACTACGCTGATTTCATCAGCTTTTACAGCCCCTACTCATCTGTGCGGAAGTGGGACGACGAAATCAAATTCTAACGAATTACCGATTTCTGTCCCACTCTCTTTGAATAAGTTGCTTTGAAGAATGATCCATCAAACTGTCCAAATTCCCAAGGTTCTTTTTTTAGAAAATGAGAAAAGCTCCTCTCAAAGGAAACATAAGTGTTTGACAGAAAGATGAAATCTTGGTAGAATAAGAAAGTCGAATAGACAACTAACTCTTTTCTTGGTAGCAGGATATGCCAAACCTGCCACTCGGATAGAGCATAAAGAAAAGGAGCTTATCATGGCAATCTCAAAAGAGAAAAAAAATGAAATCATTGCACAATACGCACGTCACGAAGGTGACACTGGTTCAGTAGAAGTACAAGTTGCTGTCCTTACTTGGGAAATCAACCACTTGAACGAACACATCAAACAACACAAAAAAGACCACGCTACTTACCGTGGTTTGATGAAGAAAATCGGTCGCCGTCGTAACTTGTTGGCTTACCTTCGTACAAACGACGTTAACCGTTACCGTGAGTTAATCAACTCTCTTGGACTTCGTCGTTAATCTGCTCTATTTTCCACTTACGCTGCGTTGTCACCTTGCCTCGATATACTCGAGTATAATCTTCGGCTACGGTTCCTAGCATCGTAAGGTAAAATAGACCAGAACTATCTCCCTTCGGGGAGATTTTTTGTTTTCAGAAGAAATCCGGTACAATCTTCGGTTCGTCGCCTTGTCTAGAAACGTTTTATCCAGCAAGAATGGAGCCCTCTGGATTCAGAGGGCTTTTTTGTTGTCTTTTTGTTATCGAACGAGATCCATCATTCTGAGGAAGTCGTTTTATTTGACAGATGTAATATCTAGAGTTACAATTGATGCATCATAAGAAATAGAGGTTATCGATATGATTGAAATTACATATCTAGATGGTGCAAACAAGAAAGAGTCATGCATTTTGATTCCTACGAAGAGTTTGAACGCTCCCAACAAGCCTGCTTGATTGGGGTAGCAGATTTTTATCCTGTTGTGAAACTGACCTATAATGGGCATGAATTGGATTACCAAGGGACTTACGGAGATGTCTTCTTCTATTTGATGAAGCAAGATTTGACGCAGTACCAAAACTAAAGGAGAAAGAAAATGGCAAAAGCAATTACAGACGCAACATTTGAAGCAGAAACCAAAGAAGGCTTGGTCTTGGTAGACTTTTGGGCAACCTGGTGTGGTCCATGTCGCATGCAAGCTCCTATTTTAGAAAAATTATCGGAAGAATTTTCGGAAGATGAGTTAAAAATCCTAAAAATGGACGTGGATGAAAATCCAGAAACAGCGCGTGCTTTCGGCATTATGTCCATCCCAACCTTGCTCTTTAAAAAAGATGGGCAGGTTGTTAAACAAGTAGCAGGAGTGCATACCGCAGCACAAATTAAGGCCATTGTGGCAGAGTTAAGTTAGTAAAAAAGAGTAAGATGGGAACGAATCGTTCTATCTTACTCTTTTTGTATTGACCTTTTAAAATTGGCTTATTGAGTCAAGAGATCCATAATCTCTTCGATACTTGATTTGCTACCTTTTTTTAGATAGTTTTTCTTTACTACCTTTTTTTATAAGTTGACAAATTTGGTACCGTTTTGACATTCATATCATGTGCAAAAGCTGTGATGTCTTTTTCGCTCCTTTGAGTCGTTATCCAGGTAATAAACGGTCTGATTCGTTTTTTGAATAGCAACTGCTAATTTAGGAGCGAATTTTTGACAGTATGGACAGGATTCGCGACCGATATAGAGAATGAAATCTTCTTTATTGTTGATTTTCTCTTGTACTTCAGATAGCGGAATCTTTTTGACGTAAGTCATTGCTTCCTTATAAGAATCTGGAGTAATAATTTCTCTTTTTGAAATTCAAGTATAAAATAGCAAGCAGAGATGTTGTGCAAATGGACAAAATGAGAATCGTTAATTTCTTATTCACAAGCAACACCGTCGCCATCCCTATCTAAACGAGGGTTATAACCAGCTTGTCCTCTGTATAGCGGTGCAGCACCTGCAGCGCGTGCTTCACGACAATTTCGATAGCCCCCTTGTTGAGGTTGTGAGACAAATCCTTGTTGTTGCTGCGCTTGTTGGGCAGCTGCAGCTTGTCTTGCCTGTTCAGCGGCTGCGGCTTGTCGAGCTTGTTCAGCTTGTTGTTCCCTGACAGTAATGGCATTTTGTACTAATCCAACACGATGAGTTAAGCGATCTTTTGTTCCTTGATCAGCAACATTTGCGATGGCAGCTTGGGCTGGGGCAATATTTTCTGTTACTTGATTGTTTTCTAACGCTTGTACGGCAGCTTCAGCTTGAGCAGCAAGTTGTTTTGCTTCAGCCTCTTTCTTTTCACGCTCTTCTTTTTCTTTTCGTTCCTGTTCTTCTTTCGCCTTTTTCTCGCGCTCTTCTTTTTCTTTTCGTTCTTGCTCCTCCTTTGCTTTTTTCTCTTTTTCTGCTTTCTCCTGTTCGTCGCGTTCTTTTTTTGTTTTTTCTTCTTTTTGAACGAAACCTACCTGTTTTTCAGTTTCTTTTTGAGAAGCTTCATTTTGATTTGAGCAAGCTCCAAATAATAACGCAATTAAGATTGTTAAAATCAACCGTTTTTTTCATAATGTTACTCCCTTCGGATATTTATCCAAGAATAATCATACCACAATATAAGAGCGCTTTCAATCACTAACTGGTAACATTTTAATAAAAAATCAGACTTAGATTAAACTAAGTCTGAAAATTGTTCTTATTCTCCCAATTCTGCACTATAGGCAATAATTTGATCGACAGTGTCTGAAAGGAATTGGATGGTATCACGAAGTGGTTTGTCAGTTGAGATGTCTGCTCCGATGATCATGGCTGACTCAAGTGGGGTCTTGCTGCCACCTGATTTAAGGAGGTCTAGCCAATCTTTAGCTCCGTTTTCGGAGTTTTTCAAATGCAGGTAACCCGCTGTTGAGATAACCAAGCCAGCTGAGTAGGTGTAGCTGTAAAGCCCCATATAGTAGTGGCTTTGGCGCATCCAGGTCAAGGCTGCGTCGTCATCGATTTCCACAGCGTCGCCCCAGAATTCGGTCAAGACTTCCTTCATGATGCTGTTGAGCTTGCTAGCGCCGAAGGTACCACCTTCTTCGATCAGGGTGTAGACCTTGCGTTGGAAGGCTGCTTCCAACAAGTGGGTAATGAAGTTATGGAAGTAGGTATCTGTCAAACGGTGAGCCAAAGCAAAGCGTTTTTGACGAGGATCGTCAAACTGGTGTTCCAAATAGTCGCTGAGGAGGAGCTCGTTAAAGGTAGAAGGAGCTTCCACATAGTAGGTCGACATGTGGGCGTTGAAGTAGCTTTGGTTGTTGTCTGAGAAGATAAATTGACCAGAGTGTCCGATTTCGTGGATCAGGGTGTAGACATCGCTCATCCGTCCTGTCCAGCTCATGAGGACATAAGGATGGACGCGGTATGGGTCGGCTGCATAACCACCGGAATCCTTGCCTTCATTGGCCGCAAAGTCAACCCAGCGTTCAGTTTGGTAGCGGGCAATTTCGCGAGAATATTCTTCTCCAAGAGGTGCTACAGATTTCATGACCAAGTCATAAGCGTCATCAATGGTGACATCTGGGTTGAGCGCACTGTCCAAGTCCAACTTCCAATCAGCAAAGGTCATTTTTTCAAGGCCGTTGACCTTGGCCACGTGTTTGAGGAATTTTTGAGCGACCGGAGCAAAGTCCTTCATGATCAGGTCAATCTGACGATCAAACATGGCCCGATCTACTTCCTGCTCAGCTAAAAGATAGTCAAAGACAGAATCGTAGCCCCGCATATCTGCAATCAGTTTTTCAGACTTGACTTGAGCTAGATAGGTAGCAGCAGCCGTGTTTTGGTGCTTGCGGAGGCCTTCTGAGAAGGAACGAAAGGCTTTTTCACGAACTTCTGCATTCTCATGGTTTTGGTAGAAGTTTTCATAGGTAACAAAGCTATTCTTGTAAACTTTTCCATCCACTTCAAAATCAGCCATTTCAAAGTCGCCTGCCCGCATCTTGGTATAGATGTCTTGTGGTCCGTAGAAGACTTCACCCAGGTTGGTCAAGGTCTTTTCCACATCAGCTCCCAAGTAGTGAGCTTTTTTAATTTTAGCCTGACGAATGGCAAAAGTGAGGTGAGGGAGTTGACCCAGGCGTTCGAGGACTGCTTCATCCGCTTCGACTAAAGCATCATCAAAGAAGGAAAGTTCAACGCTCGCCCAAGTTTCGAAATCCATCCCCGCTTGAGCAATTTCCGCAAAAGCTTCGTCGCCAAAGTCAGTGGTTTGTGGCATAAAGCTATAGTTACCAATGTGGCTGAGTTGGATCTGAATTTGCTCAAAGATCGCAAAAGCAGCTTCAAAGTCTTCAAAAGTGTGGAGCTTGCCCTTGTAGTTGCGGACAAATTCATTGATTTCTTCACCTGTTTTTTCAATGGCACGCAAGAAGTCTTCCTGGTCTTGGTAGAGGGCTGTGAGGTCCCAGAGTTCGTTCTCAGGAAATTCAGAACGTTTTTTTAATTCCATAATGTTCTCCTTTTGATCGGTATTCTTCCTTAAGTATAGCAGAAAAAAGGACAGAAACATAGAGGGAGAGAGGAAAATGCTTGTGTAAAAATCTTGAAAAGAGCTGGAAAAATTGACCATTTTTGATATACTAGGATAGATATGAGGAGGTTTTTATGAAAAAGGTTATGATTTCACTACTGGCGGGTGCATCCGTTCTAGCTCTGG
>BNJU01002494.1_pt1 | contig 77518 bp, 80 predicted proteins | sample 8539281 | NCBI WGS metagenome assembly BNJU01 (sample SAMD00202456, study PRJDB9452) | human saliva metagenome | isolation source: human saliva | place: Japan
CTCCAATCTTTTTGCTTTTAACACTAGTTTAACGCAAAAGAGAGGATTAGGAGTCAGAGTCGTATCCTGTCTCATTTTAGAGCCAAAAGGTAGGTACGTCATTAGAAAATGACATTTCAGGAATATTTAAGATTATTATTTGGGGTTGGGATTAACCTTTTTGATAAATATTTACGATTAAATACTCTAAATTTAAGACTCGACTTGAATACGGGTCATACTAAACTAGACAGAAATTATAAAAGCATTTTACAACAAAATGATTTAATTTCAAGAAATATCTTATAGAAAACCACAACAGTGACTTTTTGTTTAACCCTTTTTTAGTGCGTCCCATGACTTTCGTTGTGACTTGTTTCCTGTTACCTGGTCATTACCCGAGATAGACACTGAGCGGTAGACTGCTGATCCGTCTTTTTCTTGTATGTTGCGATATTTTCTATGATGATAAACCTTTCTACAACATGCAGACAAGCTATTATTAAAAAGTTTTAGATTGAGGTTTAAATCAAAGTGAAGACTTCACAGAATGCCTCTATTTTCTACCATTTGTCAAGTCTGTCAAGGCTTTAAGTAAAAGAGATAAGACAGTAGCTATTCGAGGTTACTGTCTTATTTTTAACACTTTTTGGAGCCATAAAAGACATGCAAAAACACCTCATCTGGTATTTTTGAAACAAGGTCATTCCAATATTACGGCATAGACAGCCTTATCGATTTTGGGGTCAAAGAGTAATCGTAAAGTTTGTTATGCGTAATGAGGTAATACATTGTTCGAATGAGACGATGTATAGAGGCAATCGCATGAGGCTTAGTTGAAGCTATTGTAGAGTAGTGCTTTTTCGTTTCTCATAAAAGTCAAAGGATATGGCAGGGGATTGGTACATGACTAGCTGGAAACGATGTCGTGAATGCACTTGAACAAGATCTGGCATAGGATTACCTCTTTTAGTGATGTGTTCCTTGGCGAGAAATTTCCCAGATCATGTAGTGTCTCAGGTCAATGCCACATAAAAGCGTTGATTTGATTGGAAGACTGAAAGCGACGAATGTCTCCTAATTCTCCAATGATAGATGTCGCTGTGGTTTCGCGATGCCAGGAATTGGACCGTAAGATGTCATACTTCTGGTAGGCTGAGCTAGAGTTACCATGTCGTTTAAGACAACTTTGTCTGCGTTCAGAAAGATGAAGCAATTCTGAGCATAGTAACGAACCTCTTCATAGCATGAGAGTTTTCTTGACTGCACAAAAGATTGTTTAGCGAGTTTTATAAGTTTATCAGTCAGGTAAGCAATACGCTTTTTCAGAGATGCGTTTGGAGGTAGATTGACGGATAATCCCACACAAGTCACTTTGAGATAGTTCTTAATACAAACTCTTTGCTATCGACGCTATCACTAAGTTCCATATTGCTCGCTGTTGGGTGTGGATAAGAGATTTTCCAATTCAGGAAAGGTGATTTGTAGGACCTCAGTAGACGGTTTTTAGCTCGAACAAGGTCTTCTGTCAGATTTTGATAGAAACGGCTTAAATCACGAAGGTGTTGATAAACTTCTTCCTGCACGTAAGTTGGTTTACGATTGTGTAGCTGAGATTTAGCTAACTTTTCAGCGTCAATTTTATCTGTTTTACGAACTCGCAGACTGTCCAATTGCTTCTTAGCTTCCAGAGGATTTAGCTGCGTATAAACGTAACCCATATTCCTCGAGAAAGACCTGAAGACGTCGAGAATAGACGCCTGTGGCCTCAAATATAATCTCAGGGTTATGAACAGTTTTCGTCGCCCAATAGGCGATTGAGAACCAAAGGCATCACTGGAGTATGGTGTAGCCATGAACCTTCCTCACCGTTGACTAAAAATTGCCCCAGAACTTGTTTTACTGACATCAATTCCAAAAGTACATGCACGCATGACATTACTTTTGTCTGAATAATTCCATGTTTTAGTGATTTTTATTTTCAATCGCGACGTTTAGCGTCCCACATGACTGATCAAACTCCACTTAAAAACAAGGTGTCTTGCCAGTTTGTCAAGCGACATCTAGTTTCCAGAGCCCCTACGACTTTACGAAAGACACCACTACTTTTAACATAAAGATAGTGAGTACTCTCTCCTGTCGGAGATTTCTTCACTACTAATCTTAGTATGTTTGTTCAGGTGATAAATTAATTATAATTTGATCAATGGACAGAGCAATTTTTAATTTTATATCTTCAGTAATCTCATCGTCAAAATTACGATTGAAGTAATGATTTCTTTCAGTAGTTGTTCACGTCAATTAGGGTGCATAGCTAACCATAGGACAATATTTTCCATCTCTAGCGAAAATAATCTGTTAAGTAGTCATAACTCGTTTAATTAAGAAATATGTACCGAGCTAAACTAGAACGTTTATTTCCGTCTTAAACATATGAAACATGGCGGTTACAAAATTCGCGAGTCATCTTCAAAAGTGGGATAATAATCATCATTCTTAATATGTAGAGATGACACTTTCCAACTGTCCTTGATCAAGAGTTCCGGTAAAACTCTGCTTATTTTGCAATGACCATATCATCATGAATTTTAATAGCTCTTTTCAGAAAAGTATAAAAATATTTGGTTCTTCATGCTTTCTACTTATCCTTTAACCGAAGAAATATATCGCGATGCTCTTGAATTTGTTGAGTGATTTACTTTTGTACCTGCCTATAAGCGTTCAAAGTCTTCTTCAGAAATCGGACGAATATACTCGCTAATCTTTTCATGTTTAGCATTTCTAAAAGATAAGTCTCACTTGCCATTTTTCTCTTTGGCATGCGTATTAAATGAGTTCTTGCATAGGATGAGTAGCTAGTTCTTGGATAATCTCAATAACATCAGCATTAGTAATGCTGTAAGGATTTACTTTCTCAATTTTCAAAAGCAACTCCTATCTAAAAGCTAGCAATAACTCTTTAGAACTTCTATACATTGTTGCAGTCGGGCGTTATCATTTTTATTTAAGTTTAATAGTTTTCTTATATTCAGAGGCTCTTTCTTTAAAGATAGCTTTTGTAAATTTCATTTGTTAGTTGACCATATTTAAAGTTACTTCCAGAAACATAGTTTATGAATGGCATTTGTAAATATTTCTTTTCTAGCATTATCTTCTTCTAATGCAGTTGATAAGTAATTTTTATCACGTTGGTTTATAAATTTTACGTACTACCAGTTTTCTCATAGTTAGTACATTAATAACAATATCGACAAGGTAGACTACTCTTGTTTAGCTATATCACTATTTGTTAACAACATGGCAAAATTCAGTAATGTTCTAAACGACGAGATTAATTGTCAGTAACTTTGCTACCGACATTTGTGTGTCAGCAAGTATGCATTTCTTTACATTGTTAATTTCTCTCCACGTAAAAGTATGGTAAACATTTTCAGTAAGCTCGGTTTTATGAGCTCAACAATCCTTTTCAATAGTTCGAATATCTACATCAGAAGTCAGACTCTTGAGAATTTTAGAAATGAAGCTATCCTCAAAGTAAAAACCAGGGACTTTTAAAACTTTCTCCGTTTTGTTGTAATACTAAAGAGTTGTTTAAAATATTTTGTCTTTCCTATTTTGTGAGGTTGGCCGATCAGTCATAATTCTCCTTTTGTCGGAGTTAATTTGTAGTAATTTTGCCAATAACTCCCGATATTTCAAGAGTTTTATTTTATTTTCGTTTCGTTAGGGTGTATTAGAAAATCCTAACTTCCCGGAGAAATCATCGCAAAATATGAAAACATGAATTTTTGAAGACTTCAAAAGCTAGAAAAGGCAGTGTTTATAATACTTTCAATATTTTTTAGTTAAATGGCTTCATGTTGGCAAATCTTATGAGTATTGTGCACTTATATTTGTATATTCAAGAGTAAAATAGAGTTGAACGAACAGACATGGAAAAGGAAAATTCATAGAACTACCACCATTTTACCATAGATGAGCGTGAAAAGGTATTCTGATTTTACCGTACAAAAGGACTGAATTTTTCTCAAAGGGGAAAAATTCTATTTTCTCATACCATTCACGAAAAGACCCAGAGAAGCAAACAAGCGAACTAGGATCGGTGATTGAAGCAGATACGGTTGCCGGTCAAATTAGAGAAAAGCTTGCTTTAATCACTCTAACGGATCGCTATTCTCGTTTTCTTAAGATCAAGAAGGTAGCGAGTCAAGAAAAGCAAACTGGTCATAGAGGCTATGGTACAAATGTTGGAGCCCTTAGCTTAGTTGAAACTAGTCACTCCAGAGGAAAAGAATTCACGAATCATCAAGACTTGACTGAGCAATTAAAGGTAGAGGTCTATTTCAGACCCTCATGCACTTTAGCAACGAGAAACAAATGAGAATACCAATAGATTATTAAGGACTCATTGAAGAAACAATTTTCTTGTGTAAATCCTATCTTCTAACTATTTTAAGACTTTTTGAAAGATAAGGAAAAAGATTGTCAACGCTCTGAACTTCCTTTACTCAAAATGCCAAGCTAGAGGCTACCAAAACAACCTCATCAAGGTCATTAAGCGCAACGCTGGATTTCGGAACTTTGGACAACTTTAAAACTAGAATCTCGTCGCTTTGAATATCAAAAGGAGAGGACTGATTCAGTCCTCTCCAGGGTATGACTTTTCGTTAACCCACTACAGTTGACAAAAGAGAGTGAATAAAAAGAAGAGAAGGAAAGATCTCTTGCTTGAAGATATCAAGCTGAGTTCAGCATCAAGGACTGCAAATCACCAGCGGTAAGCTGCCCGATAATGATAAGCATTAAAAACTTTATCTCCCCAGATACCATAGCGCATCAGGTAATAAATCAGATAGCGCAGATGCAGGCTTTTCCCACTCCATGCTAGCCTTTTGACAATGAGCATACTCAGCCTCAAGCTCCCCCATATATGTAACCTCTGAATTGATTATAAATTTCTTTTGAATTTCACTCTAACTCCAATCTTTTGTTTTAACACTAGTTTATCGCAAAAGGAGAGATTTTGGGACAAGAACTTATCCTGTCTCATTTTTAGAGCTGAAAGGTAGGGTTAGTCACTAGAAAAATGACATTTTCAGGAACATTTTTGACATTTGGGGGTTGGGATTTCTCAAGCAATGTGAATAATCTTACATCTCTTAAAAATATCCCTAGTGTAAAACTTTTTCTTGTACATCTTCTAAGCTTTCATCAAAACGATTGGCAAAGTCAATCACTTGACTAAGTTCTTTAAATGAAAATCATTGACCACCTTACTGCCAAAGAAGGTAACACCATCCTCAAGGTGTTGGCTCGTAAAATAATGGTGACACTTGACTTTCAGACGTTTCATAACACCTTGAATAGAAGATTGCCTCGAAAATTATCTGAGTCACTTTTCATTGTCAAACGATAAACACCGACAGCAATGTCTCGCTCCCCTAGCTGGCTCCATAGAGTCATTTACCAAAATAAGCACCAGCAAGATCTAAAACTCCGATCGGCAATATAATCTTTCCTTTGTCCGATTACTTTGTACCAATCGCTGTCATCATATCCTGAGGAACATCAGAGTAATTTGCAAGAAGTTGCTTGGTATCTTTTAGGAAGACAATAGCCACCATAGCCAGGAAGGATTGTTATAGTGAGAGCCGATCCGTGGATCTAAACAAACTCCATCAATAATAGCTTGAGTGTCTAGGACCCTTCATCTCCAGAATAAGTATCCAGCTCATTAAAATAAGAAACGCGCAGAGCGAGATAAGTATTCGCAAACAGTTTCACCGCTTCAGCTTCTGTAGAGCCCATATCGATGTATCAATATCTTCTCTTTAAAGCTCCTTCTGGAGCAATCCCGCAAAAGTTTCAGCAGCGCCTACCAAGTGCTCATTATATTTTATCTGTCCCCAAAATAATTCGACTCTGGTACAGATTATCATAAAAGTGCTTGATTCACTGCGAAAACTCAGGGCTAAATAAGATATTTTCAGTCTGAAACTTTTTCTTCCGCGCTGACTCTGTAGCCCACAGGAACTGTACTTTTAATCACCATGATTGCCTCAGGGTTATATTTCAGCACTGTTTTTATGACAGACTCTACAGCAGACGTATCAAGAAATTCTTTTTGGATCATAATTAGTTGAGCTGCACAACAACAAAATCTGCATCCTGATAAGCTTCTTCTGCATTCAATGTAGCCACTAAATTTAACTCTCTTTCTGTAAGATATTCTCTATATAATCATCTTGGATAGGGACTGTTTTTGATTGATTAGCTCTGACTTTTCTCAGGAATGATGTCCACTTCGCCACCAGCCTGATGATGCTGAGACAACAAAACTGCAATGGACAAACCAACTACCCTGTACCTGCTACTGCTATTTTCATTTATTATCATCCTCATTAATTTCTAGACACGATTTTTAAATTTTTCCTAGCATAGCAACTGTGTTTTATGTTTTAATGCTATTAAAATTAACAAATAAGAAGGAACTGAGACCATTATAGCTGTTACAATTCGAAGAGCTGATATCATAACTGTCATCACTAAAATTATGCGATTTATAGCCCAACATCCAAGGACAACAACTCTGCTCCTAAAAGAGCATGCAAATGTTTTCCAATTAGCTGGTTAGGCTTTAATACATATTTTGAATAAAACATCTCTGCACCAGCATATTCAAAATTCAGTTAAAACTCGTTGTAAGAGCTGCACCCAATCATCCCAATATAGGAATCAGAATCAAATTACCAAACAATGACAAATATAGCTGAGATAGAGGTACCAATTAAATTTTTCTTTTCCTCACGACCTATAATTAGCATACAATTTTGTATAATTGAAGAAATTAAGGCAAATATAACAGAAAAAGCTCAGCAATCTTAAAACTGATTCCCCAACAAGGTACTCCTGCCCTCCAACAATCAAAAATTATTGACTTACTCAACATAAAACAATCCAGCGGATATAGGCAATAATATGATTAGTAAATTGAAAAATATCCTCTAATGTGATAACGCTGACATCTGAAACTAAAGTAACGACTAACCGAGAACTGCTACTGCATGACATTTACCAGTTGCTTAAGTATTATATAAATTTTAGATGAAAACTATATACTCCTCCCGCACAACTGTGAGTCGGATTCAAACATCCCCTAAAATAGTAATATCAGAATTCCGATAGATACAACAGCCAATGAATTCAGAAGAGTATCGCCATTGGCATTGTAAAAATTTCCTCAAAAGGAATGGAAAAAGTGAAAAATACATCAACATATTTTTCTTATATAAAAAGATTGACTACATCCCTCCATATGACCCACCTATCATTATCCAACAATAAATAACTGTATCATCTGGCTTTCTTTACAAAAAGAGAAAAATAGCTATTAATGCAATAAATTGATGATAATATATCGTACTGTAATATATAAAAATCTTCATAAACTATATTAACTCAATCCAAAACCAATTGTTGTTAGTATAATACATAAGCTTTTGAACTGCTATCAACGTGAAAATAAATGTTATGTTACTGCTATAAAAAGGTTATAGTAATATGCAAAGCGACTGTTGATGTTAGCAAATTAAAAGAGAAATAATTGAGAAGTTAAGTGAGAAAAGACTTTTTCGATCCTTTCTCAATTCTTTGCACCCTTCTCTCACTGCATAATTCGTTAATCCAAATGCTAGCTATAAAGCAGAAAATAGCCATAATAAGACATGCAAAATTATACTTTACCAAACTCTGCCTTACCTAAAACCCTTGAAACATAGGAAAAGTCACCAAGGGAAAAACAATTGTCATCATGACGTATAATATTTAAGATAGCATTTTTGAAATAAAGATTGTTCTTTTCATTTTCTCTCCGTAAAGCCTAAGTATTTATTTCCATCTTAACCGTATTCTCGTACCTTGCCTGATAAAAACGCATATAGAAATATAATTACAAAAGTATAATAATAGTACCAGCGGATATATATGCACCACTATACTGAATAATAGTGAGATCGAAACAATCCAATAATACAATATCCATAGACTAAAGTCCAACGTGTTGTCTTTAGACTTTAGCCCCTATATTTTATTTTTCCGGGTAATAAATATAGGCAAAGAATACTATTAAAGCTACAAATATGATACATTCTAATAAACCAAAATCATGCAAAAGCTTCTAAAGAATGTATAAATATTGCTAATCCGGATTCCTAGTGGACGAATTCTAAATTGTAAGAGGTCGACTTTTTCACCAGCCTCAGAAGTTAAAAATTTTAACAGACTGAACAGCGACTCTTCTCCCCAGACCTTTACAGGAACAGGAGATTCAATATATTTTTGAAAACAATACTATGCCACTTACACATAGTCTGAAATATAGTCAAAATAGTGTTCTAGGAGGTTCTCCTCTAAAAGAGACAAGGAATAATAGAAAAGAGTGAACTTATCAATAAAACTAGTCACACCCAATCAGTATCATTTTCCATGACAAATTTCTAAACCAACCATGATGCCAAAGAATATAGTATTCAATTAACATCACTAAAGTAATTTTAAAACTGCAGTCCTCTCCAGCACCAAATGTACTCGGTAAAATTGATAGAAAAAATTAGTATCAGCAACAAAAATTAGTCGGATGTATATTGATAAATAACTATTACTTTATTAATAGATAAGATGCAACATATTCCTGAACCTTCTACTATCTTGAGTAAATGGGTAATCATCCCACCTACGGAGTCAACACTCTCCCTTCCAGTTGATTGACTCCTATTCTTTCGGTATTCTTGAAACATGCAGATATATTTCACCACCAACAAGGGACCTAATTTGAAGAAAAACCAAATTATAATTAAAAGTATTAATAGTATAATAAATCATAATTTCAGTATTCTATAGAATAGCCCACAAAATTTAGTTTCATAACTCAGTTTGTAGTCTATTATTTGTTTTCGTGACCTTATAAAGAAATTTTTCATTATCATTTCACTACAATAAAACACAAAATACCAGTTATTGTGAGTTAATCCGCATTAACATTATAATCAATGTTCCAATTCCGGAATATTAAGTATTGCAAATAGTGAACTGATACTAAAACATTGTCATCATCATGTAGATGGTGATAGAATGTCTCGATCTGATAGTAGATAAGATAAAAAGAATAAACTAACATCCCCAATAACAGAACATATAGAAAGCCTTATTTTCCCTCAGTAATCTTCTGTCGATTCCATTAATCCAATAAGCATTGCGATTCTAACGAAAACATTTATTTACTAAAAGATAACTTCTTTTATACAAATCTTGTAGTTTTGATTTGTAGATACGTCCCTCACGGTGAATTACCTTTATGCTCGGATCATATCACAAATTTTAAATTATCTCATACCCTAAATAGTGTAAAATATAAGATTCATAATACATATGAATGTTTTAGAATAAAACATTCATCATGGGTGCTATAAAAGTGATTTCGGTGAACATATAGATTGCACCATGCAAAGGTTTGTTAATTTGAACAGATTCAAAGCCCACTACTTGATTGATATTTTCATCAGAGTACTACGCAATATCACTTTCTTTAACTGGATTAAAAATTTGAATTTATTTTTAAATTTCAACTCCTTGAGTTGATTTCAAGTCTTTGGTAAACTATAATTATTCTCTTTGAGGATTTTGGTGAATATTTGTCTTAGTTGAAAAATATCCGGTCCCCAATACATCAAATTGATGTTCGTGTGATTTTTCTAATCGTTCAGTAAAATCTGTCTGTGTATTAAATACATCGTTGTTCATTACAACGATATATTCCGGAGAGTACTTTTTAGCTTCTACATAGCCTGAGATTGTTGCCTCTTGCAAATCCAACATTTTTGATACTAAAACAGTAATTTCTTCATCTTGCTGATATTTTGCAATTAGTATTTCACCAGACTTATTAGGAGAAGCATTGTCCACGATAACAATATGTCTAGAACCCTTTCACGCATATCGTATTGGCACAATCAAATCGTTTCATCTAACGCTTTCGATAATGTAAAACAACAAAAAGCAATCATAGTAACTTTTCTCCCCTAATAAAATCGTCTATTTCTTTGTCGCCGAATTTCTAAAATCAAAGTAAGTAGCGACTTCATGACAAATCATATCATATTTCTAACAAATTTTCAAGTTTATATTCATCAAAATAATCCATTTTAGATTCTTTTCTGGTTCCCTCAAAACGAATAGATTCTAAAATTTGCATTTATTGAAGCTGAAATAAACATCACATCTACATTTCTAAAATAGGCTGAGAAATTAGTTTCTATAATCCCTTCTCAGTAGATAGATTATAGTTCACTCCCTAATGACATAATTCCCATGAACCAGCCCCTCGTCTCACTATGCTATGGGAACTAAACCTATTTTATACGACGTTGCTACTACTAGGAACAATACTGTCTAACATATCCGATATTGTTGCAAATCATGAAAACCGCAGATAAGTCCTCATTAAATAGCATCGCTCTTAATTTCTTACCATAATATAAAAGAAATAGAGAGTATTTAGATACTCACCTTTAGCTAGCACTCTGATTGTTTGCCTTCTGACTACTCTCCCCTGCTAATGTGCTCTTAACTATTTTTCTCTTTTCTTTCACATATGTTTTCCACACATCCGGTGGACCAAGATGAATTTATTTTTCTAGCCTTTTCCCTCTATGAGAGCCCTAACTACTAAAATATTTAATCGTAGTATTCAATAAGATTGAGTATCCTCTGTATATATGCTTTATCAGGTAAGTAGTAGGCTTGCATGATTCTCAAACAATTTTTCTAATCTCAATAATTCCATCTTTGTTGTTGAATCAACCATCTCAATACCCTCTTCCAAATTTAGCTAACTGACTCTTTGGATAAACTAATACCATTATATCCAGTAATAACTGATTCTTTATTACAGTTCCAGTCTGTTGCCATAAAGTATACAGGAAGTCCTGCAAAAACTTTCAATGATAGTGCCTGCAGCACTCCTCACCTTCCCAATACGTTGGGAAAGTACAACTTGTAGCACTTTGTGTAACACGTCTTCGTAGATCTGCGAGAAAAGAAACCTCCTCGCATATAACAATGAATAAAATCAGGTGTCTGTCTTAAAAGAGATTCTAGTTCAGATTTATACTTCAAATCAACCGGACCATAAATATCTAAGCCACAAACTATCATGAGTTTGGTTTTATATGCTGAACTGTTTTAATCGCCTCTGAAATTCCTCTTTGTAACTCTAGGAAAATGTACACAAAAACGATAAGGAATATCAGAACGGCAAACTTTATCACCAAACATCAACTATTTTTATACTCTAAAATTTGGAATAACTTGCATATCTGAAATTCCACGTTCTACAAGTTGCTCAGCAAGTTGCTTTGGTCTCTACAAGATTCATAGTAAAGTTTTCTTTTAAATATTTCTTAAACAACGGTCTCATCTCATGAATTCACCTAATCTTCCACTCAATGCACATATCACATCATGAATTACTTTAACATTAAAACATTTTCGTCTGTCAAACATAAAGTAATGGAGATATATATTCATTCCATTTCCCGATACAAGTACACAAAATATTTTCTGTACTAATTATAGTTTTCAATGTGTTTTTAAAAAGTCTAACAGGACGCTTATTTTATAGTAGGTACTCAATCACCTGAATATCCTCAGAAGTTGCTTTTAATTCATTATATAAATTAATTGTTTTTACTGTTTGCCCATCTGTGAATTTTGATTCCTCCAAAATGTCCACATCGTACTTGTTCATCAAACCCTCAATTCTTTGTCTAGCACCATAATTTGGGTAGCAGTATCAATTCTCCCTATTCGACATCATATTTTAGGATTTATTGGCATCATACCGGCAGCAGGGTAAAAGTCAATTCTTGCAAACTTAAAGGAGTTTTCTGTATTATATCAACTCTTTACATAAATGGAAATTTGAGATAATAGCAACATCAATCATTTCATCTAGATGGAAATAGTCAACTCACCAAAATCTTTATATAATCATTACGAATCAAATGGCATGGACCATCTAATTGATAGAAACCTATTCCCTGCTTGCCTATCATCAAGTGTATTAAATTCTGAAGAAACGATAAAAGAAATGCCGGATTCCCATTAAAACAGAAAAATTTATAATCAGTTATAACATCACCTAAGTTATTCTTCGCAAATACCTCGTTCTCTTCTTTAATTCTTCCATAATGTAGTTCGACATTAAATTTTGAAAAATCTTCTTTAATAGCCATCTATATTTAATCCGCTGGAGAAGTTGCTGCTTTTATCGAATTCTTTTTATCGTGACATAAAATATTATATGCACATCCATGTAGTACACTTTTAAACAAATTTATCAGGAAGGGCGTCCCAATCAATATCATCATTGGCATTATCCCATTAACACCAATTAAATTATGTCAGATATTTAGGAATACCCCTTTTATCCTCAATATACTCTAGTAACCTGGTAGTCAATCACTGCGTATTTGATCACCGTCGGATTGTTTGGGCAATAATACAATTTATACCACTGTAATTTCTCATGGTCTACTTTTAGGATTATTCAGATCGCAAAAGACTCTTTTAAATATATACGATAATATAATTCTAGAAAGAGTATCATGTGGAACTATATTAAATAATATAGTCTCGCACTTTTCTCCTCATTTTATACAACAAACCATTCCTCATCCATTCTCTCTCCATTTACTTTCTAATTTTCACTAACTTTATAAAATCCAATATAAAATATGAAAACTACTTCTAAGAATACTTAACTTTTCAATATCTCATATAATTCCCAATGATACTTTATCAGCAGATATTTTGTTACTTGATAACGAATTGTTCTCGAAATTCTATACTGCATAAGTACTTGATCCATAGCCGGCAACATACTCTTGCTCAGGAATTTGAAGTCAAAGTGCATCATCGTTCCTTTTTCTTGTATTGGGCACCTCCAAACTTTCCTAGTTCCCTTTGGTTACACTGTACATGATCAGAATTACTAACAGGACAATGTCCAGTAAAATTCTATTATAGTTTGCTTTTGGGAAGCGTTTTAATAATCTCTACCTGTCCCTGATTCACTAATCTGTCTCATAATTAGTACAGGAGAAAGAGATACTATTCATCCTGCATAGCGACAGCTGTTCACTTAATTTTCAGCGAGTCCACATATCATCCTCGAATCTAGAAAAGCCATATATTCCCTTCGGCTTCTCTCTCATTGCTTTGGCTCCTAGCAACAGCTGCACCAGAATTTTCCTCTAACCTTATATACTTAATTCTTTATCTTCTCGGACATACTGACTCACTACTCTCTTCTGTGTTGTCACAAGAACAATCATCAACAATTATCATTTCCCACACTAGGGATAGGTTTGTGACAAAACCGATTTTATAGTTTCTTCTAGCAAAATTAGCAGAGTTAAAGTGTAGGAGTAAGCAATTGATACTAAGCCATCTCTCATATCGTAACCCCTTGGGTCTTAAAAACTTGATATTATAATTTTTATATTTTTCTAGTTAATGAGACTCAATCTCTTCATCACTTTCATCTTGTGTATGTAATGGTAATGTAAATGCACTTTACTTTTCAAATATAGCGAGATGCGGCCTGGATAATCTTGACATCAGTGCCGAAACTCATATAGGCTCGTTAACTGACTGGAAGCGGCTTTATAGTGCACATCATACCATGCACCCCTCTTTCCGCCATCTTTGAACAATCAAGTCACGTTCCTTCCAAACTGATTCCTTCCAACATGTGTAACATACAAGTGTCTAGATGACTGATAGTGAGCACCCACTCGCATGCTTCATAGGGTGCACAGGCGCACCTTCAAAATGCTGCCTGGTATCATATTGGAGCAAACAATCGCTTTTCTTCAGTTCCATTAATTGAGGATATCTTTTAATTGTACTAAACTCCAATTGAAGCTACAGATATCTGTCAGCATTACACTTAGTGTTACGGCCAGGCCTAAATGTCATGATTCTGTGTCTCACTGAGTTTTCGCTAATGCGTCTCTTTGGTCCGACCATGTAAGGATAAAATCTTGAAATTCTTTTTATACACCATCATCATCAATACCAGGATGTGTCATGTGCACTGCCTCTGCTGCTGCTCGTAAGTTTTACAGCATGAAAAGAAAATGATGAAAACTCGTAGCAATATTACCAGCAGGAACATTTTTGTACGTTGCGCGGACAGGCATGAGCACATTCGTCGAAACATCTACATGTAATCCGATTAAAGATATCTTGCAAAACTTACCAGTCGCTTTCAAATAGATGCTGTTTTGCAAAACAATGTCGAAAATTCTATCATAATCACATGTAATTCCTGCTCTCTCTTACCGAATCGTTGCTTCTGCGTTGATGTAATGGCTTTCGCCAAGCAAGTCATAATTCATTTCAAAAGAATTTTCCTTGAATATCAACCATAACAGGAGTCGCACCCACGGGAGTGGGATAACACTACATGTTAGCTGCATAAGTCATCGCTGGACGATAAATCTCATCTCCTTCACTCAATCTCCCTCTCTAGAACTGCGTGAATAAGCTCCAAAGTTGCTGTAGCAGAGTTCAAACATACAGCAGCCGATTTGTGTGTGTGTGTACTTTGATAAACGTCTTTCCAATTCTTTGTTTTAGGTCCGGTTGTAATCCAACCTGAACGCAAGTGCAGTCTGCAACTTCAGCACCCCTTCTTCTGTAACATCTGGGGTGAAAGGAGGGATATTATATTTCATGTACATACGGATTACTCTCCTATTTAACCGCTTCTCCACTACTGTCTGAATCATGATTTTAGATCACTATTAAAACTCAAAACCTGTCCTGGCAAACACTCTAAAATTATAGTGCATTTTGCGGGTAAACTCTTCGTTCACGTACATATGCGTCATCACCGTTGTTTTTGCTACGTCTCGACACACAGCCATTGATTATGGAAAGATCTCTCATCTTTGAACGTAAAATGCTTGCTGGAGAGGTTATCCCAGCTGGCACTACTAAAGTTAGCTTTTCATTTCATCTGCAGTACTGATTGGTATATTTAGGAAACTTCCGGTCTGCACCAACAAACCTCCTCATATCTCCCAATAATAGCAACATTAACCAATTGCGGCAGTTCACCTATCCTGATATTTCCGAATAACAAACTTTCCAATTTTAGTAACGCGGTTATCATTGTGAGAGAGGTTACGAGAGAGCCTTTTATCAGCCCTCAAACTATGGTCCTGTACTAAATTTTGAATTCTCTGCCAGTTATTGTGTAATTCGAACTTGCTTTATAAATAGCTGTACCTTGGAACTATCTATCTCATTTTATCCAAATCCCAATTACTCAAGATCACAGGAGAAAATAGGATGAGAAGTACCAAAGCTAGTAAAACTGGTCCATTAATACTTTACAAAACAATGATGTTCGTTTATTATTCAACAATTTATATGTTAACAGTTCCACATCTGTCATATTTCAGTGGCTGAGCTGGCAAACTCTTCGGAACTTTATCACATTTGTACCCCTACTGTTGCGCAAATTTTATTAATTTAGCTTTCAATTCTACTCCATCGATTTGCGCGCCAATAGAATCAATGGAAAGCCATGTTACTTCTGGAATTAGGTAAAGCTTCTGGAACATCTCCTACAAATATCATAGATTTGTTCGTCAAACCCCGCTCTTCAGCAGAGAGCAATTACACACACTGAACAGTGTCTCGTTTGCGCCTGGGCGAATTCCAGCTTCTACAATTTGGATTTCCTCTTCCGTATGACCGCTCAGCAATGATAGCTAAATCTAAAATTTTGACTGGCCTCACCCATATCTAACACGAAAACTTCTCCACGATGGCATTAGCGCTCCCGGCTGAATAACAAGACGACTTGCTCAGGAATCGTCATGCTACCAGTGCCGCCTCGGAGATCTGCATGAGTGACCACTACCGCACCTTTGCTCCTGAACAAAGGCACCACACCGCTGACTGCACTGGGTAAACATTCCCAAAACGAACCGCCGCAAACAAGGTCTTCTCCTTCCTCATTCAAACTGTCACAGTCATCTTTCGTTTCAGCCATGCTCTTTGTAGTTCCCCACGACATTTGGAGGTGATTCTACAGCCTTATCCGTAGGTAGAAACGCCGTACAATTTAGTCAAACTCCAGCCGCTGCAGCGTCAGCTTGCACATTTTTAGTTCCATAAATATTGTACCGTCTGAAGCGGACTGTGACGCATCAGTGGGACATATGCTTATGAGCTGCCGCTGCATGGTAAAACACGATCAGGCTGATACTCATGGCATAATATGGAATATCCGCCCTCGATCTTGTAGTATCCGCGATAAGAGGGCACATTTCGACTTTTGTCTCCATACTGAGCAAGTAATTTTTATGAATTGGAAATAGAGTGAAATTTCTCTCCATGACCTATTAGGTAGTAACTTTGCAGGAGAAAACAGTGAACGAACATCTCAGGGACAGAGTTCTGAACCAATTGGACCCTCTAGCTCCCTGCGTGTATCTGCAAGACTGTCTTACCTTCATTGTTGACTGTGCAAACTTGTTTGGCCAAGTCGACTCTCTTCTCCCAATAAATCAGCATATCAATTCTCTTAATTTGTGTACTTTTTAACTCTCCCTGTAACAACTTCTTCATACTTCTCGGCATAGCACGACTTTTAGCGCCTGTCTTTTGCTAAAGAGAGAGAATGCGCCTTACACTAATCTGGTTTAAGCGACGGAATAGCCACTACTATTTGACTTATCTCTACACCTTTTGCTACACTCTGGAATTTGTCTTGTCTGTGTCTCAGCAACCTGGTCATACCATGCAGGAGCGAACCCTGCTTATTTTTCATCACGATCCACAACTGCACTGCAATTAATTCTCAAGAGTCTTTGAGCGGTTGTGATAAATAAGTTTCCACCATCTCCTTGCTCCGACGACCATGTGCCAGTTCATACCTCACTTTCTTCAAACTCTGTATAGGTAGTCCCATCTTTTAAAACTGTACCACATTCTCCAGCCAAGCGTACGATATAGTAAACAAATAGAAAACATGCACTACAGTAACAGAAAACGATAACTTGTATGCAAGGATAGCGCAAGTTCCCACTAAGAAAATCACACAGTACAGTACCTACCAAGGTTAGATCATCGTGTTGAGAGTCTAGTCCTAATGATTGATAACGTGAAAGTTTCTGTTTTGATCTCCAAATTAAAATAGGAGCACACTACTGTCATTGCTACGTTTGTATAAAACCCAAATCCATGTAAACAGCAAAACATATTCAGATAGAAGTGGCATACAAAACCACTAAAATATATTAAAACAGCATCTGCTATCATCAGAATAATTCTTTTTGTGATCGTGTCAATCCATAATATCCCTTTATCTATTCTTTTACCCAAATTATCCTCAGAAGTGTCCATAGGAAACCATAGAAACCATATTTCGTCTGCTGGACATTATATTTATTTAAGACCTCGCCAAGGAATGCGTGTGGATGGATTGTTCCAACTGGTGTTTTAGATTTTTGAACCATTTTACGTTTGACTTCACTTTGTCGTTGCCGCTAAACTAAAAAGACTGGCATCGCAAAACTTTGGCGAATCAAGGTGCTGCGTCTACTGTACCATTCCAATCGGCGGTGTATCTATCTGATGGACATAGTCGCGGTGACGGCGCAAAACGCTCAATCATAGTGGTAAATCGTTCACTTGGAGAAGAGCCGTTGGATTGGGTGACGCTTTGTCCTGAGGTGATGACGAAGAGATTTTCCTCATCCGTTCTCCGCACAGTCCTTGAGATAGGTCCGTGGCCTCGCAAGATACCTGCGTCAAGCTTCAGAAACCTTCCTCACCGCCTCCTAAAGACTCCACCTCAGCACTTTTTGAACTCGGAATATCCGCATCAATCAGTGTCTGCTTTATGACCCGCTCTGGCAAAGTGCTCAGGCAAGATCGTTGAAGTTGTGGTCAGTCTTTCCCTCACCGAAGGTAGCACGAACTGCAGTCACCTTGATATCTTCACCGCTAAGCTGGATACTGGTCCGAAGGGCATCGCAATACTCTCACCGTGTGAACAGAGAGTTTTTCTCTTTTGCTAACCCCAGTATTGGCACTGTATCTCCTAAACATCTACCTTACTATATCTGGGATGACACCAAGCAGGGTCATATTCCTAGGGTTTCTTTCGATATCTTCTGGCTTCTTGACACGGTCATCAAGAATCTCAACGAATCGCTACTACAAAGACCATCAAGATACCAACACCCACAAGCACTCCAATAATGGTATTATGACGGATATTTGAGAAGACGGTGCAAGTTTTTGGCGTTTCTGCTTCTTCCAGCGTTGTAACGTCGGATACCTTGGTAACAGCGGATGATCATGGTCAGCAGCAACTTCGCGCAAAGTATTGGGCAACATATCGGCTTGCTTCGCTGATCCGCATGCGTGTAACCGTAATAGTACACAATCCGGAGTATCTGTTGGTGTGCCAGTCACTGTTACCTTGATGCCAAATCAGATGGCGTAACCCGGACAATTCTCCTAATTTTGAAATGACGGATGCCAAGACATCTTGAGACAGGTGATGTGTGTGGATACTTTGTAGTCCTTTTACCAGGATAAGAAACCAGCCTGCAAGTCTGGTTGGCTCAAGGTAGGATCTTTCGCTCCCTGCTGACGATTGACAACGTAGATACGCGTCGTGCTCTATAAGCAGTGGCTTAGCACATAAAAACGCTATAACCTAGGGCCAAAATAATCTACGTCAATAAGGCAAAGCAGATAATTGTACCCTCTGCTCCAAATTGTCTTCAGCAAAGTACAATACATCGATTTCTGATCATTTGATTTTTCTTGATTCATGTATTTACTTTTCCAGAGTTTTGAGATTGATTAAATAAACTCGTCACTTTAATAAGATTTCTTTGTGTTTGTCTTAAAGAGTTCTTCCGTCACGCTCAGCGCCATATATATCAAGCGACAATCTGATATACTCTCTTGCAGCATAAGGCGGTCTGTCACGCGAGATCGTGCATATCGCTGGCAACGAAATGAATCCAAGTCCCGTTCTAGAAAGAACTGAAACTACGTCTTTTTCATAAATTTGTAGCGATCACAGCTTTGGTTTCAAAACATTTGAACTATTGACTCAGAGCAGTAGCGGCCCATATTGATTCAATTCGCTGGACCCTGTCTTCGCTCATTTTCCAGACGAGTGATAGCGCCTCAATATGTGCCACTACTGGAATCAGTGCACCGAGGCGAATGACATTGCCCACAGGCTGGAGTGACATCCTGTAGGGTGTATTCATACTAAACTCGATCAAGACATACTTAGTGCCAGCTCTAGACCGGAAATGTCCTCTTCTAGCTTTTTCAAAATATCACTAGTATAGTAAATCTCCGCTCCATAGCAGCACGGTCAAATTCACTGTCATAGCAACTGTGTACCAACTCCTGCACCTGCTTAAAGTTTGCTGCAGTAATCTTCTAGGCGTCAAAACATGCCCTTCGGCGACGAGAAGTTAGAAATAATGGTGCGATCGCCCCGACGAGAGCTTTCTCTTCGAGCAGACGTCGGCTATCCTCTAGTGTCTAGGACCGTCATCCACACCAAAACAGATATGCGAGTGAATATCACCGCGCTTTACTCCCTTCCATTACTTCCCTGAATCGCCGCTTCTGGCAGCTGCTAAACCATTTTTGACTCACGTTCATGTAGAGATTGGCTTCTGGCAAAGCGCGTGGGAAGGTGCAGACCTGTATTTCCAGTTCCAGTCGCATACTTGAGAAGTCAGCACATGGATAATCTCCGCCTGACTCCAGCTGGAGTATTGATCAGATTCATCACGTGTTCCAAGCTCATATCGGTCTGGACAGAACCTGCAATCCTAGCACGTATATGGCGTTGTAAATTTCTTCACAATGCATCTGCCGAAGTCTGCTTAATGACCAAGGCTGCAAATGACCTTTCTTGCCCTCTACCACGATCATTATCTCCGCCATTTAGAGAATAACTGCTCCACGTACGAAAGTCAACGCTTGTCTCAGAAATTTAACGAAATACGTTTCATTAGGATATGTTAATGAGGCTTCCTACAGTAAACCTTTGGTCGCACCTCAACATCAATCCCACCCTGGCAAGTCAATCAATCCTGAGGAAGGAAGTGAAATTTAGCCGGACTATAATAATCTCAAATCAATCACCGTAGAGGTTTCTCCAAGGTGTGAACGGAAGCGTCTCACGCCGTGCAATACCTGGTGCGGGTCAGCTTATCTGGTTGGATTGAGACCTTTTCACCGTCCGCAATTGGACACGATAGGCATCCCCGTGGCGTCGTCGTCAGCAAGAGACTTCTGGTCATACGGTTGACCGTCATAATAATATGGCTGGACATCCGGAGCGTGACACAGAAGTGTAGAAATCGGTCCATAAGTGTCATTTTCGCTGAGATAGATAGTTGAAGACTTCTGCATTAGGACTTCCTGCGTACCGACAGCTGCAAATCAATCTTCTTGCCCACTCGTGTGAGTGTAGATAATCTCTGTAGCTGTTAGTCGTGGATCCTCCTTCTACCACGAATGGTATCTTCAAAGACGCTGTTCTCACGACCATAGCCTCGGCTTCACCAGAAGTCAGTGACGTCTATAGGCAGAGAGATAAGAAGAAGCTGTATCCACTGGTCAGCCTCATGCTTGTGTCTCGATTCCTGATATTTTTCATCAGTGCTTGACATTGTCTTGGTCACTGCCTGATGGCGCTCAGACATTTGCTCAAACCGCTTCTGAGGTCCGGTGACATCACCACGACCTGCCGGGCACCACGATACCATCCTTCATACTCAGAGTAGCTGGAAGTGAGTTGACACCAGCCGACAAGCTTCGACCAAGCCTTTACAGCATACATAGATACTGAACCCACAAGCAGAGCTAGTATCAGGAGAGCGCTAGTCGCCTTCTCTCTCTGCCTTCCCTTGACAAGGAAGCCTGATAGACTGCCACTGCTAGGATGAGGACTGTCACAAGACATTCGGTTAGCGAAAAGCTAGAAATGTGATAGCGGAAAAATTGTGAAAAATCAAGAAAGCCGCTAACAAAGTATACAAACACCCAACAGGGTGCGTTGCTGTTAAATATTTTCAAGCTGATTGCTTTGCTTTTAGATGGATCTCTCGATACATCTCACTCATTTCGCCACTTTCTAAAAGTGAAATTACTCTCAGTCTATTAAGTATGCATAAAACATGGCTAAGCATTTCTTAAGAATATTAGATATCATCCTATGTCGTAACGACTTCAACTTTTGAAAATCGGAATTCAGGGCAAAAACAGGAAAATAGCGCTGGGACAGACAGCCATGACGACACAGCTTCTGCCACCCACAGAACACTATGAAATACAAATATCAGCACAAGCCTTTCATTTAGAAGTATAATCTTGTAAAGTGAGGGCTTTGTGGTTGATACTTCTTTGACATCACTTTCGCGTGACAAACTAATCCACCTCTACCGACGAGTACAAAAATATCGCCTTTGAGCATGAGTATATAAAATATGCGACAACGTTATCGGTAGACAACAAGCTCTCTTAACTTTTATAAAATGGAGGGAATCACAATGGATAGAGCCTCTCATCAATCTTGCAGGTATTGAGCGTCCACTCGTTACCGTTGTGGTTTGTAATATTTCATACGCCTGCCTACTTCTACCGTCCAGCTGTCCGCTGAAATGGCTCAGTTTGATACAACGACAAAGGATTAAAAGCCCGTCAGTGACCTTTCTCAGTCAATTTCAGTGTAGAAGCTGTCGGCATGGAAAGTTACACAGTGGAGTTTACTGGTGACCTGTCTGGCATGAACTCTGTGATGACTTTGAACTCCATCCTAGCACAGCCTTGCCTGCGTCGAAAAGCTATTCCAGTCAAAACAGATAAGAAAGATGTCTCACTGGATTGCCCAATTTCACGAATTGCACTCTTCTCCCTCGCAGTTTCTGTTCCTGATGAAACCATTCTGGAAATTGAGAGAGCTAACACTGTGACAACGGAAACACTATGTAGAGAGCCGCAATCGTGAGCACCAATCGGACCCATAAAATCCTCCAATCAGAGGTGGTATTAAGTTGACAACCCACATAGAAGATACCATGGGGTGCTTCTGGCCGTGAAAGTCTCTACCGCAACTGCTTATTGATGAGACGCCCCTCACCCCAAGAATGGTTCCACCTCAATCTGTTTATAGCGTACTAGTTTGAAAAGAAAAGTTCCTCAACTCCCTTGAGTGTTCACTTGATGGGTATTTTTCGGCCTCGTCATCGTTTTCATAGTTAGGTCGTCCTCGAGATTTATGATTTTACCGCATCAAATCGATTGCTTTCGGAAGAGCGTATGAACGGCTATCTCAAATCCCATGCAGAGACCAGTGGAAATCCTAGATTCTGTGCTCCTGCATGGATCTCATTACGCTCTTCTTGCGATCATAGCGGAAAATTGCAGATTATGTGCTCAGTTTCCAACAGCTGGACATCTTACGCTCCTGGGCTGGTTTGTGTCCTGGAAATATATGAAAGTGCCGGTAAAAGAGGAGCACAAAAATCAGACATGGCAATTCCTATTTAAAAAGGTGTCTCTGTCACGGGCTTTTGCGGCAAAAAGACAAAAGGAAGTCCACTAGCAGAGCGTTGTTACCAGGATTCAAAGCAGGAGAGGACCGCAAAAAGCAAACGATTGCACTCTCGCACACATCAACTTCTTAAAATAGCTTATACATCCTTTTGAAAGAAAATCTACTATCAGGAGTTTGTGTTGATCAGGCTGCCAGAGACGATTTGCTGTAGCCTACTACATTTCTCACTTTCATTATATCACAAGAGTCTGCGCTCTGAGTTTTCATGTATAGTCCCAGTCTCTCAATTGTCTTTGGATTGTCGAGCAAGCCGCAGTGCTGAGTGTGGGTCTCACTACTGCGCTGGATTTCATCAGCTTCTTTACAGCCTCTACTCGAATCAGGTGTGCGAGACGATTGACGAAATCGGAATTCCAACGAAATCTCACCTAGATTTCGGTCCCATTCTCCTCTGACAGGTGCAAAATCGAGCTTTTGGCTCATGAACTCCAAGAACCGCTTTCATCATCGTAAGCACATTTGAAAAATCAGTGACAAAGTTGACCCAAACGTCCCATTTTACACTGCTGGAAAATTCGAGCCACTAGACGATTACAGCAAGCCATCCTCGGCTCCACTTCTGCTCATACTTCAGTAAAACCATCATTGAGCTTGTCCCAGATGACTACCCTTACCTGGACTGAAGGACTTCTGCTACGTCAATGATCCGCTGATTGAAGAACCGCGAACTGCAGCATGAGATTCTTCTTTCTGTGATATCAAAACTCCGTCCACTAGGAATGTCAATCGTGACTCAGCAGCTCTAGCTTATCCTCCGTTTCCAGCATCATCTCCTCCCAGGTGTAGCCCGTCCAGGACCAGATATCCTGTCCGGCAGCTCTCCGAATCCGCTTGACCAAGGGCAGGAGAATGCTCTGTATTGAGAAAAATGGCTCGCCGCCTAGGAGGGCTCAGCCCCTGCACATAGGGTTCCGCCAAGTCCTTTCATAATCTGCTCCCTCCAGCTCTTTGGGCATAAGGAATGCCAGCGTTGAAAGACCAAGTGTTAGCTGCATTATAGCAGCCCTCGACAGTGAAACATACAGCCACTGGACATAGAGGGAGTTGCGACGCCTTCGCCATCCACAGTTAGCTACTATAGTCAATGATGCGCCCCTTTACTCAGCTCCTCACTTTTCCATTCTTGAGGTTTGGGATTGTTCATGACACCCCCAAATTTATCCAGTAACGCTGACTTCGTCGATTGTATTTTCGTAAAACACCGCCAGCGGAGAGAATCGTGCGTCGGCTGGCTTCGTTGTTCTTCATCGCAGGTAATCAGCACCTCGTTTCTATCCTTGCTTTCTAGCCTGCCAGCCCTAACTCTAGCTGCAACTTAGCCCATAGTCTTGCTGCGTTGACTGGGGCGGACAGGAATAGCCAATATGCCCACCCTCCACAAATAATTTTGTCATTCAAGGACAAGCGCAGGGCTAAAAAGCCCAAAGGCATACTCAGTCTCATCAAAGGGATAAAAACTTGAACGGCAGGAACCCAGCCTACTGGCAGCTTGGCAGCATCCTCCTGCTGCTCTACAATTCGCAACCAACTCATAATCCTTGCTCGTCTCGATGGAGCCCATGCCACCGTGCATATAGGATTTTGCCGCATCGAACCCGCAATCATCTCTAAACATCGCGTCTTTATCTTCCAAAAGTTGGTCGTCGTAACTTCATAAACTATCCTCAATCTAAATCAATCCAATAGCGCTTCCTTACCGCTCGAACACTCTATACTTCCGCCAGTTACTGTGAATCACTGTTCGACTGGCAGAATTGTCACTATCACAAGTCACTAAAGCACGTTTTGATATTTTACTTTTGGCTACTTGCAAGTCTTTGTCGCAGCTGCTCTTTTGCCAATCCCTGCTCCCACGCGCAGAGGACGGATACTATAGAACCGATATGCCCGCCTCTTGGAGCAAAATGGTCATTGAGCCGCAAGCGCAGATTGAGAGAAGCCCACTGCCTGACCATCTGCAGCAAAAGAGATTAGTTGGATGTAAGGCACAAAAACCTTGCGGGCAAGCTCAGACCCGCTCTCTCAGCTAGGAATGGTCTCCAGCCAGTCCTCGTAGACAAAATCCGCTCCACCAAAAGAAGCTATCCTGCTGCCGCCAACTGCTTCAAAGTCAGCCAGCATCTCTAAAATTTTTTCCTTGTCTTCTAGTTTCCGGTCGTCTCAGCTCCATAGTGTCCTCCTGACATGAAGAGAGTGACTCGCCTTGCGCCCCACCTGACTTCTATTATTTTCGTCTCAAAAATTGCTGACGTAGTTTGGCTAATCGTTCTTTTGCCGCTGCCTCTCATGAATGCGTCATGGAAACGCTGCAACTGAGTTTCCTTCCTTTTGTCGTCCAATTGATACTTTCCTCCCATCTTTAATTTCGTACTTAATAGTTGAGCCATTCATGTGCTTGACCTGAGCTGATATTTCCTTTGCTGTCACCGATTGACCATCGGACGGGCTTGCGGGATTTCCTGGCACCGCAGGTCCGCTTGACCACGTCAACCTGTCTTGGGATCGCTGTCTGCCATGTTTGACAGTGTGAAGCCCTGCTCGGTCGGCGTGAAATCTCCCTCAAAGTTACACTTGTAACAGCGGTCAATCGGTGTATTGGTTCCCAGATAGCCAACTCGGTCATAAGCATAGTCCCAGACAGCTTCCAGAGCCTTGGGATTTTGCTGCAGCACAGGATATTCACAGTAGTGATAAAGCCGCCCTGAGCTACCCTTACTTGTGATAAATCTTCTCAAAGTCCAGTTTCGCAAAAAGGTGTTGGATCTTACGCACATCGTGGTAGTGGAAGGAGTTGCGTAATATTCCTGTCAGTAATGTCTGGAACGACCCCAAACTTCTGTATCCAAGCGACAGAAACGGTCGGTCAGGCTTTCAGATGGCGTCGAGTAAACAGAGAAATGATAGTCATACTGATCTGACCACTCTTGCACCCGACGCTTCATATCTTTGACAATGGCAATCGTAAAGTCCTTGGCTTCTGGATTAGTCTCCCAATTACCGCCGTAAAAGACTGCTGCCACTCATCACAGACCGATATAGTCTAGGGAAACCGTCGCACGACGGTGAGTAAAAGAGCTGTCAACCTGATCACATCTTGCCAGACGTTTACCAAAAGCCCCATACTGATAGAGAATCGGTGCATTGGCTGGACTGGCTTCCTTTGGTCCGCTCCACTCGGTAGACCAAAGCGTCCTCAGCGATATTCATCCGCTCGTTAAAAAGTTCCTAGAATTTATCCAAATCCCCCTCGACTCAAGCGCAATCCGCGGCAGATTGACAGTAACGACACCTAGATTCATAGTACCAGAGCTGACTTCCCTGCCCATTTTCATCCTCTTCCAGCCTTGCAGGAAAGAACGGCAGCCCATCGGTACCTTTGAACGATCCAGTCAAGTCGATAATCTTGTCATAGGAAAGCACATTCTGATACATGCGCTTAGTGGCACACCCAGAGCCAGTTCTTTGATGTCGTAATTAGGCGTTCCTGCTCGAGATTAAGCCCACGCTTAAGAGTGAAAAATCAGCTTAGGGAAAAATTGCCGTGCGGTGCTCGCTTCCCAGTCCCTTGATGCGGATATTGAGAATAGCCTTCTGAATTTCCCGCTCAAAACGATTGGTTCCCAGACCAAAGCCCAGCGAAGTAAAAGGAGTCTGACCGTTAGAGGTAAAGAGAGTATTGATTTATACTCCAGCGACTGCATGGCATCGTAGATGTCCTTCTTAGTCTTCGCCCGGCGTATTCTTCCCGCTTATCTGGCAAAAACCCACTGCCCGCATCCCTGGAGATGCTTTTTGATAATTAAGCTTAGCATAGGCGCTAAGACTTCGTCAATCCGATCGGCTGAGCAGCCGCCGTACCGACTGGAAGCCACATTGGCAATGATTTGCGAGATTTGAGCTGTCGCAGTCTGGATAGACTTGGGACTCTCTACTTCTGCATTCCCAATCTTAAAGCCATTTTTCAGCATGCCGTCAAAGTCAATCAGACAGCAGTTCGTCATCGGTGTATAAGGGCTGTAGTCCAAATCATGGTAGTGGATGTCTCCTTCTGGTGGGCGCGACCACATGAGGCGGCAGACATCTTAAGCCCAATGGACTTGCTGACAATCCCAGCTGTCAAATCCTGTTGGTATTGAAAACATCACTGTCCTTATTGGCATTCTCATTGACTCACCGTACGTTCTTTGTTGAGGAGCTTGTCAACAGTAAAAGTTGATGTCTGTCGCTTTTTGAGCGCTCAAAAATCTCGTTGGGTGCGGTAAGTGATGTAGTTCTCCGCAATGGCATATTCCTTGGCATTCAAAAGCTCATGCTCAACGATAGTTCTGAATCTCATAGATTTTGACATACTTAGCTGAAGCGACTGCTGATTTCTGCCACAATGCGGTCTGTGATAGCTTTCTAGCTTGGTTTCCAGCATCGGGATTCAGCGGACCGACTTCTTGAGCTGCCCGAAACCATAGCCTCCTGATAAATCTTGCTCACATCAAAATTCACTCTCCTACTGTCTCTGCTTCTCAACGTAGATGGCGAGCGCTGTATCAAATTTTTCTTCTTAAAATCATCACAAACACCTCTTCTAAATAGATCATCATCGCACAACATTATATCAATCTAATATAGCAATCATGCTGTGGTAAAATATCGTTTTTATTTTACACACAACATATTGATTTAATTATTTACTTTGATAAAGCTTAAAGTGATTGAGTTCTAGGTCCACTTCTTCATAATCTTGAGAAATTTTCTTTTTATATCTGAAAAGAGTTTCACATCTTTTACTTGACTAAAATAAACTTCGGACTCGCCTTCATTTAAAGAGTTGCGCAATAAAATGCGATTCTCTTCCGTTCCTGTATAGAGCGACGGCCTCAGTAGAGAAATAGTTGATAAACGTTGCGCTTGTTGATAGGAGACTTGCTGTATTGTCCCCAAGCATAAATACTATCCTTGGCAGTGCTATTTTCACGGATATGTTGGCTGCCAGATTTCTCTCCGCGAAAACCCATTGGATAAAATATACTCATTTACAAACGGATAAGCTAGAGGTAAAGCATCGCAAGCAAAGGTAGAAAAGAGTTGCTTTGCCCAAGTAACGATTCCAGCTAGAAGCATTGGCAGGCTTGCGGTATGTCTTTCATGTCCATCCTGTCTCCACTCTGTATTCAGCCACAATACCAGTAAACAGCAAGGCAAAAAGGCAGAGTTGTCAACAATTGATAAGCACCCTTCTGGCAAGCCTAGGCCCACCAACAAAGCTGCTACAGGAAGACCTAGCAAACCAATAAAGCGCATACCCCGCGCAGCAGTTGTCTTCTTTGAAAGCAAAAGCTCGTCATCAACGCTGTCGCAAAACCTAAACCTAGAAGAGCAAACCATAATAGAGCAAATGATCTAATATATAGTTGCCATTAAGACGAAAAAGCCTCTAGAACATAAGTAGCTTGGCTAATCGCTATACCAAAAAAGAACCATTCAAAATCTGTATAGTAGCCCAGTGGATAAAAAGACTAAAGAAAACCTAATAGACCCGCCAGCAACTGATAAAAGCCACGCGCTTTTCGCTTGTCAGCGATAGCGATATTGTACAGAAGCAAAAACAGCGTCGTCAATGAGTAAAAGAGCATACTAAAAAGCTGGTCTGATTAGAAAAGCCAAAGCTCCAACCATCCTAAAACGAATAAAAGACTCCATCGTGGACACGCCCTTGTAAGTACTTCACTAGATGGGACAACCTAAAAGACAAATGGAAAGGCAAAATTATAGAATAAGTTCCGCCAACCCAGTGTTAGTACAAACAACAGAACAGAATTGTAACTCAGAGCTAGACCACTTCTGACCGAGAAATTGTCTGAAAAGAGATATATCCCTGCCAAGGTCAGCCACCACTCTGAAAGAGTAGAAACACCACTGACCAAGGGAACAAATCCCCACCAGCTCAGCAACAGTAGAGGAGACCGCTGGTCCACAACATTTGTGCGGGCAACCCTCCTGTGCCAGCGCCAGCGAGAGATTCTGCGACTCGCAGGTTGGTCGCAGCTACAGTAGAGATTGATCACATCAGTCAAACTGACGGGACTTCTACGGATTACTTTGCGATCCGCCGTTTCATTTGTATTTTAGCCAGGTCTCTGCGGACAAAGATATCTGAAATTTCCACATTTTTCCCTGTCGGTTTCTATCATTCATAAAAGTTCTCCCTTGATTTGCATACTATATAGTATATCAAAAAGCACTCTTCTGTCAGCCTTATTTTGGCCCCTTTCTTTCTCCTGTTTCTTCTTTTGCTAAGCGCCCAAATCGCGGAATCTTAGGTAACCAGCTGCTCTTTCTGACAAGAAAGTCTGATAAATTATTTTTTGCTATTTCCATCTATAATCCTCCTTGATTCTCTGTCCCTCTACTTACTATTCGTCTGTAAAAACAAAGGCGAGCGTCGCAAGAAAGTGCTCATTTATAGCTTCTCCACAAATCTGCTCAGCAAAACAGAAAAAGCCCAGTACCAAGTAGCCTGAGACTTTAAAGTAACGGAGCAAATACACTGCATGATTTCCTTCAGTAAACGCTGGTACCAGCTATTCTTGGAGGGTTTCAAGAGAAATTTCTTTGGAAACATCAAACAAGTCTTCAAAATCCTGCTTAATATCCGCAATCGACCCTGTTTGATACATAAGGATGGCATTTTCATAATGATGCACCAGATCACGGTAGTCAAAATTAATAGTTCGACCACGGCTAACTCATCATCCGGAAATAACGTTCTTACTGTGGATAAAAACCAGAGTGTACTTCATAAATCTTAACACCAGCCTCCAGCAAGTCTGGATAAGCACCACGAGTGACTATCTGAATCAGCTTCTATCAGGAATAAATGGCGTCACAATGCGAACATCCAATTCCTCTCATGGCTGTCATTTTTGATATCCTCTGTCAAATCATAGTCAATAATCAAATACAGGGTCAATATAGACATAATCGATGGCTTGATTGATAATATTCTGGTAGACAGCCTTGCCCACCTGTTCTTTATAAATCGGCTTTAGTACCACTACCATACGGAATATAGAGCCCTTTTGCCTTCCACTCGCTGGCTATCAAAATGATAACGATCAAAATCTGTACTTTCCGATTGATGTACCAATTCATTAGGAAAAAGACGTGTCAAAGCCTACCGCTCGACCTTCCAGACGGACTACCGCCATCTTTCCAATGCCCGAAGCGCACGATATGGTTGATGTACTGTCTCGCCAGATTGATTCCGCCTGTACAGCCGACTTGCCCATCTACCACCAAAATCTTGCGGTGGTCACGATTATAGTACCACCGTCATCCGGTGAATCACTTTATTAAACTTATGGGCATCACTCCCCATCTTGCGCAGCCTTTTCGTATAATCTCCCGAAAGGGTCGCCATACAGCCACTCGTCATCGTAGAGCAGCTTGACTTCAACTCCCTCGCTGGACCTATCTACCAAAAATCTCAAGGACACGGTCCCACATCACACCTGGATCAATGATATAAAATTCCAGAAAATGAATTTCTTGGCTGAGCGCAAATCATCCAGTCACTACTCAAACATCTCTTTCTCACCAAGAGGGAAATATTGCGAAGCCGTGCCACTCGTAGACATCAGCATTGTGATCCATACTCAGCAAAAGACTTTCGACACATGCCAAAGGCTGATTTATTTTTCCTGCTTGAGCTGGACTCGCAGGTCATAGCTGTTGTCCTCTCGAAACTTCACATTGAGTCCATTTTTTCCAGCTGCTGGACTTTCTTTTTGGAAAGTGCGTCGCTCCCCAATCATGAGATAGAGCAAGAAGCCAAAAACCGGCACAACTGCAACAAGATCCAAGTCACCTTGCTTTCTGGAGGCATATTCCGATTGACAATCGGTCAAAATAGTCCTGATGTATAAAAGAAACAATGACAAGGGCTGACAAACCAATTAGGGACCAACTGACTAAAAATAGAAAATACTGCAAAACAAGAAACAATTCCTAGTAACATGATAATGATGCTGAAACCATACTTGGACATCAGCAAACGAAAAACTTGCTCTAGATCCATCTCAATCCTCCCTCATCTCACATTTTATCTAGTATAACAATAATTAGCAATCTTCTAAAATTTTTAAAAAGAAAAACAGTCTTCTAGTCCAAGATTAAAGAAAGCCTTAGCACTCTAGTTATCTCAAACGACACAAAAAGCTGGAGCATCTGTCCAGCCTTTTGTAGGATATTCTTTTGAAATTTATTGCTTGTGCAGACGATTGTGCGTCATCACGTTTTCCTGCGATAAATCTTTCCAAAGTTAGTTGTTTTCCCTCTATTCGATAACGCTTAACGTCTCCCAACAATCATGGTTTGATTGGTTGGATCAACCTGCACCTGTTCAATTTCCTGCTCACCGTCGCGCTCGACTTTGGTCAGGGTTCCTTTATTTCCAGAAACTTCTAGAGTTAAAGATCACCTCATGAGTCGCCTTATAAGTCCCATATAAGTCACTAGCAGCTGTTTGACTGGAAGTAGAAGCCTCTGAACTACTAGTGATTTACGCTACTGTTTCATTGCTACTTGCCTTGTTATTTGACGACACTGTCTCAGATGACTGAGAAAACAGAGGAACCCTGCTTGAGATTGAGCAGCCTGATTGATGGATTTTGACCGGAATTGCCATGTAAGCTACCAATACAAAAGCGGTCATAGCCGTAAGGGCTGAAAGAACCATTTTTGAAAACCTCATATCGTTTCTCCTTTTCTTGTTCCACTTCATTCTACCAAACAGGGCTTTCTATGGTCAACTTATACACTCTGAGAGGTAGGCCTCGAATCTCTGCAATGAAATAGAGTGAGCCTGTTGCTAAAAAGGAACTTGTTCAGCTAGTCTGCCCTCTGCTTTGAAATTCTCATCAAAGGCTCTATAATCCGCCACATAATCAAAGTCCGTAGCTTCTGCCTGACCCACAGATTCTCTGCAGTCAAAGCTGGTCACTGTCACCTGAACCTCCGGGCAAGTTCTCCTGCAAATAGTCCAGCATACCGCTATAATCCTTGCGCTTCAAAGCTCCAAACAGCAGGCTGCATGTCTTGCCTCTTCTGGCCTCTTGATAAACCTCGACCAAACGCGTCAAAGCTGGCAAATTATGGGCACCGTCCAGATAGATATTCGGACGAATTTCCTCTAGCCGCCCCGCCCAATGGGTCTTCCGCAACGATAGAAGGAAGCATAGAAAAATCAATTTCCCAGCCCATTTGTTTACAGCAGAAAAGCCTGCGATACCAGCGCTGCATTTTTCTTCTTGGTAAGCACCTTGTAATCCCAAGACCAAAATGCGATAAAAACCGGTCTTTATTCTTTAAAAAGAACCATCAGAAAACGAAAAATCTGCGCCCTGTATTCATAATAAACCAAATTCGCTGTGCCCGCTGTTCACAGACCCGACGCGCCTCCTCCGGCAAGGGACCGATGATCACGGAACAACCTTCTTGAAAATACCAGCCTTCGCTCTGCACTGCTGTGAGGGTCTGCCCCAGCGTTTCCTGGATGATCCAAGCCCACCGATGTCACTCACCTGCAACTTGCCCAGTCCAAGACATTGGTCGCGTCCAAAGAGTCCACCAATTCCCCACTTCGATGAGAGCCAGATCAACCTGCTCCTCTCTGAAATAAAGAAAGGCTAGCAAGGTCAAGATTTCAAAATAGGATAGCTGGTCGTGCGTCTTGACCACTTCTCTCTCCATCTCCTGAATCTGCCACCCAAAGCGAATAAAATCAGCATCCGAAATCGGAAGTCCATTGATACAAAATACGGTCATGAACGCTGATCATATGCGGAGATGTAAAGCTGGCTACCTTTTTCCCTTGATCGGCAACTAGATTCCGCATAAGCATTAGTAGAGCTCCTTGCCGTTCGTTCCTGTCACATGAATGACGTGCAAGCCTGTTCAGGATTCCCCAGCAACCACTGTCTCCTCTGCATCCGTTCCAGACCTGAACGAAAGTTTGTACCAATACGACCGTTCAACCATTTTTCAATTCTATTCATCACTTTTTCCTCAGCATAAAAAGAGAAGCGAAGCAGATCAAATGTGAATCGCCACTCGCTTCTCTCTCTTTTCTATTCTTCGTAAAGAAACTAGCTGCACTTGGGCCATGATAAGTTTTCTGCCGGCTGATCAGTTTCTAGTTGCTACTCAGGCTAAGGTCTCTCGGACCTTCGCTTGCCTAGTTTTGCTGGGCGAGGGCTGGGACAAAAGTCCTAGCCTCTCAATTGTCTTTGGATTGTCGAGCAGACGCAGTGGTTGAGTGGCTCTACGCTGATTCTCATCAGCTTTACAGCCCCACTCAATCAGTGCGGATAGGACGACGAAATCGAATTCCCAACGAATTTCACCGATTTCTGTCCTATTTCACTCTCTCCATAAAGCTGTTGGAAGACTTCTTCAATCATATCCCACTCTGCATCAGAGTCTTCTGGGATTGGTTCCAATTGCCTTCTGTTCCGTCTTCATTTTCTGTAATGAGTAGCTTTGGATTTCAACTCGCCGTTTCTCATCTTCTTCCGCATTTACTGAACTCAAGAGTACGTACTTTCCAAACTCTTCCTTTGCCATCAATGGTCAGAAAGAATTTCAAATAAATTCTCGTTACCTTGCTCATCTACCAAGGTAATCAATTCAGGCTGTGCCTGTTCGTGGTCATGATTATGATCGTGTGCTACAATTGTTTCCTCAATTCTTTCTAAAAAGTTTCTGATCTAAATAATTCTGTAAAATTAGCTGAGCCGCCAATTTATCAATCACTTTTTGCGCTTGCTGCGGCTGACATCTGCCTGTTCAATCAGCATGCGCTCAGCAGCCACTGTCGTCGAGACGCTCATCCTGATACTCGACCGGGATTTGAAAAGCTGGGCAATCTTCTCGCCATAAGCCTTACTCGCTTCCACTCGTGACCACTAGTATTGTTCATATTTTTAGAATACCAAGCACAAACTTGTCCACCTTATATTGCTCGACAAGCTCCGTCAAACGCTCAAAACCGAACTGTTCCTTTTCTCTTCATCAATCTGAATGATTTCAAGTCCCTGAGCAGTAAAACCGAGTGGATCACTAATCGCAACACCCACCGTTTTTGAGCCGACATCCAGTCCCATAATTCTCATCAGAGGTCGATGCCTTGCCCTTTCAGATAATAACGCACTAATTTCTTCTACGATTTCATCTCGTTCATATTTACGAATCTGATTCCGAGCATTATTATAACGAGGGCACATAAGCAGGATCGCCACTCAGTACGTAGCCTACGATTTGATTGATTGGATTGTATCCTTTATCATTGAGCGACTTGTAGACATCGGTCAAAGTCTCGCTAATTTCTTTTTATTTGAATCATCAAGATTAAAACGTACAGTTTCATCTGTAAATCCCACAATTACACCCTCTTTCTTTAAGAATACCATCATTATAGCATAATTACAGCAGTTTTCACAAACTTAATCCATGTAAATTTTCTACTTTTTCGACATCAACTATTTCCCGATCCTTCCCGATCAAAAACCAGCCCTTTTTCAAAGACTAGTTTTCATCAAAAATATAGGATGGATTTGCTAATTTCCTTGCCCTTCATCTTTGGAAGGACTTGATAAATTCTTCTGGAGTCTGAGACTTCATTTGGCTAAAGATTGCTCCATAGGTAGGGTATCTTTAGAAGCCGCATCATAATCAAGATTTGTCGGATCAATAATAAAAATCAATATCAACAGTGCCTTTTTCAGTTACTTTTAACATTCACTTGAATACCTTTTACCTTGTTCAAGTTTATCCACTCCTGAACTTTGCTTGAAGCTCTGCTCACCTCTTCTTGCAGAGAGGACAGTCTTGACCAGCTAAGGCAGACTTAGCTTCTTCTGGCAAATTTTTGGTGAACAGCAATATTGACCTTTTTCATACTTCTTGCCCGTGTAGGTAACTGTCAAGGTCATCGTTTGATCAAGGCCTTGTACCTTTTGATTTAACTGATAAGACTTGGTAAACTCGATTTATCTTTTACCTTGCTTTTGAACAGACTGATTGCTACCAGCTTTTCCACTCATGTGATTGTTGTCCACAAGCTGTCAACACCGCCAAACTAGCCATTAAAAAGTACTGCATGATTTTTCATTTCTTTCTCCTTTTGGTTTTCTATGATTGACAAGAAGCTTCCTTACTGTTGCTCCTCAGCTCCCGTTCATCAATAAATTATTGATATATTCTTCAGGTGGCATCTTTGTCATTTCTTTTAGATTGCTATTTTAAAATAATTTAAAGTGAGTGCCTTTTTCAATATCCAAATTGTCAAAATCGTAAGTTGACGTGATTTTCATTTCATTTTCATTAAGAATTTGAACGGTTCCGGTAAAACCAGCAACAGTTTTTGCCTGAGTATAGTCCGTATCCTTTTGCATTGATTCATCCAAGAGCCGCTGAGTCTCCTCCAGCCCCACTTCTTTAATCGCATTTTTGATACTATCATCCGTTGGAGTAATTCTCTCCATAATCAACCTTTGATAAAACGTTTCCCTTGATAAGTGATAATTTGACTAGATTGAATTCCTTTGCTCATCTTTGGGAAAAACTAGTTTTTTTGGTGATAACTTCCTGCTTTTCAGCCTGACTGATAATGGAAGATTAGTTGTAATCTTCTCTTTTTCCCTTTGGCTTGTCTTCTTTTATGAGCGCAGCCAGTCAATATCACAGCTGCTAAGCCAAAAATTAGTAAAAATTTCTTCACGTTCCGTCCTCCTCAGAGATATTGTATCATAGTTTAACCGCTTGTCAATCATTTTTAGGTAATCGAGACAGAAAAAGGCAGCCTAAAAGGTGCCTTTTCTTATCTAATTATAGAGCTGCTCGTAAGCGAGCCTCTGTATTCTCAACATTGCGTACCGCACGAGGCAAGAAGGCACGGATATCGTCTTCCTTGTAACCAACTTGGAGACGCTTGTCATCCACCAAAATCGGACTTTTTCAGAATCCGCGGTGTTTCCATGATAATATCAATGACTTCGTTTACACTCAAATCTTCAATATCAACACCGAGTCCTTTTGCATAACGGTTTTTGAAGATACAATGCTGGCAATGCCATTTTTCAGTTTTTGCTAAAAATATCAAGAATTTCTTCTTGGTAATTCCTTCCTTACCGAGGTTTTTGCTCTCTTGTAAGTCAGCTGATGGGCGTTTAGCCAGGTCTTTTGCTTTTTGCAGCTAGTACAACTTGAAACCGTATAAATTGTGATCATGCAAGTACTCCTTTCACTACACGATACTACTATCGTAGTATATTATACCATTAAAAACCATCGGTCTTATGACCTATTTTGAAAAATTATTCCTCAATGTCAAAAGCATCATCTAGATCAAGAGTGACTTCTTCCAACTTTTTCAACAGGAGCCTCAGCCTTACCCTTCGCAGTTTCTGCTGCCTCATCATCTTCAATCAAACCGTATCGTACACGGACTTGACGGTCGATTTTCGTCAAAGACTTCTGGATGATCAACCAAGTATTTTCTTTAGCATTTTTCAGATCCTTGACCGATTTTTTCATCATTGTAGGAGTACCAAGCACCCGCTTTTTGATGATATCCAAGTCAGTCGCAATCTTAATCAGCTCACCCGTCTTAGAAATACCTTCTCCGTACATGATTTCCACAAAGGCTTCCTTTGAATGGCGGAGCTACCTTTGTTTTTAACGACTTTGATTTTGGTTTCCTTACTCAACATTGGTATCCTTGGCATCGCCCGTACCCTTTGATTTGGGTATTGCCACGGACATCCAGACGGACAGATGCGTAGAACTTGAGGCACGTACCACCCTGGTGTTGTTTCAGGATTACCAAACATAACACCAACTTTTTCGCGCAGCTGGTTGATAAAGATGGCAATCGTCTTGGTTTTTGTTGATAGAAGCAGACAGTTTGCGCATAGCTTGGCTCATCATCCGAGCCTGCAAACCGACGTGGCTGTCACCGATATCCCCATCGATTTTCCGCACGAGGTACTAGAGCAGCAACCGAGTCGATAACGACCAAATCAACGGCACCAGAGTCAATCAACTTGCCAGCAATTTCCAGGCCTTGCTCCCCAGAGTCAGGTTGAGACAGCAGCAACTCATCAATATTTACGCCCCAGAGCTGCAGCGTATGACGGATCCAAAGCGTGCTCAGCATCGATAAAGGCTGCAATCCCACCTTCTTTTGCGCTTGAGCCACCGCGTGAAGAGCAACGGTTGTCTTACCAGAAGACTCTGGACCGTAAATCTCAATAATCCGTCCTCTAGGATAGCCACCCGCACCAAGGGCGATATCCAAAAGCTAGAGAGCCTGAACTCATGACTTGAACCTTTTGCTCAGCTCGCTCGCCCAGACGCATAATAGCTCCCTTACCAAAGTCTTTTTCAATGTTCTTTAGGGCATTGTCCAATGCTTTTTGGCGTTCATCTCCAAATTTCTTTTGTAATTTCATCCAAATTTTTCTGTTTCTTTGCCATTTATTTCTCCTGTTTTTCTAAAATAGTCTTTTGAGCATCTGTTCATTATATACCAAAAATCAGTTCTTTAATAAAGTTTTTTTCGTACGAGGTTGAAGGCGTGCATGACGGCAATCTTCCGTACATCCCGTCGGCTACGACCAGCATATTGACCTCAATCAATTTCCGTTCTCGATTCACTCAGCTAAGCCAATAAAATACGGTCCCTGCTGGATGACCTTCCAACGAATCTGGTCCATGCCACGCCTGTCAGACTGATAGCCAGGTCGCTCTGAGTCAGCTTTCTAGCCTGCTCTGCCATTTTCCCAGCCGTAAAAGCGGAAACGACACCGTGCTCCTCCAGTTCTCCCAATGGAATATCCAGCATCCGCGCTCTTTCCTCCATACTGTAGGTGACAAAGCCACCTGAAAAATGGGCAGACAGCTCCGGCAAAAATCCGCCAAGGTCGCTTGAAAGAGATCCTAGCTGTCAGACTCTCCGCCGCTGAAATCGTCTTTGTTTGACTCTTGAGCAAGTCAAAGCCCAACTTTGAGCAAGCGAATTGTCGTCCCTGTAACCATAGAAAATCTCAGACAAAGGCTGCACCCTCGAAAGTCTCTGATGAGCCAAAATAGACTTTTTCCACAGCCTCAAACTTAGCATCCGCTTCTGCCTGACTCAAAGCCTTGGTGGACAATCGCATGGGTGACCTCGCCCGTCTTTGCATAAGGTGCAATGGTCGGATCGGCTTTGTCGATCAATCATCTGTAGCCTAAAAATAGTCACTAACTGACTCTCACCGATGCGAAAAAGCGCAGCACCCGTGAATACAATTTCTGACCTGTGGATAAGAGCGGAACCAGTTCGTTATTGACCATGAGGCTTGAGCTCACTAGGGAGGACCTGGCAGACCACTAGGTCGCTCCGTCAACTTCTAGTAAGCCACCAACAGCGAGTACCCTGTCGCATTTTGGTAGCGGAGTTGAGCCTGTAACCAGCTGGTACTGACGCTCATTGTTGGGCGTGCGAGTATAGTCTGGTCGAGCTGGCAAAAACGGTCCAGCTTTTCCACAGCCGTCTGGGTCGAAAAGCTCAAACTCCCGACCCTACAAACTTAGCTCAAAGGTCTGCTTGGTCAAATCATCCTCTGTTGATCCCAAGACCCCTGTCAGGATACATTAAATCGCTGCGCTCTTTGGCAATTTCTAGGACAGAGAGAAGGCGGTTTTCATTGTCCCCACTGCTGTCTGAAAAATAGACATCAATTCCCTAGACTAGCTAGTCAGATAAAAATTGGGCATTGGTATTGACAATCTGACCTGTCAGAATCTCGGTGCCCACAGCAATAATTTCTGCTTTCATAGACACTCCTACCTTACTATTCGAATTGGCTTTATTTTATCACAAAAAGAGTAAAAAGTTGATTTTCATTTCAGGAAATAAAAAGAGCTGTCAACTTTGATTGACAAACTTGTCAACATCCTGTGGATAACTTTTTAAAAATGCTGTTTTGTTATGGAGAATAACTGGATTGTTAGGCAGATACTATTGAGCAAAGGAGATTTTCTTTTTATAATAAAAATGAAAAAGGATGCAAAAGAAAAACTATTTATTTCGTTAGAAAAGGGAATCATCATGAAAAATCTCTCAAGTTCTCAAAGACATCCGTCAACAACATCAGCTCACTCAGGAAGCCTTTGGGGAAAGACTCAAGGTTCCCGGTCTGCCATTGCTCGCTGGGAAAGCGGAAAAAGGAATCCCCTGATATTGGCAAATCTCATCGCTATCAGTCGGGAGTTTGATCTCAGTCTGGACCAGCTCATCAGGAGGATGAGCGCTTGGAGAAAAAGGTCATGAAGACAGTGAGCTAAGAAATGGCATTATTTGGTCATTTTCTACCTCTTCTCCGCTTTTGGTTGAGATTGCTATTTTTGCTTATTTGCACCATATCTTTATGGCGGGCTTCCTCGTCTCCACTCTCTTTATGCTCTTCTACGAGCTGCGCATCTTTATCAAGGAAAAGATTTGGATGCAGAAAGAGGAGTAAGAATATTCACAGGGGTATGAAAAAGCCTAGACAAGATATTTGTCTAGGTTTCTTTCTCGTCATTCTTTAACTTACTTTCATAGCGGAGACGGATGGTCGGGCTCTCCAAGAAGGCTCAATCCCGCCTTTTTCCCACATCAGGGTCATCCCAATTTTTTCTAAAACTCCTTGACTAGCAAGATTAGGGCTTATCGTGTGGGCAAGAAATATCTTTATCCCAGGCATGTTTCTGAACCAATTCTTTCAAGGCTAAGGCTGCTTCAGTTGCGTAACCTTTTCTGTGATAGTTAGCATTGACTAGTATAGCCTATTTCCGCTGTTTCTTGTTCTGTATCTATTCGAAGAGAGATATTGCCAATTAGTTTACCTTCAGATTTTCAACTCGATACTCGTAGCGACCCAAAGGAGCACTTAAATTATATAAAACAAGACTCTCTCGACTCTCTTCTATGCTTTGGTGCTCTGGATAATCATACTTTTAATAATTCTCCATCTGAAGTATATTCATGATAATCTAACAAATCATCCATGGTCATGGGACGTAGGAGGAGACGCTCCGTCTCCAAGATAGGATTCTCGCCAAAGTATACTAAGGCTCTATTATCCATCCTTCACTTTCCTTTATTAAATAAATCTTCAAAAAGTACTAAAAAGTAACCCACTATACTCTTCGCTTTTATTTACTTACCAGCTCTACTGCTACATTAAAAATTGTAATCACAAAAGCAATGATATTGTTGCAACAATGGAGGGACAATTGGATACCAGATATTCTTGTCCTTTCTCAGATACAGAGAGCGAGAAAGAAGACCTCCCGGCAATATAGGAAATAGCTGTCACCCACTCTGACAATAGTCTAGCTGTGCATATGAAGGGTAGCAAATAGAAAAGTCGTTAACACAATACCTAGCCAGTTAGAGAATTTTTCCAAGAAGGTGACCTAGGAAAAAGCAGCGGAAGAAAAACTCTTCAACGAACTTAGCCTGATAAAGCAACCGATAAACCAAGATTAGAAAGGATTTTTCAACAAGGCACCTTGAATACTGGCATCATTCTGTCCCTGCAGTGGCAAGTCCAGACTATACTTGATGAAAGCTGAAAAGAAGAGTTGCAGGCAATGGACAGGAGGAAAACAAAGACCATATACAGAAATCGTTTTTAGAAATTCCTTCTTCTTTTAGTCAGAATCAAGGCTAGCTGCTCCTTTAATTCTTCCCGATAAGCTAAGATTCCCAAAATAAATAAAAGGAAATAAACTGGGTAAATCAACCAATTTATCCCAAGCAGTTCCAAGCCTCTACCTAAAAAGAAGATTGTATAGAGGGTGATAAAAATAAGGAGGAATTTTCTTGTTTTCATTGTTCTACTTCCAATCACAATTATTTTTCATGGTCATTGATAAGTCCAGCTGCTTCTAAGAATGAATAGACACAAACGGGACCGACAAATTTGAAGCTCTTGCTTTTTCAGCGCCTTGGACATAGTTTCTGACAGCTCTGTCTTAGTAGGTGCTTCTTGTAGTTCGATAATTTGATTGTCAATCGTTTTGAAATCTACAAAGGACCAGATATAGTCATTAAAAGAGCCAAACTGCTTTTGAACAGCCAAAAAAGCTTGGGCATTAGCCCTAGTTGCATAAATTTTCATCTTGTTACGGATGATATCGGCATTATCCAAAAGACTATCCAAGTCTGCATCCGTCATCTGAGCAATTTTCTGGGCATCATAGAAATGAAAAGCTTCCCGAAAAAGCCTGGCGTTTATTCAGAATGGTTTTCCCAAGAAAGTCCGTACCTGATAGGTCTCCATGCAGAGCAGTTCAAATAATTTCTGATCATCATGGAGGGCTTGCCCACTCCTCATCATGATAAGCCACATACAAGGGGTTGTTCATTTTTACCCAGCCGCAGCGTTTTGGTCATATTCCTCTCCTATTTTACCAACATCTTGAGAGCAGACTTGATATAGTTTTCAGCTGTATCCGTCGTTCCTTCAAAGAATTTCTTGATTTTCTTGAGTTCAGCAGCCTTGTAGCCCAGAGCCAGCATGGCTTCCATGGCTTCCTCCAGCTCCTGATTATCCACAGTCTGGACAGGTGCCTTGCTTTTTGCCGGACCATCCGCCGCCACTACTTTGCCCTCTAAGTCCAGCACCATCTGCTGGGCTGTCTTCTTGCCAATCTTAGGAAACTTGGTCAGATAGGTGATATTTTTCTGCTCAATGGCTTGTACTAAGCCAGCATTATCATCAGCCGCAATAATAGCCAGAGCAGACACTGGGTACAATACCTGAGACTGAAATCAAGCTGAGAAAGAGTTGCTTCTCCTCCTCTGAGCGAAAGCCATAAAGCAGCTGCGCATCCTCACGGACAACTTGATGTACATAAATTTGAGTTTCTTGGTTGACCAGACTTGAGTAAGCATAGGGATTGGCCACATGAAGAATATAGCCGATAGAGTTGACTTCCAATACGATGTACTTGGCTGTGATTTTACTGATGATTCCTTTAAAAATATTCGTACATAATCTTCCTTCTTTTTGTATCATTTTGCCTATCTAGTATATCATATTTTTAGGTCTAGAAAGCTGCAAATAGAAGTGCAACCAGCGGTTGACAAAATGTACAGTAAGCTGTATTCTCAAGATGACTAAAAAGCTGTTAGGATAGAGTTAGCAAAGAAAAGGAGGTACGTCACGATGAAACTCGCTGATAAATTATTTGAACTAAGAAAAGAAAAAAAGGCTGGTCACAAGAAAAAAACTAGCTGAACAAATCAATGTCTCTCGTCAGAGCATTTCCAAGTGGGAGTCTGGTCAAAGCGCTACCAGAACTCGAAAAAAGTTGTAGAACTGAGCAAGATTTTCCAAGTGACGACAGATTATCTGCTTTTTAGAAGAAAGCGACAAGCGGAAATAAAACCCGTCCTCTCAGAAGACGAAAAAGATCGCTACTACAAAGGAAGTGAAAATCTTATGGCTTTTGGCAGGTTCTGTATATTTTTGTATCAGCTCTGGCTATCTTTCTCTTTTTTGCAGGTTCTAGCTTTCCAGCAAAATTCACTGCTCTGGTCTGGTTGAGCTTTTTCCTCTTAATCGCATCAGCAATGGCTATTAACAAGGCGCTAAAAGATTAAGAAAAAGTATTGGACAAGGTTATCAGCCTTGATGATGATTTTTAAGAAAGAAGGTGCTAAAGATGAAACTAAAACTGACAATCCCATACCTGTCAAAACTCGTCTGAAAAGAACTCTTTGGCGACTGGCTCTTCATCTCATTCTATCTAATTTGCTCTTTTTACTAGCTATGGGCTTTTTATAATCTGGTTCTGAGGGGCATTCCTGTATTCACTGAAGCCCAGAGCCAGCTATTGGATTTTTCTACCTCAGTCCTCCCTCTAACTGTTATCTTTGCTTGGTTAGACTATAGAAAAGGCAGTTTTGGCAAGCGTTGGGTAGGTTTACAGCTGATTTACAAACATAGGAGCTTTGCTCACAGCCTTTTGCGGTCTGCTATCAAGCCTTTTCTCTTGGCAGCTGGGATATATGGGAGCTATTCGCGGTGTCTATCAGGAAGATGGACTGTCAATTTTCTTGTCAACGTCAGCAGGGATTCTCTTCTTGATCTTTCTGCTGATGGGACTGCTCCGCAAGGAGAAACGTCATCCAGCTGATTTGCTGCTGGGACACAAGTTCAGCTCAACAATTCAAAACGAGGCTGGGACAAAAGTCCCACCTCTCAATTTATCTCTTTGGATTGTCGAGCAAGACGCAGTGATTGAGTGGGCTCTACTAGGCTGATTTCATCAGCTTTTACAGCCCCTACTCAACTGTGCGGAGGTGGGACGACGAAATCAATTCTAACGAATTACCGATTTCTGTCCCACTATCGTTTGATCTTCTATACAGTTTAGTATTTCCCCAACTCCCGCAGGCTAGTGTGATTTTTCCTGAATGCGGCGGAACATTTTTTTCCATATCCGACTTGGTAAAGTTGACCAAGACCCGGTCGACCGTGTGGGCAGTTATAGGGATTGTCACACTGGGACAGCTGAAAAGAGCAAGTCACGCGCAGAATAGTCATCCAGACTGTGATTGGTACCTGATGGAGCGTTTGCAACTCATCATAATGGCTAGCTCTGCTCGATATTTCTTGATGGAAACTTCCTTGGTCAGGAGAAGCATATCACACATTTCATAGATGCCGGCTTCAATCTCCTCTTCCTTGAACCAAATGGGATGCTCGCGGAGAATAAATTGGTTGGCTCCGTACTCTTCTAAAAAGATGCCAGCATCTTCTAACAACTCCATCCGCTGCTTGATTCGCAACATATCGTCCGCTGGAAATTCAAAAGATATAGGGTACTAAGAGCTGCTGCTGGCTATTGTCCACATCCCCAATCTTCTCCGATAATACTCATACTTGACCCGCTCTTGAGCAGCATGCTGGTCAATAATGTAAAGACCGCCCTTGCCCTGAGCAAAGAGATAGGTACCATGCATCTGGCTGAAAATATTCTAACTCTGGGAAGCTTGACTTTCTTCCTGTTCCAACTTATCCACAGCCCGCTCCAGACTAGCCTGGTCTAGCTCTGGATGGTCTAGTTGGTCATAGCTAGCTGGCTTTCTCTCTGCAAATTTGACCGAAGTCGATTGTGGCGGTTCTGCTTTTTCATCTGTCGCTTCATGAACAGGCTCCGCTGATTCTTCAAAAGGATAGCTGCTGCTCTGCACCTGTGGCTTGAGGAAGAAGTCATTCTGCTCCTTATCGTAGTAGAGGCGATTTTCTTTCAGCGGAAGACTAGTCTGTTCGGGCTTAGTGCACGCTTAACAGTTGATTTGGCTAGATTTTTCCAAAGCATCCGGAATCAGGTCTTGCTCCTTGAGACTGGTCGCAATGGCTTTGCGAAAATCAAAGCTATGAGTTCCCGTTCTTTAGAAATCCGCACCTCTTGCTTAGTCGGATGGACATTGACATCAGCCAGATAGGGGATCAATCTGAATATTGATGACCGCTAGTGGAAAGCAGTACTCACCATAAGCTTTGCTGCCGTAGCCGTCCAAAAATAGCACGATTGAGTAGGAAATTCTAATGTAGCGACCATTAATGAGAATCGTAATATAATTCCGATTTCGCACGAGTCAGCTCAGGCAAGCTGACATAGCCGCTCACCTCAAAGTCCAGATCTGAAGCAGAGATTTCCACCATTTTCTTAGCTGTTGCCAGACCATAGATGCCTGCAATAGCCTGACGCAGATTGCCACTGCCGGCAGTCCTTGTCATTTCGCGGCTGTCACTGATAAGGGTGAAAGCCACTTCCGGATGTGCCAGACTAAGCCGATTAATCACATCAACGATATGGGACAGCTCAGCCTGCTGGCTCTTCATATACTTGAGCCGGGCTGGAGTATTAAAGAAGAGATCTTCTATCTTGATTTTCGTTCCCACTGGACTGCTGGTAGGTTCATGCTCTTCAATCTCGCCACCCTGAGCAACCAGCAGAGTCCCGTGCTGCCCAGCTTCAGTCGCTGTTTCAATGGTAAAACGTGAGACAGAAGCAATGGAAGGAATGGCTTCACCTCGGAAACCCAGCGTCCGAATTCGAAAAGAGATCCGCCTGTTTCTTGATTTTACTGGTAGCATGGCGGCGAAGGTACAGAGGAACATCTTCGTGGTCTATGCCCTCGCCATTATCCGTCACCTGAATGCTCTTGAGTCCAGTCTCCTCGATTTCGATGGTAATCTGGCTGGCACCCGCATCAATTGAATTTTCCACTAGCTCCTTGACCACGCTGCTAGGCCGCTCAATGACTTCACCGGCCGCAATCTGATTGGCTAGAATTTCTGGAGTTCGATAATTTTTGACATCATTTTTCTCCGTATTTGTTCTGCTATCTATTATAACACATTGGGCTCTTTCTAGCAGAGGATAGCCTTTTCTTGACCATTCTGCGTGCCAGCCAAACCAGATAGTCGCAAATAGCTGCCACATAGGCAAAAGGGCTTGTTTTCGCTGCTAAGTTGCGGTTTAATAAAGGTGAAAGGAGGAAGTTATGAAAGTTAAGCTAAGAATCGATTCTCAAATTACCGAGGACTCCGTCAGCATTGAGGCTCGCCTCATAACTGAAAGTATTCAGGAATTGGTCCACTTTGCTCAAGATCTAGGCAAAGTGGACAAGATTCATGCCAAGAAAGAAGATGAAATCTATCTGCTGGACGCTAAGGGAAATCCATCGAATCTACACAGAAAATCGTCAGGTTCGGGTCCGAACGACAAAAGACAGCTATCGAGCTCAGCAAGCTCTTTATCAGTTGCTGCAGATCCTGCCGGACTATTTCCTACAGATTTCGCAGTCAGAGATTATAAACAGCCGACAAATCAGTCACCTCAAGTTGACGCCCAATGGTCTGATTCAAATATTTCTGAAAAACGGCGACCAGACTTACTCATCCCGCCGTTATCTCAAATCTATCAAAGAAAGGTTGCAATTATGAAAACTCGTCTTAAAGAACTCTTTTTCGGAGGAATTGGAGGATTTTATCGGTCTCTTCTTCTCCATGATTGTTTCTTATTTTTACCATCCAGCTTATCTACCGCTTCACCCTCGCTCTCCTATCGGCCACTTCTTTTTAAGCCAGCATGTCCATGTTTCCCTCATCATGCTCTACTGCCTGCTTATCTGGTTTATCATGGGAGCGGTTTTCAGATGGAGCGGAAGTTTCTTCCAAAGAGACTGGAGCATCCTGCGATCCGTCGTTAGCCACTATGGTGTGATGATTCTGACCTTTGCACTTTTGGCTAATCTAGCTGGATTTTTCCCAAGAGAAAAAATACTCAGCCTGACACTGACTGCCGTCGGGGAATTCACCCTTATCTATCTAATCATTTCAGTCACCATCTACTACCACACCTACCGGAAAAATTCAAAAATCAATAGCGGCTTGTCTAGAAAATCGTGAGAAATAAAAACAGTTCAAGTTCGAACTGTTTTTATTCTACTGGCGGAATTGGAGGCATAAACAGCTCTTTTCAAATCATCAACTGTGTCTGTCTCATCCATTCTGCCATTCCTGGTTTCAGACTAAGGTCGAAGGAAGGAATTGCTCTGATAGAGACATTTGTGTTAGGGTATTTCTATCATAAGGTCCAGATGCTTGTCCATTGTCAGCAATATGGTAAGCAGTTGTTGGAATCGGAGGAGGCGAAACAACTGACTGTTGTTGGGAGTTGCCTGACATCATATTATTCTAACTCCAGCAATATTTTTGACCTACAGCACCTCCTACCGCCATTCCTGCCATCATAGCAGCGGGGCTGAAGCCTGCATCGCCTCCCAGAGAAACTGTTCCCCGAACCATTAAGCGCCCATTTGTACCAATGCATCAGCGCCAGCAATACCAACTTCGGACTGCTTTTTCGATTTGAAATGCACCTAAGTTTGCAGATTGTGTTTGCTTATGTTGCGCATATTGTCCTTCTTCACGTTGGATACGAATCCGTTCAACATAGTCAGTAGTTTCAGCTTGTATTTTAGCTGTGGTAACATCCTTGGTAACCAACATAAGCTGTCGATAGCCTTGACTTGATTTATCTATCTCTATTGCAGCTATATCAAGACTTGAAACAGTGACACCAGAAATTCTCCTTTAATCTTTCCATGACATCATGTTCAAGAGCTTCATTGATTTGTGAAATTTTGCTTTTCAAGATTAATGACAGGAATGTTATTGTCTATAGAGCATCTCGTTACAATATGTTTTAGCATATCGGGCTACAGCATCCCTGAATTTGCTTTTTGAAAATCATCAAGATTAAAAGTATTCAGCCTGTGTAACTTGATAAATTCTGTATAATCAGTAATTTTTAAAAATTAATCGTACCACGAACTGCAACAGGTACACCAAACTCTAAAAACCTTGGATCATAGACATCAAAAAAAGGAACAGCAAACTTGACCTGAATAATTTGCGCAAGATTAATGAAATAGACTTCTGCCGGAAATGGTGTGCCACCTTCATAAGCCAGACCTACTATGCTTGCCAGCACAGGAAAGTTCGAAGTCTTAATAGTCTGATCATATGGACCTACAATAAAGTCCTGCAGTGTGTCATCTTTTTTGTTTATAGACAAAGACAGCAACCTCTCCATCTTTAACCCGCAAAGAAGAACCCCAACGAATGGCATTTTTCTCTATTACCTGCACCCTGTTTCATTTCCTGCAGGATGCCACTTCCATATCAAATACACTTCTTCATCGCAACGGATTTCATCCATGAAACCGCCTGTGCGTTACTTTTACTAAAACAAACTCATAATAACAACCTCATTCTAAAAAATAGTTAGTGAGAAAAAAATTGTTGTATCAACAGTAGTATAATAAAACCAACAGGTATAGCAATTAATCCTATCAGTGTCATTCTCTCACTATTCTTTTTCTCCTCTCTTCTTGTTCCAACTGGCTAATTTTTATCATAAATTTCTTTAATATTCAGAAAATCAGGAGACATAGCAAAACTAAACTTCGCTTTTTCATAGGTACTGCTCAAACTTGACCAACCAAGCATCAGATATTGCTCTTTTTAGAGGAGCTCTTATCCGTAGCATCCGTAGAGCCATACAACTTCAAATCAATATTTTGAAGTTGCTAAGATCATAAACTCAAAAATATCTTCTTTTGGTATTAGGAATCGCAAAACTTCGAATAAGATTTATTTTTTTGCTCATCGGTTTTATTAAATTTGCCAAATACTCCCTCCATAACTGAGTTAAAATTTATTGGCTTCTATCCGTACACTTTCAATTTGTTCAAGTTTTTCAGCAAACTCTTTCACGACAGAAGCCCCTTAGCTCCTCTCAATTCATATCCACACGTTGAACAAACGGTCATAAAAGAATCTAGCCTCTCAGCACAATTCGGACATTTATATAATTCACCATCATATACTGTTTTCCGTGGTGACGCTCCTGTATTTGTTTCCCCACTGCAACGCCGCAATTACTACAAAAATGAACTCCCTCAGCAAGCATTTTGCCCACAGTTTATACAAAAATCCCATTTCTTTTTTCTCCGTTCTCCGTTCTCCGTTCTCCGTTCTCCGTTCTCCGTTCTCCGTTCTCCTATTTAACACCAATGTAGTATAAGCTATATAGTCTAATTATACAGCATTCCCACTACCATGTAAATATAAATTATCGCCTCAGTAACAACCTTCTAAGCGATTACAAAAAATGACTGAAGCAAAAAAAGAGCTTGAACAAATTTCAGGCTCTTTAGGTTTGTTTTTACAGCTTTTTCTTGAGCTCGGCTACCGCTGCCATGACTTCTAGGGGAGTCATATTATAGATGTCCAAGTCTCGGAGTTCAGTCAGGACTGGATTTTTCCGATCCTTCTGCGAAAAGAGACATCTGCTCCGCCACTTGCGGCTGCTTGGTCTGGATGCAGCAGCAAGCTCTGAGCCTAGTCCTGTATCCTGACTCTCCAAATGACTCAAAATGCTGTCCGCCCGCTCCAGTAATTTCTCAGGAAGTCCGGCAATCTTCGCCACATGAATTCCGTAGGACTTGTCAGCCGGACCCGGCTCAATCTTATGCAGGAAAGTCACCTGTCCGTCCTTTTCCAAGGTTGCCACATGGACATTTTCCAAATGCTCCAAGCTATCCTCTAAGGCTGTCAGCTCGTGATAGTGGGTAGCAAAGAGGGTTTTGGCCCCAGTATAGTGATGAATATGCTCGATAATAGCCTGAGCCAAGGCCATCCCATCGTAAGTAGCCGTCCCACGGCCCAGCTCATCAAAGAGAATGAGCGAACGCTCGCTGGCCTGTCGAATGTACCCGATTGGCCTCCATCATCTCCACCATAAAGGTGGACTGGCTGGACACCAGATCATCTGCTGCACCGATGCGCGTGAAAATCGCGTCGAATAGTGGCAGACTGGCAGACTGAGCGGGCACATAAGAGCCCATCTGAGCCATAATGACGATGATAGCCAGCTGGCGCATATAAGTCGATTTACCGCTCATATTCAGGTACGAGTAATCAGCTGGATGTCTGTTTCCTGATCCAGCAGAATACTATTTGGAATGTAACTTTGGGCTCCCATGACCTTTTCCACGACAGGATGGCGACCTTTTTCAATCTGCAGACGGCGCTCCGCAGTAAAGACAGGGCGCACCAAATGCTGCTGTTCTGCCACCGCAGCAAAGCTCTGCAGGACATCCACAGCTGCCAGCGTTTGTGCCAAGGCCTGCAAGCGCTGGATATATTTGCTAACTTCCTCGCGAATTCGCATGAAAATTTCGTATTCCAGATTAGCAGATTTTTCACGCGCCTCCAACATCTCTCCCTCAATTCGGGCCAGCTCCTCCGTTCCGAAACGCTCCGAATTTTTCAGGGTCGCCTTGCGGAAGAAATGACTAGGCACATGAGCCAGCTGGGAATTGGTCACGTGGAAATAGTAACCATCTTTTTTGTTGTAATCAATCTTCAGATTGCTGATGCCGCTGTTGGCACGTTCTTTGACTTCCAGCTCTGCAATCCAGCCGGTCCCCTCCCTCAGCACAAGCCGATACTGATCCAAAGTCTCATCAAAACCGGTCCGAATGATATTGCCCTCAGTGATGATATGGGGTGCATCCGGTGAAATAGCTGAGCTAATCAAGCCTGCCAACTCTGGAATAGGATCCAAGCCCTCAATCAAACGAGCTAGATGCGGGCTGCCAATTCCTTGCAAGATAGCCTTAATCTGAGGCACATTGCCCAGGTAGCTGCCAGCTGCAGCAGATCCTTGGGATTGGTCTTGCCAAAAGAAACTCGACTAGCCAGCCGCTCGATATCATAGACTCCCTTGAGACTTTCTGTCAAATCACTCCGCTCAAAGAAATGATCCAGAAAAACCTCGACGACATTCTGCCGCTGGATAATTCGCGCTTCATCAATCAGCGGACGCTGGATCCAAGAGCGCAGCATGCGCCCCCCATGGCCGTCTTGGTCTCGTCCATCAGCCAATAAAGACTGCCGTGCTTCTTGCCCGAGCGAGCATTTTCTGTCAAATCCAGACTCGCCTTGGTAGCATAGTCCATTTGCAGAAAGTCCTTGATTTCATAATGCTGAGCCTTTCTTTCAAATGGCTGAGCTCCCTCATCTGGGTCCGGTGCACATACTCAGCAATTTCCCGCTGCCTGACGTTCCATAGGGAGACAGTTTCTCTCCCAGCAGCTGGATATCGTCCAAGGCTGTCTGTACATAGGACAGCAAGAGGTTCATCTGCCCAGCCAAGACCTGTTCCTCAGCTTCTGGCAAGGCATAGCCCAGCACCACTTCCCTAGCTTTCAAATTGCGAATTTCCCCGCAGACCAAGCTAAAGTCCTCTAGACTGGTCACCTGAAACTCACCGGTCACCAAGTCCATATAAGCCAGGCCATAGAGGCCGTCTGAGTAATCCAGAGCCACCAGAAAGTTATTCGCAGAGTCGGGCTTACTGGAGTCCACTACCGTCCCCGGTGTGATAACCTGAACGACCTCCCGCTTGACAACTCCCTTGGCTTCCTTGGGATCTTCCATCTGCTCCGCAATCGCTACCTTATAGCCTGATTCGACCAAAACATCAATATACTGCTGAGCCGAATGATAGGGAACTCCTAGCCATGAGAATGGGATTTTCTGCATTTTTTTATTGCGACTGGTGAGAGAAATTTCTAAAAGTCTGGGCGGCATTGACCGCATCATCATAAAAACAACTCATAGAAATCCCCCATCCGAAAAGAGCAGAAAGCATCTGGATAGTCCTTTTTGATATCCAAATACTGCTGCATGCCTGGCGATAACTTTTTCTACTGCCATCTCTATCCTTTTCTAAAAACAAACGAGGTCAGGACTTCTGTCTCAAAACCCTCCGTCAATTCTAAGCTTTTTGGCTATTCCATGCCTTCTTTGACACTCGTCTCGATTTCTCTAGCCGCTTCCTGATCCCGGCAAATCACGAGCAAAGGTATTTCTGCAACGGTTCCTAAAATCCGACTATCCAGAGAACCATCTACCACATTTGCCAAGACCGTCGCTTCGCCCAGTCCTGTACGGAAAACAAGCGTAAACTCCGCTCGAGAAACAGCCTGAACATGACTGGCTAAAATCCAGCCAAATCCAGCTCTTCTGTCTTCATGAGCTAGCACATAGTAGACTTGCTAGTCCTTTTTTTCAACTTTGAGTCAAAACCAATCTCCTTAGATCACGCGAGAGGGTTGTCTGGGTCACAAAATCCCCTCGTCTTCCAATCTTTTTTGAATATCCTTTTGTGTTCCTAACTTTTCTTCCTTGATCATCATTCTGACAAGTTGATGACGCTCGCTCTTTCTCATACTCGACCTCATTGACTGAATATTTATACTCTCAATTATATCAAAAAAATCTATCTTATACCAAAAAATTGAAGATTCCTCATAAAATGTGATAGAATAGTAACAAAAAGACCCAAAGGAGCAAATATGGATAATAAACAATTAATCGCTAGCGAATTGGTCAAAAGTTATTGACAGCTTGGACCAAACAGCTATCTCTAACCTACTAGAACAGCCGAAAAGTTCCGATCTTGGAGACATTGCCTTCCCAGCTTTCTCACTTGCTAAAGTAGAACGCAAGGCTCCTCAAGCTATCGCTGCGGATATCGCTGAAAAAGATTGACACAAGTCATTTTGAAAAAGTTGTCGCAACTGGACCTTATGTCAACTTCTTCCTCAACAAAGCTAAAATCTCTGATCAAGTCATCAAAGAAGTCATCAAAGAAGGCGCTGACTATGGTCAACAGAACGAAGGTAATGGCGGAAATATCACAATTGACCTTTCCAGCCCTAACATTGCAAAACCTTTTCTCTGTCGGTCACTTGCGTTCGACTGTTATCGGGGATGCTCTTTCTAATATCTTCCGCAAGATGGGCTACAATACCATCAAGATCAATCACTTAGGTGACTGGGGCAAGCAATTCGGTCTCCTCATGGTTGCTTACAAGAAATGGGGCAACAAGGAAGCTGTTGAAGCCAACGCAATCGATGAACTCTTGCAACTTTACGTCCGCATTAATGCTGAAATCGAAAACGATCCAGCCTTGGACGACGAAGGCCGCCTCTGGTTCAAGAAACTGGAAGATGGCGATCCAGAAGCAACAGAACTCTGGCAATGGTTCCGTGACGAAAGTCTTGTTGAATTTAACCGCATCTATGAATTGCTCAGCGTTGAGTTCGATAGCTAAACGGAGAAGCCTTCTACAATGACAAGATGGACGAGGTCGTGAAAATTCTGGAAGACAAGGTCTCTGAAAGAATCAAAAGGCGCTAGCATTGTGGACTTAGACGATGTCAACCTTCCACCAGCTATGATTAAAAAATCAGACGGTGCTACGCTTTACATCACCCGTGATATTGCCACTGCTATGTACCGTGCGCGCACGTACAACTTCGTCAAGAACGTTTATGTCGTTGGTCAAGAGCAATCCAACCACTTCCGTCAGCTCAAGGCTCGTCCTTAAGAAGATGGGATTTGACTGGAGCGATGACATGATCCACGTGGACTTTTGGTCTGGTTACGAAGAATCGCCAAAAACTTTCAACACGTAAAGGAAACATCATCCTTCTGGAACCAACTCTACAAGAAGCAATCAGCCGTGCCAAAGCTCAAATTGAAGAGAAAAATCCAAATCTGGAAAACAGAAAGCTGTTGCCCATGCAGTTGGTGTCGGCGCCGTTAAATTCTACGACCTTAAGACTGACCGCCGCAATGGTTATGACTTTGATTTGGAAGCGATGGTTTCCTTTGAAGGTGAAACTGGACCTTATGTGCAATATGCCTACGCGCGTATCCAGTCTATCCTGCGCAAAGCAGACTTCAAGCCAAGTCTTGATGCCAACTACAACCTCAACGATGCTGAAAGCTGGGAAATTATCAAACTGCTCCAAGACTTCGCTCGCGTAGTCAAGCGTGCATCCGATAACTTTTGAGCCATCTCTGATTGCCAAATACGCGATCAGCCTAGCTCAAGCCTTTCAATAAATACTATGCTCACACTCGCATCTTGGACGAAAACTCCTGAACGCGACAGCCGTCTAGCTCTCAGCTACACTCACTGCTGTTGTTCTGAAGGAAGCTCTCCGCATGCTTGGTGTAGAAGCACCAGAAAAATGTAACCCTACACAAACCTTCCAGTTTTGGGAGGTTTTTCTTAGGAAAGAGATATTTTATGAATGAAACTGCTTATATTTTAGTTGTCCCTTAGCTTGGTCATTCTCTTTTTGTACAACAAAAGAGAAAAGAGTAAGTTGCAGATTTTTGCTGCAGCAGGAACTCCTAAAAAGTGATCATTTTCGACAAGAACTCCAAGAAAAATGGCCACTAGTGAAAACCAAAAATGACCTTATAGCTTACGTTAACAAAAAAACTACCGTTTAGAATTTTATATTCAAAAGAGCTGGTAGAAACTATCACCGGCGAGCAAGCAAAACCAATAATAGAAACAAAAGCCGCTCGGTCAACAACTGTTGATCTGAACGGCTTTTCTATGCTTTTTTTCCGTACAATTCCTCGATAATGCCAGCTACTTTTTAATATCGCCTAACATACCACGCATTTTCAAAAATCAGCTAAAACCGGGAAGCCAAAACGTTGGCTGTATTGGCTAGCAGTCAGGCAGTACTGGTTATTAAAGTTACGGTTGCCACTTCCGATAACTCCCAAACACTTGCTAGCATTTTGCCCATAGGCAATAAAATCGGCTACATCTGTCGTAAGAATCTCGACATCGCCATTATCCAGACCATTGCCACCTTCCAGATAGGGTCGGTAGAAAAGTGATGAAGAGTTGGTCATTTCAAAGAACGGATGTCCCTCTTTCACTAAGTCTTTGATATGGATTTTTCTCAATCTCTAGACTCGGATGCTGCTCTAATAAATAGTCGCTCAAACGACGGACAAAACTCTCTGTATTGCCACTCAAGCTGATATAAACTAAGGAAACTTTCATGTTTATTTGCTCCATTCAAAAATAACATTTATCCGCTCATCTAACTTATCAGCAGTAAATGTTATTTGCCAAATCTTAATCCTCTTCAGCCACTTCTACACTCTCAGCTTCCTTTTTGCTGCTTGATCAACTTAAAGATAACGATGGAAAGGAAGATAAGACTAACAACAACAGAGAAGCCAATAGTGAAGTTCAGTACCCCTAGTATCTGAGATGAGAGTAAGGATGGATCTGAAAAAGAAGACGTTGCAATCCTTTTGCTACCACATAACCATACGCTGTTCCCAATCAAGCCAATAAGAACGTTCACGATGTAAATAAGATTTGCTTTGAAAATATCTTTCTTAAAAAAACGAAAGAACCAAGCTGCAATCAAAAGAAGCAAGCTAACATAAAAGAAAATATTACTTTATTAGCGAACCTGACAGTTCAGCGCTCTTACTAAAAGTAAGTTGCATACTGAGATTTTACTGGCTCATCGATGCCCTTTAGTAAGGTTTCACTGCATCATTTGAAGAGGAGAACTTCGAAACAAGCCCCCATAAAGTGCCTAGCTGTTTCTAATCCCCAGTAAGACATAGAGATAAATTGGTTTCTTTTTCATAACAACCTCCTGTAAAAATACTTTTTCTTATTATCACCCAAAAGAAAAAGACTGACAAGAGACAAGGTCTGCTACGATTTTAAAAAGCTCTATCTACTAGAAAACTTATCCTCCAAGGCTACTCACTCTAGTCTTCTAACGACGAAAAAGCCCAGACAGGACTGTCTAGGCCTTTTCAGTTATTTCTAAATTTAATTAGTTCTCCAAATGCCATACTTCGTCATTGTATTGTTGGATTGTACGGTCTGCTGAGAAGAAGCCAGCTTTTGCAATGTTAACGATCACTTTATCCAACCATGCATCGCGGTCTTCGTAATCAGCAAGCATTTGCTCTTTAACTTTGATGTAGTCTTCCAAGTCAAGAAGCGTCATGAACCAGTCTTTGTTGATCAATTCATTGTAAAGACGTTCCAAAGCGTTCTTTCTTACCTACTGCAAGAACAGCATCGCTGATGATAAAAGTCAACCAATGGTTTGATAGCTGGACGAGCGTAAAATTCGCTTGATTTGTAGGCTGCTTTTTGCGTAAAGGTCGATAACTGTTTCTGAATCTTCACCGAAAGATGTAGATGTTGTCTTCTGCCAACCAACTCAGCGATTTCCACGTTAGCACCGTCCATAGTACCAAGTGTCAAAGCACCGTTGAGCATGAATTTCATGTTACCAGTACCTGAAGCTTCTTTAGAAGCAAGTGAGATTTGCTCAGAAATATCACCAGCTGCAATCAAGAAGCTTGATGCTGTAACGTTATAGTTCTCAACCATAACCACTTGCAAGTGTGGTGCCACTGCTGGGTCATTTCGCGATGACTTTCTGACAAGCAAAGAATCAAGTGAATGATGTCTTGAGCAATTGTATAAGCAGGAGCTGCTTTACCACCAAAGAAGACAGTGATTGGGCGAGCAGGAATATTACCAGCCTTGATGTCCAAGTATTTGTGGATAACATACAAAGCGTTCATTTGTTGGCGTTTGTACTCGTGTAGACAGCTTGATTTGGATATCAAAGATAGAATCTGGATTGATTTCTACACCTTGAGCTTCCTTCAAGTGACGAGCCAATTTACGCTTGTTGTGAGACTTAATGCCTTCCAGCTTTTCTTTCACTTCTTGCTTGCCAGCAAAGTCAAGTAGACCTTTCCAACTTAGCAGCATCATGAGTGCCAGTCGCGACCAAGAAGTTCATCTAAGTAGCTAGACAAACGTGGGTTAGCGTGCATGAGCCAACGACGGAAAGTGATACCGTTTGTCTTGTTGTTGAATTTCTCTGGATAAATATCGTGAAAGCTTTCAACTCAGAGTTCTTCAAGATTTCAGTGTGGAGTGCTGCAACCCCGTTAACACTGTATCCATAGTGGATATCCATGTGTGCCATGTGAACACGAGCCGCTCTCATCGATGATTTGAACAGCTGGATCTTTGTATTCTGCTTTGACACGACGATCCAATTCTTTGATGATTGGTACCAAGTGAGGAACCACTTCTTGCAAGAATTCAAGAGGCCATTTTTCAAGGGCTTCAGCAAGGATAGTGTGGTTTGTGTAGGCAGTCATGCTACGCACGATTGAGATTGCTTCATCAAGCTCGATACCACGCGCAGTCAAAAGACGGATCAATTCAGGAATAACCAGTGATGGGTGAGTATCGTTGATTTGTACAACTGCGTAGTCTGCAAGGTCATGCAAGTTGCTTCCTTTTTCGATCGCTTCGTCGATGATCAATTGTGCACCGTTTGAAACCATGAAGTATTGTTGGAAAATACGGAGCAATTCACCTTGCTTGTCACTATCATCTGGGATAGAGGAAAGAGAGTCAAGTTGTGAGCGATATCTGTCTTGTCAAATTCGATTCCCATCTTTGATGATGGAAGCATCAACTGAGTCCAAATCAAACAAGCGCAGACGGTTTTTTAGTTGCTGTCTTGTAACCAGGCACATCAATATCGTAAAGAGTTGATGTCAAGGTGAAGTGCGCAAATGGCACTTGGTAGCTACGACTTGAGCGAACCAACCAGTTTTGCTCAGTCAACCAGAAATTTGGAATAGTTGTTTGTTCATTGTTTTTAAGGACTTGTTGGAAAAGACCAAAGTGGTAGTTTAGTCCAACACCGTCACCGTTGAGATCCCAAGGTTGCGATAGAGTCCAAGAAGCAGGCTGCCAAACGGCCCAAACCACCATTACCAAGAGATGGTTCCAATTCTACTTCTTCAACTTCGATCAAGTCTTTACCAGCAGCGGCAAGTTCTTTTTTCACATCGTCGTAAAGACCAAGGTTAATCAAGTTGTTTGACAAGAGTTTACCAATCAGAAACTCAGCTGAGATGTAGTAGAGTTTCTTTTTACCAGTATTGACTGGCTTTTTGAGCACTCAGCTAATTTTTGTGTAGTTCAAGAGAGCCAAGTAAAGCTCTTCATTGCTACAATCAGCAATTTGCTTTTTGATAAGTATTTTTGGATATATGTTTGTAAGTTTGACATGATTTCTCCTAGTATTAGAAAGTATTGAAATTTTATTTGTCTTATGAAAGTAAGTCCGTATTCAGACGACGATAGACCTTCGTCAAATGATAAAGCTGACCTTCTACGATAGGGTTTAGCTCTTCAGCTGTCATCCGCCATGCCCAGTTGCCGCCAATTGTAGAAGGCAGAGTTCATGCAGGGCAGAGCCATCTAGCTCTAGCAAATCTTGCATCGTCGCGATAGCCATGTAGCTAACAGAAGCAAAAGATTGTACGAAGCATTGCATGTGGCACCGTTTCGTATTCTTTGCGGTTGAGTGTACTGAGCCATGTATTCACGGGTTGGATCATCGATCTCATCCTTATACCAGCCCAATACAGTATTATTGTCGTGAGTACCAGTGTACATCACAGAGTTATGTGGCGCCAAGTGTGGGCTATCAATGCTTTCATCATCTGGATTGAAAGCGAGTGCAGAATCTTCATACCTGGGAAGCCAGTTCGCTCACGCAATTCAATGACTTCATCCGTCATGAATCAAGGTCTTCTGCAATGATGTTCAAATCACCTAAAAGCTTCTTTCACTGCGGCAAACAGCTTTATAACCTGGACCTTTGACCCAGTGACCAGTAGCCGCTGTGTCAGACTCAGCTGGCACTTCCCAATAAGACTCAAAGCCACGGAAGTGGTCAATCCGAACGATATCGTAAATCTTGAAAGCTTTCGCGCAGGCGCTCAATCCACCAAGCATAACCATCTTGATCCATGGCATCCCAATTATAAATTGGGTTACCCTAATGGCCTGTCTCTGAAAATTCATCTGGTGGGCAGCCAGCAACCTTAACTGGGCGACCTTGCTTATCTGTCTTGAAGAAAGTGAGGCTGAGCCCAGACATCTGCACTGTCAGCAGCTACATAGATGGGCATGTCACCAACGATTTCGATGTGATGGTCATTGGCATATTTCTTGAGTTCCAACCATTGTTTAAAGAAGAGATATTGGGTTACACGGTGGTACTCCAGCTTGTCTGCCAATTTCTCACGATAGCTAGCCAAGCTTTCTGGTTGGCGACGACGAATCGCTTCATCTGGCCATTCTGTCCAAGCTTTCAGATCAAAATGCTCTTTAACAGCCATGTATTCCGCAAAAAGCTCCAACCAAGCTGCATTTTTCTGCAACAAAAGTGACGGAATTTGTCAAGATCTCCCAACTTTAAGGAAACGAGCAACCGCTTTTTCCAAAAAGAGGACGACGTGCTTCAAATACTTTTGCATAATCTACAGCTTTTGGATCATCACCAAAATCAATGCCTTTTAGATCTTCTTCTGCCAACAGGCCCTCGTCAATCAAGAAATCCAAATCAATAAAGTGAGTATTCCCTGCAAAGGCTGAGAAAAGACTGGTAAGGAGAGTCCCCATAACTAGTCGTTCCCAAAAGGCAAGATTTGCCAATAACGTTGCTTCGTTCTAACTAAAAATCCACAAAATCATAAAGCAGACTGACCAAAAGAACCAATCCCGTACTTGCCTGGCAAAGAGAAATGTGCACCAATACACCACTTTGTCTCGCTTTCATATGTAACACCTCAAAAAATTTTTTTCATGCTTGTTTCCTACTTTGTTAGCGAAAACGTTTGCGTTGCTTGAATTATAACCTATCAAGTGCAAGCTTTTTTTAAAAAAACTTTTTTATTTATTATACCATAGATTTCAAATTTTCTTTCCTTATATATCATTTAAATTAACACTCTTTCCTTAAAAATTTTTTTAAAATTTTTCTTAAAAACAGCTTGCAAGCGTTTACCTTTTTATGCTAAAAATTATTTTTAAGTTCAAGAAAACGTTTGCGCTATGCAAGCGTGTTCTTAGATGATATTATACTTTTTATTCTTTAGGAGGAATAATCATGAAAAAAACAAAAATGTTGAAGAGCGTTGCTGTTCTCGGTACTGTTGCTTTAGCAGGATTTTATTTTGACAGCCTGCGGTAGCAAATCTTCTAAAAAGAAGCTGCTGCAAGCAATGAGCTCACTGCATATGTAGACGAAGGCTACAAGAGCTACATGGAAGAAGCTGCGAAGGCTTATGAAAAAGAAACCGGAACAAAGGTCACTATCAAAACTGGTGATGCTCTTACAGGTCTTGATAACCTTTCGCTTGACAACCAATCTGGTAAATCTCCAGATGTCATGATGGCACCATATGACCGCGTGGGAAGCCTAGGGTGCTGACGGACAACTTTCAGAAGTTGAGTTGAGCAAAGATGCAAAAAGCTGACGATACTACTAAATCTTTGGTAACAATCGACGGAACTACTTACGGCGCTCCTGCTGTTATTGAGACTTTGGTAATGTACTATAACAAAGACCTGATCCAAAAAGCTCCTACAACATTTGCTGAACTTGAAGAATTGGCTAAAGATAGCAAGTACGCTTTCGAAGGTGAAGATGGCAAAACTTCTGCTTTCCTTGCTGACTGGACAAACTTCTACTATGCTTACGGTCTCCTTGCTGGAAATGGTGCTTATGTCTTCGGTAAAGACGGTACAGATCCTAAAGATATCGGTTTGGCTAACGAAGGTTCTATCAAAGGGAATTGAATACGCTAAGACTTGGTATGAAAAAAATGGCCTAAAAGGTATGCAAGATACAGAAGGTGCTTCTAACTTGATCCAAACTCAATTCCAAGGTGGAAAAAAACTGCTGCAATCATCGACGGCCCTTGAAAGCTGCATCTCTTAAAAGAAGCTAAAAAGTAAACTACGGCGTAGCAACTATCCCAACACTTCCAAACGGCAAAAGAATACAAAGCCTTTGGTGGTGGTAAAGCTTGGGTCATCCCTGCTGGTTCTAAGAACGTTGACGGCGCACAAAAATTCGTTAACTTCCTTGCATCAACTGCACAACAAAAAGCTCTTTACGATGCAACAAACGAAGTTCCTGCGAACACAGAAGCACGTGAATACGCTGTAAGCAAGAAAGATGAATTGACAGATGCGGTTGTTAAACAGTTCAAATCTGCAGAACCAATGCCAAACATCTCTGAAATGAGTACTGTTTGGGATCCAGCTAAGAACATGCTCTTCGATGCTGTAAGCGGCAAGAAAGATGCTAAAACTTCAGCTGAAGATGCTGTTAAATTGATCAAAGAAACTATCGATCAAAAATTCGGCAACAAATAAGCAAGTTTAAATAAAGGGGTGGGAATTTTCCCTACCCCTTGTTTGATAGAATGAGGCTTTATTCTATCTTCTAATAAGAAAAACTCGGATTAGGACTTGTACTTACTGCAATTCCTCAATCTTTCTCGTATCTAAGGAGACTACAATGACAAAAAAAGATCCCAAACAAGCCATGTTGCGCTCCCTCATTCCAGGGTTGGGGCAAATCTATAATGATCAAAAAGCCAAAGGATACATCTTTCTTGGGGTTACGGTTGCATTTTTAGCTTATTTCGTAGCTATTGCCCTACCAGAAATTGAAAATCTCATCACTCTTGGTGAAGTCCGTGGTGACAACTCACTCTTCATGCTGATCCGTGGTGCCTTCCACCTCATCCTCGTGGTATTTTTCCTGATTTTCTATGGATTTAACTTGAAGGATGCTCAGACGGTTGCTAAACAGTGGAACAATGATTATCCTGTTCATACTACCTTGAAGGAAATGTTTGATGGAATCTATGAAAATGGCTTCCCTTACTTACTCATCATCCCTTCTTATCTGGCAATGACCTTTGCTATCATTTTCCCTGTATTGGTAACACTCTTGATCGCCTTTACCAACTATGATTTCAAACACTTGCCACCAAATAAACTCTTGGATTGGGTGGGCTTTACCAACTTTGCTAACATTTGGCAATTGAGCACCTTCCGTGCGGCCTTTGGTTCTGTCTTGACTTGGACTATCATCTGGGCACTGGCAGCCTCTACTTTGCAAATCGTAATCGGTATTTTCACCGCTATCATTGCCAACCAGCCATTCATCAAAGGAAAACGCATCTTCGGTGTTATCTTCTTGCTTCCTTGGGCAGTTCCAGCCTTTATCACTATCCTGACTTTTTCAAATATGTTCAACGATAGTATCGGGGCCATCAATACTCAGGTTATCCCACTTCTCGGCAAGGTGCTCCCTTTCTTAAATGGACATCTGATCCCGTGGAAGACTGATCCAACTTGGACTAAGATTGCTCTAATTATGATGCAAGGTTGGCTTGGATTCCCTTATATCTACGTCCTGACCTTGGGTATTTTGCAGTCTATTCCAAATGACCTTTACGAGGCAGCCTACATCGACGGAGCCAATGCTTGGCAGAAATTCCGCAACATCACTTTCCCAATGATCTTGGCAGTTGCGGCACCAACTTTGATCAGTCAATATACCTTTAACTTTAATAACTTCTCAATCATCTACCTCTTCAATGCAGGTGGTCCTGGTAGTGTCGGTGGAGGAGCCGGTTCAACCGATATCCTGATCTCTTGGATTTATCGTTTGACCACAGGTACAGCACCGCAATATTCAATGGCGGCGGCCGTTACCCTCATCATCTCCATCATCGTCATCTCTATCTCTATGATTGCCTTCAGAAACTACACGCATTTGATATGGAGGATGTATAAGATGAATAGTTCTGTTAAATTTAAACGTTTTATCAACCATAGTTTTGACCTATCTCTACCTTGTAGTGCTTTCCATTATCATTCTCTACCCTCTTGATCACGATCATGTCTGCTTTCAAGACAGGGAATGTCGTGGCCTTCAAACTGAGACACAGACATCAACTTCAGTCTGGAAAACTTCTCTCGTCTCTTCTCAGAGACTCTATATAGTGCTTGGTACTTTAACACCATTATCATTGCCGTCTTGACAATGATTGTCCAAACCAGTATAGTGGTACTTGCAGGTTATGCATACAGCCGTTACAATTTCATCGCAAGAAAGCAAAGTTTGGTTTTCTTCTTGATTATCCAAATGGTGCCAACCATTGCAGCTCTGACCGCCTTCTTCGTTATGGCGCTGATGCTCAATGCCCTTAACCAAAAGCTGGTTCCTTATCTTCCTTTATGTGGGTGGTGGTATCCCAATGAATGCTTGGTTGATGAAAGGATACTTCGATACCGTTCCTATGTCTCTAGACGAGTCAGCTAAATTAGATGGCGCTGGTCATTTCAGACGTTTCTGGCAGATTGTCCTGCCCCTCGTTCGTCCAATGATTGCCGTGCAAGCTCTCTGGGCCTTCATGGGACCTTTCGGAACTACATCCTCTCCAGCTTCCTTCTTCGTGAAAAAGAATTTTATACGGTTGCAGTTGGTCTTCGTACCTTCGTCAGCGATGTCAAGAATCAAAAATTGCCTTCTTTGCTGCCGGTGCGATTCTCACTGCCCTTCAATCTATATTCTCTTCTTCTTCCTGCAAAAAGAATTTTTGTATCTGGTTTAACAAGTGGTGGAGACAAGGGATAATCTTGTCCCACCCTGTTTTTAATTAAAACGCGATTATAGTTATATGGCAGCCAATAAGTTCTTTATTGGCCACCACCTGATTATAATTTTAGAAAGAGGCAGCTATGTTACCTTATCCTTTTAATTATTTTTCGAGCTTGATTGGTTTTAGAAAAACCTTCGCCAATCGTCGCATGCTCAGCTGGTTCCAGCTCATCTTTACCAGCGTCTTTTTGATTTCTCTGTCTTTGATCCCCGTGGCCATTCAGACAGCGTCTTTGACGAGCTATGCTCTGGATACCTTTGTTGATAAGGCATTTGACACTCTGGATGAAGACGTGATGATTGACTTTGACCATCATGCCCAGATGAAAGACCATGTGCTGACCACTGAAAATCCTGAAGGGATTCATCACAATGCCGCTGGAACTGTCATTATCGGCCATCATGAGGAGCTCAAATTAGGCAAGGAGCTGACGCTTTACTTCGACAAAGAAAATCTCAAAATCACTAAAGAAGGAAAAGAACTGGCCAATATCCGCTACCAAGCCATTGACCAGAAGGCTCTGAAAAGCAAAGAAGCCCTGACCAAAGCCATTTCTAAAGACTGGTTCCAACAAAACCGCTTGGTGATCAGCCTCTTTCTAGTCCTCTCCGCAGGCTTCCTCTTTAGCATCAACTTTACCTTTCTAGCACTCGGTGCTTCCTTCTTGCTCTATCTGACCAAGAAATCACGGTTATTTTCTTTTTAGAACCTTTAAAGAATGCTATCACTTTATCCTCAACTGCCTAGGATTACCAACGATTATCAGCCTTATCTGCGGCTTATTTGGGCAAAAGCCTGCCTACGATTATCACCGTTCAAAATATCTTGTTTGTTCTTTATTTGGTGATTATTTTTCTACAAAACACATTTTCGTGATGAGATTTTCAGAAATTAGGAGGTTATTATGCGCGTTACGATTAAAAAAGTAGCGAAAACTAGCAGGGTGTGTCTCCCTCAACTGTGACACGCGTCGTACAAAACAAGTCAACTATCAGCGATGAAACTAAAAAACGGGTTCGTGCTGCCATGAAAGAGCTGGACTATCATCCAAATCTCAACGCTAGAAGTCTGGTCAGCCAATCAACCCAAGTCATCGGCCTAGTGCTGCCCGATGATTCGGATCTTTTTTACCAAAACCCATTCTTCCCAACTGTCTTGCGGGGGATTTCGCGCATCGCGTCTGAACATGACTATGCCATTCAGATTAGCACCGGACAGGACGAAGAGCGTCGTTTAGAAAATATTAAACAAATGATTTTCGGAAAACGCGTTGATGGTTTGATTTTTCTCTATTCTAAGCCAAACGATCCGCTGGTTGACTTTGCGATTAAAAATCAGTTTCCTTTCTTGATTTTAGGGAAAGCAGTGTCACCATTTGTTTCTTTGGTCGATAATGATAATATCAAGGCTGGCTACGATGCAACCAAATATTTCCTAGATCAAGGTTATAAAAAAATTGCCTTTCTAGCTGGGAATAAAGAGCTTGTCGTATCCCAAGACCGCTTTACCGGCTACAAACAAGCCCTAGAAGAAGCAGGCATCCCTCTCGATGAAAACATCGTCAAGTTTTCTTTCGGTTTCCTCTTGGAAGATAGCAGCTATAAGATTATGGAAAAGATGCCTATTCAGGAAATTGAGGCCTTTGTGACATCAGATAGTATGGTTGCCGAAGGTGCTCTCCACTATCTTAAAGATATCGACTACCGTTTCCCGATTATCACTTTTGACTCTATCAAGCCACGCATCGACGTAGATGCCTATATTAATATCAACACTCTCGAGTTGGGGAGAGAATCTTTCCGGACCTTGCTCCAAATCATTAAAGATAATAAGGATGACAAACATACTTGCTATCGCCAGGTCATCCCCCACAGCATTCTTACTCGTTAGTTAAGGAGAAATTTCATGGTTTATCGTATTTTCCAAGCCTACTTAGATGATGAAAATAGCATCACTATCGAATTGGAAAAGTCCTTTGACGCTTATTCTATCCACTTCACTCTAGAGGACAAGCATAGCTCTAGTCCCTTGACCATCAAAAAAATTGAGAATCAAGAACATCAGATTGTCTACACCCTTTCAGTCAATGACCCGATTGATTTGACTGAATCCTATACAGTCTATGATCAGGACCGCAATCACAGCATCCTCCAGTATCGCCACATTGTCCAAAAGCCGATTTTTGATGAATTATTTAGCTACCAAGAAAGAGATTTGGGAGCTAGCTATAGCCCTCAGGCAACAGATTTCAAACTGTGGGCGCCTATTTCAGAAAAAGTCTTGCTACATCTGGAAGAGCAGGTCATTCCCCTCCAAAGGCAAGATAGGGGTGTCTGGCATACGCAGGTCCTTGGAGACTTAGAAGGCAAGGCCTACTACTATATCCATAAGGTAAACGGAAAATGGGTAGAAGTACATGACCCCTACGCTCTCTCTTCAGATGCCAACTCTGGTCATAGTTATGTCATTGACCGCAAAAAGATTAGCAAACCTATTCATCGCGCTGCCAGCCAAGTAAAACCAACAGAAGCCGTTATCTATGAAATGAGCGTGCGTGATTTCTCCATGCAAAAGGAAGCTGGTTTTCACAACCTGGTAAATTTGCTTCTCTGTCCGAATCTCCAACCGTACACGGCCAGACCTTTGGTCTCAAATACTTGCAAGATTTAGGCATTACACATGTTCAGCTGATGCCAGTCTATGACTTTGGCAGTGTTGACGAAAAACACCCCGAACTCGTTTATAATTGGGGCTATGATCCCGTCCAGTATAATGTTCCTGAAGGTAGCTTCTCAAGCGACCCACACGATCCCTATAGCCGTATCTTTGAACTACAAGACGCGATTGCAGCTTATCACCAGGCTGACATGAGCGTTATCATGGATGTCGTCTACAATCACGTCTATGAGGCAGATGCCTATGCTTTTGAAAAGATTGTGCCAGGCTACTTCTATCGTCTAGATGAGAAAGGCCTACGGACAAATGGTACCTTCTGCGGAAATGATGTAGCCAGCGAAAAAGCTATGGTACGCCATTATATCCAACAATCTGTCCAGCAATGGGTTAGCCTCTACGGCTTTGACGGTTTCCGCTTTGACCTGATGGGCATTCTCGACATAACCACCATGAAGCAAATCGCTCAGGAACTAAAAGCCATCCATCCCAACATCTACCTTTACGGAGAAGGTTGGCAGATGCCTACTGGTCTTGATAGTGACCTTTTGGCTCATCAGTTCAACGCTGAACAACTACCTGAGTATGGATTCTTCAGCGATCATTTCCGTGATACGATCAAGCAAACCATCGTCCAAGGTAGCCGACTGGACAAAGAGCATGCGACCAGCTGGCTAGAAAATGTCCTGACAGCCAATGTCGGCTTGACAGGAGAGCCACACTTCCTAGCGCCTCATCAGGCGATCAACTATGTAGAATGCCATGACAACGCAACGGTGTTTGATTATTTTGATATTCAAAATCCAAATATCAGCCTCCGTCAGCGCCTAGCTAACTCTCGCCTAGCACTGCACATTGTTCTCTTAGCGCAAGGAGTTCCTTTCCTCCACAGCGGGCAGGAATTTTATCGGACCAAGAATCTGATTGACAACACCTACAACCTGCCTGATGATGTCAACAAGCTAGACTGGCTGCGCTCACTTCACTACACTGAAGACATTGAATTTTTAAAGCAACTCATTGCCTTTAGAAAGGCTCATCCACTTCTGACTCTGACAACTAGTTCTGCTATTCAAAAGGCTTGTCAGGTCAAATGGCTCAGCCCTAGCCTCGTTGAATATAAGATTCAAAAAGATAAACAAGCGCTGACCATCTTGATTAACTTTGGTACTGAAGCAGCGACTTATGAAAACAAAATGAAACAAAGCATCCACCTTCAGTATCCGCACATTAACGCTAAAAAACCAATCGCCCCGCTAGCAGATTCTTATACAGTTCCTGCTAAGCAAGTTTTGGTTCTGAAATAAAGTAAAAATATAAAAAGGAACAGGTTCATTTTGGATGGAAAGACATCCAGCTTAACTTGTTCCTTTTTTATGTATAGATGTAATCATTGAGTTTGAGTAGGATTCGACAGCAATGTCGCAATACCTAAGCCTACTCTTCTACAAATCTTCCTAAAATATGTACGTTGTCAGATACGGATACAAAGGCGGTCGGATCCGTCTGTTTCATGATGTACTTAAATTCGCTAAACTCGGCACGAGTAATGACTGTAATCAGTACCGCCTTTTGCTCGTGATTGTAAGTTCCCTCAGCCCCGTTGATAATGGTTGCACCACGGTGGAGCTTGTGGTGAATTTTGTTAATCACTTCGTCAGGATGACTGGTGATAATCATGGCCTGCATCCGCTTTTGCTTGGTAAAAACAGCATCCGTTACACGGCTGGATACAAAGATGGTAATCATCGAGTAGAGAGCGTATTCCCAACCGAAGGTCAGACCAGCAATCAGCATAATAATCCCATTGACAATCAGGGAGATACTGCCTACATTACGGCCTGTTTTCTTGCGAATGGTCAAGCTAACAATATCTGTCCCTCCACTTGAAATGCTTGACTTGAGGGCAAAGCCGATCCCTGTCCCCATGACAACTCCCCCAAACAAGGCATTGATAATAGGATTGGTCGTCAATGTCACTTCTGGCACAAAATGGATAAAAAGCGAGCTCATCGAAACAGTGATAAAAGTAAAAACAGTAAACTTATGCCCGATTTGGTACCAAGCCAAAATCATCAGTGGAATATTGATCGCATAAAAAGTAATGGAAACTGGAATGGTAAAGCCAATAAAACGACCACTCAAAGCCGAGACAATCTGCGCCAAGCCTGTTGCCCCGCTTGAGTAAACATGCCCTGGCTGAAAGAAGAAATTGACCGCTACTGCTGAGAGAAATCCATATACCAGAGGGCCGAAAAATTTCTCATCATATTTTTTTCACGCGAAATACTTTTCAGAACTTCTAGCAACTTGACATGATAGGCAAAGCGATGAAGATAATAGCGAAAAAGTTTCCGCAAACTAGTCTTTTTCATGTGATTCTACTTGTAAACTTAATTCCTCTAATTGTGCAGGGGCAACCAAGCTTGGTGCTTGCGTCATTGGGTCAGAAGCCTTGTTATTCTTAGGAAAAAGCAATGACTTCACGGATATTTTTCTTCACCGGCCAAGAGCATGACGAAGCGATCCAGACCCAAAGCCAGACCTCCATGTGGTGAAACCATAATCCATGGCTTCTAGAAGGAAGCCGAACTGGTCTTGCGCTTCTTCAGCTGAAAAAGCCTAAAGCCTTAAACATCCGTTCCTGCAGATCTTTTTGGTTGATCCGTAGGCTACCACCACCTAGTTCATAGCCATTGAGTACGATATCATGAGGCAATCGCACGAACCTTGCTCAAGTCTCCTTCAGCTCCTGCTCAGAATCCTTTTTGAGGCAGAGTGAATGGATGGTGAGCACTCATATAGCAGCCCTCTTCTTCTGACCACTCAAACATTGGCCAATCTACTACCCACAAGTAGTTAAACTTAGCAGGGTCAATCAAATCTAATTCCTTGCCTAGGCGGACACGAAGAGCCCCTAGAGCTGCGTTGGCAACATCAAGGTATCTGCCACAAAGAGAACCAAGTCGTTTTTCTTCTAATTGTAAAGCAGTTGTCAACTCACTTGACAGGTCTGTCAAGAACTTAGCAACAGGACCAGTCAGCTCTCCATCAACTACTTTCACCCAAGCAAGTCCCTTTGCTCCATGCTGCTTAGCTTGCTCTGTCAGCTTATCAATGTCTTTACGCAGTATTTGTCAGCAGCATTTTTCACTACAATCGCCTTGACAGCCGGTGCCTCAGAAAAAGACTTTGAAGTCAACACCCTTGACAAGCTCTGTCAAGTCCTGCAATAACATGTCAAAGCAGTATCTGGCTTGTCACTACCATAAAAAAGCCATGGCATCGTCATATTTCATCCGTGGGAAAGGCAAGGTTACTTCAATTCCCTTGGTTTCCTTCATGACACGGGCGATCAACCCTTCTGTAATGTCTTGGATTTTCTTGCTCAGATAGGAAAAGAAGTTTCCAAGTCCACCTGTGTAAACTCTGGTTGACGGTCTCCACGTAAGTCCTCGTCTCGGAAACACTTGACAATCTGATAATAACGGTCAAAACCAGCATTCATCAAAAGCTGCTTGGTAATTTGTGGGCTTTGAGGCAAGGCATAGAAATGACCTTGGTTAACCCGGCTCGGTACCAAATAGTCACGCGCTCCTTCAGGCGTTGACTTGGTCAAAAACAGTGTCTCTACATCGATAAACTCCAGCTCATCAAATAATTGCGGATGGAATGAGTCACTTTGGCACGCAACGAGATTTTTCTAGCATTTCTGGACGACGCAGATCCAAATAACGGTAGCGCAAGCGCGTATCATCATTAGCTTCAATCCCGTCCTTAATCTCAAAAAGGGTGGTTTTTGCAGTATTCAGTACCGTCAGACTGTCCACGTGAAGCTCTACACTTCCTGTGGCCAGCTTGTCATTGGCCTGCTCACGCGCGGCTACCTTACCAGTCACTTCAATGACAAACTCGCTGCGCAGACTCTCAGCTGTCTTCATGACCTCATCTGAAAACACTCTCAGGGATTGATAACCAGCTGCATAATCCCTTCACGGTCACGCAGATCAATAAAATCAAGCCTCCCCAAATCACGACGGCGGGCAACCCAACCTTTCAAAGTAATTTCCTGACCGACATGCTCACTACGAACACGTCCCGCATACATTGAACGTTTCATCTTTACTCTCCAAAATTTTAATTCTGTTACTATTTTTACCACAAAGAGCCTAGGAAAGCCCCCTACCTGTCCTTTTTTTCTGAAAAAAATTAAAAGTCTTTATTTAAAAGTACTCACTTTTATAAAAAAGGTCTAGAGGCAATATCCCCAGACCTGCTAACGCTATATAGACTATTCCTTTTTCTTCCCATCCTCATAAAGACTGGGAGCCAGCGTTTTTGTCACCATGGCTGTCAAGAAGCGAAAGGCTCCAGCTGCCAGACCAAAAATAGGCGCCAAAGCACGGAAGAAAAAATCCCCCCGCATAAAAATAACAGAGCAGACCCGTTATCACAAATAAGGCCACTCCCTGCACCACAACCACTAATAATATTTTCTTCATCATTCCCTCGACTTTCTATAGACTATTATAGCATATTATGCAGTACAACAACTTTTAGTGTCTCATTAGATAAAAAGCAGCAATATAGTCAAACAAAACACTTGCGACATCTTGTTCTAAGGTGATTCTTTCTCATGTTCCAAGGAGAGTACATTTTTAAAATATGATTCTCCATGCGTAGGTCGGATAGTGTATTCCAAGACTCACAAATCTGTTGTCAATAAATTTGTATTTTTAATCTAATTCATCACTATCAGGGTGCTCTTTCACATAAATAGCTGCATAAACCGCATCTACCATGACAGCTGGCAGGCTCAAAGTCAACAAAATTCCCAATAAAACACCAAAAGCAATCTGAATATAGCCTGTTAGGAGGGAGGGAATGATTGTTGCCCCAGCAAAAGCTACTGCAAAATTATTCCACCATGTTTTCTTTCTATCTCCCTCTTTTACTTGATTAAAAGCCCAGACTTTCCCTGATTCTTTGGGAGATAGTACCAAGCATAAAGACCACAAGCAATGATAAAAAGGAACAACATCAACACTACATAGAACGGGGTGAGAGGGATTGATATATCTCTTTGGCTCCTATAGGGACTACCGTCTGAAATAACCATTAGTAAACAAATAAAAATTTAGACTTATCACTAAACTTAACACTGTGAGCTATTAAATAATATGTCAAAAGCCTTCCATGCGTTTACCAAATAAGGAATAAAAGAAATGATAATACCCTAGTATATTCACAACACCGCAAAACAAAGAAAAGTCCTTTAAAAGATTCCTAGATTGTCTTCATAAGTTCCACCCACATACAGAAAACCAGTTAATGCTAAAGCAATCCATGGATAAATCTTAATGTATCCTAAACTGACACCATTTGTAATCAAAGGACCATGGTATCTTTCTTTTTCTATATCAGTAATCTTCGCTTTATTTTTTCTATTTCTCTTTGCCATTAACTAAACCACCCTCCTATTGTTTTAAGCCATTGCCAATTGCATCCATTGTTTTTATTAAGGCAGCCTTAGCTGCATCTGTTGCAGAAGGATCTATCAGACCAGAGCTCTTCTATTTTGCCAGTCATACCTCAAAACTATGCTTCACACTTTTTATATGTTCTGCTAATATTCGTTTTTGTCCCATTGTTATTCCGCACTGGATTTATAGTATTGTAAAAACTCTTCTTCGCTTTGAACCAGATGCGCCTGTCCATCTTTTGAACTAGCCGCTGGAATGGTGATATCCTTAAAGATATTCGTATCTTCTGGAAACACGAGTTTGATCATATCTATGGACGTTTGCAAATCATCATCAGATGCAAGTTTATATATATAACTTGTTTCAGGATTTTTAGAAATTTATTTCCATAGATTTCGGGTATTTTTCTATTTAAGAGCCAGTGTTTTTGTATTATCTCCAAGTTTCCAAAAATGAATATCATTATCGCTAACATAAAAATCATGATCTTCAAATAGCTGTGAAAAGGAATCTATCGAACCAAGTCCAATTTTTAGGCGAACTCTTTTTTTGATTGTTTGGGTCAATATCTACAATCTTTCCTGTCTCTAAGTCTATCAATCTCTTAAGTAATTTGGATTCGTCTCTGACATCAGTGATGGTATCTTCTTTTTCCGTAAAGAAATCGTTAGAATATTCCTTACCATCTATACTGTCTATCGAATACTTATTTAATATAAAAAGCAGGATAATAGTTCTCATTATAATTTCTAGTGATCTCAAATACATCCAACACTTTCTTGTCTAACTTTTTCACCCTTAGTGTCATAGACATTTATTTTTCAATATTCCCCTTATCTGGATAATTTTTGTTCTAGAATAGGAAAAATCATCTCGCACTTCATTCCAGGCAGTTTTTGCTTTGAATCGCGCCGCATAGGAAACAAAGGAAACGTCTGCCAGCTATTCGCCCTGGAGAGCCAAATTTGGGTTTTTTTATCAAGAACACTTATTTGTTGATTGACTTCCCTTTTTACTGTGCCAATCAACTGTGATCATTTTCCCATTTTTCAATAAATTCATAATCCGTAATTTCTGTATCTACAATCCAATATTCATATTTAGATAAGTCTTGTTTTTCAAACTCTCGAATACCAAATACAACAAAAGGCTACATACACCAATTAGAAATTAGAAAGATAACACCAATTTTTAGCTTTCAATTACCCATTCTCCCTATCATTAGACCAGTCGTCCATCTACATTGTCCCATTGTACCATATTGAATATTGAGCCGATGGGATGATAAGGTCTGTCGTAAACAAAAAGAGAAGATACCATCTCCTCTAAATTTCTCTTTATCACTCATGGCAATTCTATCTTCCAAACTCATATCCGTCGGTTGCAAGACCTTTCTGAACAGCTGCTAGAAAAAGCTAGACCGTTGTCAGATGGAGAATATTGGAACGTAATATGGATGACCTTTTTAGCAAACTATCGCCGTATCGTGCCACATACTGTTTGCTGTAGGAAATAAATATAGTTGTTCAGTTTTTCTGCAGAAATTTCCAGATGGACTGCTTCTATCTCTTCCTCCCAGCCAACTGGATCCACCTGAGAAGAAGTCTCTAAATGATTATCAACTGTACCAATAGCGTCAAGTTCGCTAGGTTCCAGTTCTGAAACAATGGCTTGGGTGACAATTTGTCTAAATTCTCTCTGCTGTGAAAAGACGACTGGCTATTTTCAGGATTTTCAAAATAAAGGAAGGATGATCTTTCGATGAAGAGCTTTGTCAGATTCTTCTTGTGTATTGCTTTTTAGATCTCCAAAAACCATACTGCGCATAATTCATCAACTCTTTTGCCAGTATGTTCTCCCTGACATATAACTATCTGCAGCTTCTTTGGGGTTTCTTGAACTACTTCAGATGGTAGTATTAAGTGTTGGATAACGCAGAAATACTTATCCCCATCTTGACAGATTTCCAACATGTCTTTTTGCTTAAATAAATCGTTTCCATTTCTATCCTCCATCTAATCGAGCTAGTTGACAAATAAAGGCCTGAGACAAAGAGTCCCAGACCTGTTATCTCTTCAGCAATCCACTATCGATTAAATAACCTAAAAATTCATTCAGATGTAAATAGAGAAAATCATCTATGCTAATACAAACTATTATAGGCTTTTTGTACGACGAATATTTTCGTTTTTCGGAACGAACATATCTCTCCTGAATCAGTTTTCATTTTGAATACTTTTGTCCCCTCGTTGATATTTGTAGCTAAATCTTGATCTGTCTTTTGAAAAAGCTAGTGCTACTGCATTCAAATAAACCATCGAGTGAGTCAACTCGTATCAACTCAGATCGACATCATAGCTTTTTATATTTGTAGTTCCTTCCATCAATCGACATTAGTACACTGATACGATAAAGAAATTTGCTGAATTTTATAAGTGCCGCCCATCGCTTTTAAAACTTGTACGAGCTGAGGTTAGACGTGTCGGACTAATATCTTTTTGTCCCATGAATTCCCTTCTCTTGATTCTTCTTTCCAATTGAGGTAGTCCTGATAGTTTCGTATTGGATAGTCCGTTAAAGGGGCTGCGCTATTGCTTGCTAGGGTCTGTCAACTGGATAGACTGTTAAATCACTTTCTCTGGCGCCACAGCCAATGAAAGTTATGGTTAAACCAGTCCTCTGACGTTACGACACCCTGACGAGCATACACTGCACCTCCTCTGCTCTAAGATCTCTTTAACCTGAGGATTTTTCGCTTGTTAAATTGATTCTGCCACCTTTCTTAGAAGAGTCCTTTGTCAAATGATTCAACAGTAACTCATTTTGTCTGAGCAATAGCACCTAAAGTTGTCGCACTGACATCACTTGATAAAGTGGGATTGCAAAGGATCAGCCCAGTTATCTGGATTAATCTTTTTATAGTCTTCTGGAATGTCATTTATTTCATGCGTCTCTAAATTCAGAAATACTTTCTTATCTTGTCCGAATCCTTTGCCCTTTAGGTACTGATAATCCCAAAACTAGATAATCCCTCCCTTGATAATGAATAGTGATAATCGAAGTATTTGGAAAATAAGATGGATTATATGATCGAACAGCCTGATAGGGTCACCTTTGAGAAGGATAACCTTCTTGATCCAGTCAAAAATGACCAGATTAAAATACTCTGCCTTTTCGTTGAGGATGACTCTGGCACATGCTCGCCATCTACTTTGTTAAGGAGATGCCTTCTCTGACTTAGTGCATAACGCTTTCATGAAAACTCCTCCTTTTGCGATTGCCAAATTGCTTATTTTCTCCAAAAACAACGATATCGCTTGATTTATTAGATTTGAAATACTGATACTCTAAATTTTGTTTATGAGTTTTTCCATTAAAATAGAGAAAAACTAAACAAGCCCAAAAGCTAACACGAGTGAGCCCAGCGCCCCATATCAATGTTTTTCTTATTCTTCATCGCTTTCCTCATCATTCTACCATTCTGTAGTCCTGTCAGTATCAATCGTGATTTATTGAAGCCACAGCGTTCGTCTTTGGCAGTCATTGGCACTGTTCTTAAGAATACTACCTGGATCATGTTAAAATCTCGACAGGAATCTTGCACATTGTTGCGCCTCACATCTGTGAGCGTGACATTGCCACCTGATCCCGCAAGCAGCTTTTTCTATCTGTCCGCTTACATGATCTTTGTCTTTGAGCATCTCAGTCTCCAAATTGTTTCCACATTATTCTTGGTGAAGCTTTCTACACTTTTGCTGGCGTTCCATCATATGCCTTCTTTAGAGCAATCGCACTGCATGTCTGTTCCTTCTTCGAAAATCACCTCGCTGGAAGACATGGCTGCTCAAATTGCATATGTAAACTCATGTTGCAGCGCTTTATAACTCTTGATTGGCCCCTGCCAATGCAGTCTCTATAGGTTGCTCGTCCACCTGTATCATGGAAAAGATGATATGCGTCCTTCCGTGCTATTGTCAGAATCTTTTTGGTGTCACAATTTCTCTCAGCCTGTGAAGTATGCATCTCACAATCGATTGACCTGTCTTTCAATAGGCACGATTGGCTCTTAGTCTATATTTTACCTTCATCATTCTTCAGATATCATTTTCTCCAACCTCGAGAGAGTTCTCTCAGTCCTCCTCAAGGTCAGAAGGTGTTAACTTGATCTCGATAACTGGATAGAAGAGCACCTGCCTCGTGGACTATAAAGAGACAAGCGCAGACCTTGAGCTATATTATAACCGTCCCTAGTGTCAATGGGTACGGATTCTCTTCTTTTCTTCAAAATCAATTTCTGCCTGTGCAAAGCTTTAGTCTTTTCACCATCGTAAATATAAGCAGCCGCCCTTGTAAATTAGAAGTCACCCGTCTTTCGTCTATCCCAATATGTAGACAATCTACTTCCTAAAGCATTCAACCTTAGATTTGCCAAACTAAGTATTCGAAATAGCTCGCACACTTTTCTTTCTCATATCCTGAACCCAATATATGTTGCACTCTATACTCTGTGCTACTCACTTTTACTAGAATATACAACTTAAAGAGGTTATTACTTTATTGCCAATCGTTGCACCCATTAATGAATCTGCATGATTTCGCCTGCAACATAGATGCAAGAGCAGACCCAGATACCTTGTGCTGTTAAACCACCTGCCCGCGTGAAACGTTGACATAGGCACTCGGCTTTCCCTCTCTAGCCTTTCTGCACTCATGCCAGACGCAATGGAGCAGTGATCAGAGCTATACCTTGTTTATCTGAGTGCTTTGTTCTGCCATCCCATGATGCTTCAATATGGTGGAAGTTTCTTCTGTACACACCTGTCTCTCGGAATTAATAACCCTTTTCAAATCTGCTAACGATGGCTTCAAGTCTTTAGCGTGATGCGCTCTTTCAATGGTGAAACTGTTTGTGGTACTGTTGGGATATTTGCTTTCACAGGAGTTGGATATTTTGCACAATCGTGTCCAGCTCTGTTTGTCTTCTTTGATCTATCGCTTTCTGCCTGGTAGGTCTTCATTTAAGATTTCATTGGCCCAATTGATTATTTAAATAAATTGTGTGGTCTCAAGTCCATATCATCCTTGTCTGGCTGGTAATCCGCCCCTGACCAGGCTGACTGGAAGAGTTCATATCTTCATTATTTCGACTTGCAGATAAGTCACCTGTCTGGGTGATTCGCGCATTGTGTATGATATGAGCACTTTACATCATTATTCCATATGAAAAATTGGACGGAGTATGAAATAACGAGGGACAGGAGAAAGAAGAGAGTAAGAAACCCAATTGAATATGTTCAGGTGAGTTCATATTGAAAATCATGATATCGACCGGTGATATTTGCCATTTTCAAGATTGTGTGTTCTTGGAATTTTTCCACCTTGGATATAATGCTTTGTGCCTGCTCGTACGGCGTCTTGTATACATATTCTGTCCGATGGACTGAGCCATTTGCATCTTTGTTTCAAAAGCTTCACCTACTGCTCTAAGATACTCATCTAAGGAACCAATTGTCTAACCATTTCTTAGATATTTTTTGTTCTGTCGCGCATTTGAATTGTTCTGTCGCAGAGGATCTATCAGGTCTGACGTATTGTTCTGCAATTGCGCTATATTTTAAAGTGTTCACTGGCTTTGATTATTGAATTAATTTTTTTGATTGTTACCATTTAGAACTTCTTATTCTTTTTCAACCAATATTCGACGTTGTTTGTTCAGTTCGAGGTCTTTTGCAATATCGTACAAGTCAATTTCTTTGGTATTGACTGAATGTTCTTGACTATCCTTACTGAGTTCGGCTGAATCGTTAGCCCTTCGTAAAGATTCGTATTATGTCAAAAGCTGATACAAATCAAGAAACTGTGAACATCTCCATAAACCTTATCATAATCATGCTGAATCAATCAAAAGGAAAAACTGTGAATCTTGCTCACTTAATAATTGATAAACTTTAGTCAGCTGTCTCTAAAACTACTCTTCAATACATCTTGATGAAAAGAAAGTTTATTTTATGAAGACTATCATAGTAAGTTTGTAAGATAGTCATCTCTATCAATTTCTCTTTTAATGAACCTAGATCACTGAAGGAGTTTTAGGAGTATAATCCATATTTTCATATTTTGGTGTTCTTGCTTGGCCTGCTCTTGATTGTTGATAACTATGATAACCCCATAGAGAACAACCAACAGCCCATAGTCGATAATATTGGAAGATTGGGCAGTTCAGTAGATTTTCCTGCTATTGTTTTAACTGTAGCCTTTGCATTAACATTATGATGTTTTTCGTTCGAGGTTTTTCTAACTCTGCCACCTTATTTTTAATTTAAGTGGCTCACATCTCATTGTGACTTGAGCAATTACTAATTTTTTAATAAAGGTATTTGCTCTTCCAGGTTTTCTAGCATCTTATGGTATTTTAATTGAGTCTGCGTGTAATGTGATAAGTCTGCACTAGAAGTTGCCGCAGCTGCTGGACCTCAATATAGGTTAAAATCGTTTTATTCCTTCTTTTGATAGTTTCTTGGAACTCCAACAT
>BNJU01002347.1_pt1 | contig 77477 bp, 139 predicted proteins | sample 8539281 | NCBI WGS metagenome assembly BNJU01 (sample SAMD00202456, study PRJDB9452) | human saliva metagenome | isolation source: human saliva | place: Japan
TCAGTTACGTATTGGTTGGCTTCGTCCTGATGGTGGCGTTTGAGCGGTGGCGTTGGTTTCGGCCGGCCTGTATTACGTATTGACCCATCGGATGGCATTGGTCGGTTTCGGGTGTTGATGCTGTTGTCCGACGAATCGTTCGAAATGCGAAAACATTGCTGATTTGGCTGGTTTGAAACCGGCACAACGCTTGGGTATGCCTTTCCTGATGTTGCTTTGCCATGTTCTCCAGCGCTGGGTATTCCCGCCGCTGATGGGCCGCGCCGTTGCAGGTTATCAAATTGCTCGGTGAGTGCGAATTTGCACTTGGTTGGCGGAGCTTTCGCCGTCGATGTCGCTGATTGGCGTCTCTACTATCATCGCGTGGTGCGACGATTTACTTTGAAGAACCTGCTGACAGCCGCCGCCGAGCAGCTGACGTGAAAGCGATGAAGGTGTTGTTGTCGGCCAACGGCCCATTGCTGCTAGCCGGCGTTCTGCCGCAAGGCGTGATGGATTGAAGTGCGTCCAAGCCATCCGCACGACAACAGGTTGGTAACGGCGGTGTATTGCGAATAACAGGCGTCGTCTGAAACGTAACCGGCTTTTCAGACGGCCTCGTTTGCTTTTTCATGCCGTTAAGTCGATATTCCCCTGCATCCCTTTTCACGTACTCCGATACGGTAGCTGCGCGTCGGCCGTCATTAGCCTGCGTCGCGTAAGCTCAGCTACAGCACCAGTAGCAAGGCTACGTATTTTGGCTCTCATTCGTTTTAGCCGCCAGGCTATCGCTCTGTTTAAGTCGGCAGGTGGCTGTCCGGGCATGGAATAATCGTTATTCCGGTGCTGAAGGGGAGAAGCGGACTGGCCTTTGCAGCGTAAGCTTTCACTGCCCTGCGGCGGATTTCCAGCGGGCACGCGTCCGGCCGTCTGTCGCGAGGTCGGGCGCGGGGTGAGGTGCCGTGCAGGGAAACTTCTTCATCCGACGTGCCTGCCTGGGTCTGTCCATACCGGTAATGATCTGTGGAAGCTGCCGAACTTTGCCGCCGCCGTAAAACAAACAGTGAGCTGATTGTTATAGCCCCGCTGCCGCCGCTTATAGACCAACTCACGCCGAAGCAAGCCGAAACGAAGAAACGCCAGGGTTTTCTGATTCGGCAGCCCTGACCTGCGTTTTATTGCGGGCTTTAATTGCCATGTTCCGTTATTTGCCGAAGACGAATATTTCGGCAGGGTAGTGGGTGGCGAAGGGTAACGATCGCTTGCTAGCGCAGTTTCATTGTCGCCCGTGGTGAGGAAAGGTCAGCCCTTCGGTGGAGCCGGTTTGTTTGCTGCATGCAGGTATTTCGCTTTTGCCTGATTAGGCATTTTTCACGGTATTGCGGTAAAAATTTTGTCTGACAAAAGGCTTGCAGGTTTTGTGCGCAGCCGTCGCACAGCAGGCTGCAAGGAAGAGCGAAGGCTTACTGTGTTTCTTCCGAAATTCTGCTTGCGGGCTATGATAGCTTTGAGTCAGTTCCGAAACTGTTTTCAGACGGCTCGAACAGGATGCGGTGCCAGTGGCAGACGCCGCCGCACGCTGTTCAGCCGTGCGGGGTCGAGTTCGGTTATAATCACGCTCTTCCTTCGCAGTGCTGCCGTACTTCGCCCCAGGGTCGATAACGGCGTTGTGCCTGAAGGTACGGGCGGCCGCTGCGCAGGCCGCCCTGTCCGGCTGCCAAAACGTAGTACGGTTTTCCACCGCACGCTGCAGCAGCAGTTCTCAATGCGCCTTGCTGGTGTGCGGTGAGGCGGCGGGTAGCGTGCGCGTCAAACGGGCTTTGGACGCGGGAAAATTGGAAGCGCAGGTCAGCGCAGATGCCTGCGCCAGATTCCAGCCGTCGGCGTCAGGTGGGGACTCGCGCCGGTCGGCGGCGATGGTGTGCGGCTTCGGCGTAGCGCGCCCGCCTAAGCGCTGAAACAGCCGAAACTAGGTGCATTTTGTCGTAGCGGCTGATTACATTCTGCGCGTCTTTGTCGTCGCCAGCAGGCTGTTTGAACACTTGCCGGTACGGGCGATTTGGCAGGGACGGTGCCGCCAGACGGGATAATGCCGCACTCGGCGGCGGTTTCGGCCATCGCCTGCTGTGAGAGGCGTACCGCCGCCGAAGGCTCAATCGCGGGCCGCGCAGTTTGTCGCGGTCGTTTCCCGCATCGGCGGCCAGTATTCGAGGCAGCAACGCCTAATCCGCATTCCCTGCTCTGCCGCTTGGCGCACCCAGGCGCGCACGTAGCGCGGCGATGTATTGGCGGCGGGAGTCGGTGCGCCGGAAACGGTTTGGATGACGGCGGCACGGATTTTCCGCATGGCGTTGCTCCTTTCAGACGGCCTGTCCATTTAATGTGCCGAGCAGTTTGCTCGAGCAGCAAGCGCGCGCGCGCAAACGATTGCTCCGGACAGCAGGCCGACAATCAGGTCTGGCCAACTGCATCATGATGCCGCCCTCCCAGTGCATGTGTGTACAGAAGTCGAGATACGGACGCAGTGCGCCGTGGGCGACGATGCCGCCGCCGACCAAAAACATGGCTGTGTGTGCCGACTGCAACGCTCAGGCCGCGCATGAAAACGGGCGCAACGGTCAGCGGGGCGTTACCGGACGTTTTCGTGCGCCGCCGCCGCCGTGTCAGGAATAAAACCCAAATCGTCGTTTTCACACCGCGCGTACCAAGCCGTAAACAAATATGGCATGCTGGATGCCGATGATGGAGAGCATCACGCGTTGCAGGCATGCCCTGGAGTCGCGTTTACCGCTACGGAGATACGATGATTTCCGGCCGACAGGATGAAGTCGGTGCGGATTGCGCCTTTGATTTTATCGTTTTCGTCGGGCAATTCGTGCGAGGGACGGCGGGCAAGAATGGCCGGTTTCTATGGCGGTGCAGGAGAAGTTGCAGTTTTCCACGCCTTCAAAGCAGAGATAATACGCCGCTGGCATCAGCAGCGGGGTAATCATGCGCGGGCCAGCCACGACAGCAGAAGCGTGGCCGGAATCGGAATCGGCTTGTTTTACCAGCAGCAGACCTTTGGCCACCCGCCGGATCGATGGGCACTCGGTCGGCCGATACGCCGGTTGCGCTGGCGTTCCTGTTGCCAAATCGTCGCCGACCACGCCGACGGTCGCCGCCATTTCTGATCATCGGGGAAACGTCGTCGAGTACGGATGCGATGTCGTCGAGCAGGAGTAAACAGGGATGCAAAAGCCATATAAGGGTCTCGGGTTGGGAGGAAAGAGCGGATTATAGTCATATCTGTCAAATACCGTAACGGTATGCCGCCGTTTTATGGTACGTCAGGCCGTCTGAAAAACACATTTCAGACGGCCTTTGACGCATTGCGTTTTTCAATGCTACTTTTGTCCGTATTACGGATAAAGCGTGCGGCATAATCGCATTCCGCACTCAGCGGGATGCCGTTGGCTTCGGCGTGCGCCATCAGGGCATCGACCAGCATTTTGGCGATGCCGCGTCTCGAAGTTCGGCGATGCTCAGTATACGACATTCCAACCGCCGCTTTTTCCGTGTAGCCGATGTGCTGGCCTCATGTCCATCGATGTCTATTCTGGAAGCGGCGTTGTTCGAAGGTATTTGATTTCGGGCATGGCTGATTCTCCTGTTGTTTGGGGATATTAGGCCGTCTGAAAGGCGTTGCGCGCCGGTTTGCCAGGTGTTTCAGACGGCCTGAAGGGTTTATTTATGGTCGGTATCGTTTGAACCGGCTGCGGAGCCGCAACGAAAAGCAGTAGCGGTTGAACGCGCTTTTTCGCGTGTTGCAGTTGCCGCAGCGGTTAAACAGGTTGATGCTGCAATGCGGCAGTAATCCATTTTCGGGATGTTGGAAGTCACGGGCGTTCGCAGCCGGGGCAGATGCCTTTGGCAGTGCATTGTGCGGTCGTAGTCCATCTGCTGTTGCCGTCGTCGGCGGGCAGTGCTTCTTCATTGCGCTTGCGTTCGAGGTATCGTTCATGGCGACGATGGCGTAGCAGCCGATCAGTATGGTCATCAGGATGCCGACGGCGCAGCGTACATAGCCGCCGTAGCTGGGCAGGTAGGGGACGAGTTCGACGAAAAGGCAAACAGGGCGAATAGATGAAGCCCCCAAACAAACGCGCCACCAGCGCGAGCGGGCGTTTTGGCGAACAGGTAACCGCCGATAAGGCAGCGGCAGGGTGAGGGCGAGGCGGTAGAGGAGACTTGCAGTCGATGCGGCGGTCGTCCTTTTCTCTTTGAGTTTTGATGCGTTATTCTGTTCCTGTTCGAGTTCTTTTTCGTTTCGGTCGCGCTGCTGGCGGTTGTCAAGCCTGACGCTGTTGGATGGCGGCATATTGTTGTTGCAGGGTTTGCTTTTGGCCTGCAGTTCGTCCAGCTTGCGGTGCGGGCGATGACTTCGATTTTTGTTCGGATTGTTCGGTAGCAGAACGGGCGGCGCCGTTTTGCAGGCTTTGCTGTTCGGCGGCGGTTTGGTTGCGCTGTTTTCCAATTCCAATGCGGAGCGTTCCCTTCTTCCGTCAGTGCTCGTTCAGCAGGTCGGGTTTGCTGGCAATATCCCTTTTCGCCCATGTTCGAAGTCGCGGTTTGTTCGACGACGGCGGTCGTTGATGACTTTTGCCGCCCAATCCGATGAGGAAAGGAGGTAAAGGCAATCAGCCACAGGCCGCGTCTGAACCATTTTTCGTAGGCGGTTGCCGGCGGATTTTGCGGCGGCGGCGCCCGTTTCATGTGGGAAAGGTGCGTATAGCGTGTCGGGGCGCAATCGGGCTGATGGCCGTCTGAGGAAAGGCCGTCTGAAAACCCGTTGTTCGGTTTCAGACGGCCTCTGCACAGCCCGCCAATGATGCGTCGTCTTGATACTCTTTTGCCGTCGGCCAGCAGCAGGACGGGCTGGCGGTTGTTTTCGATGACTTCGGCGGTAATGACGGCTCACCTGCGGCAGGTTGGGCAGGCGGCCATGGTTTTCTCCCAGCAGGGCGCGTCTGACGATGGAACGCAGGCCGCGCGCGCTGGTTTTGCGGGTCGCGATAGCCCAGTAGCGATGGCGCGAGTGCGTCCGGTCTGAATTCCAGTTCCGCGCTTCCATGGCGAACAGTGCCTGATATTGTTCGGACAGGGCATTTTTCGCTCGGTGAGGATGTTGATCAGGGCATCTTCATCCAGTTCGGCCAGGGTTGCAATCACGGCAGGCGGCCGATTAACTCGGGAACCAGCGAATTTGATCAAGTCTTCCGGTTCGACGATTTCGAACAGTTCGCTGATGTCGCGTTGTCCCGCTGTACGCCGCGCCGAAGCCGATGCCGCCTTTTTCCGTGCGCTGGCGGATGACTTTTTCCAGCCGGGCAACGCCGCAGATGAAGAGGATGTTGGTGGTGTCTGCCTGATGAAACTGATTCGGATGCTTTGCGCCCCGCCTTTGCGGGGAACGCTAGCCACCGTGCCTTTCAATCAGTTTCAGCAATGCTTGCTGACGCCTCGCCGGAGAAACGTCGCGGGTAATCGGAAGGGTTGTCGCTTTTGCGTAGATTTTGTCGATTTCGTCGATATAGACGATGCCGCGCTGTGCTTTTCGACATCGAAATCGCATTTGCCCAAAAAGTTTGGTGATGATTTGTTCGACGTCTTCGCCGACCATAGCCTGCTTCGGTCAGTGGTGGGTCATCATCATCGAACGGTACGTCGAGTTTGCGCCAGAGATTGCGCTAACAGGTTTTGCCCGAACCGGTGGACCGATGAGCAGGATGTTGATTTGGATGGTTCCACTGCGCCGCCGCGCTTTCGATGGCGCAGGCGTTTGTAGTGTGTAAACGGCAACGGTACAGGCTTTTCGCTCGTCTGTCCGATGACGTGGTCGTTCAGGTTGGCGACGATTTCGACGGGGTGGGCAGTTTGCGTCCCTGTCGGTGGCGGAACCTTTGCCTCGGCGACGCGCGTCGTCCCCGCCTTCCAGCATGATGCCGCAGGTTTCCGCACATTCGTTGCAGATGGGCGTTTTCGCCTTCAATCAGATGTTTGACTTCTTGTTCGGCTTACCGCAAAACGAGCAGTGGCGGTTTTCGTGGTCATCGAGTGTGCCTTTGTCTGAATCGGCCCCAGCGCCGTCTGAAAAAGAGATTATAATAAGCAGCGCGTGTCAATTTGCCGCAGGTGCGCAGGAAAGCGAGCGGCTACGCCGCGAAACGCAAACTCATGCAAAACTGCGCATGTTTGCTTTACAAAACCGTTCGCTTTTCAGGAAAATAATGGCTTGCTTCAAAGGCGCACACTACACAATCCCTTGATGGCGGTGTAACCAAAAACAAAGCCGCTTCGCCGGCAAACTGTGTTTCAGACGGCTCTACGGCCGCTGAGCCCCGCCGCCTTTCCGAATTTCTTTTGTTAATTTAACGGACAGCCTGATGTTTCTACACCGTTTTACAGCCGCCGCCGTCTTCTCGGTCTCGAGGTTTGGCTTCTGCCCCGTTTTGGCCGACGATGGACGTACTCGGCCAGTTTCTGCAGCAAACCTGACCTCCGACCAAGACCCGTTGGGTACTTTCCGGCCGAAAATCCGGACGATATGCTGGAAGCGCAAGCGGCGATTGCCGGCCCGTTGCTGTCGTCGCAGGCAGCCCTGATTGTCAATAACCGTACCGGCGAAGTGCTGTATCAAAAGAACATGATCGCGTTATGCGATTGCCTCGATTTCCAAGCCGATGTCGGCGATGGTGGTTTTGGATGCGCGCCTGAATATGAACGAAGTCATCACCATTACCGACGGGATGAAATCGACCGGCTGAAAGGCACGGGCAGCCGCCTCGTCTGTCGGTACGCAGCTCACGCGCCCAATTGCTGCATTTGAGCCTGATGTCAGTGAAAACCGCGCCACCCATGCGCTGGGCCGTACTTATCCGGGCGGTATGTCTCGCGCTTTGTTGCTCGCCATGAATGCCAAAGCGCAAAGCTTGGGTATGACCAACAGCCGCTTTTTACGAACCGACCGGTTTGGACTACCGCAACGTCTCCACCGCCTGATTTGAATAAACTGACTGCTGCCGCCAGTACTTATGCTAAATTACCAAAAGTAACAGCACGTCCACCTACGGCTCGGTATGATACCAGCGCGGGCCGCCAGCAGGATTATAAAAATACCAATGCCTTGGTGCGCGAGGCTTTTCGGGACATCGAATTGCAGAAAACAGGCTATATCCGCGAGTCCGGCCGTTCGATGGTCGCGCGCGCCTGAATCGGTGGGAACCGGTTACCATCGTCCTGCTCAATCGCCCACATCCACCACGCGTCGTCAATGATCGCGTAAAATCCAAAGTTGGATGATGCAGCGTCCGTCTTAAGCGGAGGCAGTTGTTTAACATTGAAAGGCCGTCTGAAAACCTTATCGCGGGTTTTCAGACGGCCTTTTTATTCCAATGCGGCGAATGCCGAAGTTTTAACCGATATTGATGCAAATCGGCGAACCGTAAATATAAATCGTACGAACCGAGTAACTTGTTGCTTCCAATGCTTGGAAAGCGTTTTCTTTTAAGTTTAGGCAAGTCGTGCACGGTAACGAAAGCGAAGCTGATTTTTTCTATTTCGGCATGCAGCCCTCGTTTTGATACAGGGTAAACAGTGAACGCCCGCATCGCGGATGCGTTTGCCGCCCGGCAAGTCGGTAACATTCCAAAACAGCGGCAGCTTCGAGCACTTCGCCGCCGAGTCTGCGGATAAGTTCCGCACCTGCGAGCCATGGCGCCGCCGGTAGCTACCAAGTCGTCCACCAGCAAAAACACGCGCGCCGCTATGGAAGGCATCCGTGTGCATTCCACCGCTGCTTCACCGTATTCCAGCGCATAACTTTGAGAAACGGTTTCGAACGGCAGCTTGCCTTTTTGCGGATGGGTACGAAGCCGACATTCAGCTGATAAGCCGCCGCGCCGATGATAAAGCCGCGTGCGTCCAAACCGGCCACAACGTCGACTTTCTGATCCATATAACGGTAAACCAGCAAATCCACCAACAGGCGGAAATATTGCGGGCTTTGCAGGATGGGCGTAATGTCGTGAAACAGAATGCCTTCCTCGGCCAGTTGGGAATTTTTCCTATTTTTCAAACAGGGCTTCCACGCCCATCACTTCGGGATGAATCAACACCGCCGTATCCTCGCTGGTTGAAATCAAAAACGCCCATTGTAACAAATTTTCTATTCTGCAGAGGATGCGTTATAATCAAGGAACCGTTATTAAGCCGATTTTACTATCATGAACAAACCGACTCGGCAATATCTTCATCATCTCAGCCGCTTCCGGCACGGGTAAAACCACACTGGTTTCCCGGCTGTTGTCGGCCCACGCCGATGTCCGCGTTTCCATTTCCCATACCACCCGTTCCCCGCGCGAAGGCGAGAGGAACGGCGAACATTATATTTCGTCGGTACGGCCGAATTCGGAGGGCATGCAGTAGGCAAAGGGCGAATTCCTCGAACATGCCGACGTGTTCGTCAATTACTACGGCACCAGCTTCAGCGGTCTGCGCACTGCGACGGAAGGTTACGACGTTATCCTGGAAATCGACGTGCAAAGGTGCGGAGCAGGTGCGCCGTGCGCTGCTGGAGGCCGTCAGCATTTTTATCCTGCCGCCGAGTTTTGCCGTATTGTCCGGAACGCCTGCGCGGCCGCAACACCGACAGCGCGGAAGGATTGAGAAACGGCTGCGGCAGGCATCGGCGGCGAAATCGAACAATCCCTGTTGTTCGACTCATGTGGTTGTTAACCGCGACTTGGCAGAAGCCGAAGCACAAATTGAGCGCGATTATCCGTTCTCAACGCCAAACCCAGGCGCGGCAGAAAATTTCATTGAAGGACCGTTGTCCGAAAATTTCTAATTTCCTATTTTAAACAATTTTATTACCGATAAGGACGCAAAATATGGCACGTACTACAGTAGAAGACTGTTCCGACAAAATCCAACCATTTCGACCTGACCTCGCTGCTGCACGCCGTCACGCCAACTGAAAACGGCACTGCGCCGCTGGTGGAAAGTATGCGTAACGACAAACCCACTGTTACCGCCCTGCGCGAAATCGCCGCGCACAAATTACAGCCGATCATCCTGAACCGCAGCAAATGACATCAAACAGGCCGTCTGAAAATGTTCTGCGCCTCAAGCCGCTCGCCCTCATGATCCGCTGACTGCCGAGCGCGCAGCCTGCTGTTCAAAACCGCCGCCTACCTTTCTCAGGAAGAAAAGCAGCGTTTGGAAAAAGCGTGTCTGGCGCCTTCCGCGCGCATGACGGGCAAACGCGTAAAAGCGGCGAGCCGTATCAATACGCATCCGATTGCCGTGGCGACGGAATTGGCTAGCTGGCGCATGGATCTCCAAACCCCTGAGTGCGGGGCTGATGCACGATGTTTTGGAAGACACCGGTACGACCAAAGAGGAAATGGCGGCGGAATTCGGCGAAACCGTTGCCGACATGGTGACGGTTTGTCCAGGTTGAAAAACAGCACGACAATCAAACCGAACATCAGGCGAAAGTTTCCGCAAACCGATTTTAGCGATGACCAAAGACATGCGCGTCAATCATTGTCAAACTGTCCGACCGCTCGCGCACAATATGCGTAATCTGGGTTCGATGCGGCTGGAAAACGCCGCATCTCGCAGGAAACGCTCGAAATTTATGCTTTCGATTGCAAACCGTATCGGTTTGAACCCCGTTTATCGGGAATTGCAGGATTTGGCTTTTTCAAAATATCCATCCCGCCCGCTACCGCACGCTGCAAAAGTCGCGAACACTTTCCGCCGCAACAGGCGCGACGTGGCAGGCAAAGGCGTTGCTCGCTCAGCCAACGCCTCGTCGGCGCCAATATCGAAGCGCAACCAGCGGCGGGAAAAAACTCTACAGCATCCATCAGAAAATGCGCAACAAGCATCTGCGCTTTGACGAAGTGATGGATATTTACGGCTTCCGCGTGATTACCAACAGCATTCCGGCCTGCTATGTTGCACTGGGTGCGTTGCACAATCTATACCAGCCTAAACCGGGAAAAATTCAAAGACTATATCGCCATTCCGAAAAGCAACGGCTATCAAAGCCCTGCATACCACACTGACGGCCCGCACGGCCTGCCGATAGAAGTCCAGATACGCACGCGCGAGATGAATGGTGGCGGAAAGCGGCGTACCAGCCATTGGGCATACAAATCCGGCGACGACAAACTCGATCAGGCAACGCTCAATACCAACAAATGGCTGCAAAACATTCTTGATTTGCAGGCACGCTCGGCAAATGCGATTGAGTTCCTAGAACACGTCAAAGTCGATCTCTTCCCCAGCGAAGTGTACATTTTTCACCCCCAAAGCGCAGGATATTGGTATCGCTCGAAGGCGCGACCCCCGTTGATTTTTGCCTATGCGGCATACCGACTATCGGCAACAGCACCGTGGCTGCCCGTGTCAATAACAGCCTGGTTCCGCTTCGCACACCGCTGAAAACCGGCGATACGGTGGAAATTATTACCTCCGAACAGGCACGGCCGAATGCCGCCTGGCTGAGTTTTGTTGTCTCCAGCCGCGCACGCAGCGCGATCTCGGAGCCATATCAAAAACATGAACCGGCACGATGCGGTTGAATTGGGCGAAAGCCTGCTGCAAAAAGCCCCTGTCCAGCCTGTTGCCGCGCGATGTTTTGCTGTCTGAGGAACTCAGAAGCCTATCTGAACGATTTGACTGGAAAAGCAGATCAGTTTTGAAGATGTGTTGGACAACGTCGGCATGGGGCATACCCCTGCCAGTGTCTGTGGCGATGTACTTTGGTGGGCTTTACCGGAGAGCACGCGGGAGAGGTCAAACTCAGCCCGATAAAAATCAACGGCAACGACCGGCCGCGTCCATCTCGGCCCCTGTTGCAACCTCGATTCCGGGCGATGCCATCCGCGCGGTAGTGATTGACGATCGGCAGGCATCATCCACCGCGACACCTGTCCAAACTCTCAAGAGCGATCCCTGAACACCAACTGGATGCGGATTGGGAGGCCAGGCGGGCGCAGTTATCACACCAATTTGCTGGTTGCTTCGCAAGACTACCACGGACTGCTGGCGGCATGGCGCGTCTATGTCGGAGTGCGGGCGGAGTGATATCGAGGCGGTGGATACGCCTTCCCAAAGCCAATCGGGCACGGAAGGGTTCATCGAATTTAAGTTCCGAATCAAAACCAAAGATTTGAAACAGTTAAAACAGCATTATCCATGCCTTGCACAGCATTCCGAATGTCCGGCGCGTTACCCGAGTTTGAATGGTTGAGCAATAAAGAGCGCCGTCTGAAACTATTTTTCAGACGGCCTTACTTATCCGAAAAGGGCAGCCGGTCAATAGCGGGCATGGCAGGGTCGATTTCGCGCGCCACGCGTCGATGCCGCCTTTCAGGTTTGCTGCTCAAAGCCGGCGTCGGCCAGATAGAGGGCGCAATATTGGCTGCGGATGCCGTGGTGGCAATAGACGACGATTTCTTTGCCGTCCGGCAATTCGTTTTCGGCGCATGGACAGTTCGTTCATCGGAATCAGAATGCTGTTCGGCAGGCGGCGGGAGGGCGGCTTCTTCCGGTTCGCGTACGTCCAGCAGCAGGATATCGGAGGATGCGGAGAGTTTGTCTTGCAGTTGTTGCGGGTCAGTTGCGTGATGTCGTACATACACTGGATTTCGGCTTTGTGAATGTGGTTTGCCGTTTTCAGACGGCCTTTGAGTAGAAACGACCCAGGGTGGAAATGCCCACCGCAAGCTGCATCATGGAAGTATGGTTTAAAAATCGAATCTGCCGAAAGGAGCGGCTTTTTGCCGTTCAGCTGGGGAATCAGGGTGTCGAACAGTGTTTTTCGCTGAAACTGTCGCCGTTCCGGGTAATCGGGCGGGCGCGTTGAACGGGATGGCTGCCGGTAACGGCAATCAGGCTACGCCGTCGCGCCGCTGCTGTTTCAGGATTTCGGGATGTCGTCCACGCGCCGCCGACGTATACGGCATCAAACGGGGCGGCGGCATTTTGCGTCATCAGGCCGTCGTTGGTTTGGAAACGATGTTGTCGTAGCCCAATCCGTCCAGTACGGCTTTTGCGCGCGCTTGCTGTTCGGGGTCGATGTCGACGGTAACCACTCCGCCGCCAGTTTGGATAAGACGGCTGAGGCATAGCCCGAACCGGTGCCGATTTCAGCACTTTGTCGGTTTTTCAAGGCCAGCCCCCGAATCATGCGGGCGACGATTTTCGGTTCCAACGTGGCACCGCCGTTGGGCAGGGTCAGCGCAATATCGGCGTAGGCATAGCTTTTCTGTTCTTCGCCGACAAAGGCTTCGCGCGGGATGGCTTCCAGTGCGTCGAGAAGGTCGAAGTCCAACACGTCCCACGGACGGATTTGTTGCTCGACCATATTGAAACATGCTTTGGCAAAGTCCATTTTGTGCTCCGTTGTTTTGCTTCGGTGTGGTAGACGGCGGATTATAAAGGTTTTAGTGTGGCTTTGACAGTTGGCGGATGATGCCGGTTGTCGGTGGAGGCCGTCTGAAAGGCGGGGTAGGGCGGTTGGTGGCTTTTTCAGACGGCCTCTGCCAGTAGCCAGTGCTGCAGGCCGATTAAGGTTTTTGCATCTTGGATTTCGTTGTTTTCTGACGGCATACCAGTACTTCTTGGCGATCCAGCAGCACGGTTTCGACAAATTCGTCTTGGTCGGGATGCAGGTTGCTGCTTTTGCTGATGTTAAAGGCGCGGTAGAGGTACATTTTTCGTCGCAGAATCCCGGCGCGGTGTAGAAGGTGGCGGCCAATTCCACTTTTCGGCGGCATAAGGCGTTTCTTCCGCCAGCTCGCGCAGGCGCAGGCGGCGGGGTCTTCGCCTGCGTCGAGTTTGCCGGTACCGGCAGTTCGAGCAGGGCTATGGCTGGCGTAACGCCATATGGCGGACAAAAGACGATTTTTGTTGTCAGGGTTTCGGCTAAAACGCAGGCCGCTCCGGGATGGCGGATGACGATGCGTTTGCCGTTATTGCCGTTGGGCAGGCGGACGGTGTCGCGGGCGATGGTGACAAAGTGCCGTTAAAATGGGTTCGCTGCCGATTTGGGTTTCGGTTAAATCATGATGCTTTCCTTGATGGTGTTCGGGCCGTCTGAAAAGGCGGCGGCTGTGATTATAGCGTTTTTCAGACGGCTCTTGAGGTTTGATTTGCCGTACGGGCTGGTGGAAATTAGAATATGGCGATTTTGGTTTGACAGGAAATAATATGAAAACGAAAGGGTGATGTTGTCTATGCTGCTTTGCGCCGTTTGCACGGCATGGGCGGGCAGCGACCGGATGCAGAGAAAATCCGTTTTGGTGGAAAAAGATTTATCGGAACAAGGTTTTATGAAATATGCCTCCTGAGTTTAAACGGATTGTCCGCAGGGGAGAAGATTGCTCATCGGACGAGCCGATGGATGCGAGTTGTTCGAGCATTATCAATCGCTTCAGTAACGGCGACAGCGAGGTGCCGTGGGTGCAGAAACTAAAGATTTCCGTGCGTCCGAACGGCATGGTGCACGCGCATTATTTGGTTGAGGGAAACGCCGGGTCGATAATGATTTCAAGATTTCTGCAATGGCGGAAAGTGTGTGATTGATGATGCGCTGTACGGGAAGTCCAGTACCGCAAGGATCACGAATATATCGTGAATTTGGAAAATGCCTGAATAGGCAATGAATAAGCGCATAAAAACCTCAAGCCGAATTTCTGATGCGATTGATACCGTCCCAGATTGTTTCAGCTGGATTTTTGAAACCGGCTGCTTTTGAGGCTGCCGCTTGCCCACGGTCGGATAGAAGAAAGCGGGAAAAGCACAACTTATGTGTACGGTGAAGTCCGGTTCGGCAGGGAAAAAGGCCTGAAAAGATGGGAAAACCGGACTGAAGAGATACAGCGCAGTCTGAAAATCGGTTTTCAGACGGCCAATACTGATTTGGGACAGGCTGATCAGTGATGATGGCGTCGGGCCGTGAAGCATGGCCGTGTTCGATTTCTTCTGCGGTTGCCGGGCGGATGCTTTCTATTTTGGCTTAAAACGGATTTTCATGCCGGCTAGAGGATGGTTGCCGTTTACCACGACTTTGCCTTCCGCCACATCTTCTACGCGGAACACCACCACGTCGCCGTCAGGCATATCGGCTTCAAACATCATGCCGGGTTTGACTTCGGTCGGGAAAGAGCATCGGCAGATTCGATACGGATGATCGAGTCATGATTCGCCGAAAGCATCGCCGGGCTCGCACATAGACATCCACTTCGTCGCCACGTCGTGCAAGGCTTCTTCCACTAAGCGGGAAATACCGTCGTAACCGCCGCAGATACACAATCGCCGCTCTGTTTTGTCGATAAGCTGGTCGTTGGCGTCAAACATTTCGTAATGCAGGCCGACGACGGTAGTCTTTTTAATCATGGATGTCTTTCGAATTAGGGTTAGTAAAGGATCTACATTAACGCAGTAGCCGTATGTACTTAGTTATTTGCTATGGGGCTTTAGGGAATGCAGCCAACCCCTGCTATTTGAAGATTATTGTTGCGTTTTTACTACGTATAAACCGATATTGTGGTAACAAATATTATGTGGATGTTTTAACTCGAGTATCAGAAAATGATGATTAACACAGTGATAGAAATGGAGAAATATAGCCAGGCGGTGTTGAATATCTATGTTTCGTATATGTCTTTTGCATATATTTTGTTTCAAAAACGGGAGATTCTACTCTGCATAGGGCTTAATGCTGTGTGATTCAGGTCAAAAGTATGATTGATTTTGCAGGAGCAGAGGGCACTGCGGCGTTCAGCATGAATTCTGTAAATATTTTCCATCTGGCCCAAACAGAGCCGGATGGTGTGTTTTTGCTGATATATTGACTATAATATTGTTTTAAAGTTAGGTGTTTAATATGATCTCTTTCTGGTCACTGCCCTGATGTCTTTGTTTTTGACCGCTGTGGTGATAAAGCCGCCGATGCTGCCGCTCTGCTACTAACGCTGCATCTACTGCTGTTACTGAAGCTGCATCTGCAGCATCTGCCGCTACTGAAGCTGCATCTGTCGCCGGCGAAGCTGCTGCATCTGCTGCTGAGGCTGCTGCATCTTCTGCTGAGGCTGCTGCATCTGCTGCTGAGGCTGCTGCATCTGCTGCCAGCAAATAATTTTGTAAGCATCATTCTCAAAAAGGAGCGCTTCGGCGTTCCTTTTTGTTTTGACCATTGTCGGTTTGATGCAGTTCAGAAATGGTTGAAATCAGCCTATCCGTCCTGATGCGGGACAGGCCGTCTGAAAAACCTTTTTCAGACGGGCCTGTCTGTTCAATATAATTCCGCGTTCCATTGTCAATATTCAAACGCCATGTTCGCTATTTACCAACAACTTGCCGCCGCTGCTGCCGCGGGAAATTCTGTCCGAGCCTGCAGGCCTGCTGACCGACCAACGCCGCCGCTATACCGGAACGGCTGATTTGCGTTGCAGCCGCAAAGCGTGGAGGCAGTGAAAACCATCATGCGTTTTTGTTTCGAGCACCGCATCCCCGTTACCCGCAGGGTGGCAATACCGGACTCTGCGGTGCGGGCTGTCCGGCGCGGCGCGCGTTTTGCTGAATTTGAGCCGTCTGAACCGCATCCGCAACGATCAGTACGGCTGACAATGCGATTACCGTTGAAGCGGGCTGCGTGCTGCATGACGTGCAACAGGCGGCGCGAAGGTGCGGTCGGTTTTTCCGCTCAGCCTGGTAAGCGAAGGATCGTGCCAAATCGGCGGCAATATCGCCTCGCACTGCGGGCGGGCTGAACGTCGTTGCGTTACGGTACGATGCGCGATTTGGTAATGGGTTTGAAGTGCTGCCGAACGGCGAGGTGGTTTCGCACCCTGCATCCGCTGCACAAGGACACCACGGGCTACGACCTGCGCCAACTCGTTTGTCGGCAGCGAAGGCACGCTGGGCATCATCACCGCAGCCACGCTGAAACTGCTTTGCCCTGCCGAAAAAGCCGTGAAACCGCTTGGGTGGGTGTGAACGGCATCGGGCAGGGCGGTAGAATTGCTGACCCTGATTCGGGAACGCTTTGCCGAACGCCCGTGTAGTTTTGAATTGATCAGCCGCTTTGCTTTGGAGCTGTCGTCCGAATACAGCGGTATTACGCCGCCGACCGATGCGCCATGGCACATTCTGTTGGAATTGACCGATTCGCTTTCCCGTGGCGATTTGGCCGACCTGTTGGCCGAAACTTTGATGGAGCATGGTTTCGACAACAGTATTTTGGCTCAGTCGGAAAGCGGGCGGCGCGATATGTGGACGTTGCGCGAAAAACATTTTCTGCCGCCCAACGCCGTCTCGGCGCGAGTATCAAACACGACATCGCCATGCCGATTGCGCGGGTGGGTGAATTTGTCGCCAACTGCGCCATGCGCTCACAGGCGGCTTTTGCGGGCATAGACATCGTGGTATTCGGTCATTTAGGCGACGGCAGCCTGCATTACTAACACTTTCCCGCCGCAAACGGCGGATAACGGCGTTTATGCTATGAAGACGCAGTCAATAAGATTGTGTACGAAAACGTGCTGGCCTGCCGACGGTACGATTGCCGCCGAGCACGGTATAGGGCCAAGTGAAAAACCACTGGCTGCCGCGTGTCGGAGCACTGCCGAAATCGCCCTGATGCGGGCGGTCAAGGCCAGCTGACCCGCACAATATGATGAATCCGAACAAACTTTTGCCGGAGCAGCCTGTAGTGCAAACGCCGTTTATCCGCCATGCCGCCTGTCTGCTGTTTTTATCATTCCCGCATTGGCGGCGGCTTTCGACAGCATACGCCGGCAATGGACAGCCGTTTGTGGAAAAATCAGCAAGGCCGTACAGCCCGATTCTTTATCTTTTGGGAACGCACCACGTCGGCCGCAGCGGGCGATATTTTGCCCGACAACATCCGCCGCATCCTGCAGCAAAGCGACCGGCTGATAACCGAATCGCCATGCCGTCCAAGCCCGATGCCGCGTACAGCGCGCGATGTGATCGCCATGCGCGGACGCGCTTTGTCAAAACGGCGGGCGGAAATTGTCGTCCGTCATCGGCGCGGATATGTCGCCGCCTTTGAAAACGCCTGCAGTGCCTATCCCGCCACCGCCGCATCAGCCGCCGGTTTGGACGATATGACGCTTTGGGGTGCGCTGATGCAGGTCTTGGTCAAGCCGCAGGGCTTTCAGATGACCTCAGGCATAGACCGCCTGCTTGCCCGTGCCGCCGAGCAATACCGCATACCCGCCGACAGTTTGAGCGTTATCAGGACATCACGCGTCCTTATGACCCTGCCGACCGCGCGCATTGCCGAACTCATCGCCGCGAACAACCGCCATCGAACAAACCGCCGCCGATCGAACGGCAATACGCACCGTACCATTCAGGCCGTCTGAAAGAACTGATGCGCCTTTCCGCAGACAGCAGCGAATACGGCAAAGGATTGCCTGCAGAGCACGAGCCTTTTGGCAAAAACTGGCTGGAAGAAAGCGTATTGCTGCCGCGCAACCGCGCATGGTTGCCGAAAATTTTGAACGAACTGCCCAAACGCCGAAAACCCTGATTGCCGTCGGCATCGCCCACCTGCCCGACGAAAACGGCCTGATTATGCAGTTACGGCGGCAGGGTTATACGGTCGAACCTGTTGCCGAATAGACAAAAGGCCGTCTGAAAGCCCGAAAACATGATGCAAGAAACCACCGACAAAACCGTATACCTCTACACCGACGGCGCGTGCAAAGGCAATCCCGGCACAGGCGGCTGGGGCGCATTGTTGCGCTACTGACCGGCACGAGAAGGAACTCTTCGGTGGCGAAACCCAAACCACCAACAACCGCATGGAACTGACCGCCGTCATCGAAGGCCTGAAAAGCCCTGAACCGCCGCAGCCGCGTCGAAATCACACCGACTCGCAATACGTTAAAACGGCATGGAAAGCTGGATACACGGCTGGAAGAAAAACGGCTGGAAAACCGCCGCCAAACAGCCGGTCAAAAACGAAGACCTGTGGCGCGAACTCGACCGCCTGTGCGGCGAACACGACGTCGTTTGGCGGTGGGTGAAAAGGCCATGCGGGCCATATAGACAACGAACGTGCGGATGCATTAGTACAACCGCGGCGCGGCAGCCGCAGCAGGGCGGTAATGATTGCAAAAACGGCTTACTCCGGTTTGACTGCCTTCATACAAGGTATTCTGCTATATGATAGGGAATTGACGGTTTCGGCGGTTGCCGAATATCAAGATGCGTTCATCCGTTTTTATCGGGAGACAAACGCCTGATTTTCAAACGTGGCGGAAAAAATGAAAACTTGTTTTTCAGACGGCCTCCCGACCGATTTCAACATCATCCAACCACAAGGAAACCTCATGAAATTTTTGGATAGTTATCCTGTTGCTGTTGTCGCCCTTAGTGGCACCGCTGTTTTTCCGTAAAAACAGCAGTCAGGCTACGCCGTCCGACAAATCCGACGCGCTGCTTGGGCATACCGGGCCAGCCGTATTGCCGGAAGAATCCGAATATTCGGAAGAAGAAGCAGACGACGAGTCCGCCGAAGCACTGTTCAGGGCAATGGTTGGGCGTTATCTACCGCGACAAACCCGAGGAAGTCGATGCCATCAGTGCCAACCTTGAAGAAAAACGCTGACGATGAGGAAGAGTGGACCACGGCAGCATCATTGAAAGCTTTCTTTTTGCTGCACAATAATTTGAATGACACCGAGCATCTGTTTTTCCGTGGATTGGAAAGACGGGGAAAGCTTTATCGATTTTATTGCCGACATCGCCGACCGCTTCAACGCCAAACTGGCATGGAGCGAAGAGCAAATGGAAGAAGCGCTGCCCGACCAACTGGCCTTGGCTGCCTATCCCTGTGCTGCTGGCTGCCGGTGCCGTCCTCTACAGCGCGCAAACCGGCGGCGACTACTACATTCATTGCCGTCCCGCAACAGGATGCGGCCGATTTCGAGCGCGCCTCCGAACAATACGGGTTGCAAATATGGCGTGCGGACTCCGAACCCGAATTCTGAATAAGGATGCAGGCCGTCTGAAAACCTGACATTCTGTCCTGTCCGGAATATTCTTTACCCCCTTTCAGGCGGCCTTTTTGCATCTTGGGGGCGCATTCTGCCGACACGCAAGCTGTCATGCCAAGAAAACAAAATTATGCTAAACTCGCCGTTTTGTTTTCCGGCCCGCAGAACGGGGTTTCCATACCGAACGGGCTTTGGCCCTACACACCGACTAACTGAAAAATTAAGGGTTTACGATGAGCGTAACACTAGAAACACTGAAAACCTGGAACGCAAAGTAACGCTGTCCCTGCCTTGGAGCAGCATCAACGCAGAATGCGACAAGCGTTTGAAACAAACCGCGCGCAAAGCCCGCATCGACGGCTTCCGCCCCGGCAAAGCCCCCTTGTCGATGATTCAATCCATGTACGGCGCCAGCATCCAAAACGACGTCATGAACGAATTGGCACAAAAGTATTCTTCGACACTGCCGTTGCAGAAGGCTGGAAAATCGCCGGTATGCCGCGTTTGGAAGGCATTGAAGGTCAAGACGACAAAGAAAACTTCTTGTTCTCCGGCGTATTCGAAGTCTTCCCGAAGTGAAAGTCGGCGATTTGTCCGGCCAAGAAGTTGAAAAAGTGACCGCCTCCGTCGGCGATGCGGAAGTTGAAAAACCATCGACATCCTGCGTCAGCAACGCACCCGCTTCAACCACACCGAACGCGCGGCCAAAGACGGCGACCGCGTCATCATCGACTTCGCAGGCAAAATCGACGGCGAAGCCTTTGCCGGCGGTTCTGCCGAAAACTATGCCTTCGTATTGGGTCAAGGCCAAATGCTGCCCGAGTTTGAAGCAGGCGTGAACGGCCTGAAAGAAGGCGAAAGCAAAGACGTCGAAGTAAACTTCCCGAAGATTACCACGGCAAAGAAGTTGCCGGTAAAAACCGCCGTCTTCACCATTACCGTGCGCAACGTAGCCGAGCCGGTGCTGCCGGAAGTAGACGAAGTCTTCGCCAAAAGCCTTTGGGTATTGCTGACGGCAACATCGAAACCATGCGCGCGGAAGTGAAGAAAAACGTTGAGCGCGAGTAAAACGCCGCGTAGACAGCCAAAACAAAGAAGCTGCAATGGAAGCACTGCTTGCCGTGAGCGAATTGCAGGGTGCCGAACGCCCTGATTAACGAAGAAGCCGCCCGACTGGCTGCGGAAATGAAGCAGAACTTCATCAACCAAGGCATGGCCGATGCGAAAAATCTGGATTTGCCGCTCGATATGTTTTAAAGAACAGGCCGAACGCCGCGTCAAATTGGGTCTGATTCTGGCCGAAGTCGTACAAGCCAACGGATTGGAACCGAGCAAAGAGCAAATCGACGCAGTTATCGCCGACTTTGCCGAAAGCTACGAAGATCCGCAGGAAGTCATCGATTGGTATCACGCAGACAACAGCCGCCTGCAAGGCCCTGACTTCCCTGGCTGTTGAAGCCAATGTAACCGACTTTGTACTGGGCAAAGCCAAAGTAACCGAAAAAGCTTTGTCGTTCGACGAAGTCATGGGCAACCAAGCCTAAGGCCGTCTGAAAAGCGAAACAAGCACCGAAGCTGCCGATGCGCTGGTGCTTTTTAAAACAAAAGGAGCCGAGATGTTTCCCGAAATTACCAACAACACCCTGATTCCTACCGTTATCGAACAAAGCGGGCGCGGTGAAAGGGCTTTCGATATTTATTCACGCCTGTTGAAAGAACGCATCATCTTCCTAGTCGGCCCCGTTACCGACCATACGGCGAATCTGGTTGTGCGCAAATGTTGCTTTTTTGGAAAGCGAAAAATCCCTGATAAAGACATTTTCTTTTTACATCGACTCGCCCGGAGGATCGGTAACCGCCGGTATGTCGGTGTTTGATACCATGAATTTCATTAAGCCGGACGTATCCACCCTGTGCCCTCAGCCAGGCTGCCAGCATGGGATGCATTCTTGCTGTCTGCCGGTGCGAAAGGCAAACGTTTCGCCCCTGCCGAACAGCCGCATCATGATTCACCAGCCGCTGATTAGCGGCGGCTTGGGCGGACAGGCTTCCGATATCGAGATTCATGCCCGCGAACTGATTAAAATCAAGCAGAAACTGAACGAATTGTTGGCCAACATGCCGGCCAGCCTTTGGAAAAAGTCGAACGGGATACCGACCGCGACACTCATGTCTTCGGAAGCCGCCAAAGAATACGGCCTGATTGACGAAGTCATCGCCACCCGCGGATGCTTTTAAAGCAATGAGCAAATAAACCCGGAAATTCCCAGGGATAACCTGTTTGATATGAAGAGGCCGTCTGAAACATATCTTTCAGACGGCCTTCGACTATTATTTGCAGATAACGGACAAACAGATTCCGATACGGGTCGACATCAAAACAATAAGCTTTGGCAGGCGTAGGGTAGGGTGCATGTTTTTTTATTGACCATGCAAACTGACTATAATTCGCTTTTGCAAAAAGCGTATGGACGCGCTTTCAGGCTGCCTTTGGCGTGGTGGGGCGTTTGTGTGGGCAAAGATGAGTGCTGTTTGGTTTAAAGGCAGCCTGAAAGGAGGGAAATCCGTTTTCAGGCTGCCGTGCGAATGAACGGGGTTATTCGTTGCGCAAAATGCGGTAGGCGGCGGATGGGGCGAGCGCAGCAGCCATTTGAGCAGGTGTATTTTGCCGATGCAGGTCTCGGCGCGACCGCTTTCAATGGCGCGGACGACTGCATCAGCGACCGCTTCGGGACTGAGCTTGCCGCTGCCGCGTCCGGCGGTCATGCGGGTGTCAACCAGGGGCGGCACGATTTCCTGTACGCGGATGTGTGGCGCGGCGGCTTCCGTTTGGTAGCGCAGGGCGCGGGTGAAGTTAGCAGTCCTGCCTTGGCAGCGCAGTAAACAGGGGCGCTTTTTCGGCGCGAGGGCAAGACCGGTGGTGATGTTGACCACGGCGGCCTGCGGCTGGCTTTGCCAGCACGGGCAGCAGCGCGGCGGTCAGGGCAACGGGGGCTTCAGGTTGACCGCCAGCTCCTGTGCGAGGTTTTGCAGCAGGGCTGCGTTCGCCGCCGACAAAATCAAGCGTGCAGCTGCACGGCGGCGTTGTTGATTAAAACGGCGGTATCGGGATGTTCGTCGCGCACCCATGCGGTACCAGCGCGTCGCGTTCGGCAGGCAGGGATAAATCGCAGCGGCGGAAGGTAATGCCGTCTGGCAGCGGTTCCGGCAGGTGGCGGGCGCAGGTCAGCACGTGTGCGCCGCGACGGTGCAGGGCTCTGCCAGGGCGGCACCGATGCCGCTGCCGCCGCGTAAGAAGGATTTTTGTCGGTTAGGTTCATGTGGTTCTCCGTTAAGCGTGGTGGAAGAGCCTGTTTTCAGGCTGCCTTTGGTTCAGAGCCTTGCAGCTTGGGTCTTGTAGCGATACTCACAAAGTTCTGTACCAGGCCAAGTTTGGCGGGAGCCAATCCGGTACGACCGCAGGATTTCATCTCACCATACGCCCAGTATCGAAACAGAACGCCGTATCGTTTACCCTTTTAAAGTAGCGGCGATGAATTCTTCCTGTTTCGCTTTGGCGCGACTGCTGTCTATGGCCTCCCTCGCCGCAGCCATGCCCTCCGTCAGGGAGGAGGCGGCATTGCCGGCATATAGCGCGGCAGCGGCGTTGAGCAGCACGATATCCCGAGCCGCGCCTGCTTCGCCTGCTAGCACGGCGTTCATCATGGACAGCGATTCCCGGCTGTCGGCTACCTTGATTTCATCCAGATTGCGCCGTAACGGCAGGCCGAACTGTTCGGGTGAAAATGGTGTATTCGCGGATGGTGTCGTCTTTCAGTTCGGCCACATAAGTTTCGCCTGTGAGGGTGATTTCATCCAGGCCGTCTGAACCGCAAACAACCAAAACATGTTGCGAACCCAGTTGTTGCAGAACGCATGAGAGGATGCCGCACAAATCTTTGTGAAACACGCCTAAAAGTTGGTTGGGCGCCCGCCGGATTGGTTAGGGGCCCAAGATGTTGAAAATGCTGCGGAAGCCGAGGGAGCGGCGCACGGGGGCAACGTAGCGCATGGCACTGTGGTGGTTGGGTGCGAACATAAAGCCGATACCGGTTTCTTCAATGGTTCGGGCCACTTGTTCGGGCGACAAATCGGTTTTCGCGCCCATTTGCTCGACGACGTCGGCAGCACCGCTGGATGAGGAAACGGAACGGCCCCGTGCTTGGCTACTTTCGCACCGGCAGCCGCGGCAACGAACATGGACGTGGTGGAAATATTGAAGGTTTTTCGCACCATCGCCGCCTGTGCCGACGATATCGACCAGCCCGTTTTTGTCCGCTACGGGAACGGGGTGGCAAAATTCGCGCATCACGGCTGCGGTACTGCAGTGATTTCGGAAACCGTTTCGACTTTAATCCTCAGGCCGGTCAGGATGGCGGCAATCTGTTCGGGCGGCACTTTTACTACTCATGATTTGACGCATCAAATCGGTCATTTCGTCGTAAAACAATTCGTTATTGCTAATCAGGCGTTCGATGGCTTGTTGCGGAGTAATCATAGCTGTTTCTTTCTTGTGATGGGTTGTAACAGGGCGGTATTGCCTCGAATCGCCGCCCGGTATCGAAGGTGGGTCGGAGATGCCGCTATGTCTTTTGGCCGTCTGAAAGCGGCGTTGGCTTGGCGGAAAGGATGAGATTATAGCGGCTACCCCGTTTGTGCGTAAGAAAGGCCGCCTGAAACGCTGCCCCTGTTTTTCAGACGGCCTCAGGCATGGGGTGGTCATGATATTGAAAACGCGACAAATCGGCTTTTGTGGTTTGATTTGGAAAATGTGTTAAAGCCGATATGGTTGCAGCCATTTCAGGCAGGCTGTGTTTTGTATGAGTCCTCAGATAGGAGGCCGTCTGAAAAACGGGAAATATGTTTTCAGACGGCCTTCATGAATGGGATTTAGCCCAAGTTATGCGCGTTTGCGGAAATTCACCGGTACGGGTGTCGATTTCAATTTTGTCGCCGTTTTTCCACGTAGGACATGACTTGATTTCGGTGCCGCCGACCAGACGGGCGGTTTTCATCACTTTTGCCCGAAGTGTCGCCCTGACGGCAGGCTCGGTGTATTCGACTTCGCGCACGATGATGGTGGGCAGTTCCACGGAAATCGGGTTGCCTTCGTAGAAGGTTACTTCGCATACGTCTTCCATGCCTTCGACGATGAATTTCAGCGCATCTCCGATGTTGTCAGCTTCGATTTCGTATTGGTTGAATTCTTCGTCCATGAAGACGTACATCGGGTCGGCAAAATAGCTGTAAGTACAGTTTTTGCGGGCCAGGATGACGACGTCGAATTTGTCGTCGGCTTTATAGATGCTTTCGAAGCCGCGCCGGTCAGCAGGTTTTTCAGTTTCATGCTGACTTTGGCGGAAGAGCACCGCCTTTGATGTATTCGGTTTTCTGTACCACCATCGGGTCGTTGCCGACCATGAATACGTTGCCTGCGCGCAGTTCTTGTGCGGTTTTTCATGTTGCTGTTCCAATTCTGAAAGGTTTAAAAATCAGCGCGCCATTTTTAGCGGTGTTTGATAAAGTTGGCTAGTTTTTTCCGTTGCCGTTTGTTGCCTGAACAGGCCCGTCCCGCCAGCTTTTTCGCCACAGCCGCCCACCGGCTGTGCCCGTGGCGCAATGTTTGCCAGTATTGCAGCCCTCTGATGCGGGTTCAGACGGCCTTTGCCGTTCAATTCTTCGGACAGCGCGCGATGGGCTGTTGCCAATTCGGACGGGAATAGGGGATATATCTGCCGCCAAAATGCCGACAATTTGTCTAAATGCGCCATTTCATCCTGCGGATAGATGTGCCAGAAAAACGGTTTGCCTGTTAGTTGGGCACGGACGAAGCTATCCTCGCCGCGTACAATCAGGCCGTCTGAAAAATGCAGTAGGCGGTCAAACTCGTCCTGAGGGACAAACGGTATCCGAACCAGCCGGACCGGGCCGGTTTGCAGGCTGTCGCCGTCGCTCGTCAAACAGTCCGAAGGAATGGCGGAGGCCTGTTTCAGGCTGTCGATAATCTGTCCTCCCGCCAACAGCAGGGTTATCGGTTCGCTTGCGTCCCTGCCACATTCTCAGCCAATCCGCCCATATCGGGCTTCGGTAGCCGAACAGCAGCCATTCCAGTTCATTTTTGAACGGCAGCCCCAGCCGTTTTCTGAAGGCATCGGTGTCAAAATCAATCAGTTCGGCATAGTTTTTTTCTCCCGTAACAGGCCGCCGCTGCGTTCGTCAAAAACCCATCAGCCAGAAATATTTCGCCGTTCCGTCGGTTTGCGGAGACGGTTTGCCGTGCATACTACCGCCCAATCCTCCGCACTCAGGTATTCCCAGTTCAGCCACAAGGCGTTTTTGATCGCGTATATTTTCACGGCATCAGGAAGGCGGCAGCCGAAAGTTTTCGATGACTATGTCGGCACGGTAAGGCCATTGTACTACTCTTCCCTTCCGCCATACTTTTCAGCCCCTATGCCCGCATAACGGCAGGGGAAGGGCGGCAGGTCCGGGCATAAAGTGCGCAAAAGCAGTTTCATCGTCGAGCCACAACGTTACCTGCCAACCCAATTCGTTATGCAAAATGCGCGACAAGCGCCAGCTGACGCCGATGTCGCCGAAGTTGTCGATAACGTGCAAAATAAATGACAGCAAAGAGTATTGGAATGAGGCATTGTGCGGATCTTTATATTTAAGCGGACAGCGGCGCGGTTTTACGCCGATTCACCGTTTTGTCAAGCGAGAAACAGCAATAAAATGCCGTTTATCCACTTGACAAAAATAATTGCCGATGTTGCAAGGAAATTTCATTTATCATGCTTGACAATGTAAAAAAATAACATAAGACATTGTATTTAAATAAAAATATGCATTGCTTATTTTTAGGCAAATTAGGGCAAACAATGATTCAACAGCAAAAGCCCTTGTCGCCCACACTGTATCCACAAAGTTATCCACAGATTTTTGTGGGCAACTCAAAGACGCCTTGTTTTATCGGGAAATTTGTTAAAAAAATGACAAAGAGCTGAACTTGGTTGGCAGTGATAACTGCAGATTCTTTGCTCGGATACGCTTTCCCCAACAACCGTTTTGCTTCCTTATATTGAAGGCGTAATATGTACGGATGATAAATATATCCATAAAAACAGTGTGATGATTTATTTTTATGCTTAATTGGAGAAAATGGCTTGCCAATTTTTCGAAACGCCGCATAATGCGCCCTTCTTTCAGCCGGTGTAGCTCAGTTGGTAGAGCACCTGACTTGTAATCAGGGGGTCGCGAGTTCGAATCCTGCCGCCGGCACCACTTTCAAAAGCAGCCTTTTTAAAGGCTGCTTTTTCATTTACTTTTTTCTGTTAGCAAAGGCCGTCTGAATTTTTCATGGTTTTTAAATTCAGACGGCCTTTTGCGTGTGTTTCAACAATGCTGGTGTGAATCCTTCAAATTTACTTTTACTCAATTTAATTTAGCATAAATCAAGTCCTACTTTTGCAAAGATTGACAAAAATGGCGGTGTAAAGTATAAACGGCCTGTCGCAATACCGATGGGCAGCTGCCCGTCAAATAAGACGATGTTAAAAGAAAAACCTTAAAGAAAGAGTAGAACTATGAATCCCATGTATATCACCTTCGCCATTTATCTGGTGGCGGTTTTGCTGATCGGCTTTAGCCGCGTATTTCTCAACCCGAAATTTCGACGACTATATTTTTGGGCGCTGCAGCTTAGGGCCCGTTTGAACAGCCATGTCTGCCGGTGCTTCCGATATGTCGGGCTGGCTCTTGATGGGCTTGCCCGGCGCGATTTATTTAAGCGGTTTAAATGAGGCTTGGATTGCCATCGGTTTGGTTATCGGTGCCCTATTTCAACTGGCTTTTGGTGGCGAGGCCGTTTGCGCGTGCATACCGAGTATGCCAACAATGCGCTGACGTTGCCGGATTATTTTTCCACCGTTTTTGGTGCAGGCGGCTATCTGATGAAAAGTGGTGTCTGCAATTATTATCTTGTTTTTTCTTCACAATTTATTGTGCTTCCGGCATTAGTACTAGCGCAACTCTGTTCCAAAGCCTGTTTGAAGGCATGACTTACACCCAGCCATGTGGCTGGGTGCGGGTCGACTCATTGCTTATACTTTCGCGGTTTCTTAGCGGTCAGCTGGACGGATACGCTGCAGCTTCTTTGATGATTTTTGCGCTGATTTTGACGCCGGTAATGGTGTATCTGGGTCTGGGCGGTGCGGATCAGATGTCTCGCCGCGATTCAGAGCGTTGCTGCAGGAACGGGCAAGGAATACGGCAGCCTGTTTGCGGGGACAACCGTTATCGGCATTATTTCCACTGCCGCATGGGGTTTGGGCTATTTCGGCCAACCGCACATTTTTGGCGCGCTTTATGGCGGCTGAAAGCGCGAAATCGCTGGTGTCCGCACGCCGTATCGGTATGACTTGGATGATTTTGTGTTTGGCAGGTGCGTGGCTGTAGGCTATTTCGGCATCGCTTATTTTGGTGCGCATCCGGAGCATGTCATCGAAATGCACGGCAACCATGAACGCATCTTTATCGCCTTGTCTCACCCTGTTGTTCAACCCTTGGATTGCCGGCATTATTTTGAGTGCGATTTTGGCTGCCGTGATGTCCACTTTGTCTTGCCAGTTGCTGGTATGTTCCAGCGCGATTACCGAAGACTTTTACAAAGGCTTTTTGCGTAAAAATGCGCCGCAATCGGAATTGGTATGGGTTGGTCGTCTGATGGTGTTGGCGATTGCCGTTATCTCGATTCTGATTGCGTCCGATCCGAACAGCAAAGTATTGGGTTTGGTGTCTTATGCGTGGGCAGGCTTTGGTGCGGCGTTCGGTCCGGTGGTGATTTTGTCGGTATTGTGAAACGCATCACGGCATACGGCGCGCTGTCCGGTATGATTGCCGGTGCGCTGACTGTGGTGGCATGGGCCGAGTGGGTTAAAAAACCCTGCTTTTGGCACACATGAAACCGGTCTTTTAACCATGTGCGAAATCGTCCCCGGTTTTATCGCCTGCTTGATTGTCGCTATTGTCGTTTCACTTATCGGCAAAGAGCCGTCTCGTGAAATCCAAGAACGTTTTGAAAAAGCGGACGCCGATTACCGTGCGGCGAAGTAGTCCTTTTCAGACGGCCTATATCTGCAGGCCGTCTGAAACATTTTTATGACAGGAATATTGTCATAACTCAAAGTAAGCCCCTTGTTTCTAACCGTTAAATTTATTACGATATTATAAATTTCAGACGGCCTTCCGCTGTGTAGGAAAGGTCGTCTGAAAAACGCTACCGAAACCTTTTGGAGAACCTGAAATGTTCGATTTTGCCTTTCCCAACCAAACCTCATTGCGCCAAGCCGTTACCGATGCCTACCGCCGCGACGAAATCGAGGCCGTGCAGGATATGCTGCAATGCGCCCAAATGAGCGACGAAGAACGTAAAAACGCCGACGAACTGGCGCGCCGCCTTGTTACCCAAGTGCGTGCCAACCGCACCAAAGCCAGCGGCGTGGATGCGCTGATGCACGAGTTTTTCCTGTCGAGCGAAGAAGGTGTGGCGCTGATGTGCCTGGCCGAAGCCCTGCTGCGCATTCCCGATGCCGAAACCCGCAACAAACTTATTCAAGACAAACTGTCTGAAGGCAACTGGCGCAGCCACTTGAACAACAGTCCGTCGCTGTTCGTCAATGCCGCCGCATGGGGCTTGCTGATTACCGGCAAGCTCACTACCCCGAATAATGACGATACCTGGGCGCGGCCTCTGACCCGCCTGTTGGGCAAAGGCGGCGCACCGCTTATCCGCCAAGGCGTGAATTACGCCATGCGCCTGCTGGGCAAGCAGTTCGTTACCGGGCAAACCATCGAAGAAGCCCTGCAAAACGGCAAAAGAGCGCGAAAAAAATGGGCTATCTCTATTCTTTCGACATGCTGGGCGAGCGGCATACACCCAAGAAGATGCCGACCGTTATTACAACGACTACGTTCAGGCCATCCACGCCATCGGCAAAGACGCGGCCGGAAAAAGGCATATATGAAGGTAACGGCATTTCCGTCAAACTTTCTGCTATCCACCCGCGTTATTCGCGTGCCCAACTACTACGTGTGATGAACGAACTGCTGCCGCGCCTGAAAGAACTCTTCCTGCTGGGCAAACAATACAATATAGGCATCAGCATTGACGCCGAAGAAGCCAACCGTTTGGAACTTTCGCTCGACCTGATGGAGGCATTGGTCTCCGATCCCGACTCAGCGGATACCACGGCATCGGCTTCGTGGTTCAGGCCTATCAGAAACGCTGCCCCTTCGTTATCGACTATTTAATTGACCTTGCCCGCCGCAACAATCAGAAACTGATGATTAGGCTGGTAAAAGGCGCGTACTGGGACAGCGAAATCAAATGGGCGCAAGTGGACGGCATGGACGGATACCCGCTCTATACCCGCAAAGTCCACACCGATATTTCCTATCTGGCCTGCGCGCGCAAACTGCTGGACGCGCAAGATGCCGTGTTCCCGCACTTGCCACCCACAACGCCTACACGCTGACCGCGATTTACCAGATGGGCAAAGGCAAAAACTCGAACACCAATGTCTGCACGGTATGGGCGAAACGCTGTACGACCAAGTGGTCGGCCCGCAAAACCTCGGCCGCCGCGTGCGCGTGTACGCCCCTGTCGGCACGCACGAAACGCTGCTCGCCTATCTGGTGCGCCGCCTGTTGAAAACGGCGCGAACACATCGTTCGTCAATCAGATTGTCGATGAAAAACATCAGCATCGACACACTTATCCGCAGCCCGTTCGAAACCATCGCCGAGCAAGGCATACACCTGCATCCCGCATTGCCGCTGCCGCGCAACTTATACGGTGAAGGCCGTCTGAATTCCAAAGGCATCGACCTGAGCAACGAAAAACGTTTTGCAACAACTGCAAGAAAAACTCAACGAATCGGCCGCGCAATCCTACCGCGCCGCATCCATCATCAATGGCAAAGCACGCGCCGCACAGGATGAACAACCGGTGAAAAATCCGGCCGACCACAACGATGTCGTAGGTACGGTCAGCTTTGCCGATGCCGCCTTGGCACAGGAAGCCGTCGCCACTGCCGTGGCCGCCCAAACCTCTTGGCAGGCGACACCGGCCGCCGAGCGCGCCGCCGCCCTGCGCCGTTTTGCCGACCTGCTTGAAGAACACATGCCGCAACTGATGATGCTGGTACCGTGCGCGAAGCGGGCAAAACCCTGAATAATGCCATCGCCGAAGTGCGCGAAGCAGTCGATTTCTGCCGCTACTACGCCGATCAGGCCGAGCAAACCCTGCCGACGGACAGCCGCAGCGTCGGTACAATCGTCGCCATCAGCCCGTGGAATTTCCCGCTGGCCATCTTTACTGGCGAAGTCGTGGCGGCATTGGCGGCAGGCAACACCGTCGTCGCCAAACCGGCCGAACAAACCTGCCTGATTGCCCATTATGCCGTCAAACTCATGCACGAAGCCGGCATTCCCGCCGAAGCCCTGCAACTCGTTTTGGGTGCGGGCGATGTCGGCGCGGCACTCACGCAAGACGAGCGCATCGGCGGCGTGATTTTCACCGGTTCGACCGAAGTTGCACGTCTGATCAACCAAACCCTGGCCAAACGCAGCGACAATCCTGTGCTGATTGCCGAAACCGGCGGCCAAAACGCCATGATAGTGGACAGCACCGCGCTGCCCGAACAAGTTTGCCTGGACGTGCTGAACTCCGCCTTTCGACAGCGCAGGACAACGCTGTTCCGCCCTGCGCATCCTTTGCGTTCAAGAAGATGTCGCCGACAAGATGATCGCCATCATCAAAGGCGCGATGGACGAATTGGTCGTCGGTAAACCGTGCAGCTCACCACTGACATCGGCCCCGTCATCGATGTCGAAGCGCAGCAAAACCGCTTGCGCACATCGGAAAAATGAAATCTGCCGCCAGTCCTTCCACGAAGTCAAACTGGCTGCCGACGTCGATCCGCAAAACGCCACCTTCGTCCAACCGATTTTGTTCGAACTGAACGACCTGTCCGAACTGAAACGCGAAGTGTTCGGTCCCGTGCTGCACGTCGTCCGTCACCGCGCCGGCGAACTCGACAGCCTGCTCGACCAAATCAACGGTAAAAGGCTACGCCCTGACCCACGGTATCCACAGCCGTATCGATGAAACCGTAAACCACATCTGCAACCGCATCGAAGCGGGCAACGTATGCGTGAATCGCAACATTGTCGGCGCGGTTGTGGGCGTACAGCCGTTCGGTACCACGGCCTGTCCGGCACCGGCCCCAAAGCAGGCGGCCCCTTCTACTTGCAACGCTTATGCCGTCTGAACGGCTGGGTACAGCCCGAGCTGACCAAAAATCGGTGAGGCGGACGAAGCAGCCCTGAAACGGATTGAAGCCGTCCTGCACACCCTGCCGCTGAATCAGCAGGAAAAACTTGCCGCCGCAGCCGCATTGGGACAAGCGCGTTTCGTACCCTGCGCAACGCCGAGGCCGTTTTGCCCGGGCCGACCGGCGAACGCAACGCCGCAAGCTGGCGCGCACCGAAACGCGTTTGGCTGTAGGCGGCGGCCTGGCCGCATCCGTCAACGCGTTGGCGCAACTGGCTGCGTCCGGCATCACCGCCGTCGTCTCGACCAACACCTGCGTTACCGCTTACTCCGGCCAATTGGACGGCTTGCTGGAAGTGTCCGCCACGCCGGCATCTTCGGCCATCAGCCATGTTGCCGCACTCGAACCGCTGCCCGCCGAACTCAAACAGGCACTGGCCGAAAGCGGCGGCGCGCTGATCCGCATCCTGCCGTCTGAAAACGGTTTGGACATCCTGCAGGTGTTTGAAGAAATCTCATGCAGCATCAACACCACGTACCGCAGGCGGCAACGCCAGCCTGATGGCGATGGGCGACTGATGTCTAATTGAGCCGATAGAAAAGGCCGTCTGAAAAACATTTTTTTCGGTTTTCAGACGGCCTTTATTGTTGAAAGAGGGCGGAAGAGCGTCGCGAATCCGCCGCCGTACCGTTATATGCTGGGCAGACGGATTTCTTTGCGATACCCGCTGATGGTTCCCATCTGAAACGGAAATTAAAGGAAGACGGAGTATCATGCCATGAAAAAGGATTTCATCGTTTACGGCCAAGAACAGAGGATATCGTGAAGCCGGCATCTCGGCGGTGGCGCTGTTTTGTTGGAAGGCAGCGAAGAAAGCAAGCGTTCTTTGCTGTTTTGTCTGGATTATTACCTCGATCCTTATTACGGCTGCCTGCATCCTGATTCGGATGGGATTTTTATTTTATTGCAGCAATGTTTGCTAACCGAACCTCGTCGGAAGTCAGGGCGGATATCATGCAGTTGCTGAGTGATTATTGCGATTGCCCTTTAGATGTGTTGCGGCGGCATCTGCCAGACGTTCCCAAAGAGTGGCGGGAAGATGTATTGCGCCTGTTGGCAGAGCCTTAAAACCCGTCATACACCAAGACTTTTGATGTGGGTCAGATAGAGCCGTTTTGTAGCGGGAATTTGATGTGATATACACAGGAAGAGTAGAATTCTCATGGGGACGTTATGTTTCTAAAGCATTCACGAAGGTGATGTCCCCATATCCCTTCCCCTCGAATTAAGGAGTTCAGTATGAAAGCAGCACGTTTTTGACGATAAAGGCGACATCCGCATCGAAGACATCCCTCGAACCGACCGTTGCCCCCGGCACCGTCGGCATCAATGTCGCCTGGTGCGGCATCTGCGGCACCGACCCGCACGAATTTATGGAAGGTCCGATTTTCATCCCGCCCTGCGTCATCCGCATCCGATTTCCGGCGAGTCCGCGCCCGTAACGATGGGACACGAGTTCTCCGGCGTGGTTTATGCCGTCGGCGAAGGCGTGGATGACCTCAAAGTCGGACAACACGTCGGTCGAACCACATCATCCGCGACGACGTACCGACCGGCGAAGGCAGCAACTACCACCTCTCCAAAGACATGAACTTCATCGGTTTGGCGGTTGCGGCGGCGGCTTGTCTGAAAAATCGCCGTCAAACGCCGCTGGGTGCATCCGATTTCCGACAAAATCCCGTTAGACCAAGCCGCTTTGATTGAGCCTCTGTCCGTCGGCCATCACGCCTACGTCCGCAGCGGCGCGAAAGAAGGCGACGTGGCGATTGGTCGGCGGCGCAGGCCCGATCGGTTTGCTGCTTGCCGCCGTGTTAAAAGCCAAAGGCATCAAAGTCATCATCACCGAATTGAGCAAGGCTCGCAAAGACAAAGCCCGTGAATCCGGCGTTGCCGACTACATCCTCGACCCGTCCGAAGTCGATGTCGTCGAAGAAGTGAAAAAACTGACCAACGGCGAAGGCGTGGACGTCGCATTCGAATGTACCAGCGTCAACAAAGTTCTGGATACTTTGGTTGAAGCGTGCAAGCCCACGGCCAATTTGGTCATCGTCTCCATTTGAGCCACCCTGCCACCATCAACGTCCACAGCGTCGTGATGAAAGAGCTGGACGTGCGCGGCACCATCGCCTACTGCAACGACCATGCCGAAACCATCAAACTGGTGGAAGAAGGCAAAATCAACCTCGAACCTTTCATCACCCAGCGCATCAAGCTGGACGAGCTGGTTTCCGAAGGCTTCGAGCGTCTGATTCACAACAACGAATCCGCCGTGAAAATTATCGTTAATCCGAACCTGTAATATAATCGGGTGAAAATAAAAGGCCGTCTGAAAAATCGTTTCAGACGGCCTTCATACTGTTTCAAGCGATTCAGCGTACTACTTTTTCATCGGGCAGTACCAGATTCAGCACAATGCCAAAATCGCGCACAGACCCACGCCCGCAAAGCTGACATTGCCGACCTTTACCAGCATTCCGCCTACGCCCGTGGTCAAAACCGAGCTGACAATCACCAGGTTTTTCGGTTTCATCAACCACTTGTGCGTCTATCAGCGTTTTCAGGCCGAGCGAGGCAATGTGCCGAACAGCAGAATCATCACGCCGCCCATCACGGGTAGGGGAATCGAGCCGAGGAAGGCGTTGAATTTGCCGAAAAAGGCCATGCAGATGGCGAATACCGCAGCCCAGGTCATGATGACGGGATTGCTGTTTTTCGTCAGCATCACCGCGCCGGTAACTTCGCCGTAGGTCGCTACCGGAGGCCCGCCGATTAGCCTCGCCACGCATACGCCCAAGCCGTCGCCCGCCAGAGTCCTGTGCAGGCCGGGGTCGGCCGCGTAGTCTTCGCCCGTTACCTTGCCCACTACCAATACGCCGCCGATATGCTCGATTGCAGGCGCAATTGCCACCGGCAGCATAAACAACGCCGCCTGCCAATTGATTTCCGGCTTGTGGAATTCAGGCTCGGCAAAACCATTTGGCCGCCGCGACATTTGCCGTATCCACCATACCCAGCATCCAGGCCAGCAGATAACCCGATGTTACACTGATTAAAATCGGCACCAGCTTCATCATCCGGCTGCCGAATACGGCAATCACCACGGTAACGGCAAAAGTAAAGCCCGATAGTAGCAGGGACTGCACATAATCGTATTTTTGCTCACCGTCTGCCTGCCCCATCGCCATCTGACCGGCCACAGCGTGCCACGGACAGGCCGATAACCATAATCACCGGCCCGATGACCACAGGCGGCAGCAGTTTGTGCACCGCATCCAAGCCGCGCCATTTCACCAGTGCGGCAAAAACGAAAATACATGAAGCCTGCCGCAAACAGGCCGAACATCGTGCCGCCCATGCCCCATTCCTTCATGGCGTAAATAATCGGTGCGATAAAGGCAAACGAAGAACCCATCGGCACTTTGCGGCCGGTAAGCAGTTGAACAGCAGCGTGCCGATGCCCTGCGCCCAAAAGCGCCATAGCGGGGTTCAAACCCGTCAGCAACGGTACCAGAACCATTGCGCCGAAAGCGACAAATAAAAATCTGCGCCCCGCCACCGCTTGTTTCAAATATTGCATAATGACACTTTCTTTACAAAAACACGGCAGATTATAACGGTTGCCTGCCGTAAGGCAAAATCCTTCTTCAAGCTGTGCCGCATTTGATGCGATGAGGCCGTCTGAAAACCTGTTTTCTAAGTTCTCAGACGGCCTCACACCGCTTGGTGCAAGTTTTAATTTTTCGGCAAATTTATTTAATTTTTGCTATGGTTTCGGTCTGCTCTTTGCTGTATGATGCGCGCCGTGCCGCATGGCTCGGTGCTAAAACATCCAATTTAAAACGAAAACGGAGAATATCGTGTTCCCCAACCTTTTTCCCTGAAACGGTTGCTGCCTTGGGCGGCTGTTTTACTGCTGGCCGGCTGCGCCACCACCATCCGCCCGACCGATACCCTGCGCTGGCGCGGCAAAGACATCAGCGATTTTATCGCCGAGCGCGCCCATCGCATGCCCGATATCGTACGACGCGACTGCGTGAAAAAATAATGAAGTGCGCAACCTCTATGCCTGGCGCATCGAGCTCTACGAAATCCGTCAGGCCTATGTAGGCCAATCCGGTAATGCAGTATTACCAAAACTACCGACATTACAACGGCTACGAATACCGCATCGTGGTGACCAACACCGACGGCACCATCCTTTCAGTGCGCGATACCGCTTTTGGCAATGTCGAAAAAGAATACGGCTGTGAAGAATACCGCGAAGAGCCTAAGCCGCAAAACAGGCCGCAAGCCGCTGATAGTGCGGAGCTGCCGGTAGTGCAGCCAATAAAGCCAACACGCCGGCTAAGCCCCGTGTGGCGCGCCATTGCTATGAATGAAAATAACGCCGAAGTTATCTACCCATCCGCAGCCCACCCCACCGAAGAAGCCGCGAAAGCGGATGCCCTGCGCCAATGCAAACGCGCTTCCGGCAAGCAATGCGGTGTGTGGCAGCGGTTTAGCAATATGTGTTTCGGTATGTCGGTGGGGCAGAAAAACGGCCGCCTCACCCATTTTCCCTCCGTCAGCCTGGATGCCCAGCATGCCGACTATGCCGCTATCCAAAAACTGCCGCAGCAGCGGCGGCACGCAATGCGATCTGTTTAAACACAGTGTTTGCGCCCTGCCTGCGACATCACCAAAAACGGCTGTTATTTCGATCAGCCGCTCTGGGCAGCTATGGACATTTTAACGGCCAAGTGAAGCCGGTGGGCTTGAATATGCCGGATAAAGAACTAGACGAAAGTATCCTGAACATCATCATGCGCCATCCGCACTAGAGCGTTTGGCAGAAGATATGAAAAGGCTACCTGAAAGCATAAAGCTTCAACGCAGTTAAAACGAGCCTGCGCGTTGCTGCGAAGTTGAAATTTCAGGTAGCCCAAAGGCTACCTGAAACCTTACAACTCAATCCCTTTGAGCTTCGCCACGGTATTGATAGTCTTTATCGCCGCGACCGGAGAGGCTGACCAAAAATCACTTGGTCTTTGCTCATTTTCGGCGCATTTTTACCGCCCAAGCAACGGCGTGGCTGGATTCCAGCGCAGGAATAATGCCCTCGAAACGGCAGAGCAAGTCAAAGGCTTCGAGTGCTTCGTCGTCTTTTGGCAACGGTGTATTCCACGCGGTTGATGTCGTTCAAATGGCTGTGTTCCGGGCCGATGCCTGGGTAGTCTAAGCCTGCGGAAACAGAGTGCGTACCCAAGACTTGGCCGCTTTTCGTCCTGCATCAGGTAGCTGCGGAAGCCGTGCAGTACGCCGATGGGGCTTTTGCTGGTAATCGGCGCGGCGTGGTCGGAGGTGTCCACGCTCAAAACCGCCGGCTTCCACGCCGACGAGGCGCACGTTTTTCTTCGCCGATATACGGGTGGAAGAGGGCCGATGGCGTTCGAGCCGCCGCCGACGCAGGCAACGGCGACGTCGGGTTGTCTGCCGATGGCTTCCCTGCATCTGCGCTTTGGCTTCGCTGCCGATAACGCATTGGAAAATCGCGCACCATTTCGGGATACGGCGCGGGGCCGGCGGCGGTGCCGATGATGTAGAACGTGTCGTCCACGCGGGCGACCCATTCGCGCATGGCTTCGTTCATCGCGTCTTTCAGCGTACGGCTGCCGCTGTCGACGCTGACTACGTTTGCGCTCAACAATTTCATGCGGAACACGTTGGGCATTTGACGCTGGATGTCGTCCGCGCCCATGTACACGTCGCAAGTCATGCCGAAGCGGGCGGCGACGGTGGCGGAGGCCACGCCGTGCTGACCTGCGCGGTTTCGGCGATGACGCGTTTTTTTACCCATGCGACGGGCGAGCAATGCCTGACCGATGGTGTTGTTTACCTTGTGCGCGCCGGTGTGGTTCAAGTCTTCGCGTTTCAACCAGATTTTGCGCGCCGCCCAAATGATCGGACAATCGCGCGGCATGGTAAACGGGGCTGGGGCGGCCGACGTAGTGTTTCAAATCGCGGTGGAACTCTTCCCAAAACGACGGGTCGTTTTCGCTGCTTATAGGCATCCGCCAGTTCTTGCAAGGCGGGAATCAGGGTTTCGGAGACATAAAGTCCGCCGTGTTCGCCGAAAAAGCCCTTCTCATTGGGCGCTTGGTAGTTTTTCATTATTTAAGCCTCTTGATTGAATAAGAAGTAATTTTTGCTCTAGTTTTTGTTCGTTTGCCATCAAAAATAAGCGGATGATATTCAAGCTGGAATGAAAAACGAAATTCCGGCTTGGTTCGAGCTATGGGTTGCAGCATTATTCCTTACGCATAGCGATTGCTACTGAAAAACACAGCAAATGCTTTACGGTTGTTATCAAACACATCATATACGCTGATTGTGAAGTCCATGTTGTGTTCTGTTTGACGAATTTTTGAAACAACCGATGCAACCACGCTTCGCATTGAGTTCTTCAATTTGTTCAGTTTGTCTTCCGTTGCTTCATCCATATGCAGGAATTTGCATTGCGAGTAGGTATCTCCTTCCTTCAACCGCAACACGCAACAACTCCCACTCAACCGTACCAGCTGCTGCAGGTTTACCCATGCTTGCACGGGTCTTGTATTTCTTCTTAGGCTTTACTACGTCTGTCATATAACCTCCTTTAGTGTCAAATTAACGTGTTTCATGTGAAAGCCTCATCATTGCCATTACCCAACTGCGGCAATACCGAACCTTCGCCCAGCGACAGCAAACCGCTGTGTGAGTAGATACCCAGTTTGGCGCGGGTGTCGGTGATGTCGAGATTGCGCATAGTCAACTGACCGATGCGGTCGAGCGGGTGAACGCGGCGTCTTCGACTTTTTTCCATGCTCAGGCGTTCGGGCTGGTAGGTCAGGTTGGGCGATTCGGTGTTCAGAATCGAGTAGTCGTTGCCGCGGCGCAGTTCGAGGGTGACTTCGCCGGTAATGGCTTTGGCGACCCAGCGTTGGGCGGTTTCGCGCAACATGAGGGCTTTGGCTGTCGAACCAGCGGCCTTGGTAGAGCAGGCGGCCGAGGCGCAGGCCGTTGATGCGGTATTGTTCAATGGTGTCTTCGTTGTGGATGCCGGTCACCAGCGTTCGTAGGCGATGTGGAACAACGCCATGCCCGGGGCTTCGTAGATACCGCGCGACTTTGGCTTCGATGATGCGGTTTTCGATTTGGTCGCTCATGCCCAGCCGTGGCGTCCGCCGATGCGGTTGGCTTCGAGGAAGAGTTCGACGGGGTCGGCGTATTCTTTGCCGTTCAATGCAACCGGCACGCCTTCTTCAAAGCGCACGCTGACTTCTTCGGGTTTGACTTCGACGTTTTCGTCCCAGAAGGCAACGCCCATGATGGGTTTGACGATTTTTGATGCCGCTGTTGAGAAATTCCAAAATCTTTTGGCTTCGTGCGTCGCGCCGAGCATATTGGAGTCGGTGGAGTAGGCTTTTTCCACCGACATTTTTGTAGTTGAAACCGTTGGCAATCAGAAATTCGCTCATTTCGTGGCGGCCGCCGAGTTCGTCGATAAATTGTTGGTCGAGCCAAGGTTTGTAGATTTTCAGCGCGGGATTGGTCAAGAGGCCGTAGCGGTAGAAACGCTCGATGTCGTTGCCTTTTGTAGGTGCTGCCGTCGCCCCAGATGTTGACGTCGTCTTCTTTCATGGCGGAAACGAGCATGGTGCCGGTCACGGCGCGGCCCAGAGGCGTGGTGTTGAAGTAGGCGATGCCGCCGGTGAAACGTGGAACGCGCCGCATTGATGGCGGCGATGCCCTCATGTGCCAACTGCGCACGGCAGTCGATTAGGCGGGCGTTTTCCGCACCGTATTCCATCGCTTTTTTAGGAATGGCGTTGTAATCGTCTTCGTCGGGCTGGCCGAGGTTGGCAGTGTAGGCATAAGGCAGCGCGCCTTGAGTTTCATCCACAACAGCGCGGCAGAGGTATCAAGGCCGCCGGAGAAGGCGATGCCGACTTTTTGACCGACGGGAGGTGTTGCAGGATAGTATTGTTTTGGCTCATGGGGAATCCTTCGGACTAAAATAAAAAGCAGAACGAGGCAAACCGCTCTGACATGATTTGAACTTATTATCTTATAAATAGATGAGATAATCTAGTTTGATGCCGTCTGAAAAAAGCATTCAGGTTTTCAGACGGCATTTGTCCGCAATTATTGAGACGCTATCCGAAGCTGAATACAATGAAGCATGCTGCCCAAACCGAAGACAGCTGCCAAAGGCACAACAAGTAGCCTTTTTGCCCAGTCAAACGCCACATTTCATCTGCATTGGTTTGCAACAAAAAAACAACCACAAAAACCAAGTAAAATATCCGTAAAGACTGCCAGTGAAAAATCATACGGTTTGCAGGTAAGAAGCTGAATGCGTTCAGAACAACCCATTGTATAAAAATGTGGAAAGCGTAGCATATTTGGCGCGAAAATTGATTGCACGTTTGTCTTGATGAATTTTACGGCGAATAATCAAATACTGAACAATCAGCACAAAAAGCATACACAAAAAAAGGCTGATAATGAACATGAAAAAACGCAACAATGCCGATTACAGACATGAGTCTCTCCTATCCGTTGCACCTAATAAGCAATATTGGAACAGTAATCATGGGAAATCATGAATAGCCTTTAGGCAGAAGGAAAGATTATGAAAGATCGACAGCATTTGTTCAACCTCATCATCATCGGCGACGAAATCCTGCACGGCAGCCGACAAGACAAGCATTTCGCCTTTTTCAAATCCCCTGCTGGAATCGCGCGGACTGAAGCTCAATCAGGTGCAATACCCTGCCCGACGAACCTGATTTGCTGGTCAAACAACTGCTCCGCAGCTTTTTCAGACGGCCTGCCGACCTTCGTTACCGGCGGCATCGGTTCCACGCCCGACGACCATACCCGCCAGCTGCCGCCGCCGCTTTGATTTGCCCGTCGTCCGCCATCCCGAAGCCGCCAAGTTCATCGAGGGCGTTACCCTTAAACGCGGCGAACCGCTTGACGCCCCCGAACACGCCCAACGCCCTGAAAATGGCGGATTTTCCGCAGGTGCGGAACTTAGTGCCCAACCCGTTCAACAACATCGCCGGATTTTCCATCCGCGAACATTATTTCTTCCCGGCTTCCCCGTGATGGCGCACCCGATGGCGGAATGGGTTTTGGATACTTATTACGCCGACCGCTTCAACTAAACCGAACGCGGCAGCCTCGGCGTGTATGTGTTCGGACAACCCGAATCGCGCGTCGCCCCTGATTATGGAATACGTCGAACGCACCTACCCGGGCGTGCGCTCTTACAGCCTGCCCAGCGTCGGCTGGCAAAATGCGGACGGAACGGCGGTCAAACCGCATATTGAGTTCGGCATCAAGGCGGAAGGCGGGGCGTGCCGCGATTTGAACAAAGCTTGGGACGAAGTATTGCAGCGTTTGCGGGAACTGGATGCAGAGTTGAAAGACAGGGCAGGATAAATACATACGAAAGGCCGTCTGAAAATGGATTTGGAAAAAAATAGGAAACGCAGCGGGCGGGACGACCATCCCTGATGCCTCGGCACAACTGAAATTCCTGCTGCAAAGCGCGCAAGCCTGGCAGCAGATAGACCGCCTGGTCAAACAAGAATTGCCGGCCAACCTGCATCCGTATCTTCAGACGGCCTGCATCAGCGAAGGCTGCCTGGTGTTGCTGGCGGCCAACGGTATGGCTCGCATCCCGCGCCAAAAATGCTTGCGCCCGGCCTGCTGCCGCGCTTGCAAAGCGCATACCGGCCTGATCCGCGATATCAAGGTCAAAACCGTGCCGAAAAACGCCGCCTCCCAAAAATCAACAAATTGGAGCTCAGTCCCGCTGCTTTGGAAAGTTTCCGTCAAAGTGCGGAAAGGCTGCAACACCATCCGAAATTGGCTGCCGCCTTGCGGAATTTGGTCAATAAACGACAAAAATAATTATCTTTTATTCGGGTTTTTATGGTAAATTTTTATAGGTAACACATATTCGGGCAAGGGGTAGGACAGCCGCTTTGCAATGAATGTGTTTTGCTTTTCCCATATTCACAACATCTCAGGAGATAAATATGAAAGCATATTTGGCATTGATTTCGCCGCAGCCTTGGCATTGAGCGCATGCGGCGACCAAAACAAACCGGCCGCGCCTGCAGCGTCCGCAACCCCTGCCGCCGCTTCTGCCGACACCCCCGCAGCCCCTGCCTCCGAAGCCGCCCCGCAACCACGGAAGCGTCTGCCGCTGCGGCAACCGATAAAGCACCTGCCGCCAACGCTTGCGAAGCCGTGGTGGAATCCGACGACCAAATGAACTTCAACACCAAAGAGCTGGTTATCGACAAAACCAACTGTAAAGAATTCAAAGTAACCTTTGAAACACACCGGCAAAAATGCCGAAAAAGCGCAATGGGTCACAACATCGTGATTTCCAAAGCCGAAGACACCAAAGGCGTATTAGCCGACGGTGCGTCCGCAGGCGTGGATGCCGCTTATGTGAAAGCAGGTGATGCCCGCGTGGTAGCGCATACCGCATTGATCGGTGGCGGCGAAGAAACCAGCGTAACCATCGATACAAGCAAATTCTGCCGACGGCGGCAAAATACGAGTTTTACTGCTCGTTCCCGGCGCACTCTTCCCAAATGCTGGGCAATGTAACGTTGAAATAAGCCGCATTGTTTTTCAGACGGCCTCGCCCCGTGCAGGCTGCTTTTTCCGTTTGCAACGCCTTGTTGCACCGCAGGCGGCACTATACTGCCCGATTTACATTAAACCATGCAGGCTGTCTGAAACCGATTGATGACTTTTCAGACGGCCTTCCGAAACGAGGCTGCAATGAATTTATTTGATACGCGTAGCGTTACCTTTTGCCGAACCGATAGAAATGCTGTACGCCTGCCACGGCAAAGTACGCCGTTTTGCGAACAGGTCGGCATGTTGACGGCTATATCGCCGAACACGACCCGCAACGACATCGTGTTGCAGGCCGTGCGGCAGATCGGCCAATATTTCAACGTCGCCGCGCCGCTGCACCATCAGGACGAAGAGGAAGACTATTTCCCGCGTGCTGCTGCACACGCGCCGCAGGCAAAAGGCCGATGTGGATGAACCGCTGCGCCAGCACGGATTGCTGCACGACAATTGAGCGGCGGTGGCGGCGGAATTTGAAAAGATTGCCGCCGATGAACACTACCGGCCGGATGCGCCGCGTTCAAACGCTTTACGGACGGCTATGCCGTGCATCTGGCTTTTGGAAGAAGGTTTGTTCGAATTGGGCAGGAAAGCATTCCGGTCGACAAACTGGCCGCAATCGGAAAAACATGGCGCAGCGGCGGCAGGCAAAATAAGTGATTTTTGAGACATGCTGGCCGCAACCGGCTTTGGGTTCTAACAAACAGGCCGTCTGAAAAACAAATGCGCTTTTTCAGACGGCCTGTCTGCCGTTTTAAAACAAATGTGTAAAGGCCGCATGGGAAGTGTTGAGGCGTCTGAAAACCTCCGAAACGGTTTCTCAGGGATTTTCCGCATCCAGCCGGCGGGCGGCAGCAGTTTTTCGATGGCGGGAAACAGTTCGCGTTCTTCAGCGTGCATGGTCGCGTAGCAGGGTGGCGAACTCGACGTTCCATAACGGATTGTCATATTCTGGCGCGGCGTGCATGGCGCGCAGCACGGCGTGTTCGTTTTCAAAACGGGCGCGCAGGTCGTCGCGGTTCAAGTCGTGCCACAACGGGGCGAACATGGTTTCTTCGTGTTCGAAATGAAGCATCAGGCCGACGTAGTGTTCGTTGATGTCGGCCGAATGGTTGAGTTCGGGATGACGCAGGATGCGGGCGCATAGGGCGAGTGTGTGATGATGCTCTGCGACAGGGGGACCAGTAGGGGTGTCGTTTCATGGTTTTTTGTCTTAGTGGTGGCGTGTCGTTTGTGCATAATGTTGCAGATATTATGAAACTTTAACACCATGCTTGCAATATGAACCTAACTCAACAAACCGACTATGCCCTACGCGTTTTGCCCATGCGGCCGCCAACAGCGAAGAACTGGTCAATATCGCGACCATCGCCGAAGTTTACGGCATTTCCAGAAGCCACCTGATGAAGTACACCGCCTTGGTAAAAGGCGGTTTTTAGACAGCTGTGCGCGGCAAGGCGGCGGCCTGCGTTTGAGCCGTTCGGCGGAAGGCATCGTTATCGGCGACGTGGTGCGCCACATAGAAACCGATGAAACTGGTGGAATGCATGGGCGCGGACAACCACTGCCTGCTGACTTCCTGCCGCCGGCTCAGCAATATATTGAACGATGCTGACGGGCGTTTCGCGCACTCGACAACTCACCCGTCCGATTTTGATCAATCAGCCCACCCTCGACATGCTGTACACGCCGAAAATCTCGCCAGAGGTCGAAACCGCCTGAAAACATCCCTCTCGGCCGTCTGAAAAGTCCGTTTGTTTTCAGACGGCCCGCACATCCCATTTAAGGAAAACCGATGAACACACCGAAAACTGGTTATCGCCAGCAGGAAAGCATGCTGGCGATGTGGCAGGCCGAACACATCAAAGGCCGTCTGAAAGCCCTGTATCCCGACCGTGAAGTGAAATTTCGGCATGACGACGCGCGGCGACCAAATCTCGACCGCACATTGTCGAAAATTGCGGCAAAAGGCCTGTTTATCAAAGAACTCGAACAGGCATTGCAAGACTACCGTGCCGATTTGGTCGTCCACCCATCAAAGACGTACCGATGGAATTGCCGGAAGGGTTCGCACTGGCGGCAATCGGCGAACGCGCCAGCCCGTTTGACGCGTTCGTATCCAATCAATATGCGCGTTTGAAAGAAATGCCCGCAGGCGCAATCGTCGGCACTATCCAGCCTGCGCCGCGAAGCACAACTGCGGGCGAAGTTCCCGCACCTGACCATCAAACCCTGCGCGGCAACGTCCAAACCCGCCTGTCCAAGCTCGACAACGGCGATTACGATGCCGTCATCCTGCCGCCGCCGGCCCTGCAACGCCTGCTTGACAGCCGCATCCGCGAAAATCCTCCGCCGGCCGACAGCCTGCCCGCGGCAGGGCAGGGCGCATTAGCATCGAAATCGCCGCCCGCCGCACCGACCTTGCTGACATCCCTGCGTCCGCTGAACCATGAAGAAACCGCCGCTGCGTTACCGCCGAACGCGCCTTGCAGCGCGCGCTGGGCGGAGCTGCTGCAGTACCGCTGGCGGCTTATTGCGTGATGGAAGACGGCCTTCTGACCTCAACGGCCTGGTCGCCATCCCGACGGCTCCGTCATCATCGAAGCCTCCGCCCAAGCCCCCTTACCGCCTATGCCGACGCACTCGGCCGCGCCGTACGAAACGCCTGGCTGACGACGGTGCGGAAGAACTGATTGCCGCCGTTTTGGCGGAACAGCACAAAGTTTTGTCTGCCGTTTTCAGACGGCCTCTAAACACCGGAGGCCGTCTGAAAATATCAAGCCGGCCGGCATATGTAAATAACGGACAGCCGAAACCCCGGCCCGTATAGCGGAAAATAAAAACGATATATGCGTGCTGTAAAACGGTCGCCTTATCCGCCCCGCTGCCGGAAAAGGAAGCCGTAGCGGCTTTTCGGCAGTGCAGCACAGCCGGTTAAAGGCCGTCTGAAAACCTTGTATCCGTTCCCTGCCAACCCAATCCCATTTTATCCGTCCGACCATGCTCTACCTCCTGATAGTCCGACCCGTCGCCCGCTGCCGCCGACCGGGCAAACCTGTACCGCCGCAGGCTGGCAGGGCAGCATATTCAGCCCGTTTGCCATCGAAGCCGACGCGGATGACCTGCCCGCCCTGCCCGGGCAGTTTCAGACGGCCTCCGCCGTGTTTTTGGTCAGCCCTGTCAGTAGCCAGGGCTGCGCCGCACCTGAATTTTCAGACCGCAGCCCGCCGCAGATAGCCGTCGGCGGCAGCAGCGCGCGCAGTGCAGGTACAGCCAGCACCCCCGGTCTGTTTCGACGACGGTAACGACAGCGAAGCCGTCTTTGCAGGCTGCCGTTGTGGCAAAACCCTGCCGCAGGGTGCGGCCGTATTGATTGTCAGAGGCCACGGCGGACGCGGAGTTTCTCGCACGTCAGCTTACCCTGCGCGGCTTCAACGTCCAAAACCGCCGAAGTGTATTTCAGACAGCCTCGAACCCGATTGACGCAGTTTTTCCGCCGCACCGCCCGATGCGGCGTGGATTACCCTCGGTCGAATCCGTGCGCCTGCTGTTTGCCGCCGCACCGTCGCCGTTCACGCAAAAGCTGCAATCCTTGCTATACTTCACCCACCATCAGCGCGTGGTGAGGCACCTGTGCCGCCGGCGCGACACGGTAGAACTGATTCCCGCGCTGGACATTGACACTTTAAATCGTTACGCGGAGCAAAACCGATGAGCGGACAAGAAACCGAACAGGCCGTAAACAACGGCGGCGAAAAACATGGAAAACCCGAAAAACACCGTTTCAGACGGCCTTCAGAACGACAGGCCGTCTGAAAGCCCATCCGGCGGCAAAACGCCCCTCCGCGTGCAGAAGCGGAAAAACGCCCGAGCCCCTCACAGGCTCCTGCGCCGGTCATCATCCGCGAATCCGGCGGCAAAGGTTTGGGACCGTCAGGCACTGGTATTGTCGCTGCTGGCCTTGGCGCCGGCGGCTTCCTGTTCGTTCAAGGGCAGAACGTATTGAAAAACCAGGAAACGGCCTTCAACCAAAAAAATCGACCAAGCCGCGGTAGGCGAAAGCGAAAACGCCCAAATCCTGAAAGAAAAACAGCCGCAAGCAAAGCGAGCTTGCCGCTGCTTTGCTGCAGATTGCCGACGGACAAAGAGACAATAAAGAACAAATCGAAGCAGCCAACCGCGCCTATCAGGAATTGTTGCGCAACCGCGCCGACTGGCTGGTGGACGAAAACCGAAGCCATCGTTGAACATGGCGCTCAACAGCTCTTTGCTGTCGGGCAACGTGCCGGTACGTTACCGTGCTCGAAAAATATCGAAAGCCGTTTGAGCCGCTTCGAACAGGCCGACCTGCTGCCGATCAAACAGGCTGTCAGCAGCGATTTGGCAGCCTTGAAAAACCAGCCGTATCTGGACATCTCCGGCACGGCTTTGCGTTTTGGACCGTCTGGAAAATGCCGTTGCCGGTATGCCGCTGGTGTTGGAAAGCACCCTGCAGCCCGGACAGGCCGAAGCCGCCCCGCAGGAAGACCCGAACGCCTCCTGGTGGCAGCGTACATGGAACAAAAACCCTGCACGGGCTGGGCAATTTGGTTGAAGTGCGCAGCTGAACAACGGCGACGCCATGCTGCTGGCTCCCGAACAAGCTCTACTTCGTACGCGAAAACCTCCGCCTGCGCCTGTTGGACGCACGCATCGCCCTGATGCAGCACAACGGCGAAGTGTTCCTGAGCGAGTTTGAACAACGCCGAAGCAACGGTGAAACAATATTTCGACAACCAGTCCCCTACTACACAGGCATGGCTGAAAGAGCTGGTCGAACTGAAATCGCTCGATATGAGGACGGTATCGAACGAATCCCTGAAAGCCAGCCTGTGCCGCCGTCCGCAACTATCAGGATACCGTCGCGGTACGCAAAGCATCCAGCTGCCCGATCTGGAAATCCGTGGCTCCTGCCGAGTTCCGGCTTCCGCGCCGGCCGAAAAAGCCGCTTCCGATACCGTCCTCTGCGGCACAGGCGGCTTCCGCGCCTGCTGAAAAAGCGGCATCCGAAGCCAAAGGGCAGGACGGCGAAAACAAGGTTGACAAAGCAGCCAAGCCTGCCGAGCATTCGGCTTCCGAGCCGGCCAAACCCGCCGAAGCGGCTAAATCCGCGAAGCCTGCCGAACCTCAGCAAACGAAGCCGCTAAGCCGGCCAAACCTGCAGGAAATAAAGCTTCCGAGCCGGGCAAAGCGAAAGGCGGTGCAGCATGAAAAGCCTGTTGTGGATTATCATCCTGTTTGCCGTCGCCGTCGGTTTGTCGATCGCATCCACACTGTTCAACGGCAACGTGTATTTCGTCGTCGGCAACACACTGGCGCGGCTGGATTTGATGCTGTTTGTGCCGGCACTGATTTTATTCGTCGTCCTGCTGTATATCGTGGTGCAACTGATGGGCGGACTGTTTATATTCCCGCCCGTTTGAGCCGTTTCGGCAGCGCGCGTAAAGCTGCAAGGCCGGCAGCAATCTGAACGCCGCCGGTTTGGCTTATTTCGAAGGCAAATACCAAAAAGCCGAGCAGGAAGCGGCCAAAGTGCTGAAAAACAAAGAGGCCGGCGAGAGCCGCGCTTTGGCGTTGATGATTGCCGCCCATGCCGCCGACCACATGAACGACGAAGCCTTTCGCGCGCCCGCTACCTGGACGAAATTTCCGCCCTGCCGCAGGCCAACCAGCTTTCGCGTTACCTGCTGCTTGCCGAAGGCGCGCTGAACCGCCGCGACTACCCCGAAGCTTCCGGCAACCTGCGCCGCCGCCAAAAGTCAATCTCGGCTGACACGCCTGCTGCGGCTGCAACTGCGTTATGCCTTCGATCACGGCGATGCGGTCGAAGTGTTGGACAAAACCGACGAGTGCAAAACAAAAGCCGTCAATCCGCATGAAGCGGGCGAATACCGCGATTGGGCCTCACCGCCGCTGCTGGCGTCGGCCACGATGCCGACAGCCTGAAAGCCGCATTGAAGCGTATTCCGAGGAACAAAAAAATCCGGCGCGCTTTGTGGCGATAGCGGAAAAATACGAAAAAGCTCGGCCTTTTACGCGTCAGCCGCCTCGTGGGTGGAAAAAGCATTATCCGCAAAACCGTCAGGCGAACTGTTGCCGCCTTTTGCCCAAAGCGTGGCTTATTTTGGACGACAAAGAACAGCGTAAAGCCATCGATGTCGCCGAAGGCTGGCTGCAAAACAGCCCGCAGGATGCCGACCTGCTCGTGTATCTCCGCCAGTTGGCCTACAGCAAAGCAATTGTGGGGCAAGGCGCGCGGGTATCTGGAAGCGGGCATTGCCGCGCGCGACAGCGTTCAGGCACGGCTGGCTTTGGCCAAAGTGTTTGATGGAAACAGGCGAGAAGGAAAAAGCCGAAGAACAGAGAAAGCAGAGCTTTGTCGGCAACGCAGAATACGATGCCTGTTTGGCGAAACAGCCTTAAAAACCGTTATATAGCATAAAGAGGCCGTCTGAAAATGCAGTTTTGCGTTTTTCAGACGGCCTCTTGTCAGGACTCAGCTTCTTCCCTTATTTTCCTGCACCCGGTTGCTGCTCAGGCTTTTGGCAATTTTTCACCAATTCGACAAATTCTTCCTGCAGGCCGAAGGGGTCTTTGCCTTGGCCTGTTTGACCAGCTCGTTCGATGGCATCCCAACCAGCTTGCCGTTGTATTCGCCGCCGCGCAGGCTTGGGCGTAAGACGCGGCAGCCAGCGCGAGGCGGGTGTCTTCATCGGCCTGGGCCAGCGGGATGCTGACGGCGGGAACGGCCTGTTCGATGAGTTTGCTCGTGCTTTGGCTGGCAGTTTGTAACGCACTTTGACAAAGGCGTATTCGTTTTTGCCGCCCGATGCCGCCGGGGCTTTTGGTAGCGCGATTCGTTCAGCCAGCCTTGTTTGCCCTGAGGGATGATTTCGCAGATGGCGGTTACGCTGTGACGAGAGCCGATGTCGCCCGCATCCACTTTGTCGTTGTTGAAATCTTCTTTGCGCAGGGTGCGGTTGGTGTAGCCGACCAGGCGGTATTCCTTAACCGTGGCGGGGTTGAATTCGACTTGGATTTTCACGTCCTGCGCCACGGTGGCGAGAGTGGAGGTCAGTTGGTGCTGCAGGACTTTTTGGCTTCTTTTTCGTTGTCGATGTAACTGTAATTGCCGTCGCCCGCATCGGCGATTTGCTCCATCATGTCCTCGTTGTAATTGCCCATGCCGAAACCTAAAAGTGCTGAGTGAAACGCCGCTTTTGCGTTTTTCGGCAACCATGGATTTGAGGGTTTCGAGTGTCGGATACGCCGACGTCAGTCGCCGTCGGTCGCCAATAAAATGCGGTTGATACCGTTGGGTACGAAGGCTTTTTGCGCTTGCTCATAAGCCATTTGCGGTGCGGATTCGCCGTCTGTCGCGCCGCCCGCACGCAGTTTGTCAATGGCGTTTAGGATGGTTTCTTTATCTGCGCCTGAGGTGGGCGGGGTACCAGATCTTCGCCAGACGCATAGGTAATCAGGGTCACTTTGTCTTGCGGACGCAGTTGTCGCGTCAGGATGCGCAGGGTTTCTTGAACCAGCGGAAGTTTGCTTTTCTGCATCCATACTGCCGGATACGTCCACAAGGAAAACGAGGTTGGCAGGCGGCAGGTCTTTTCTTGGCGATAGTCTTGAGCCTCGTATGCCGATTTTTGATGAGTTTGGCTTCAGGTTGCCGCGGAGAATCAATGGTTTCAGTGTGGACGGCGAAAGGATGCTCGTCGGTAGAAGCGGGTAGTTGTGGGGAAATAATTGACGATTTCTTCAATCCGCACCGCGTCTTTGGGCGGCTGTTCGCCGTTGGTCAGGAATCGGCGGACGTTGGCAGCTTCCGGTATCGACATCGATGCTGAATGTGGATACAGGCTCTTGGGCAACAGCTTTTGACGGGCTGGTCTGGCTGTTTCTGGTAGCGTTCGGTGTTGGTAACGTGGGGTGGTTTCGTACATCGTATACGGCGGCAGGCGCTTCGGCCGGCATCGGTTTTTCGGCAGCCCCGTCCAAAGCCAAATCTTTTTTTGCCGCACTGTTTTTTTGCATACCTGATTCATAAGAAGGGGAGGCCGGCTGGCAGGCGGTTAGTGCGGCAACTGTCAGGACGGTTGTGATGTTCAACAGGAAATGTTTTTCGCGGGGATGTTCGAATAGTTTTTCATCGTTCGTTCCTTTATGGTTTGGAGTCCTGCCGTTTGGGCGGCAGGGGTAAACTCTTGTATCCCGCCGCAGTGTTTCCGGCAGCCCTACCTTTTCGGCAATCCCTAACCCTTTTTCTGCTTTTTGTTTCAAGTTTTGGCAAGGCGAAAAAATTATTTTGTATGTATGGCGAATAAATTGAACCGTTTCGCAATACCGGCCCTTCTTTAGATCGGTTTGCTCGATCAGCCGACTGGCTTTTTGCCGTTCCAGTCGTTAAAAGGGTCGGTCGTTCCGGTTTCTACGGTTTCGTATGCGGCAGTATCGTGATGCCGCTGTATTCGACCGTCGAACAGGTCGTTCCAGATTTCCTGGCAGCGTTGGCGTACGGAGGTTGCGTTTGTGCCGTCCAGCCAGTCGTCTGCGCAACAGCGCAATGTTTCGTCCGACCAGAAGTTCAGGCCGTAACGGAAGCTCTTTGATACGGGTTGGCGGGCAGGCGAATATTCTTGGAATCGGAGGCGGAGGTATCCGTTTACCCAGCGGCGAACGCTGTTGCGGTTGGGCAAAGTTCAGGCTGCACAATTCGGTGTATTCACTGTCGCAGCCTTCGTAGCCGTATGCTTCGTAAATGGTTGAAATATCGAGAAAGAAACGAAGGTAGTTCGGGACTGATTTTATAGGTTTTTCATGATGTTGCAGATCATGCAAAGGCCGTCTGAAATATGGGTTTCAGACGGCCTGCCGTTTATTTCGGTTCGGGTATTTGGAAGGTTTGGCGCAGGTAGGCGAGGAAGGTATCGTTGTCGGTCATGGTTTTGCCCGGGCTGTCGGACAGTTTGGCGACGGATTGCTCGTTGCATTCCACCAGTTTCAAGACTATGTTCAGCGGCGTGTGGAGGTCGTTGGTGAGGTTGGTGCCGATGCCGAAGCTGGTTTTTGAAGCGGTCTTTGAAATATTGGTGCAACGCCCATGAACGTTCGATGTCGAGGCCGTCTGAAAAGGTGAGCATTTTGGTGCGGCTGTCGATTTTGAGATTTTTCGTAGTGAGGCATAGGCTTTGTCGCGCCCCATTCGTAGGGTCGCCGCTGTCATGGCGCAGGCCGTCGAAGAGTTTGGCAAAGCAGAGGTCGAAATCGCGCAGGAAGGCGTCCATGCCGACCACGTCTGTCAGCGCGATGCCCAAGTCGCCGCGATATTCGTGTACCCAGGCTTCGAGTGCGGCTGTCTGAAATTGCGCAGGCGCACGTCTAAAGGCCTGGAAGGCCTGCAAAAATTCGTGCGCCATCGTGCCGATGGGGGTCAGCTGAGTTTTTGGCCAGATAAACGTGCTGGTGCCGCGAAAGATTTTCGGGTGCGGCCTGGTGGAAGGTGCGGATGACGTGTTCCTGCCACTTAAGGTTGTAGCGGCGGCGGGTGCCGAAGTCGGAAATGAGAAATGGCGGGTCTGCGGGATTTTGGCTGTCGGCAAAGGTTTTTCAGGCGGGCCGCCTTTTCTTGCAGGCGGCGTTCGCCTTCGGCCAGCACTTCGGGCGTTTCCAAACGGCGGAAGTAGAGTTCGTTGACGATGGACAAGATGTAAATTTCAAAGAACATGGCCTGTATCATCGGCCCTTCGACACGGATATGCAGCCGGTAGGCCTCGTCGGTCGTTACCGTTACTGAAGCGGCGTTTGAGCTGGAACAGTTCGAGATAATCGACAAAGTCACTTTTGATGAAACGTAGGCGCGCAGGTAGTCCAATTCGTCCTGCGTGAGTTTTTAGTGTGCACAGCGCGTCGAGTTCGGCTTCCAAATCGCTTTTTATTTCCGCCAGAGGGTAAACGGTGTCCGCATTGTTGCGGCAGCGAATTCGTATACGCCGTGCGCCTGCGGAAATTGGTCAGCACGACTTGCAGCATGGTGAATTTGTAAAGGTCGGTGTCGAGCAGGAGTGGATGATGGGGCGCGGACACGGTTTTTCTCCTTGTGCGTTGGATGAGGGCGCATTAAAACATGTTTGCGGTGAAATTACTAATAAACTGTCGGGTGGATTGAATTGTCCGGCGCGGCACCGCGTCAGTGTGGTTTGCCTGCCTATACAGGCGGATCCGCTGGCATATTCGGGGATGAATGCTACCAGTATGCCTATGGGAATCCAATGGTTTATTATGATCCTTATAGCCTGTTTGGATGGAGCAGTATGCCACCATTGCCGCAAGGTCTGGTGGATTTTTCAGCTGGATTTGAGATTCATTGTCTTTTTGGGGTGACTCGTTTTATTAGAACAACAGCAAATATTGGATCGATTAATTGTGTCTTCTTCATATAGGATGGGGAGGAACGGCAGTAACTATGAGTATTGTGTTTTTGGGAGCGCATTTGGGTCGCAATGCCATATATCAAATGGGGAAAAAGGAGGCTTTACGTATTAGCTTTTATGATAGGATTCAAAAGGTTGAAATTTGATAATCGGCAATGGAGGTCTGTCAGGGATAGTTGGAGCAAAGCAGCAGGTCATGGTAAACGTTGGCTCGACGCTAGTAAACTCAAGCCTGCATCACTGGCTTGTTCTCAACGGGCCAAGAATATTAATATTGGGATTATTAATGCTGGATTCAACTATTTGCCATTAACGGCTGGGTTTAATAGCTGGATGAATGGAAGTACAAATGCAAGACTGTTTGTTGAATATATGCTTAAAGCCAATATTGGAGGAATCTATAGGGCGTCTCCGACTGCATGTTAATGAACTGCTCATGTTAGGTGATTTCATGAAAGATGAACAAAAACTTATGAATCCAGAGTAAAAAGTGGCTCGGAGTTGGTGTTAATCTCTAGGGGTATCTCATTGGTGGCTTGGATACTGGATATGCCACAGGTGCAAAAAGTGATATTTTATTTTTCCATTTATTTTTATAATGGTTGCATTAGAGGTGTTTAATATGAAATATTTTGCTAAATCTAAAAATGACAAGTCAAATTAAGCATTTACGACGCCTCAGGCAACCATGCTACGCCCACTAGGCCGGAGCGTGGACCTACAACGAAGCCAACCAGCTGCTGCAATACCCTGGGCGCTCGACGAAAACGCCCCCGCGCAGCAAGCCAAACCGAACAAGTCAGCGCCAGCCTACAACGCGCTGGGTCACCCTCATCTCGGAATTGCAAAAATTATGAAAATGATAGTTATAATTATTTATTAAGAAGGCAGCAATATCGTTTTCTGTTTTCCATTTTCGATTTTTAAGGAGAGAAACGCATGAGTACCCGTACCGAACACGACACCATGGGCAATGTCGAAGTCCCGTCCGAAGCCTATTGGGGCGCGCAGACCCAGCGCAGCCGCAACAATTTCAAAATCGGCGGCGAAACCCTGCCGCAGCCGCTGATTTATGCTTTGGCGCTGAGTGAAAAAGCCGCAGCCGCCACCAATGTTTCCCTCGGCAGGATTAAGCCCTGAGCAGGCGGATTTGATTACGCAGGCGGCGGACGACGTGTTGAACGGCAAGCTCGACGGGCAGTTCCCTTGGTGGTTTGGCAGACCGGCTCCGGCACGCAGTCCAATATGAACATGAACGAAGTGCTGGCAAACCGCGCCAACGAAATCGCCGGTACGGGTTTGGCAGCGTATCAGCCCGTCCATCCCAACGACCATGTGAACCACGCGCAATCGACCAACGACGCGTTTCCGACCGCCATCCACGTCGCCGCCGCGATTGAAATCAACCGCCACCTTATTCCGGCGGTAAAAGCCTTGCGCGATACATTGGACAAAAAGCCCAGCCTTCGCCCCCATCGTCAAAATCGGCCGCACCCATTTGCAGGACGCAACGCCGCTGACTTTGGGACAAGAATTTTCCGGCTACGTTTCCCAGCTCGACCACGGCTTAGGCCGTCTGAACGACGTGCTCAAAGGTCTGTACGAACTCGCTTTGGGCGGCACGGCGGTCGGCACGGGTTTGAACAGCCATCCCGAATACGCCGAAAAAGCCGCCGCCAAACTCGCCGAACTGTCCGGCCTGCCGTTTGTCAGTGCGCCGAACAAATTTGAAGCCTTGGGCGGACGCGATGCCGCCGTTGCCGCTTCGGGCGCATTGAAAACGCTGGCGGCAAGCCCTGAACAAAATCGCCAACGACATCCGCTGGCTGGCAAGCGGCCCGCGCTGCGGTTTGGGCGAAATCAAAATCCCTGAAAACGAGCCGGGTTCGTCCATCATGCCGGGCAAAGTCAACCCGACCCAATGCGAAGCGATGACCATGGTGTGCTGCCAAGTGTTCGGCAACGACGTCACCATCGGCATGGCGGGCGCGTCGGGCAATTTCGAGCTGAACGTCTATATGCCTGTTATCGCCTACAACCTCTTGCAATCCATCCGCCTCTTGGGCGATGCGTGCAACAGCTTCAACGAACACTGCGCCGTCGGCATCGAACCCGTACCAGAAAAAATCGACTATTTCCTGCACCATTCCCTGATGCTCGTTACCGCGCTGAACCGCAAAATCGGCTAGGAAAACGCCGCCAAAGTCGCCAAAACCGCCTACAAAAACGACAAATCGCTGCGCGAAACCGCCGTCGAATTGGGCTTATTGACAGGCGAAGAGTTTGACGAGCTGGTCGTCCCCGCCGATATGGTTCATCCGCGCTGACGGATAGGGTAACGAAAGGCCGTCTGAAAAACCCGTTTGGTTTTTCAGACGGCCTTTTTCAAGCAGGCTTACTTGGCTGCCGAGGCGGTGGAAGCGGCTTCGGCTTTGGCTCCTTCTGCCGCGCCCTCACCCCAGATGGCGGGGTATTTGTAGCCGGCGAAGCGTTTGTGGGCATAGGCTTTGAATTCGTCGGAATTATAAGCCTCGGTGATGTTCTTTCACCCATTGGCTGCCTTTGTCGGCGGTTTTGACGGCAGACCAGTTCACATAGGCGAAGCTCGGTTCTTGGAACAGGGCTTCGGTCAGTTCATGCCGCTGCTCGCGGCGTAGTTGCCGTTAACGATGGCGAAATCTACGTCGGCACGACTGCGCGGCAGTTGTGCGGCTTCCAGTTCTACGATTTTGATGTTTTTCGGATTTTCGGCGATGTCGGCTTTTGAAGCGGTCAGCGGATTCACACCGTCTTTCAACTTAATCCAACCCAGCTCGTTCAACATGACCAGTCACGGGCGAAGTTGGACGGGTCGTTCGGTGCGAAACGCTGCTGCCTTCTTTGACTTCGTCCAACGATTTCAGTTTGCCCGGATACAGGCCCAAAGGTGCGGTGGGCACTGGAAGACTTCGGTCAGGTCGAGCTTTGTGTTCGGCTTTGAAGTTGTCCAGATAGGGTTTAGTGCTGGAAACCATGCCCGCGCGCGCTTCGTTCAAGAGGACTTTGCGGACGATGGCAAGCGGTGATGCGCCCATGGCGGTGGCGGCTTCAATCACGCCTTTGGGGACTTCGCGCAGGTTTTGTTCCACCAGTCGGGCGAAGTAAAACAGGCCGGACACGCTCAATACCAGCGAGGCGGCAATCGGGCCGATGGTGCTGCCGACGATGGCTCGGGTGGCGGGTATCATGGCAATCATCAGGATGACGAAGGGAAGGCGCGCATCAGGTTGACTAAGTTGTCGAGCAGGAAATTTACCGGCTTGTTGTAATGAAGCTGGCGGTTGGAAGTCACGAAAAAGCAAGACGCCCAAGAGCGTGCCGAAGATGACGGCGATCGTGGTGGACAGCCCGACCATAACGAAGGTTTCGCCCAAAGCGCGGACGATTTCGTCTTTCATGCCGACGATGGTGGAAACGGCTTGTTCGAATGTTAAGTCTGCCATATCAGTCCTCCTGAATCAGTTCGCGCCCGATTTCGGATTGGGCGTGGATTTGGCTGCCGCGTACTTCGACGATTTCTACTACTTTCCTTTATCCAAGAGGGCGGCGCGGTCGCACAGGCGGCGGATGACGCTCATTTCGTGGGTTACGATGACGATGGTAACGTTGAAGCGTTTGTTGATGTCTCCAAACATTCCAAGACGCTGCGCGTGGTGGCGGGGTCGAGGGCGGAAGTGGGTTCGTCGGCGAGGATGACTTGGGGATTTGGGCGCGAGTGCGCGGGCAATGCCGACGCGCTGTTTTTGTCCGCCGGAAAGCTGGGCGGGTAGTGGTCGGCGCGTTCGGTCAAGCCAACGATTTCAAAGGCATTCTTTAACGCGTTCTTTGATTTTTTTCAGACGGTACCATCCGGCGATTTCCAAAAGGAAGGCGACATTGTCGGCAACGGTGCGGTTGCTCAAAAGATTGAACTGTTGAAACACCATGCCGATATTCTGCCGCGCCTGACGCAATGCGGCGGCATCAAGCGCGTCAGCTCTTGTCCGCACATTGACCTTTGCCGCTGTCGGGACGTTCCAACAGGTTAATCAGGCGCAACAGGGTGGATTTGCCCGCGCCGGAATAGCCCATCAGACCGAAGATTTCGCCGTCTTGGATTTCGAGGCTGGTCGGCTCGACGGCGGCAAAACAGGGTTTTGTCGCGCGTTTGGTAATGTTTGGAAACGTTGTCCAGGATAATCATGATGTCGTGCTTGAATAAACGAAGCCCGATGTACAGGACAACGGGCTTTAAAAAAACAGCTTAATAAAAACTCTGTACGCTTTAGCTGTTGTATAGCGAATCCGTGCAACGGCTACGATGCCGACCTGCCGTGTCCGTACTATTTCGTACCGTTTTCGGCCTGCCGCCCTGTTAATCGGTTGCCCGGGGATTCGGCCATAACGCCCGCAAGCTGTATCAAATCGGCGTGTCGTCAATTTCGGTGATTAAACCGCAAGTTAGCGTAAATGTCAAATGCTTGTTTGCAGGTTGTCCGCCTTGTATGGGCGGTGTTTTTAGGCCAGGCCGTCTGAAAAAGGGTTTCAGACGGCCTCTCCCGGTACCAGAGCGGTTATTTCATGGCTTTAACCAATGAATCGACATTGTAACGGATCATGCCGGTGTAGGTGTTGGCCGGTGCGGTTTTTGCTCAATGCGTCGGAATACAGTTTGCCGCCGATGGTGCTGCCTGATTCTTTGGCAATGCGTTCGAGCATCCGGGAGTCTTTGATGTTTTTCGGTAAACACGGCTTTGATGCCTTCTTGTTTGACCTGGCGGATGAGGGGCAACATGTTTGGCCGACGGTTCCGATTCGGTATTGATGCCTTGCGGCGCATAGAATTTGATGTTGTAGCGTTTGCCCATATAGCCGAAGGCTTCATGGCCGGTCAGTACTTTGCGGCGGGCGGCCGGGATGCGGTCGAACTGCGTTTTGGCATAGGCATCGAGCTGTTGCAGTTCTTTGGTGTAGCTTTGCAGACGCTGGCTGTAATAGGTTTTGTTTTGCGGGTCGGCCTTAATCAGGGCTTCGGCAACGTTGTACCGCGTATTTCGGCATCAGGAAGGGTCGCTCCAAACGTGCGGGTCATAGCGGCCGTGATCGTGGTTGTGGCCGCCGTGGTCGTGATCATGGTCGTGGTCGGCCGTCATGGCTTTGATGCCGGTTGCGGCTTCTGCGTAATTGACTTTGCTTTGTTTGACGGCACGGGTCATTTCTCCCGATTCGAAGCCCAGTCCGTTGAGCAGCACCAGTTTGACTGAACGGATTTTTGATGTCGCCGCTGGTGATGTTGCAAAATGTGAGTCTTGGTCGGGGCCGACAAGGTTGGTGACGACCACTTTGTCGCCGCCGATCTGTTTGGCGACGTCGCCCAAAATGCCGAAGCTGCTGACGACGTTCAGCGGTTCGGCAGATACGCTGCCTGCCACCAAAAAGCGGGCGCACAGGGGACAGTTTCAATGTTTCATTTCTAATCCTTTCTGAGTGGGCGGCGGAACGGCTCCGCCGTATTGTGGTTTGAACGGTGCTTCTCTGTCCGCACTCAGGCCGTCTGAAAGATTTGTCCGGCCCTACGGCGGTTTGATCAAACGGTTTTAAAACTGCCGGTGGCGGCTGCGGCGCAGCCATTTTGGTCAGGAGGCCGCCTCCCAACCGAAGATGACCGACAGTGTGTACCAGCCGCCGCAAAACAGGATGATGCACGGGCCGGACGGGATTTCGACGTGGTAGAAAAGCAGCAGCCCGCCAGCCCGCACAGCAGCGCGAAGATGACGGAAAGCAGCATCCAGCATACCCATGTTGCGCACCCACAGGCGGCGGTAATCGCCGGAATCATCATCAGGCCGACCGCCATCAGCGTACCCAAAGCCTGAAATCCGGCCACCAGGTTCATGACGACCAAGACGAGGAAAATCAGGTGCCACAGTCCGCCTTTGCCGTTTACCGCCCTTAAAAACAGGGGTCTATGCTTTCCAGCAGCAGCGGGCGGTAAATCACGTACCAGCGTGACAATCGTGGTGCTGGCGACGGAAGCGACCAAAGTCAGGGGCGGGCAGGTCTACGGCCAAAAATCGAGCCGAACAACAGGTGCAGCAGGTCGATATTGCTGCCGCCCATGCTGACCAGCAGCACGCCGATGACCAGGCTGGTCAGGTAGAAAGGCGGCAGAGTTGGCGTCTTCCTTCAAATCGGTAAAGCGGCTGACCAGGCCGGTACCAGCAGGACCATCACCATGCCGGCGACAAAACCGCCCGCACTCATGGCGGGCAGGCTGAGGCCGCCTATCATATAGCCGACAGTACCGCGCCGGGCAGGACGGCATGGCTGAGCGCGTCGCCGACCAGGCTCATGCGCCGCATCACGAGGAATACGCCCACGGGCGCGGCACTCAGTGCGAGGAATACCACGGAGGCCAGGGCGTAGCGCATAAAATCAAACTCGGCAAACGGTTCGATCAGCCATTCGTATGAAAGTTTATATCCATGTATTTTTGTTTTTATTGATGCGGTTATGTTTTCCCGCCGAAACGGCCCGAAGCGCGGGAGGCCGTCTGAAAAAGGCTGTCAGGCAGCGCACCATTGCGCGTAATCGTGTTTTTGCATGGCGGCGTTGGCCTGTTGCAGAAAGCCGTCGGTCAGCACGTCTTCCGTTTTTCCGGCTGTGATTTTTTCCCGCGATGAGCAGGGGTGTTCGGGAAATAGGCGCGCACTTGTTCGTAGTCGTGCAAAACGGCGATGACGGCGCGGCCTTCGTTGTTGCAGTGGCGGAGGACGTCCAAAAGGGCGTAAGTGGTTTTGCGTCCACCGCGTTGAAAGGTTCGTCGAGCAGCAGGAATTTGGCATCCTGCGCCAGCATCCGCGCAAACAGTACGCGCTGGAACTTACTGTTGGAAAGGTAGCCGATTTGCCGGTGGGCGAATTCCGCCATTTCCACCCGTTCGAGTGCCTGCATCACGCGTTTTTCTGCGCCGCATTCACGCCGCCGAAAAAGCCGATTTCGTACCACAAACCCATGGCGGCCAATTCAAATACCGTCATCGGCTGGCTGCGGTCGATGTCGGCCTGCTGCGGCAGGTAGGCGATGTCGCGGCGGGCGATGCCCTGCCACGCCACTTTGCCCGTATTGCATTTCGGAGCAGCCCCATCACGGCCTTGAGCAGGTGGATTTTTCCCGCGCCGTTGGGGCCGGAAAATCGCCCACATCGAGGCATCGTCGAGCGCATGTCCACATGGTGCACCGCCGGTTTGCGCTGGTAGCTGACGGTCAGGTTTTCGATTGCGATCATGATGATGAGGTCGCCCAGAAGTAAACGCCCCATACGACGGCCAAAGCCGTGGCGGCCAAAAGCAGCCGCCGGGGTAATCCGCTTAATAAAATATTCATTTTTCTGCTGCCAGCCGTTTCAGACGGCCTTGCGGTTTGCGACAGGGCGTGGGGTTTTTTAGCCGAAAGCCCGTATCTTGTTGATTGAAATATATTTGCCTATTTGCCGGCCGCTGTTTTCAGACGGCCTCTGTGTCCGGCCGTGCGGCTGTAAATAAAGATTCGCATGATACTGTGTAACAGTTTCTTTGTAAATCTAAGCTGCGTATAATCCGCGGCTTTTTGGGAGCCTGCCATGAGCGAACCGTCTCTGAGCGACAAACTGAATCTGGAAACCGCCCGCATTGCCTGGGCGGATTTGCAAGTCCATTTCGCGCGCGGTGCGGCGGTGGTATGTCGCTCCCGAACTCGATTTGGTTGCCGTTGCCCGGCTGGTTGCCGACGACGACGGCCGTGAAATTTCCAGGCTGATGGCGGAAGGGAAGTTCGGCATGGTTAGTGAAGCGCAGGCCGCCGCGTTTTGGACGGAAAACCGTGAAATGTGGGCGGTGGTGGTGGCACCGTGGGTATTGGTTCAGCCTGCGGGGTAGGAAAACGGCCGGACAGCGGAAACCCAATTCCAATAAAGTAAAAACACTCAAAATGGCATTTCAGACGGCCTTCTGCCCATACCGCATCAGCGTCATGCCGCCGACTGCCGCCGCGCAGCCCGCAACCAGCGAAATGTGCAGCGGTTCGCCCAAAACCCACGCCGAAGACAGCATACCGAAAATCGGCACGAGCGTAATATACGCCGCCGCGCTGCCTGCGCCCAAAGTCTTTACGCTCGAAATACCACGCGTAGGCCAATACCGTCGCGCCGATGACCAGCCACGCCAAGGCAGTCCAACCGCGTGCATCCATCGCCGCCATTGCCTCAAACGGCAATCCGTCCGTCCACAACGCCACCACCGACAACATCAGCGCGCCGATGAACGATGTTGCCGCCGTTACCGCTCAGCGCGTCTATCCGCGCAAAAACCGCACGCCCGATTAAGCATAAGCCGCCCAGCAGACCACGCAGCCGAAAAATCAGCCACTCCCCGCCTTGATGCCGCCCGACAACACCGTCAACGGCTGTCCTTGCGTTACCGCCACAATGGCACCGCCGACCGCCAGCAGCATACCTGCCAAAATCTTCGCATTTAACCGTTCTCTGAAAAACCAAGCCGCCAGCAGCAGCGTCAGCGCGGGATTCACCGCGACCACCACCGCCGCCTTACCCGCCGGCATCGCCTGCAAAACCCAGCATGAAAAACACCGCATAGCCGCATACCCCGACGGAAGCGGCTGCCGTCAAGCCCAGCCATTGCCGCGCCGACAAAGCCGCCAAAGTCGCAAACCTGCTGCGTGCAAAACAGCCAACCCAACAACAAAAACCGAAGCCAACACAAACCGAACCGCCCCGCCCGTCAGCGGCGGCAGCGACTGTCCCAGCATCCGCCCCATCGGCCAAGACGCGCCCCACAACACCGCCATCTCCCAACAGTTTCAAATGCACGGAATAATGTTCCATCTTATCTCTCTCATCCCTGATCAGCAAAGGCCGTCTGAAAACCGAATTTCAAGTTTTCAGACGACTTCAACTCGCTGCTGCAAACAGATTACTTGGGCTGCCAAGAATCTTTCAGTGTGACCGTGCGGTTGAACACGGGCTGCTCGAGGGCGGTGGTCTTTGCGGTCGGTCACGAAGTAGCCCAGACGCTCAAACCGCCAGCGGCTTTCGGCGGGCAGGTTTTTGGCTGCGGGTTCGGCGTAGGCGGTGATTTCTCTGGCTGATTCGGGGTTGAGGAAATCGGTGAACGGTATTCGCCGTCTTCGCGCGCACGGCATCGGGACGGGGTTCGGTGAACAGACGGTCGTACAGCCGCACGGTAACGGGCACGGCGTGTTCGGCGGAGAGCCAGTGAATCACGCCTTTCACTTGCGGCCTTCGGGATTTTTGCCCAAGGTGTCGTAATCCAAGCTGCATTTGAGTTCGATGATGTTGCCAGCGGCGTCTTTCACCACTTCGTCACACTTCATCACATAGCTGTGGCGCAGCGCACTCGCCGCCGAGGGTCAGGCGTTTCCAGCCTTTGGGCGGGTTTTCGCTGAAATCGTCGGCTTCGATGTAGAGCGCTGGACGAAATCGGCAGTTCGCGGCTGCCCATCTCTTCAATATTCGGATGATAGGGCGCGGTGCGGCTTTCGGCTCGGGCTGCATCGTAGTTGGTAAGCGTTACTTTGAGCGGATTGAGCACGGCCATCATGCGCGGGGCGGGTTTTCAATTCTTCGCGAATCGCGCCTTCCAACACGCTCATATCGACCACGTTTTCAGATTTGGAAATACCGACGCGTTTGGCAAACAGGCGCAGGCCTTCGGGCGTGTAGCCGCGGCGGCGCATACCGGAAATGGTCGGCATACGCGGGTCGTCCCAGCCGGTAACGTGGCCGTCTGAAACCAGTTGGTTCAGCTTTGCGTTTGAGGTGATGGAATCAAAAGCTCCCAAACGGGAAAAATTCGTATTGGCGCGGGCGGGTGGCGTGTGGCGCGGGGATGTTGTCCAGCACGCAGTCAGTACAGCGGGCGGTGGGCTTCAAATTCGAGCGTACACAAGGAATGCGTGATGCCTTCGATGGCATCGGAAATGCAATGCGTGTAGTCGTACATCGGGTAGATGCACCATTTGTCGCCGGTGTTGTGGTGATGGGCGCGGCGGATGCGGTAGATGACGGGGTCGCGCATATTGATGTTGCCTGCCGCCATGTCGATTTTCAGGCGCAGGGTTTTGCTGCCGTCTGGAAATTCGCCGTCTTTTTCGCGTGCGTGAACAGGTCGAGGTTTTCTTCGACGCTGCGGTCGCGGTAAGGGCTGTTTTTGCCCGCTTCGGTCAGCGTACCGCGATATTCGCGCATTTCTTCGGGCGTCAAATCATCGACATACGCTTTGCCGTCTTTGATTAAACCGACGGCGTAGTCGTAAAGCTGGTCGAAATAATTGGAAGCGAAACGCGGCTCGCCTGCCCAATGGAAACCGAGCCACTCGACATCTTCTTTGATGGCGTTGACGTATTCGTCGTTTTCTTTTTCAGGGGTTGGTATCGTCGAAACGCAGATTGCACAAGCCGTCGTAAATATACGCCAAACCGAAGTTCAGGCAGATGGATTTGGCATGAGCCGATATGCAGGTAGCCGTTGGGTTCGGAGCGGGGAAGCGGTTTGGATTGCGCTGTGTTTGCCGCTTTTTAGGTCTTCTTCGATGATGGTGCGGATGAAATGGTTGTCCGCGAATTGGTCTTTGTTGAGCATGTTTTTCTCGAGGGTAATGTTTTCAGACGGCCTAAAAACAGGGAATGAATTTTTCCGGCGATTGTACCTGAAAGCGCGGCGGCTTCACAGCGGAGGAGAAGCAGCTGGTATGGAAGCGGAACAGGGATGAGGCCGTCTGAAAAACGGCTTTCAGACGGCCTTCAATATCAATTTATGAATCGGAAGGGCGGTTTTCCGTTTGCAGCCCTGTCCGGATGTTTTGCGGTCGATAAAATGAACCAGTTGATTGCAGATCCAAACGAAGGCGATGACGGTTAGAAGCGATACGGGGTCGATCATAAGCAGCCATATGATGCCGAGAAAGGACCAGCGCAGCGAGGCCCAGAAAGCCTGAAGGGCGGATTTGTCCAAGGAGAGTAGGCGCAGGCGGGAGCGGTGCCGACGATGGCGGCAATCAGTGCTCCGGCAAAGAAAAAGGGGCAGAGCCTATCCATAAAAAGCCGGAACCGTGCCGGTTGAAGCGGGGATCGGCGGGGTCGGTGTAGGCATCCGAGCCGTTTGCCATCATGATAAACAGCAGCCAGAATCCGGCTGCCGCCCACAGGCTGCCCGCGAGCGTGGCCGGACGGATGCGGCGGGGAAACAGGAGGTAGGGCAGGCTTGCCGAGGCAAAACATGGCTAAGCCTGCTCCAAATGCCCAGCCGAAAGTGTTCGGGACGACATGGTTGCGCCATGCCGCTGCAGCGGGGATGACGGTACCAGGCTGCCGATGAGGGACAGGCTGGCAAAAACGGGCTTCGTCGATATGCGGTGTTTTCATGTCCGGCCTTTTTAAAAACGTTCGTCTTTCCCCAGATAACGCCATTTACCCGGCGGCAGCGCGCCGAGTTTTACCTGCCCCATGCGGATGCGTTTCAGGCCGGTAACGCGCAGGCCGACCAGTTCGCACATGCGGCGGATTTTGGCGTTTTTGCCTTGTTTGAGGATGAAGCGCAGTTGGTCTTCGTTTTGCCATTCGACTTTGGCGGGACGCAGTTTTCGCCGTCCAGGCTCAGGCCGTGGTTGAGCAGGCGCAGGCCTTTCTTCGCTCAGGCGGCCTTTGACGCGCACGAGGTATTCTTTTTCGATGCCGCTTCGCCGCCGATGAGTTGTTTGGCGATGCGTACCGTCTTGGGTGAGTACCAGCAGGCCGACGGAGTCGATGTCGAGCCGGCCGGCGGGAGCCAAGCCTTTTTGTAGCCGTCGCGGTAGGGTATGCGGCTGGTGTCGCCGTCCCAGCGGTTTTCGGCGGTGATGAGTTCGACGGCGGCGCGGTAGTCTTTTTCGGGCTGGCTGCTGACGTAGCCGACGGGTTTGTTGAGCAGGACGGTTACGCGCTGTGCCTGTGCTCGTGTGCCTGTCTTGGCCAGTTCGATGCGGTCGGAAGGCGTGACTTTTTGGCCGAGTACGGCGGTTCGGCCGTTTACTTTGACCCAGCCTTGTTCGATATAGCCGTCGGCTTCGCGGCGGGAGCAGAGTTTGAGTTCGGCCATGCGTTTGGACAGGCGGACGGGTTCTTGCTGGGTTCATTAAGACTTCGTAATGAGTTGAGCCCCCGCCCTTTAGGGGGCGGCGGAATCGGAATGAATGATGGCGGGCGGCACAGGGGCTGTAGCTGTGTGTTGAAACGTCGCGTTTTTGTTTTTCAGACGGCCTTTTGTTCAGCGGTTGCTGCCCGCCACCATGTCGAGCAGGAACAGGCGGCAGTCGAGATTGCCGTTGTAGAGCGGGATTTTGCGTTTCGGGTTCAGGGCGCATCGGTTTGGGCATGTCGCGGTCGCCGGTAAAGCATGCCGATGGTCCAGCTCTGCGTAGTGCTGCTTCAGCCAGCCGCCCAGTTGGGGGTAGAGTGCGTGCAGGGCTTGGATTTCGGCCAGGCGTTCGCCGTAGGGCGGGTTGGACAGCATGATGCCGCCTTGGCCGTTCGGCCGTGCGTCTTGCGCGTCACGGTCGGTGATGTCGATGAAGCCGTCCACTTCGGCGAAGCGGGCGTTTTGCCGTGCGGCGCGGGTCATGGCGCGGTCGTTGTCGGAGAGCGCGATGTTTTCAGACGGCTTGTTGCGGGCGGCTTCCGTGCCTGTTGTTTGATGCGCTGCCACAGGGCGGGGTCGTGTTTTTGCAGTTTTTCAAAGCCGAAACGGCGCATGATGCCGGGGGCGCGGTTCAGGGCGATGAGCGCGGCTTCGATGGCGATAGTGCCGCTGCCGCAGAAGGGGTCTTGAAGGTTGGCTGCCGTCGTATCCGGCCAGCGCAGGAGGCCGGCGGCCAGGGTTTTCGCGCAGCGGGACTTCGCCGGTGTCTTGGCGGTAGCCGCGTTTTGAACAGGGCTTCGCCCGATGTGTCGATGAAGATTTGGACGGTTTTGTCGTCGAGGAAGGCGTGTGCGGATGTCGGGGCGTTGTTTGTCCACGGACGAGCGTTCGCCGAAGCTGTCGCGCTGGCTGTCGCACACCGCGTCTTTGATTTTCAGGCCGACGAGGCGGGGTTTTTGATGCGGGCGCGTTTGCTTTCACATGAACTTTTGATGCTGTCCGCTGGGGTGAACCAGTCTTGCCAGCGGATGTTGCGCGGGTTTGTAGATGTCGTGTTCGGTGCGGTAGGGTGCTTTGGTCAGGCGCAGCAGGACGCGGCTGGCGGTGCGGCTGTGCAGGTTGACGCGGTAGACTTGTTCGAGGCCGCCGGTGCAGGCGAGATGCCGCCGTCGGTGGGGGCGAGGTCGGTGCAGCCTGGGCGGAAAGTTCGGCGTGCAGGACGCTTTCCAGCCCGCGCGGGCAGGCTAACGAACAGGGGAAGTGGTCATGGTGTTTTGAAGGCCGTCTGAAGGCGTGGATTATAGCGGAACAGGGGAAAGGCCGTCTGAAATGGTTTTCGGCTCCGTTTTCAGACGGCCTTTGTTGCTGAATAGGGATGTTTCGGTTTGAAGGGTCTGCTTTTTCTGCCGCAGGGTGGGTTTCAGACGGCCTTACATGCCTTCCATGAGTACGGTGTCGATGCAGTCGCACAGGGCGTCACCAGTACGATGTGGTTTTCTGGATGCGGGCGGTGCGCGGGTGGGGACGTTGAGCAGGATGTCGTTGTCTTTGAGCATGGCGGCGATTTTCCGCCGTCGCTGGCCGGTGAAGGCGAGGATGCGCATGTCGCGTTCGTGGGCGGCTTAATCGCTTCGATGACGTTGCCGGAATTGCGGAGTGAGATGCCCAGCGGGACGTCGCCGGGGCGGCCGAGTGCGCGGACTTGTTTGCTGGAAGATGTGTTCGAAGCCGTAGTCGTTGCCGATGGCGGTGAGGGCGGAGGTGTCGGTGGTGAGGGAGCGATTGCGGCCAGTTCCATGCGTTCTTTTTCAAAACTCACCGGTCGGTCTGGCGGCGAAGTGTTGCGCGTCGGCTGCCGAGCCGCCGTTGCCGCAGACGAGATTTTTGCCGTCGTTCATCAGGCATTCGATCAGCATCATGGCGGCTTTCGGCCGTCGGTTCGGCAGCACTTCGACGGTTTGCCGTTTGGCGGCGATGCTTTCTTCGAAATGGGCGCGTACGCGTTCTTGAAGGCGTGGTCATAATTTTTATCCGTGATGTTTTGCAGCCAGACGGGGGGATTCCCGCCTTCGATTAAGACGGCGTCCACACGGCAGTCCGTACGCCCTTTGCTGTGCTGTTGCAGGTAGTATTCCGCGCTTTTTTGCAGTTTGGCCAGTTTTGGACGGTGTGATGCTGTATGCCGATGCCGCCAGAAGGCCGCGCTGCGGCGGTATTTTGACTTCGACAAACAGCAGGGTGCCGCTTTGTTCGGCAATCAGGTCGATTTCCCCGAACGGGCAGTGCCAGTTGCGGGCGATGATGCGGCAGCCTTGCTTTTCCAGAAAATGTGCGGCGGCGTCTTCCGCCGCCTGTCCCGCTCGGGTGGTTCAGGCGCATGGGGTTTCCGTGGTCGGGGCGGGCGGTTTGCCGCAGGTGCGGCGGATAATACGGGGATACTCTGCCGATGTAAATACAAGCGTTTGCAGGGCGGTTTTGTTAGAATGCGGCTTTACGGGTTTGCAGGCCGTCTGAAAATGCGTTTGGACTCCGTTGAAGCCCCGCTTTCAGACGGCCTCTTTAAAATTTGCGACAGGCAACGCCCATGATGAGAAATTTTCGAATAAAAGCCGCAGGCAGTTTGCAGCCCTGCCCTATATGTGGTGTGCGCCCATCGGCAATTTGTCGACATCACGCTGCGCGCGTGTGCGTGTTAGCGTGCCGATTTGGTTTTGCGCGAGGATACGCGCGTTACCGCTCAGCTGCTTGCCGCCTACGGCATTCAGGGCGAAACGATGAGTGTGCGCGAACACAACGAGCAGCAGATGGCCGACTAAAGGTGGTAGGCGCTTTCAGACGGCCTGATTGTGGCGCAGGTGTCGGATGCGGGCACGCCTGCGGTGTGCGATCCGGGCGCGCGGCTGGCGGCGCGGGTACGCGGAGCGGGGTTCAATGTCGTGCCCGTGGTTGGCGCGAGTGCGGTGATGGCGGCTTTGAGCGGGGCGGGTGTGTCCGAGTCGGATTTTTATTTCAACGGTTTCCTGCCGCCGAAATCGGGCGAACGGCAAGCTGTTCGAGGCGGTGGTCGGAAGCGGACTATCCGGTGGTGATGTTTGAAACGCCGCACCGTATCGGGGCGGCTCTGGCCGATATGGCGGCCGTGTTCCCGCAGCGGCGGCTGACGCTGGCGCGCGAGCTGACGAAAACATTTGAAACCTTTTTGTGCGGCACGGTCAGCGATATTCAGACGGCCTTGGCGGACGACGGCAATCAGGCGCGGCGAAATGGTGTTGATCCTGCATCCGGCGGTGCGGGAGAAAAACGCCGGTTTGTCGGAAGAATCGCTGCGCGTGATGAAGATCTTTTGTCCGCCCAGCTGCCCACGCAAAACAGGCCGCCGTGCTGGCTGCCGAAATCTGCGGCGAGAACAAAAAATCGCTTTACGATGCGGCGTTGGCGTGGAAATGACGCGCATCGGCCCGATTGCGGCGGACAGGCCGTCTGAAAAGGTCGGATTTCCCGTCCGAATCGCAAAACGCAGGCTTTCAGACGGCCTGCGTTTTTCATTTGACGGGAAATTCAATGATGGTGGTGATGATCGTGCCCGCTTTCCGTCCCGCCTCGGTTTTTCCTTTTATCAGCGTAACGACGAACTCGCTCGTCTCCGCCGCTGCCGGAAATGAAAGTCCGCGCCGTCAAACCGCATCACGTCTCCTGGTTTTCAATTCGTGTTTCTACCGTCGTTCAATTCGAAAACCACGCGCCTTTTGCTCATGGTCAATAAAACATCGTGCCCGGATGGTTGTGCCGTTTCATTTACTGCCGGCGTCGTTTTGCGGACCACGACATAATCGGGCGCATCGAAACCTGCCTTCGCCGGAGCGATTTCGGCGGCGGATGCTGATGCCGCAGCGGCGGCAAGCAGCAGGGCGGTCGATATTTGGGTGTTTCATTGTCTTTACTTTCACTATGGATGATGGGTTTAAAAATATTAACATGTTGATTTTCGTTCTCAAGAATTCTATCAAGAGCGGTCGTCGAGGCCGTCTGAAAAGGCCGAACCCGGCTTTCAGACGGCCTTTTTGCGATACTATGCCGTCAGCAAAGCAAAAAGGGCGGAGGCTATTGCTAGCGGGGATAACCCGCCAGCATTGCACGACTGCGGAAACAAAAACTAATATGGTGAATTAGTGCGAGTGCAATCATTGTTGAAGATGAAGTTTTGGCGGCCGAGCGGCTGCGTGTTTTGCTTGAAGAATGCAGTCGTGTTGCTGAAAGTGTTCCATCATGCCAAAGCGGCTGGAATGGCTGAGCGTGCACGAAGTCGATATCGTTTTTACCGACATCAATATGCCTGAAATCAACGGCTTGGAGTTTGTCGAACGGATCAAACGGATTGCCAAGAAACAGCCGCATGTGATTTTTACCACGGCTTACGAAGAGCACGCCTTGCGCGCGTTCGAGCTGGCGGCGGAGGATTACCTGCCCGCCGATTAAAATCGCCCGCCTGCAGTCCGCACTCGCCCGCGTTCAGGACAATATTGAAGAAAGTGCCGACGAATTCAAAAACTTCCAAGTGTTTACCCGCGAGCGCATGTTGAAATTCCCTGGCAGCAGGCGCGCTACCTGCAGGCCGACCAGAAAACCGTGTTTCTGATTACCGGCGACGGTGCGAAATACGAACTGCCGAAAACGCTGGTGCACTGGGAAGAATTGCTGGGTAGAAAGTCATCCGCGTCCACCGAAACGCGCTGGTGATGCGCCATACGCTGGACAGCCTGATCCGCCTCGACGGCGACGATGACGACAGCAACGCCAGCTGGGGCGCGAAAGTGTTGGATGGGAAGAAGTCCGCCCGTCGGCGCCGCCAGCTTTCCGCCATCCGCCGCATCTTGCGCGAAGGGGCGTAATATCAGATGACCGAAACCCCGCCGTTTAAGCGGCAGGGTTGTTTTATGCGCAGCGTTATGCCGTTTGAGGTTTCAGACGGCCTCCAGCCCGGAATATCCTGATGAAACAAACACATCAATGACTTGCTGTTTCACCGTTTACCCCGCTCGAAGGAAGTATCAAAAACTGAAAAAGCGTAACGCATGCCGCCGTGCTCAAAAACGCGAAGTTGTGTGGAAGAATCCGGCATTGAGTTCGCTCAGTGATTGCGATTTCGTTTTGACCGTGAAGCGTAATATCCTGATTGCCGACTACCATATCCGCAACCGAAATCCGCCGTCGAGCGGAATTTATTCCGCTATGACGGCAAAACCGCTCCTGCTTGAATCTTGGCGGATTATGCGGAGCTGCCAGTTTGAGCGAAATCTGTATTTTTTACAGTGAGGCAGGTTTGCTGCGGAAATGCAGGTTTATGAGGGCATAATCGCAGAAGTTCTACGGATTATGCCGGTTGGCTGCATTTTCTGCCCGACGGTCTATAGCGGATAAAGGCGGAAAGAAGCCGCCGATATCGAACGCCTGAACCTGAAACACCGCCATACCGTTTTACTACGAATATGAGCGGAATCGGACGGCTTATCCGAAACAGAAGCCTCCAAAAGTGTTGAGGTCAAGACTTACAGTTATGACGGCGAAAGCGGCGGGATAAAGGGATACTATTTTACGAAAAACGGCATACGGATCGAACAATGGCTATGATACCCATACCCGCAGGAGTGGTTGCAGTGTGTTTACCGACACAGACGATGCGCTGTTGCCGAGCACGGAATATTGCGAATACGATGATGAAGGCAACGAAACCGCATTTCTGAGTAACGGCGAGTTGTGCCGGAGCACCCGTTATGAAAACGGCAGGCCGGTTGAAGAAATCATCTATGATTTACATGACGGAGGCAAACCGAAAAACCGTACGCTGTACTGGCCGAAAATGAAAGGCACTGTTATACTTGGCATGAAAAAAGGCTACGCTTGAATCGATTGATTACACCAATGCGCGGGAAACACCCTGAAATCGCAATTTTTCCAGAGCGACGGAACGCCGAACGGCACAAGTGAATGTACCTATACAGCGCAAGAGATGCTTGAAAGCGTATGTTCGATAAATGCATCGGGAAAGGTTACTTCCCGTATGCAGTGGCATTACGGCTATGATGCGCGCGGCAACCTCGTCCGCTATTATTGTTCGGAAAACGGTCGTCTTGATTCTACGACATCAAAACGCTGGAAATCGAATATTTCGACGCTGACGAAGCCGTCTGAAAAACACATCCTGAATAAGCAGTGTGATATCCGAGAGGCTCGTCGAAAGCACAATAACGCTTTTTCAGACGGCCTTCGTGTGACACCGCTTTCCCTTGCCGTACCGCGCCCTTTCTATGCAAATCGCCCCGCCGCTTATCCGCCGCTACCTCCCTGCCGCCGCGCCGTCCACCCCGCCATACCTCGACTATTGGGACGAACGCTTCAGTCGTCCCCATCCCGCGCGCGTTGCAAAACGCCATCTGGCTGCATCGCCGTATCCGTGGCGAAACGCGCGCCGCCGAACCGCTCGTCCGCAGCCTGCGCGCCGCTTTCCCGACGCGCCGCTGCTGATTACCCAAATGACGCCGACTGGGCGCGAAACGGCGGAAAAACTGTTTCCCGACGCGCAATGCCGCTACCTTCCTACGACCGTCCCGATTATGTGGCGCAGCTCGACGAACACTGCCGCGCTTCGGCATCCTGATGGAAACCGAAATTTGCCGCACCTCATGGTGCCTGCCGCGAACGGAACCTTCTTATTTTCTCGCCAACGCCCGCCTGTCCGGACCGCAGCGCGGCTACCTCAAGGCCGCTTCCCTGATCCGCCCGGCGGCACGCTCCTGAAAGGCTGCTATGTCCAAACCGAAGCCGATGCAGGCCGTCTGAAAAGTGGGCGCGGCTCGACGGTGTGCGCGCAACACCAAATACGACATTTCGCCGCCCGAACAGCTGGAGAAAGCCTCCGAATTCAAACGCAAAATAGGCGGTAGGCCGACGGCGGGTGCGTGGCGCACCCGCTTTTACCGCGACCAAGACGAAGCAGGGTTGTTGCTGCGGGCTTGGCAGTCCTACCACCGCGATGCCTTGTTGGTGATTGTGCCGCGTCATCCCGAACGCTTCGAAGCTGCTTTTCAGACGGCCTTACCGCTGGGTTTCCGACGAAACGCAGCGACGGTAAGTGCGTACCGCCGATACGCAGGTTTGGATGGGCGACAGCGGGCGAGCTTATGCCTATTATGCCGCCGCCGATGCCGCCTTTGTCGGCGGCAGCCTGGTGGATAGCGGTTGCGGAACATCGATCGAACCGATTGCCTGCGGCCTGCCGACCGTGTTCGGTTTTTCCACCTACACGTCGAATCAAGCCTGCCGCAGCAACCAGCGAGGCGGGCGCACGTTCAGGTGCGCGATGCACGAATGGCGCAAGATAACCGAACAATGGCTTTTTGGACGACCGGCTGCGCCGGCAGGTATCGACTGCGCGGAAGGCTTTTATCCGTCCGCCACCGTGGCGCAAGCGAAACGTCATCGCCTCACTGATTGTGAGGCCGTCTGAAAATATAATCAGCATCGGATAAGGACGCTCATATCGCCATCAGCTGATGGAAGTCATCCCTGCGGGCGGAGTTTGATCGCGCAACAAATTCTAAGCGTTTCTGAAAAATCTGATGCCCGGATTCCCGCCTGCAGTGGAAATGATCGGAATTCGCCGTGGGCGTGAGACGGCGTTTCGTGTTTGATCGCCTGTGCGAATGAAGAAGCAAACCGGCGCAGGCAGATGGCGGCCAGTGGTCAAATGCCGTATTAATTGCTCGTGTGTTGGTTAGAAAGTGCCCGATGATTGAGAGGCTGCCCTGAAAAAGATAATCCATCGGATAAGGACGCTCCGTATCGCCATCAGCTGACGCTGCAAGTCCGACGCGCAGGCGGGAGTTTTTGACTCGTGCGACAGATTCTAAAGTGTTTCTGATCCGATGCCTGACTTTCGCTCGCGCGGGAATGACGAACTGGCCATGGGGCGGTGTGAGATCGGCGCATTCGTGCTTTGGATTGTTCCACCTGCATGGATTGGTTTTCGAATCGACCTGGTTTGAAGCAAAAACGCCCGCCCGTATATCACGGCGGGCGTTTGTTTTTCAGACGCCTCTTGGGCAGATGGCCGGTGCGGGTTAATCGAGGCGGTAAAACTCTCGTCCGCGCCCAACGGTTCGCGCTCCAGCAGGCGGCGAAGGCGGCGGTGTCGGCAGGAGCCTGTCTGCAGCAGGTGATGCTGTCGGGGCTGGGAAGCCGCTCGCTCAACAGGTTGACTGGCAGCGTATCGGGCAGGAGGGGAGCGGGATGGAGGCGGTTTTGAAACGGCGGTCGCGTGTACGGTTTGGCGCAAGCAGGTTGAGGTAGTCGGCCAGCGTGCAGTTTCAGACGGCCTGTCATGTGATGACGCTGCTGCGCCGACGGGGCGTTCAGGAGGCGGGCGAGGCCGTCGGCTGCCTTCGGCATGCACGGGTTGGAGGTCGAAACGGCGCCGTCCGGCAGGGGCAGGACGGGCAGGCGCGCCAGTTTGAGGGAAGCTTCGGCAGCTGCCGCGCCGCGCCGTATACCACGGAAGGGCGTGCCAAGACGGTGGCGCCGTTTTCGCAGATGGCTTGTCGCGCCTGCGCCGCTCTGCCGACGAAGGCGACAGGATGCGGTCTGTGCCGAGGCGGAGAGTTGCAGCCAGCGGGAAACGCCCGCTTCCTGCGCCCATGCTGCCGCCAGTCTGGCGGGGTGGTGGTGGACGGCCTGAGCAGGTCGCGGCGGCAGCTCATGATGCCGACGCAGTTGGCGACGGCATCGCCTTCCAGCAGCGGCAGCGCGGCGGGATGCTTCGGGGTTCAGCAGGTCGAGTTCGCGGCGCGACGGGGTGCGGACTTGCGTGTCCAGGCTGGCGCGACGGGCTAGGCGGACAGCTGCCGATAGCCGCCGCCGGCAGCAGGATGTTCATGGTGTTTTCCTTGTTTTTGTCGTCGCGGGGATGCTTGAGGCCGCCTGAAAGTTTGAATGTGCAGCCGGCGTGTTTGGGCATTTGATATTCCGTTGGTACCGCGGTTTGGAAACGACGGTTGTCTGTGTTGCCTGTTTCGGTTAGGAAACCGCCGTCCGGCTTTAGTTTTGATGCTTTCAGACGGGCTCGTGCCGACGGGGAGGCTGTCTGAAAAAGGTTTTAGGTGTGCAGCAGGCGTTTGAGCGGGCAGGGTTGTTTTCGGCTGCGGCAGGACGCGGTGCCCATCACGCAGCGGCATCAGGCGGCGGGCGAGTTGCGCATGGTTGAGGAGTGCGGCAAACAGGTGGTGTTCCAGTGGTGAGCAGGTAAACGAGGCGAAGTTTGCCCAGGCCTGCTGTTCGGTGCGGGCGTATACGCTGCGTGTCGCAGTCGTGGTGCACCGACCGGACGCTGGTGAAAGAAGCCGACCATCGCGTTACCGCTATGCATGGCGGCGGTGTGGTAAAGCAGCACGGGGTGCCGCGTGATGAGGGGCGGCGGCGACAAAAGGCGGCAATCAGGAACATGTCGAGCGGTTGCGGCTTCGGCAGTGGTGCGACAGTGCATCAGCCCCTCGCCATTGATGCGCACGGAAAACAGCCGCCGAACAGGATGGCTTTTCCAGGCGGGCAGGCGTGCCCAGTTACCTTCCACGTCGCCTTCGCCCAGCGGGTCGCGGGTGGTGTTGCGGTGGGTGTGGCGGATGAGTGGAGCGCCAGCATGGGCGATGCTCGGCAGGTGCGGCATGATGCGTACGCCCGGACGGTTCAGGCCGATGCTGTGGTGGTAGCAGTCGTGCGCCTGCCGCAGGGCGCAGGTGAAGAAGAAAAACTAGACGATGTGCGGCAGGGTTGCCCGTGTGCCGCAAACAGCCGCCAAGAACGGCAGGGAGAGCAAAACGTTGAGGGCAATCGGCGGCGGTACGGTGCGCAGGTCATGCCATTCGATTTGGGGTTTTCGGTCGGCTTCCCATGCGCCCAGTTCGCTGATGCGGTATCCGGCGGGTATCGAGGGTTCTCTGCAGCAGGCGCGATTTGCCGCCGGTTTCGGTAGGCCAGCACCAAAAAGCAGGATGACGCCGCGCCAAGATGGCGCGCTTTTATGGCGATGACGGGTCGCGGTCGCGCTGAGTGCCCGAAATCCGGTGCGAACGCGACGCACAGGCAGGATGAAGACGGTCGGCCCGGCGCAGAGCCGCCGCCAGAACAGGCCGCTTGCATGCTTTTGACGTTTCTTTCGCGTTCGTCGTTTGCAGGAGGAGCGCCAGGACGTGCTTGAGTTGTGGGCTGACAAATCAGCCAGCAGGTCAGGCCGTGAGGAGGGAAGTTACGCGGTCAGTGATAACAATCATCAGGTTTTCCGCTGGTGTTTCCTTTCGTTGTTCCGGCGGGTCAGTAGTCAGCAGCAGGCGGCGGGCGGTTTTCGTTTGTTTCCGGCAGTAGGCGTGCCATTTCCTGTGGTCGCCTCTCGAGGGCGCGCACGGTTTTGGCACGGGAGCCGACGAACCCGAGCAGTTCTTTTCGATTCGGGCGGCTTTGTCGGCATCACCGCGCTACCATTCGGTTTTCGCATTCTGAACCCGGCGCAGGTGCGGTCATTTCCGGCGGCAGGGCGGCATCTTGGCTGTCGAGGCGGGCAAGTGCATGGTGAAGACGGCGATTTTATGTTGTCGCGGAAGACGCGGGGCATTGGGACAGTCCGCCGTCGTCGGCGGCAAAAGTGCGGCGCAAGCGCAACAAGCAGGGGAGCAACAGTTTTTCATTTCAGGTTCCTTTCTAAAGGTTTGATGCGGCATACGCCGTTTTCGCATTGAGGACGGGGCAGGAGCCACGCCGGGAAGCGGTAGCGGTTGCGGGCGAACCAAGGGTAAATCAGGTCGGCGAGGCGGTCGAGCAGCGGCAGGCTATTAGTTTGACGAGGGCAAAGCCTTTAAATCCGAGGTACATCAGCCGGACGGCCGGCATTTGCTCGCATGCACGCCGTCGTTGCGCAATATGTGCAGGTAGGTTAGCGCATCTTCGGCGGTAATGCCGTATTGTTTCAATATTTCTTCGTTGCCCTGAATGGCGACGGTTTTGAAATATTCCGCGCGGTTGTCTTCCAAAATCAGGGCGATTTCACGGATGCAGATCGGGCATTCGGCATCGTAGAAAATTGTGTGCTTTTCCATGGCATTACCTACAAGAGCGGTTCGGGCTTTACAGGCGGGTTTTTCAGACGGCCCCGGCGGGTTTTGAGCACCATCAGGAAGTAGATGACGACTGTGGCGCAGAAGGCAGGATAACCCAACAGTTCCCAAATCCGCGCATAACGCCAGTATTTTTGCGGCAGGCTGTTTTCTCCCGCTTCGTGTGCGGCCTGCGCCATTTTCGCCAGACGGATTTGCAGCCAGACCACGGGGCAGCCAGCAGATGCCGCTCAAGATATACAGGCCGATGGTCCAGGCTATCCATTTTGTGTCGAAGGATAGTGTGACCCTTGCGACATCATCCACCAGCCCGACAGCGGTTGGAAAATCACGGCGGGCGTGGTGAACCACCAGTCGGCCTTTGATGACCCATTTTCGACACCACCGCCTGCGCCGGCACGGAGCCGCTGGTGGTTGGGCCCAGAAGAGGTAGAACGCCGTGCCGAAGCCGGTGCCGACCATCAGCGTGGCCGAAAGGAGTGCAGGGTTTTTAGCAATCAGATAGGTGTCTCGCGATGTCGTTCCTCGAATAAACGCGGTTTCACTTTTTCAGACGGCCTCATGCCGCAGGAAGGCCAGCAGTGCCAAAATCGGCAGGTTCTGACCAACGGTGCGAAACGGTGCGCAGCCACATTTGCGGCAGGGCGAACGCGATAATCAGACTGTATGCCGCCACCGTTGCCGCTTGTAGCCGCCCAGTGACGGGCAGGCGAGCGCGCGGCTGAAACACAGCAGGCCGGAAGACGATGTCGAGCAGCGATGAAGCCAGCAGCAGCGGGCCATTGGAAGGCTCGTCTGAAAACCGACTTCGCCAAGAGGGAAAGCGATTCTGCGGCGCGGTCAACCGGTTGTAGCCTCGCTCCACAGCCACAGGATGCCGAGGGAGTAGGGCAGGTAGTCGGGTATTTGCGTTGCTGTTTCATTTTTAAAATTCTAAATTTCGTCTCAGACAGAAAATCTTTAAGTCAATTTTTGTCGGCAGCGGTTTGCCGTGAAACAACGGATACGGCAGTTTTATTCAACTCATTCAATGCTGTTTCAGTATTTATATTGCAGCATTTTCTTCGCTAAACCGTTTTCAGACTGGCCTGGATGTTTGGAACGGCTGCATTGTATTTTTAGTCTGTAATTTCTGCCAATACAGAAACTATAGAGGTGAAAGCCAGTGAGTAAAAGATCGATATTACGGTATTGTTAAAAACGAGCGGTTTTAGGAGAGAAACAGAAAGAGAATAATTATTTTAAACAGGCCGTCTGAAAGTGCCGATGAAATTTTCAGACGGCCTGTGCGCAGATATATCTGGGAGTGATGTTTGATGCAGTTCCGTTCCTGCTTTTCATGACTTTTATATCTTGCGCATTTGCTTTGGCCGCCTGCAGGCGGCCAGGACGGCCTCGCTTCGCGCAGGCCGGTCCCGCCGCAGCCGAAGTGCCGGTCAGCAATACGTAAC